>Ga0307510_10002553_pt1 | contig 20753 bp, 16 predicted proteins | sample 12_EM_MG_FD_207224 | JGI IMG/M metagenome (GOLD analysis project Ga0307510, IMG submission 207224) | Populus trichocarpa ectomycorrhiza microbial communities from riparian zone in the Pacific Northwest, United States - 12_EM | ecosystem: Host-associated > Plants > Roots > Unclassified | place... | reverse complement strand
AACTTAAAAGGATAACATAATATCTTTTCAATGTGAGATAAATTTGTTTTTGATATATTCTTTTAAACTTCATTATTTACAATAAATATAGTCTATATTCACATAGAATAGTTTCTTACTTTTTCATATGAAATATTAAAATTTCAAAATTATTTTTTAATTTTTACGGGTTGACCCGTGTAACCCGCGACTCAGCCTCTTGGCTGAGTCAACCACTGGGTCGCATTTGATAACTATGCGAACTGGTCAACAGAGATTCTATGGTACGGGACTGGTTACTCAAAAGAGAAGATATTATCACCCCTTAAGCGTCATACCTGAGATAGGCTGCACAACTAGTTTGTCTTAAATTGTTAAGGGTTTGTTGTATTATGCTACCGATGGATAATACTTCTGACTCTGGCGTCAATGAATATTTGGCTACAAATACTCCCAACTTGCGTTGATAAATATTACGTAACACAAAACAATATTGTATTCCTGACTCTGGCTTCAGTTAATAAACTAGTAAAATCAATTGGAAGCAAAGCATCTATATATTTCTTTATATTTTTTTGGAAGAAGAAAAAAAACAGGTATATATACTGGATTTGCATCTCACAATAAAAAACCACAAATCAAATGTACAATGAAATCATTAAGAAGAAAAGTGTGAGGGACTCACAAATAAATTAAAAAGGGCCCATAAATTTTTTTTGGAATTTTTTGATATCCAAAAAGACCTGTTTGACTAGATATCAAAACAAAATGGTTTGAAATAAAAGGGGTACAGCATAAAGGTGTGTTTTGCCAAATACACCCTTGGCCCAAAACAACTTGGATTGGCTGGGCCTGAGGCCTAGGCCCAGCCCGGTCTTAGTTTTTTTTTTTTTACCGGGATGGATCTAGCCTAGCTGCACGGGCTGGGCTGGACCCAACCGGCCCAGCCTGGTCACTGGCCAAAACCAGTTACCTGGTTGGCCATTGTCAGCTGGCGTGCGTGAACATTCTTGCTACAGGAATGAGTTAATTATAATTCAAGATGCACAAAGCCTATGTAATTAAAATGCAGAGAGGAGGAGAATGAATAACTTATGTACTTGGTAACCTTGAGGGGTGTAGCTCAACTGGTCAGACCATAGGTTTGCTCCCTAGAGCTCACCAGTTCGAGTTTCATAAATCTCAGAGCCACTAGAGGCTTACATGGTCGTTAACTTCAGAGCCCGTGGGATTAGTCGAGGTGCGCGCAAGCTGGCCCGGATACCCACGTTAATAATAATAAAAAAAAAAAACTTACGTACCTGGAGCTGTTTAGGGACAAAGATGATGGTGAAAGTGTGCTGGCTGGCCAAAGCTACTTTCTTCCCTATTGCTTCTGTTTTTCGTTCACTTCTCCTCTGTTCTTGCCTTTCTCTGCTCGGTTTCTTCTTCTTCTTCTTTTTGCTTTCTCTTATTCTCTTTGTCTCTCTTTGTTCTTATTCCTCCTCTGTGTTTTTCTTCCTGCCTGTTTTTTTTTATTCTTGTCTCTCTATCGTCCTGGTTTCTCTGTGTTTGTGTTTGGTTGGTTAGATCAACAACCTGCAGTGAGGGGAAGCTGAAGTTCCTTTTTTCTTAAGGAAGGCCACAAGTCTCTGTCTTCTCTGTGTTTACATTACGTGTTCTTCCTGGTCTCTCTCTGTTTTCGTTCTTTCTTCCTCTTCCTTTTTAGGATTCATAAATAAAAATGCTAAATTATCTTATTAAAACCTTGAAAAGTAAAACCCAATAGAAAAACCTAAAAATACAATTTGCTATGCACACGCTTCTTAAAAGTTGAGGTTAGTTAAGAATTTATAAATAATTATCCTAAATTATCACTTGATCTAATTTGTTTGATAAAAGAACTTTTTAAAGAATTGAGTGAATATAAAAGAACTTTGGTGAGATATGCTTTATTTTATCTTATATAATGCAGCCTCTTCTAAATTGAGTGATGCGGACAACATTATCTTCAAATAATATTGTGGGAGTATCTTCAATGATTGACAATCCATATTTTTTTTATGTGCTGGATAATTGACCTTAGCCATATATATTCTCGACTTGCTTCATGGATTGCAATAATTTCTGAATGATTTGACGAAGCAACCACTAATATTTGTTTGACAGATCTCCAAGAAATTGCAGTACCTCTATAGGTAAATAGATAACTTGTTTGTGATCTCTCTTTGTAGAGATTAGAGAGATAACTTGCATCTACATATCCAATCAATTGTGAATTTGATCCACTATAAAACAAACTCATTTTAGTTGTCCCACGGAGATAGCGAAGTATATGTTTGACCCCATCCCAATGTATTTTTGTGGGAGTGGAACTGTATTTTGCCAATAAATTGATTGCAAAATCTATATTTGGTCTTGTATAATTTGCAAGATACATGAGTGCTCCAATAGCACTAAGATATGGTACTTCTAGACCAAGAATTTCTTCATCCTCTTCTAACTGTCGAAAAAGGTCTTTCTTCGCATCAAGTGATCAAACAACCAAAGATGTACTCAAAGAATGAGCATTGTCCATGTAAAATTGCTTCATGACCTTTTTTATATGCGTCGATTGATGGACAAATATTCTATTAGAAAGATGTTCAAAATTGTAAACCAAGATAAAATTTTGTCTTTTTGAGATCTTTCATCTCAAATTCATATTTCAAATGGGTTGCAGTTTTTATGAGCTCTTCAGGAGTACCAACAAGATTTAAATCATCAATATATACTGCAATAATAGCAAATCTAGATGTGATTTTCTTAATAAAAATACATGGGTAAATCTCATTATTCTCAAACCCTTTTCTAGGAGGTATTCATTAAGACGATTATACAACATTCGACCATATTGCCTCAACCCATATAAAGATTTTTGTAGTTTAATAGAATAAACACTTCGGGGTTTATCATAAAAGGCTCCAGGCATTTTGAATCCTTCAGGGATTTTAATATGGATATCTTTATCTAATTATCCATATAGATATGTTGTAATTACATCTATTAAACGTATATCTAGAGTTTATGAGACTACTAAACCAATCAGGAATCTGAAAGTGATTGCATCCATAGCTGAAGAATAAGTTTCCTCAAAATCAATGTCAGATCTTTGTGAGAAACCTTGTGCAACAAGACGTGTCTTGTATCAAAAAAATTTCAATGTTCTCATTTCTTTTTCTAATGAAAACCCATTTATATCCAACAGGCATAACACCTTTAGGTGTATGAACTACAGGTCCAAATACTTCATGTTTTGCAAGTTAGTTTAATTATGCTTGGATTGCTTCTTTCCACTTTGGCCAATCATTTCTATGTCGACATTCTTCGATGGTTTGTGGTTCAATTTCATCATCACTTCTGTTAATGCCAAAAACAACCTTAAATGCAAATACATCATTTATGAAAATTTTATTTCAATCTAAAATCTCTCATATGTGAACATAGTTTATGGAGATCTCATTATTTTTGAAGTACCTAGAGATCTTTTCAGGTTGTCCCTCTTCAAGAGGATCAATATTAGAAGATGATTTTGACACAATATTTATCGCTTGTTTTATAGATGAGGAATCTTCAGGTGTACTATCATCTATTTGTTGTAATTTTTGTTTTCTAGGATTTTTATGCTTAGCACCAACAGGTTTTTTACGCTTCAAGCATGGTATAGATTCATTCGCTACTATGTTGCCTTTTTTCCTTTAGGGATTTCAATTTTAGAAGGAGCATTTGCAGCTAGAATATGGGATTTAACCACCTTTTTCACTGTTGGTGAAAAATCAAATAATTGATTTGCAATATTTTATAAATGAATTATCTTTTGAACTTCAAGTTCACATTGATTTGTCCTTGGATCAAAATGAGAAGATAACTTCGGGTTATTCCAAGTAATTTCTTGTCGAGCTTCAGGCACTAACTTTTCTTTCTCTAATGATAGGAAAATGTTCTCATCAAAATGATAGTCTTCAAAACGTGCCTTAAAAACATCACTAATTAAAGGTTCAAGGAATCTAATAATATATGGAGAATCAAAACCAATATAAATTCTTATTCTATGTTTTGGACCCATTTTAGTCTTTTGTGGGGGTGTTATAGGCACATAAACCTCCCAACCAAAAGTTTGTAGATAAATATATTTGGTGGTATACAAAAAACAAGTTGCAAATGAGAATATTTATGGTAAGCACTTGATTAATGTATTATAGCATGTCTCTAAATAGATGTAGGCAATTTTGATTTCATAAGTAATAGTCTAGCAATTAATTGAAGACGTTTTATAAATGATTTTGTTAGACCATTTTGAGTATGTACATGGGCAACAAGATGTTCAACATCAATTCCAATAGAAGTGCAAAAATTATCAAATCTTTGAAAAATAAACTTATCAGCATTATCCAATCGAATTTTCTTGATTGGATAATTAGGAAATTGTGTTTGTAGTATGATAATATGTGCTATTAATCTAGTAAATGCAACATTTCAACTAAAAAGTAAACAAACATGTGACCATTTACTTGATGCATTAATTAATACCATAAAATATCTAAGAGGTCTGCATGGTGGATGAATAGGTCCACATATATCTCCTCGAATTCTTTTGAGAAAAGATGGTGATTATATGACAATCTTTGATGGAGATGGTTTGGTAATTAATTTACCTTGAGAACATGTAGTGCATGAATTTTCACTTGGTAAAAGAATCTTCAGGTTCTTTAAAGGATGCCTATGTGAGTTTTTAATAATTCATTACATCATCATTGATCTCGGATCTCCAAGTCAATCATGCCAAAAAATAAATATTTTTGGGCCGGAACACTTCTAGTGTATCACAACATTTGTTTCAATAGATTTCATGATCGTATAATAAATTCCAGAAGAGAAAGAAGGTAATTTCTCAAGAACAAGCTTTTAGCCTGAAATACGTGAAATAATATAAAGATATTCTTTTTTTGTCTTCATCTATTGTTTCAATATGATAACCACTAGCATGTATATTTTTAAAACTGAGTAAATTTCTTCTCGACTAAGGTGAATATAATGCATCTTTGATGTCAAGTTTTGTGTTATTTGGTAACAAAATATTAGCTCTTCTAAAACCTTTAATCATGTATGTTGAACCTAATATTGTAGTGACATTAGCTTTGGTTAATGTCATATATTCAAAATATTTATTTTCCTTATATATATATATATAAAGTTTTTTGTCTTCATTTATTGTTTCAATATGATAACCATTAGTACATATTTTTAAAACTAAGTAAATTTCTTTTGGACTTAGGTGAATATAATGCATCTTTAATGCCAAGTTTTATGTTATTTAATAACAAAATATTACTCTTCTCGAGCTTTTAATCATATTTGTTGGACCTGATATTATAGTGACATTAGTTTTGATTAATGTCAAATATTCAAAATATTTCTTTTCCTTGAGAATTGTGTGTGTTGTTGCACTGTCTGCTAAACATAAATCTCTATCATGAAAAGCCATGCCTTTTTTCTTATATATATATATATATATCTCGTAATACAAATAAAAAAAATATTAATCATTCTCAAGGATTCCATCATTAAGCATGTTATCTGTTTTATCTGGGTTTTCAAAGAAATCAGAAACATCAAGACAAACATTAACATCAAGATTATGACTTTCAAAATCATCTTTATGAATAAAATTAGTCTCAACTGTATTTTGTTTCAGAGAGGCTTGATATAAATCTGTAAGATGTTTTGGTGTGCAACAAGCGCAAGACCAATGACCATACATACCACACCTATAACACTTATCTTAAAGTTTATGCAAATTCTTGTCCTTTTCTTGTTTGGGTTCATTGTGTCTCCATTTTTGGTGATATGGTAGGTTGCCTTATAAAGAATTATCTCTTCTTCTTTTTCATTTATTTTTTTCATATCTATACCCTCAGTTCTTTCTTGTTTTTTGAACAAAGATTTCATTCACTTCAGGAAATGGTGATACAATGGCTTGCCTTTTAAAGAATTATATCTTCTCATTTTTCATTTATTTTTTCCACATCTATACCCTTAGTTCTTTCTTGTTTTTTGAACAAAGATTTCATTCATTTCAGGAAATGGCTTAGAACATGTGGAATATAATTGATAATTTTTTGATAATTTTTTTATCAAAAGTTCATTATTTGGTTCAGCCATAAAAAGACATAAAATTAGTTCTAAATACCTCTTAAAATTACGTTCTCTATATTGTTGTTGCTTCAGGATAATATTTGAGGTATGAAAAGTGATAATGTTTTTTCTAACATTTGATCTTCTGTAATATTTTCACCACACAATTTCAGCTGTGATGTAATTTTAAAAAGAATCGAATTATATTCACTAACTGATTTAAAATCTTGCAACCTCAGATGCAACCAATCATAATAAGCTTAATAAAATATGGTAAACTTTTGATAGTTATATCTTTTCTTTAGATTTTGCCACAGAACAAAAGAATCTTTTATTGTAAGATATTCAACTTTTAATCCTTCATGGAAATGGTGGCGAATGAAAATCATTGTTTTTGCACGATACTATAAGGATGCATTATTTTCTTCTTTTATAGTCTCTCCAAGATTCATAGCTTCAAGATGAATCTCAGCGTCAAAGATCCATGGCGAAAAAAATATTCTTAGATATATCAAGAGCAATAAATTCAAGTTTCATCAAATTCAACATTATCTAAAAATAACTTATTAAATAAAATCATGAATATAAAAAAATATAAATCTTTTAACACTACTATTTATTTAGTTCTTTAGAAATACTAGTTCTTCAAAAATTATATTTGATTTATTTAATTCTTCATGAACTTGCATTACTAGTCCTTTAGGAACTTTAAATCTCGATGAATAAGGAAATAAAATTTGTTAAAATAAGTTACATAACCAAATATATTCCATAAAATATGAACAATAATGAAAAGAAAAAAAATTAAAATTGATATCAGCCACGTAACATAAGGTACAAAACCAAATAGTTCATACATGTCAATATAAATTAAATAGAGTGATCGTGTTGATAACATGTTAAAAAAATAAAGAACAAATAAGAACATGTATATTCAGAATAAAACTTAAGAGAAATTCATACCTCTTTTATATATATTTTCTCAGTCCTTAGAATACAAGACAAATAGTCTATTTATAGGAAAAAAAAAATAAAAACATTAAAAAACACTAGAAAATTCAAGTGTCATAGAAAACCAAGAAAATAAACTCAAGAGTCATAAAATCTAGGAGATTCTAATGGACATTCAATATATATAATTATATATTTTATAACAACAAACAATATATATATTTGGATAATTATTATATTTGTGAAATCAAAACCATCGATTTTAAATTAATAATTTGGGTTTCTTTAAAGAAAATAATGATAATAATAATAATTTTAAAACATTTCAATCAACCACCAAGAACGAAATTTTAACCATTGAAAATTCAAAGTAAGAAGAGTTCAATCCATAGAAAGATATCCATTCGATTCAAGAAAAGTCGAAGATTGAAATGCTTCAACATAAAGGGATAAGCTAGCCAGAAACAAAAGTCAAAGATTCAAGTTGAAAACAAAAGAAAATATGTAACACACACACACACTGCAAGTGATCGAATTCGCTGGTATTATTATCACAGAAAAGCTAATGGTTTTGTCCTTGGCATTTAAACTTGAAAATCTATAAACTCTCTTACATCATGTGGTAGTGTTTATCTTTTGCACACTCTTCAACCTGTCATGCAAGTAAATCCTTTAAATCTTTAGTATTAAATACCCGATCAAATGCTTAAGATGGCAAGCTGTATGCGTTATGAACCTTGTCCGGAAGATATCAGAGAGGAAGAAAAAGTGGAAAGGTCATGATGCAGATGCAAGGCCAATATCAATTGTTAGGAAATGGAGCTGCCGCCGTAGATGCAGAACCTGTCAAGACCAAAAACAACACGGGTGTTTGAATGCTACTAATAATAATTCATCGATAGCCAAAGAATGTAACAACGATAAAAGCTTCAATGGAAGTTGAATGCTACTAATAAATATTTCAAATAAGCATTTGTGACTGCCACAGTAATGATATTCACTTCAATTTCATGTGACAACAGCAACTATTAACTGAACCCAAAATATGCAGACCTCTCCTTTGAAAAGAAACTTCAAATGTAGCAGCCTTGGACCTGAAGTTCTGAATAGATAACATTACCATTACAAATCCTTTAAGAGAAAACAGGTTGGTGTAGTTAATAATCGTTTGCTCGTTCAACCTCATACATCAGCATCACCTGGTTTTCCAACCAGTTTTCATTTTCAGGGACTTTAAACTGGGAACTACTTCCTAGAAAGGAGATAATGATCTCAAAATCCATGTTGAACTTTTGCATCTTTCAGTGCGTGCTTAGAGTCATTAAATCTCAGTCTATTTCATAAAACCTTTTCTCTTCTTGAAAATGTGTCGGTGTTAAATAACATCTCTCAGTAATCTGATTTATTTCACCAATTGATAAATAAATTAGGAACCCGAAATATGCAAAATTAAATACCAGATCCCTGTAGGATATCAGACACAATAAGTTATCAACTACACTGCCATTCTGAAGCATATCACTTGGGGCTCTGTTCATACTGTATTGGCATGCTTCCAAGGAAATTAGAGCTTATACCAAAGCCTGATCTAGAAGCCCTATAGAGTTGGACAACTGTGCGGCGACTTACTTCCATGATCAAACCAGTATGGAATGTAATTTTTTGTAACTAAAAACAGAAAAAGAAGTAAAAAACTACGAAATGATAGCAGTTTAACTTGGAATCAAACTGAAAAAAAAAAAAAAAGGAAGAACGAAAGGTTAATCCAAAACAATACCTCCTCTTGAAGCAGAGGGGGGACATTGTCAATTGATACCAGAGAATTGATTTCTGCCTGAAGTTTCTCATCTTTAATATTGGACCATGTATTTTGATGTAGGGAAAATATGAGAACTGATAAAACATCTCCAGCAGACGGATGGAATCCATGGCAACCATTCTGATCTAGATCACACAAACTGCTGGCCGCTGTCTGAGATAAAGGAACCAGCATATCAACACCTTGTTCAGAGCCGTCAGTAAACACAGTTCCTGACACCACTGTTACAGGCTTTTCACCATCACTTTTCCAAAATTTCACACCTGCTTTCTTAAAGACCATACAATCCAGTGAACTGAAATTTTCAGTCAAAAGTTTTGCTCCTTGGCAGCAGACATTTGCAGCAATTTCAGGCAATTCATTGTTGTGACCTGAAATTGCGCCTTTACATGTTGAAATTTCAGAAATCAACCATCTGGTCACATATTTAAATAGTTCAGTCCCTTGTACTTGTTTCAACACCTCTTCCTGAAATCCCAAACCTCACAATTTAAAGAACAGAATTTTCTATCAAAAGATTTTATTTCCAGGGCCTTCTTTTTGTTGAAGGAAAACACCAGAAAGAAAAACAACAGTGAGAAGTGGGTCTATGAACTTTAAGGTAACAAAGGTTGATATCAACTTCAAGTTTCAAGGAGATGTAATTTAGGAAAAAGAGGGAAAGAAAGATTAAAAAAATAGAGTATATTGAGAAGCCATGAAAACACCTTGATGGAAAGCCTTCCTTTCTCTTCTTCACTTAAGATTATACCCCCATCATCCTGTCTCCGAACTTCTGCAACCCATTTGATGAACTCTCTGAGGTCAGCAGGTGGTGATTTAAACACAACAGAGAGTACTTCCTCTACATCCTTTACATCCTCTGATTTCAGAAGGTGGGGAACATCTGCACTCAAGTAATTGGCAACACTGCTCCAACCCTTGTGCCTACAGCTCTGCAGATAATCCACAACAGGAAGCAGACATGATCAGTATGTCTTCAGAAAACAATGGTTTGTGACAAGCAGAATGACAATAACAAATTGGCAATGGAAGCACATCTCAAGCAAAAACTCATGCCTCTGTAAATGAAAAACAAAGAATGTCATATTTCATGTGAGAAGAATACAGTGGCAGAAACTTATCACTCTCAAGAAAAACAATCAGTCACACTGCTAGTTTTTTACCTTTACCACTTCTAGTTTAGGATCACATTTCCAAACAAGATCCTGGTTTGTCTTACTTTAACAATTACAGAAATTAATTTTTTAAGAACAGTTCCGATATTCATGAAATTTATCAAGGAATGGGGCTTGTTTGCTTCATACAATCTAACATCCATTCAAGTGCTTGAGATAAATTATTAGTCAAAAACTATGAAATTGATTCCAACTATTTGTTCACACTCCAAAGCATTGCATACGAGAGAGAAAAAATTAACTGCGAGTATTTTCCCTGAAGTGCCACAACAACAAGGTTGCTTGTCACAGAACCAGCAAAAAATAAAATAAAATAAAATAAAAACAGTACCAAAGTATAAAGAATAGATGATGCTTTGTCAAGCTTTGAAAGTATCATGAACCTGAAAAGTAAAACCACAACAAAATGGCAAAATTAGGTTTAGCTCACTGACCACCATAATCTCAAGGTTTCTATGTAATTAACAAAAGTCACTCAAATGCAAAGATGACAAGTTATCTTGAACAAACAATGTCATTAAGAATCTAGTTTAAATTTCACAACGTAAAATAAAATCTGCATTTGAGAATGAAGATATAATATAGCAAAATTATTTTTCCAATCACCTTTCTTCTGGTTATAACGTACAAATGAGAAGTACATATAGGCAGGAAAAAAAGAAGAGCACATCCTGGTACTCAGCACCGGAAAATACAATCACATATAATCTTATCTCAGGGAATTATAAAACACATACTAAGTCAAAAGTATAGACAGAAAGAGAAATATACCGCCCAGTCTATAGGCAATAGAATAGATAGTAAGAAGTATACCCCCTATGATGTCCTGTTGCTTTATCGATAGTATTCATAGCCTCCCAAAGAAGTTCAAGAGGAACCCAGTGAGGTGGGTATTTGAATCTGGCAACATCCAAGATAAGAACCATATCCTTTCCAGCATGATAGCCTCCAATTGGGGAGAAATGACCACTTCCAGTCTGCAATCAAACAATAACAAATCAATCCTGTTTTTTCTTTTTTTTTTTCAAAAAATGATGAAAAAACAACCCCAAGATTACTTATTAAAAAAAGATGTTATTATCACACCTGTTTAAAAGCCCCTCTGTGGTACGATGAAATGATATAATAATCCTCTGAAGAATTACAAGAAACCACAAATCTCCTAAAACCATCAACTGTGATTTCATTTGTCCTAAAAGTTTCAACTTTAGCTGCATTACAATGAGCCAAGCAAGCAACTTTCCCAAATGTAATGCCTTTTTCTTTGATCTTAACCAAGGGTTCACAACAATCAAGCATTGAATCATCAAACCATCTCCATGGGCCTGATTAATCATATCAAAGTTAAAAAAAAATTACCAAATTTTTGACTCAGCATCTCTTCAATTTTGATCAATTTGGAAGCGGATTTATTCATATGCTATTTATTACCTTTCCATGTTCTTCCAGGGTCTATTGCTAGGGCATTTAAGACCATGGCAAGACTGGCAAGTCCACAGTAGGCAGGCTCTGACTGGGTTTGATAGCAAGATATTAATTTGAAAAACGAATTCATGGTCCCTCCTTCAAGTGCCTCAGTGAACAGTTGCTGAAGCATTCCATGAAGAATGATACAATTACCCACAAAACAAATCAAACAAGAAAATACAGAAACTTAGAGAGAGAAAAAGGAACAAGTAAGATTTACCTTGCCTTCTGGAGAAGCGAACTCAATGGCAGGAGGAGAAGGAAGCGCTCTCCTGTAGAAACCTGCCACCGCCATTTTTTTTCTTTCCTCTTTCTTGTGGAGGAAATTTTTTATCTTCTCTCTAAATTATAAATTTTTAGATTTGCATTTAATTTAATTAAAGTAAAGAAACATGCATTACCTTCGGCATGTTTGAACATTATAATATTGTTTATGACCTTTACTTCCAGGAGTGGAAGAGGGGCGCGGAGTGTATGGTGGTGGATTTAAAATATTTTTTATTTAGAAATTTATTAAAATAATATTTTTTTATTTTAAAAATATTATTTTTAATATCAATATATTATATACATCAAAATAATATGAAAACATAAAAAAAAATTAATTTTAAGCAAAAACAATTTTAAATTTTTTTTAAGAAACGCGGTTTGAACTGCATTCTCAAATACTGTCTAAAATAACAACCACGTAGAGTTAATATATCATATTTGTTTAGTTATTGATGTTTCAAAATCTAAAATATTCATAAATAAGGCTATTTAATTTTTAGATAATGGTTAATCATACATTCAAATTCATATTTTCTTTTTTAGAGCTTAGAAAATATATGATTGATAGTAGAAGTCCTAATACCTGCAAAACAATTTCTTTAAGTGGGGTTTAGGAATCCCTAATAAAGTCAGTGACTATAAATAAAAGATTGTAATAAATGAAATAAAAGGCTTTAAATTCTAAGAACAATAGTGTTTGTTCTTGTTTAGGTATGATAAATGTTCCAAAATAAAAGTATGAATGCTTGGAGAAAAAGAATTGTGAATCATTTATTTGAGTAGTTCAGAGAGCATTTATAATTTTTAAATTTTGTCGTTTTAATGGATTGAAGTTTTAATGGATTGAAGTGGCTGGAGTGTTATTTTCTTCTAATGACATTAATGAGGGATAAAAATCTATTACGCATCATTAATGAGAAACAAATATTTCTTACACATCATTAATGAGATGGAAATGTGGTAAACTCTTGGAAGACCTTTTATACATTTATAGATGTAGGGAGACGATTACTCCTGACATGTGTAGTTTATGTCAAAAATCTTAAGAATGAATAAACAAAGCCCTTAGACCAATTAAGCTTGTGTGTAGCCTAGCTTAGGGGAAATGGGTCGGGTAGCTCGTCAGACCCATGTTCGTTTAGATTCAGCACGTGGCTAAAACTAATAACGTTGGGTCTGGTAGCTTGTCATGTAACGACCCGACTTTTTCAAGGCCAAAATCACTGGAATTGTTTTTTAATCATCCGGTTTTTAGATTTTTTTTACCATATCATTCTTCAGATTCATCATTGCATTCTGTTCATTAACAAGGAACAATCTATGTAGGATAACGTAAATCAACATTCCCATAGAATGGATTCTCAATACACGTGCCTATAATATTATATTTCCATACTCATAGGTTTATATTACATCATATTGACATACTCTTAAAGTTACATTCTTATTCTAATCTCGTTATCATCACGAGTTCATACAAGAGTGTCGAACAACAAGTTACACAACTAGTACTTTTGTTATCCTGACCTCATGTAATTTCACAACATGACATCCTCATTAGATAAATACCTCATATGTATATTCATACACATCATATCAACTTGTTCGTACATTCACATCCGTGTTCCATTTCAATATTTCATTACTAGTCTTTATCAAAAGAGGTCAGACGACTAATTGAGTGATTAACACATCCATTCATGCAGAACTCATATCACTCATAACATGCGAATATATAGTTCTTTTCAAATTGTGTGAGCCGCGAAATGAATTTCCTTACACACCATGCTGGTATGATGTCTCTGTTACAACACAAGGTAATTTCAAGCATTATAGACAATTTAAGAAAACATAATAAAGCAATATTAACGTTACATTTCATTCATGGACCAAAAAAGCATAATTCTTTCATTTCTCCTTACTTATGTAAATACCACCGTTAATAATTCGTCAATTACCGAGGCTAATTATAATACTCAAACCCGATCATTTATCTCGGATATCGTTAGCCGAACTAATTTTATTCTCTATTTAAAGCATAACAATCGTAGTTCTTTCATATACTTAGTATATACAAAACGTAGTAGATATGAACGCATCAGTTCTTAAAACTAACTCATAACACTCAAATCCGACTATCTTCTTAGGATGCCATTAGCCGAAGCCAATCGTTTATTCATCCTGGTCATCCCCTTAGGATGCTATTGGCTGAAGCTAGTCATTTACTCATCCTAGTCATCCACTTAGGGTGCCATTAGCCGTAGCTAATCATTTGTTCATCTCGGTCATCCACTTAGGATGCTATTAGCCAAAGCTAGTCATTTATTCATCCTGGTTATCTAGTTAGGATGCCATTTACCGAAGCTAATTATTTATTCATCCTAGTCATCCACTTAGGGTGCCATTAGTTGAAACTACTCATTTTTTTTCATCCCGCCCATCCACTTTGGATGTCATTAGCCAAAGCTAATCAATCACTTGTCTCGGTCATCCATTTGGATGCCATTAGCCGAAGCTAATCATTTGTTCATCTCGATCATCTGCTTTGGATGCCATTAGTCGTAGCTAATCATTTGCTCATCCCGGTCATCCGCTTAGGATGCCATTAGTCGAAGCTAATCATCAACCAATCAAACATTCCAGAGGTGGTTTGTGAAATCACTATAACATGGTAATATCCCTTGATTTGCTCATTCAAACGATTCATAACAATTTGACATTCACTGCAACATAATAGCAGACCTTTCGTGGTACTCGTACAGATGTTCTGTAATAGTTTAACATTCAGTAACATGATAATAGATCCTTTGTAATACACAAACAAACATTCCATAATAGTTTAACATTCAGTATAACACAACAGTACCCTTCGTATTACTCATCCAACCATTCATGACAGTTAATATTCAATACTATACAACAATAGGTCCCTCGTAATACTCATACAACCGTTCGTGATAATTAACATTCAGTATAATACAGTGGTAGATCTTTCGTAATACATTCGTCACAATTACATTCAATATAATAAAATGGTAGATCCTTCGTAATACTTATGCAACCATTCGTTACAATTACATTCAATAAAAATACAACAGTAGATCCTTCGTAATACTCATACTACCATTCATCAGCAGCCCAAATTCATAATAACTCAATCAACATCTCATATTCGGTTTAATATTCATCACAACACCATAATATATCCACCTTAAATGGGTCATTTTAGAACATTAATATTTTCATCATTGTTTCAATATTCATCAAGAACTCGATTGACATTTCATAGTTGTTTTGATAATCATCAAGAATTCAATCAAACACTTCATTGTCGTTTCATCATTCAACAAGGATTTAATAAAATATCATCATAAGTAAATCATTTCAAAATATAAACATCATATGAGAAAAAGGTGGAAACCACCTACCTGTTCCACTTGTGGGTTGTCCTTGTCTTGGCGATGGTCTGATCCCGGCCACACCCCCTAAGACATCCATGGCCACAAGTCAGTAATTTGCATCTTTAAATCACATTTATCACCATACTTATTTCAAGAGTCTATATGTTCACATTCAAGTGTTCAACATTTTACACCATCATACAATGAATTTATTACAAGCATTTAAGTCATTTCTGCCTGAGGGGTCTATTATAGAAAATCGGCAGCGAAACTGATTCATTGTTGGCCATACAATTCGGCAGCGAAAACTTATTCGTTGTAGGTCGTATAGCTCAGCAATGAAAAATGGTTCACTGCAGGCCGCACACTTCGGCAGTGAAAACTGGTTTGCTGTCGGCCGCACAATTCAGCAACGAAAACTATTTCGCTGCAGGCACCTTAATTTTGGCAACAAATGCTACTTCGCTGCAGCTAACACGCTTTTGGCAACGAATGCTAATTCACTGCAGTCAACTTGATTTCGGCAGCGAATCACGCTTCCGCTGCAGACAACACAACTTCGGCAGCGAATGCTAATTCGCTGCAGCCAATACACTTTTGACAGCGAATGCTACTTCGCTGCGGACAACACAATTCGGCAGCGAACACCTGATTCGCTGCAGACAACATAAATTCAACATAAATTCAGCAGCGAACACTTGATTCACTGCAGACAACACAAATTCGGCAGCGAACACCTGATTCGGTACGGACAACACAATGCGGCAGCGAACACGTGATTCAGCGGACAACACGAATTCGGCAGCGAACACCTGATTCGCTGTGGACAACACAAATTCAGCAGCGAACACCCGATTTTCTGCAGAATACACAATTCGACAGTGAACACTTGATTTGCTACCGATAACACAATTCGTTCTTTGTGTCGCACGTGTGCGGCGTCGCGGCGATAAAATCCACTCTCAATATGTGTTATCTATTAGGCAAGCATGGGGAGACAAGGAATTCTTGTCTTTTATCCGTGGAAAAATGGAATGGGAGTCGCCACCTAGTATTTTGGTCACTAGAAACCCTAACTGGTCTTAGAGATCAGGTACGGGGACTGGTTGCGTAAGGGGAAGGTATTAGCATCCCAAATGTTTATCTGTCGAATACAATCTAAGGTCTTGTCGTGTTTTCTAGTTGTTGGTCTGTCTATGGTTTAAGAAAAATTCTCCTCGATAAGAAGATCCTTATCTTATCGGGTAAAACCTAACCGTTCTAACGTCAACAAAAGAATTTAATATCCGGAATACGTCTTACGTATAAGGTCGTAACCCCTGATATTAAAAGAAAAGAAACTAATTTTTTTTAGAATTTTTGAAATATTGGCCTAGTTCTCGTGACTTTAATAAACTGTTTATTAAAGCCAAAATGTATGCTAATACATATTTTTGAAATTTTCTTTGTTGTATGAAAATACAATACGATTTATTTTCTTTTATTTTTGAGAGACTTGGTCGTATACATAAAAACAAAACATTTTTTTTAATGTTTAGACGAAGACCGGATATTTTAATAACGAATTTGTATCTTTACAGTATAAAAATACAAACCAATATTGATCAAAATGCAATAAATTTTTTTCGAAAAATCACACATTTTTTTGAAATAATTTTTTAAGAAAATTATCTTTTTGAAAATGCATGATCTCATTAAAGCAAAGGTGAGCTCAATGACAAAGATAAAATCTGGTTGACGTCATGAGCCTTGATTGTCAACCAGAGAAAATAAAAGCAATGACAGAAACATGTTAATGTAAACAAAGTTGGTTTACATTTTAAACACTATAGGAGCCTCTTTGGTCACCCAGTTTTGAAACTTCTCGCCCACGTCCAGCTTTCGCACAAAGGTCTTGGCGGAGACTTCTTCTAGAGTATGGACAGTCAGTTGTGGTAGTGATTCATCTTCCCCTCCCGCTACCATATTCATGTCACCTCCTTCCTCTTTATCCTTCTCCAAGGTGTTTATGCTTATAATTGATAGTTCTTGACTAAGGCTTTCTGAACCTTTATCAGGTTGCATTACATATACAGCCTTTGGGAACGATACCCTAAGGGGAGGGATTTCCAACTCTTCTTCTTCAGGCTCTCTCCATTCAATCCTAGCCATTCTTCTTTCCCTTCTCCTACCAGCAACCCATCGATGATCCTTCTTTTTAGGCTTATACCCCAGCCCAAATCTTTGATTAGCACATTTCATCTTTATTAGATTAACCCTTTCTGGATTTTCGGTGATAGGGTTATGCTGAAATGGAATCCTGCGCTCCAAAAAACATTGAGCGGCCATCCTCGCTGCTTCTGAGATCCTTGGCATTCTTAGCATTGTGTTCTTAGGCACCCAGTCAGTATTCACAATCTCAAAAGCATGGCTATATTCATCCTTGCAATCCTCCGCCTCAATGAAAGGCGCGACCACGTTCTTTATCATAGATACTGTCTCCTCAGCTTTGACAGTTACTAACATCCCGTTCATGATGTACTTCAAACATTGGTGTAACGATGAAGTTACTACCCTAGCTGCATGAATCTAAGGTCTTCCCAACAACATACTATAGGAAGGGTGGATATCCATAACTTGAAATGTCACCAAGAACAATTGTGGTCCCACATATAACTCCACTTCCAAAGTCCCAATTATCTGTCTCGGTGAGCCATCATATGCTCTTGCCATCATAGTACTAGGCTTCATATGAGATTCATCAACCAACATTTCTTTCAGTATTTGTTTTGGCAACACATTAAGAGCCGAGCCATTATCGACGAGCACCTTTCCTATAAGGCAATCCTGCACCTAGTGGTGATGTACAAGGGTTTGTTATGTCCAGTTCCTTCAACATCTAACTCATCAACTATGAAGTACAAATAATTAGTTGCATGAATCCTCCCCACCAAATGTTCCATGGTTTTCTGTTCAATGTCTTGGGGTACATACGCCTCATTCAATACCTTTTGCAAGGCATTTCGATGCGGCTTAGAGCTGAGTATTAAGGATATAAGGGAGATCCTAGCTTGAGTCTTCTTTAATTGATCTACTATGCAATATTCACTGTGCTTTATTAACTTCAGAAATTCATTTGACTCCTATTCAGTTACTGGTTTATTAACATCCAGTTCTTTGCCCAGGTTTACCACCTCCTTGCCCTTTGCTTTCCTTAACTCCTTGGGTGTGAAGCACCGGCCACTCCGAGTCAGCCCACTAATCTCAGTTTAGAACAAAGGAAGAGGGGTCCCGATATTGAGGGCATAGCCGTAATTATAGGGTATTGCATTTTGATTTCTCTTTGTGTAGGAAGGTTTAGTCATGATTAACTTTGGCGGCCTATTAGCTGTTGGTTGGACTCTACATACTTTTGACAACCTGTCTTGGCCCTCCATCATTCTTATTTCATCACCGTTCTCAATGGCTTCAATCCTCAGCTCCCTCATGATCATTATTTTCTCAATTTTTTTATGAAACTCCACACAATCATTGATATGATGTCCCTCCTCTTCATGGAACTCACAATAATCACTCCCTTCTAGATGATGTTCATTATTCATCTTTAGGAACCCTGACTGTACCAACATACCATGTAACTTCTTCATGGATGCCTTCAACCCTTTACTTTGATTCCCAACTTCTACCATGCTTACTGATTAGTACTTAAAAGTGCATTTTGATCAAGGTTTTATATCATCATTTTGCACTTGAAGTATCAATAACTCCTTAACTAGAGCATGCTTTATAATAACGAGTCTGATAATATAAGATACATTTAATTTATGGTAAATGTTCATTTTAAATGCAGGCCTATCACATAAATCAAAGGATTGATTGATGAGTTTAACCACTGAAATTGAGAAGACAAAGAGAGGGCTAAAGCTTAGAAAAGAGATGCTGGTTCAGTCCAAACTAGAACACCATTCGGTTATTGGATCATAAATGGAGCTGTAGAACTTGGATTTAGGTCTGGTTTATATGTATGGTGATTAGTACTTAAAAGTGCATTCTCACTAAGGCTTTATATCATCATATTGCACTTAAAGTATCATTAAATTCCCTAACTTAAGCATGTTTTATAATAACAAATATGATAATATAGGATAGCTATAATTTATGGTAAATGCTCATTTTAAATGCAGGCCTATCACATAAATGAAGGGATTGATTAATGAGTTTAACTACTAAAATTGAGAAGACAAAGAGAGCGCTAAGCGTAGAAAAGAGATGCTGGTTCAATCCAAACTGGAACACTGTTCAGTCATTGGGTCATATCTAGAGCTGTAGATCTTGGATTTCAATTTGGTTTATATGGCTAGAACGCTAAGACATAGGCCTAAAACATTCATGGGAATGCAAGACTCAATTCTGCTGTTTGGAAGTCCAAATCTTAGCAACAACGGAGAAGTCAGAATTTGTCCTGCAGCTCAGACATTGTTCAGTGTTCAGCTCATATCTCGAGTTCTAAAAGTCCAAATGCACCGATTCTTTTTTTTTGTTGGAAAGCTGAGACAATTTCCTAGAATTTTCATGACAAAAATCTGTTCAAATTCTGATGTTATCAATGATGTTTTGTTCAGACAAGAAGATAAGGATTGTCACCAAGTCAAGATGTGGCCACCCACTCAACAATTAGTCATCAAATCAATAGTTCCAAATTTTGGCCTATTAAAGGAGGCATTTGCCATGCATTTAGGCATCTTGGTTTTCAGATCAAGATCATGTTCTTGCTCTCTCTCTTTTTGTAATGCTTAAGTTTTGCTTTCATTAATCTCTTATTTATGCTTTTCATCATAACTATGTTCTTATTTAGTTTGTTTATGTTTCTCTTCTTAATCATGTTTAGCTAAGTTTATTATGTCAAGGTGAAAAGGATACACTAATGGTGTAAGAATAAGTATAGTATAAACTCAAAATGGACTTTAATGTTTGATACTAACATGTTTTGTATTTGTTATCTTGTTCACTTTTAATACTTTGCTTGTTAAATGGTTAATCTAGATTTATGTTGTATAACCATTGGTACAACAAGTACTTGGCACTTTTATAGCCCAACCGTATGGTATAATCAACACATGTGCTATGAAAGGAACTTGATTTGTTGTTAACATAAGTTATAATCATGAATACCTGACAACATTTACAAGTATTAGCATTATTCGAATAAAATAACTAATGTAATCATGTTAACAATTTATAATCCGATTGGAACCTCTTTTGTGTGTGGTTTCCAGTTGAGTAATAAAAAGAGTTTATACTATACTTGTTTTAAATACCATTAGTGGATCCTCTAACCTTGATAATTATTTTATCATTGTTTAATCCTTATATCAATATCACATCTCAAAGCTCTCTTCAACTCCTTTTTTGTTATTATCTATTTCTTTATTTGTAGTTTATACAGTTAACCTCCATATGGTTCGACCCCGGTGTTGCCGGGTTATTTATTACTTTGACACTCCTACACTTGGGAGAAGACATCAACTCTTTGGTCGTATCAAGTTTTTGGCGCCG
>Ga0307510_10002552_pt1 | contig 20756 bp, 10 predicted proteins | sample 12_EM_MG_FD_207224 | JGI IMG/M metagenome (GOLD analysis project Ga0307510, IMG submission 207224) | Populus trichocarpa ectomycorrhiza microbial communities from riparian zone in the Pacific Northwest, United States - 12_EM | ecosystem: Host-associated > Plants > Roots > Unclassified | place... | reverse complement strand
TGTATGAGAATGTTTTAATAGGTTTCATTGCCATGGTATAATAAGTATAAAAGAGTAGTAGCAATTCAACATTATACTAAAATCAACCTTTTGCGTTATCTAATGAAATAAAATATAAATTTGACTTGCATTGAATTGCTTATATACTAAAATGTGTGGGATTTTCATTATACATTATTTACTCTGCAAAATTTTGTTTTTTTTTTAGTTTGGTCCTCAAACTTTGTTTTTGGGCAATCAAGTCCTATTTAAGGAGCAACCGATTTCAAATTCTTATGAAATGGTGAGATTAGAAAAAAGGGGAGCAAAATGAAAAATATGGCAAACATAGGTGACATACCATAAGTTTTGAAAACATTCACTTTGGTCCTCTAACTTAAACAATTACGCGAATTATACAATTGCAGTCCCTTGAAATTGTTCCAATTCTATTTTGGTATAGATGTTTATTTTTGTTTTTTTATCCCTGGTTAAGAGAGGAGAGGGAGAAGGGTCGCCAGATTCCAGCGGTAGAGAGAGAAACTTGTCGTTTGCACTGATTTAGGCCACCAAAATAAGAGCCTTTTGTGTCAAATTGTCCCATTTGATGTGAGGAGTTCATATTAGGTGTTTTTGTATCTTAAAAGTTCATTAAAAAATATATTTGAGCTCCAATTGATTTTTTATTTCGGGTTGAGTTTGGATTTTTGGGCGGTGTCTTGGGTATTTGAGGTCATGAATGGTTTTTTATGGTTTCTGGGGTGTTTTATAAATATTTTGGGTAAAAAAAGGGTTGCAAAACAGGTTTTTAGGTCAAAAGAGCATAAACCTCGATTTTCCTCCTATTATGATGGCCGAAATTTGGGCAAAATAGGTTGCGCGTCGTCTACCTCAGCAGGTGACGCGTCATATGTCTCAGCAAGTGACGCGTCGTCTGTTGCTGGCATACCTTAGATCTGACATGACCGCCAGACTCAAGCGCCTTGAGTCTGACATGGTTATCATGAAAATATAACTTTAAAAATGCAATTAAAAAGAAATAAAGTGACGTGACTGGTTAGAAAACTAAAAACCAACAAAATGGACAAAACCTCATTTCGTTTATTTTGTTTTAAGGGCCTTTTTTAAATAATAAAATATAACTTTGATTTTATTTTGCTACGCATTTAATATTTTGAGAGGTTTTGTAGTTTATCTATTATTTTATTTTTATTTTTTTATATAGATAATCCATGTTTTTTAAAATAAAAAATATTTATTTTCATATGATATTTTTAATATGTGTAGCCTTACATGTTATTTTTTTTATTTTATTCAATCAATTTAATGTCCTATTTTTCAAGATTAAATATCTTGATCCACATTTACCTTTTAGTTTTTCAAGTATTTGTTTTAGGTGTCATTGATGATTTATTTATTTATTGATTAACACATATAACTCTTAGTTTATTTGATTACTTGTATGCATAGATTTTTTGATTTATTATATTTTTAAACTACTAAATTACGTTGAAAAAATCTATATATATAATCTTTTATGAAAAATAAAAAAACTTGACCTGCGGTGGAGCGCGGGTCACATAACTTATTAATTAATCAATTGTTGTTCAAATCTTTTTAAGATCCACGTATATAAGAAAAGAGAAAAGTAAAAACTTTTCCATGGCCAATGGCTAACAATTATTACAATGCAAAATATTTTTTAAAAATATATTTTATTTGAAAATATTTTAAAATAATATTTGTTAAATATTTTTTATTTTTAATCTCAATACATTAAAACTATAAAAAAATTATTAAAAATATTAATTTAATGCCTTTTCAATCAAAATATATTTTTAAAATATACTTAAATATAATTTGAAATACAAAAATAAACCGTGCCAAGTGTCTATTATAGCATTGTAGCATTACATTAAATGTTATTTTTTCATATGATAAAAAGTGCACCACTTTTAAATTTATCACTTTTTAAATTCATTATTCTTATACATACAATAAAATATTATATAGTTTTTTTTTTTGTGTTTTGTAACAAAGTATTAAAGTCATTACATGAAAATTTGTACCTTAAATATTATATATTTTTATAAAAAAATTAGAAATATAATTATTCATAATATAATGAAATAAAAACTTTTTTGTCCAGCATTACAGCTTTTAGATAAAAAAAAAAAAATACATAAATTGATGTATATATTTTTACTTGAAACTATATATATATCTATCTTATGAAATATTTAAAAGATACTTTTAAACACATGTTAAGCATAACATACATGAAATAGTGCATGGCAATCATTAATTAGATATTTTCGGCATTTTATTTCGTCTCGTAAAACGAAGTTATAAACATAATTTTTTACATTATTTATCTTATTATACACAAATAAGTTGTTATCTATCATTTTCTAATAATAATAAGAAGAAGCCATTAAATGCCAAAATAATTTTTTTCTATTTTTTAAAAAATTGATGACTTATATTTTTATTTTATTTTTTTAATTAAAAATATGAAAAATAGTAATTGTTTTTGGTTTTGGTTTTTATTTTATGAAAATAAAAATATAGAATGGAAATTGCTATTAATTATAACACCAAATAAAATGAGATGGTATTTTCTTTTTATGGAACGAGATGGTATTTTTCTTTCCTATCATCCACTTTGATCATCAGCATTCTGACGTGGCGAAAATCAAGTGCACTAAATGCACACAACCGCACAACAAGGAACCTGAGGAACAGAAGTCCCAAAACCCTTACACACTAGTTTAAAAAATCCCCTTCTTTTCCTCTCCAATCTTCCCTCCACTTCGTTTTGGAGCCACCACCACACACCCGCAAAGAAAAAACCCTAAACTCGCTCTCAATGGCGACCGATCCAACTCAGTCGCACCAACTCAGTCTCCTTCTCGGACCTGATCCCACTCACTTCGAAACCCTAATAACTCACCTTATGTCCTCTTCTAACGAACAACGATCCACAGCGGAGTTCCTCTTCAATCTCTGCAAACAAACTCACCCCGACTCTCTCCTGCTCCGGCTCACCCAACTCCTCTCCTCCTCTTCCCTCCCTGAAATCCGCGCCATGTCCGCCGTCCTCCTCCGGAAACACCTCACCTCTGCCACCGAAGACTCCTTCCTCTACCCTCAACTTACTGAGTCAACTCGGTCCATCATCAAAAACTCTCTCCTCTCCTCTCTCCAACATGAAACCACAAAATCCATCACCAGAAAGATAAACGACACAATCTCGGAACTCGCCGCCTCGGTTCTTCCTGATGGGGGCTGGCAGGAGTTGTTGCCGTTCATGTTCCAGTGTGTTACCGCTCAAAGCAATCACAATCTCCAAGAATCAGCGCTTTTAATCTTCGCCCGATTGGCTCAATACATCGGCGAAGCCCTAATTCCACACTTAGCTACACTTCACGGAGTGTTTTTAAATTGTTTGCATAATTCAACGAGCGGTGAAGTTAGAATCGCGGCTTTGAACGCGACAATCAATTTTATTCAGTGTTTAACAAACAATTCTGATCGTGATATGTTTCAAGATTTGTTGCCGTTGATGATGAGGACTTTGACCGAGGCGTTGAATGGAAATCAAGAGGCAACAGCACAAGAAGCGCTCGAATTGTTGATTGAATTGGCGGGAGGGGAACCACGGTTTTTGAGAAAGCAAATAGTGGAGGTTGTAGGGTCCATGTTGCAAATTGCAGAGGCGGGGAGCTTAGAGGAGGGGACCAGGCATTTAGCTATTGAATTTGTGATTACTTTGGCGGAAGCAAGAGATCGAGCTCCGGGGATGATGAGGAAGTTGCCGCAATTTGTGCATAGGCTGTTTATGGTTTTGATGGGGATGTTGTTGGATATTGATGTTGATCCACAATGGCATGGTGCGGAGACTGAAGATGAAGATTCGGGAGAGACCAGTAATTATGGGTTTGGGCAAGAGTGTTTGGATAGGTTGGCTATTGCCCTTGGTGGCAATACAGTCGTTCCTGTTGCTTCAGAGGTTTTCCCAGCATTTTTTACTGCTCCGGAGTGGCAGAAGCCTCATGCTGCGCTTATTGCTCTAGCACAAATTGCTGAGGGTTGCTCAAAGGTATAAATGCTATGCATTGTGGTAATGGGAATCGTCAATGAACGGTGTTTCTTTTTCTTTAAATTTTTCATTAGTACAAATTCATTTACAGACTGCTAAAGGTTAAGCCACAATTAGAATGCCTGCCCCTTGACCTTGCTTAGATAGGCACAATTTCTTTTATTTTAGGTGCTTTCTTTCTGTGTAACCTTGATATTTTGAATATGCTTGAGAAATTTATAGGTTTTCCAAATGACCCTGTTCTTTTTTCCCTTTCAACTTTCAAGTGTGTTCTTACAAGATAGTCATTGTTGATGCAGGTGATGATAAAGAACCTGGACCACGTAGTCTCTATGGTTTTGAATTCATTTCAACATCCCCACCCCCGTGTGAGATGGGCTGCTATAAATGCAATTGGACAATTGTCAACAGACTTGGGCCCAGATTTGCAAATGAAGTATCACCAGCTAGTGCTGCCTGCTTTGGCTGGAGCCATGGATGATGTTCAAAATCCTCGAGTCCAGGTCCGAGCACCTGTTACATATCGTGACCTTGATAATTGTTGCCAATTTACTACTCTCTGTAAAATTTTATACTAAGTAGTGCTATCCCCATCCCAACATCATGCATTTAATTTTCTATCTGCAGTTTGAGTTGCTATTTTGTAATGAATATGGACCTGGTGATCGATGCATTTATATGTAACAAGGACATTGATCAATGTCTAATGGCGCACATGCATAGCATTATTTTTTAAATTTCGATACTGTAATTGTGCACTCAGATTCTCAGAAGTGTGTATAATTGTCATTTTTTTGTGCAGGCCCATGCCGCTTCTGCAGTGCTTAATTTCAGTGAGAATTGCATGCCAGATATCCTGACACCATACTTGGATGGGGTTGTTAGCAAACTGCTCGTACTTCTTCAGGTATATATGACTATTCCCCTCATTAACTTAACACCTGAACTTTTACAATTGTATGTCTTATCATCTAATGACAAAGGACAAATTGGATATATGGAATGTTGTCTATTAAAGAGTAATATAAAACTGTTTTGGTGCCTCATCCAACAACTTAAACTTTTGGGTTGAGATAGTTCTTTAACATGGTATGAGAGCCTTGTTAACGTCACAAGTTTGAATTTCATAACCCTTATTATTTCTAATTAAAATTTTAATTTCAGTACAAAGTAGTGTAGACTTATGTAAATTTCAAACCTAAAGAGCTTTCAACTGAGGGGGTGTTAGACAAAGCCTCACCCAACAACTTAAGTTTTTGGGTTGAAATGGTTTGTTTGACTTTGTCCGAATTTCGAAATCACTTTCTTGGGCTTGCTCATGATACTTGGTCAACTCATTCAGTTAAAATTGCCTTTAAGTCCATCTCAGATTGCTATGTTATGATTGGTACTTTGATGCCGAGAGCTTATTAATTTTAAGCTGTTATTTTGTCATGTTTGATATTTAAGATAGAAATACAAAGTCCTTTTGCATTTTCTTGTTGGATTTATTTTCTCCTTAAGCAGAATGGATATGCCTTTTTTTTTTTTTTTTTCTTTCAATAATATTTTTGTGCTAATTTTGTATGTGCCATGTTGTTTGATATGCAATCCAGAATGGGAAGCAGATGGTTAAAGAAGGAGCCCTGACAGCTTTAGCGTCTGTCGCTGATTCATCACAGGTACCTTTTTTTTAATTTTGGTGTGCGGGGTGAGGAGGGTTTAAAAAGACAGGTATTTGATGTATCCAATAACCTCAGCTCTATTTTTATATGCTTCTAAGTTGACATGGTTAGAACAGTTGGTTTGGGTTGTGTTGAGGGATTGATTTACTTTTTATTCTCCTGTTCTGTAGATGCACATGGTTCATTAGTCCATTGCTAAAAATAGAGCTTGTTTTGTTTTGACATGATATATATTCTAACAGGAGCACTTCCAGAAATACTATGATGCTGTAATGCCTTACTTAAAAGCTATATTGATCAATGCAAATGACAAGTCTAATCGCATGCTCCGTGCAAAATCTATGGAGTGCATTAGTCTGGTTGGGATGGCTGTGGGAAAGGATAAATTTAGAGACGATGCTAAGCAGGTAAAAACTATAACAGATGATGTGTTCTATACATAACTTTTTACTGTGGTGGCCAATGTTATTTAGCATTTTCTTGATTGAAATGTAGAGTTAGGAATACTTAAATTAGTTTCATCTGATTAAGCCTGATTTGTTCCTCACTTTTTTTCATTACCTTTGTTAAGCCAGTCTTCTTCTTTACTGAACATCACTGGATGTGCTTACGTGTTCTTCCTTGCTTCTAGATTAGTGCTTATGGATTTATATCTATTTTTTTCTGCTGATACTTCAGATTGTCATTGCCATGACATTTTTTCAAGTTTCATAGAACAACAACAGTCTGAGTGTTTGTTGTTTCTGAAAGGTTATGGATGTCCTGATGTCTCTGCAAGGATCTCAAATGGAGGCAGATGACCCTACAACAAGCTACATGTTACAAGTATGTTTTAACTATTAGGAACTAGCTCAGAACCTCAGACAATGCTGAATGTATGATTATGTGATATATCTTGCTATCTGATTATTGTAAATCAAGGGGCAACTGATTATATATTTTGCAGGCCTGGGCCAGACTTTGCAAGTGCCTTGGACAGGATTTTCTTCCTTACATGAGTGTTGTCATGCCTCCTTTGCTTCAGTCTGCCCAGCTTAAGCCTGATGTTACCATTACATCTGCAGATTCAGATGCTGATATTGATGATGTCGACGATGGCAGGTTTGCCTTTTGTTTTTGATAATCTTAAATAACAGAATTGAGGTTTTTAAGCAATTTCCTCGTTTACCATGCTTAAAAAAAAAAATGCTTCCTAAGTCCCACAATGAGTGGCTGGCTTCCCTTTTTTCCTGTCTTAGTCTATTGTCAAAATTTAAAAGATTTTAATGGTTTACTAAAAGGAAAAGCACTCATTAATTTGTCCATTAGATAAAGTGGAATATGAAAGAAGTAAATGTAAACATGGCTTTGTGTCACCGTTGTAGGTGCTTTTTCTTAGATCCTGTTTAATCAAGTAGGACACTCTGACAGGGAGCAAGTTTTTCATCTTACTCTTTCAAACATTACCTTCAATTCTTTAAGGAAGTGGACTAAACGGAAAGAGAATATTACTATTGTTTGTCATATTTGTCCTTGGTGCTTGAAAAACAGAGGCTCCATTACTTCTAATCGTATACTTGCTTCATTGCTGTACTTCACAACCAAACATGATAGTTTCCCACATGTGAACATATTCTTGGTAACTCCCATCTATTTTCCCCGCACCTAGGTCCACTCCAGTAGTTAAAATTTATCACAGTTATTTAAGAGAAACCCTTGAAAAGAAAATACATATCATATTTGCATTGTCTACTTCGATTTTTTTCCTTGTCAAACCTCCTTTTTAACTCCATGTTTTTCTTTAAGAGTCTTCACTAAGCTAAGTTATATAGGAGAAACCACTTTCAATAATAAAAGTTATTATGTATATTGCCTAGAATAGTTTGTGGTTTTGTGATGGTCCACACTGCTTTCTAGTACTAAGGAAAAAAAAGGGGTGTAAGAATTTAGAAAATTTGCTTTAATTTATAAGCGTCAATGTGATTGAAATTTCTTACTGAGGTTGTTTTCCTATTGCAGCATTGAAACAATCACTCTTGGAGATAAAAGAATAGGGATCAGAACAAGTGTCCTGGAGGAAAAGGCTACAGCTTGTAACATGCTTTGCTGCTATGCTGATGAGTTGAAGGAAGGATTTTTCCCATGGATTGATCAGGTTAGTATTGTTTCAGACTTTTGGTGGTATCTCTTTTTATGCTTTTGTCAGTTTGCTACTAGCTAACCATGCATGAATAATGCAGGTTGCAGCTACATTGGTTCCTCTTCTTAAATTTTACTTCCATGAAGAAGTGAGGAAGGCAGCTGTGTCAGGTGATTGGCAGGCTTTTCTACCTCTAATAATCCATAACATATAGATTGTATCCATATTTGGGAGTTTTTCCAAAACTATATGTTTTTTTTTGTTTTATCTTGTTCATAGCTATGCCGGAGCTGTTAGGTTCCGCTAAATTAGCTGTAGAGAAGGATCAATCTCAAGGGCATAATGAGTCTTATATAAAGCAATTGTCAGACTATATAGTTCCAGCTTTGGTGGAGGCGTTACACAAGGTTGTATATTTGTTTGTCTCAATGCCTTAACACCTTCGATGTGTATTCATGTTTTACAGTGGTCTTTCACTATACTTCTTTGGATTTATGATTGGCGCAACTAAAATAGTATTTTTGTGTCATGCAGGAGCCCGAGGTAGAAATTTGTGTGAGCATGTTGGATTCGTTGACTGAATGCATACAGGTATATGAGATTGATTTATAAGGTTGGGTGTCAATATATAGACCTGTTAACCAACAATTACAGTTCCATTTTTCATTGGGGTTATTTTCTAATACCCTTTTCACTAGGTTTCAGTCTCTCAGTGGACAATTTGCTGAGACGTGGGATCTTACTGCCAAAGAGAGCTTATGGCTTGATTTTGATTTCTTTTAATGGGTGGCTTAAGTAATACTTACAGTTGAAAGTGTTTTAGAGACTTTTGACCAGCCCATGCATTTACTTTTTGGCAATACATGCTCTCCATACATCCAGTTAAGATAGATTATTTCTGCTGCATATTTTTTTTATCTTATGCTATTTTCTGGCTCAATTCCCAATGTTACGATCTCACTTCACATATTTCTTGTATGTGAATAGTTGTACTTTTTATTTTCTCGCCTTTTCAGATCTATGAAAATTAATTTTTCAGAAATGAGATTTCCTTTTGAGCAGGAGAAAGTGTCAAATAGTTTCTTCAATCTAAGCAATTGTCATCCAGTCATGATAACCTTTGGTATTATAGTTGATTATGATCTGGTGGAGAATAATTGTTGAATGAAAAGTGAAAATGGTTATTATATCTATGTTGCAGTAGGCATCATTTTGGAAGTTTGAATTTTGCTAATATAGGATTTCTCTCCCTTAGGTATCTGGACCACTTTTAGATGAAAGCCAAGTAAGGTCCATTGTGGAGGAGATAAAGCAGGTCATCACAGCCAGCTCAGTTAGAAAACAGGAACGAGTGGAGAGGATCAAAGCAGAGGACTTTGATGCCGAAGAAGGAGAGCTGCTTGAAGAAGAAAATGAGCTAGAAGAAGAACTTTTTGATCGAGTATAATATTGAAATTTTTGTGCATGGATCTTTGGCTTATCATTTAATGGGTTATTTTTTTGTATATATTTAAATAAAATGATTATTGTTAACTTTTATTTCTTTTCTTGTTGAAGGTTGGTGATTGCATGGGCACATTGATCAAAACCTTCAAGGCCTCTTTCCTGCCTTTCTTTGATGAGCTTTCGCCTTACATAACACCTATGTCGGTAAGTTCTTTAATATTTACAAATATTATTCTTGTGTTTTGTTCCTTCAATTTTTAGGCTCAATTCTCATGCTGTACTTTAAATTTAGCTTTTGTTGCTTCTATAACCGTGTTTCTTTAGGGCCTCTGTTCTGGTAGGTTTCCACTGCTTGAACATTTTCCTGCATGTGCTCGACTTATTTTTCCCAGTTTTAAGTATGTCTGTATTGGATTTTTCCCTTCTCAATGGTCTGTTGTATTTCCCTTGTGGGAGGAGGAAAAGGATGCTGTATATGGTTTGATGACTCAATAGTCATCCTGGCACGTAGGAAATTTTTTTTGTGGTTTTATTCATTTGCCTGCATTAACCTTTCTTTCTCAAGTCCTTGAAAAGGTTAATATTGGATTACTTGACATGCACAGCTTTGGAGCTGTCTGGCAACTCCTATCAAGTGGTTTGGCCAATTGGATAAAACTGTCTGCAGTTCAATATAATTATGGACATAAAAATATTATAAGCATCTCATATATAGATTTAGCATGCACCTTTTGCCCCTTAATGTTAATGGAATTTTTACTGAATCTTTTTAGCGAATGATGTTGATAATTGGCCCCTAACACAGTAAATATACTTTATTTAATTATGTTTGACAAGGCATGCATGAAAAATCATGATCACCTCTGAAAATACTTCTCTGTGGCCTTGTTAATTGGATGTTTTGATTATGCAGGGCAAGGATAAAACAGCAGAAGAGAGGAGAATTGCCATTTGTATATTTGATGATGTTGTGGAGCATTTTAAGGAAGCTGCTCTTAAGTAAGTATCACCCCTCCTGATTCTTTGATTAAGCTCTTCCTGTGTACTTATTCTTCATGTTGGTGGTACAGATATTATGGTACTTATGTCCCTTTCTTACTAGAAGCCTGCAATGATGAAAACCCAGATGTTCGTCAGGTTTGTCCTGATTACCTCTATTATTTTGCTTCTCTAGTGAATGTGGGTTTTATTAAAAAAATGAATACCATGTTTTTCAGGCAGCTGTTTATGGGATTGGTATTTGCGCAGAGCTTGGTGGATCTGTGTTTAAACCACTTGTTGGAGGTAGTTTATTAGTCACTTGCATAATTGTCCCTTCTTGGAGTTGTTGCAGTTGTTGCTTTCATCTTTTATCAAGGGGAATCTTTTGTTGCATTTCTTTGCAGAGGCTCTTTCCCAGTTGAATGCTGTAATAAGTGATCCTAATGCACATCATTCAGACAATACAATGGCATATGACAATGCTGTTTCAGCTCTTGGAAAAATATGCGAGTTTCATCGGGATAGCATAGATGCAGCACGGGTACTTCTTTCTTTATATATGTAGGAAATGATACCATCTCGCATAGTCTTCAAACATAGTCCTTGCACACAAAAGTACAAGTACATTTTGGTCTTATAATTATGCAAACAAGCTCTTAAATAGAAAAGAAATTTTACCATATTTTATCATGTTTTTCCCATTGCAAGCATAGAAAATTATGCGAGTAATAAGTGCATTTTGATCCTTTAACTTTAAAAATGTGCAATCACATTGTTGTTTATTTAAACTAGAAATAGGACATTAAGAACATAATGTGATGATATTATTTTTGGTTAACTTTCATATCAAACAAATGAGATGATAAATGAAAAATATGATGAAATGATAGTAAATGAAAATGATGAAAATACCTTAGGAGGCAGAATGAGATTTTTAAGGAAATAGGTTCCTGATAAATGCCTTTAAAAATGAAAATGAACTTAAAACTCAACAAACAATTTCTTGCATGCTAAACAAACAAGGTTTTTTTCTTGAACAAAAAATGAATTTATTACCTTTTCTTTTACAAAGTTAAATATTTGAAAATTATATATTAGATTAGGGACTGTTTTAAATTTGGTTATAGAGCCTAGGACTAAAGTTGTAAAGGACTATTGTGAAACTTGAATAAAGACAAAATCGACTAAAAGACAAGAACAAGATTCCAGTCCAGTGGCTGAAATCAAGGGTGTAATGTGATGGTGTTATAGTTGCATGGTATTCAATATATATATATATATATTGTTTTTTGTGTGTGTTTTATTTTTTTTTTTTTTTTTATATATATATATATATATATATATATATATATATATATATATATATATATATAGGTGTGTGCTTGTGCTCAACATGCTCTCTCTTTTTGAGCAAACTGAATATGAATACATTATTGCTCAACATGCAGTCTGCTCCACAGTAATCAGATAGCTTGCTAGAGTTCCTGCTTCTGATCTCGTTAATTTCTGGTTTATATAGCATATTTGGCCTGATTTTGATCATCTATCTTTTCTGTCTTTATGGCTTAAGTAGTTTTTTTCATCTCATAAGAACGTATTTGATTTGTAATTTATCCTCTCTTCCACAAGCCCATGGTGGCCTACAATGCTTTCTGCTTAGAGTTTATCCTCCATCTCTATCCTACTCCCAAAAAAGCTAGCAAACAATTTCATAGACGATTCTATTGTCCTGCATGTTATCTTGGATTGCCAGATTTTATCTTCCAGATGTACAACATTCTAAAGGCTTGGAAGTGTTTAGGTTTGAATTGCAAATTGGATTTTTGTTCTTGGAAGCAAATTTACCTTTCCCATGTGGAATGATGAATGCTCATGTGCATAAATTCATTTTCTATGTGTTAATATTAATTGCCTTTTGGACTTTTTTTTTTTATTTCACCGGTTTGACTTTTCATTTTCCTGGTTTGCCCCCATGATCTCTCTCCCCGGTGGTCTCTCACATGCTCTTTGTTTTGCAGATAGTTCCAGCTTGGTTGAGCTGCTTGCCAATAAAAAACGATTTAATTGAAGCCAAGGTTGTGCATGATCAGCTTTGCTCAATGGTAGAAAGGTAAACTTTGGGACATGGAAAATGTTTGTAAAGCATGTTTTACCTAATTTATTGTTCTACCTCATACTTGGATTGGTTATATTCAAGTGCACAAAAATATTCAAAAAAAGCCATTTCTTACAGGTCCGATAGAGAACTTTTTGGGTCAAACAATCAATACCTTCCCAAAATAGTCCGAGTTTTTGCTGAGGTATAGTCTTTCTCTGTTCTACTTCCCTTTATCTCTTGCTTCTGGAAATTGAATGTTTCCATTGTTTAATTTCCTGTTTTAGTTTTCTCATGGCAACATTGTTGCTGTAGGTCATATGTGCAGGAAAAGAGTTGGCAACAGAGCAAACTGGTAGTCGAATGATTAATCTGTTGAGACAACTTCAGCAAATGCTACCACCTGCTACCCTAGCTTCAACTTGGTCGTCCTTGGAACCACAGCAGCAACTTGCCTTGCAATCTATTCTTTCTTCTTAGTTCGTTTGGAGTGTTGGGATTCATTATTATTTCCTAGCTGCATCTGTCATTAATTGGTCTTGCACCTATGGCCATGCCATTGTTTTCTCTTTGAAGCAGCTGCGTGTCCCTTCCAAGTTCCTTCAGAATTGGTGTGTAACGTAATTGTTTTATGTGGAAGCTGCTGCACAAGTTCAGCAGGCGTGGTGCGTGCTAGATCTTCCATCCCTTCCTGGAAGCGGGGGTTTCTGCTGAGGGGTTCTCCATTTGTGGGAGAAAAGAGAGTTTTGGCATAGAACGTGTATACGATGATTGCTATTATTGGTTTTGTATAGGTGGCATTAAGAGTATTATAAACTTACAGGTCTGTGACTTCGAAGTTCGTGTGGGCTTGAGGCTTGTCAGTGGGGCAATTCTTGTAACAGTTTTGGTGCTAAACCTTTTTTTTTCTGGATATGAAGTGGATCAATACAGGCCATGAAGATTGTTTGCTATAGAATGTATCTAAATATACCTTTTCAATAAAGGCTAAAAAATCTGCAGTTTTTCCTCTCTTCTGATACCAAGCTGACCTTGCTACCTTGCCATGGTTTTTCTAGCTCTCCCCCTTTGTATGGGAAGCCGCCTTGTTTTCGCTGATTTTTTCATAAAAAGAATCTTGATAGAATAAGCAAGCTTCGCAATCTTCCAGGTTTTTGTAATTTCAATTTTAATACATGTGGTGCCTGCATACCAGCCTCCTGCCTCTTGTTGCTAACTCTTTGACGATGTATGTTGCAGATCTTGCTTGCTCGTTCCCATCACTTTCAAAAGTTTAGTGACCTTAAAACGCTTTCTTGAGGGATTTGAAGCAAGCTGGCTGAACATCTTGTTTTGTGGCGGCGCAATGTCAACAGTGGTAGTTTCCCTGCCTGTTTTTGTGGTATTTCCACCTCCAGTTTCAGTTCGGCATATCTGAAAAGAGTTGACTAGATGCTCTCAGTTTGGCCCTTCCTCGAACAAATTATACTTTCAATACTGTCAACCATGGATTTTCTGGAAAAGTGAGGATTCGGCCGGAAGTGCTCCTGGTTTTTGTTTTTTGTGCAGAGGAGAATAAACTGTTGTTGGGAAATTATTAGAGAAATCTCAGATGTATGACTCCAATATCAATTGAATCAGAAACCCTTTTAATTTATCATTTTTGTCTCAAATGATTAATAGATTCCATCTATTTCCATGTGCCGATTAATTCCTCCCCAATTAGGTTCCAAAATAAACCCTAATGCATTTAACTTTAGTACCAAAATAAACAATTTTTTTCTCCATTAAGGGCAGGGGACGATCAAGCAAGAATCTTCTATTAGTTTACTTATTGGAGCTTTATTTTGGCTTTTCTTTGTGAGAAATTAATGGAAATTAACAAGTACGTGAAAATTACATTTAAATTTGAGACTACATTGGTGGGATCATTGTTTGGAAAAGTGAGAATTTGTCCTCAAGTGCTATTGGTTTTTGTTTGTTGCAGGAGAAGAATAAACTGTCGCTGGGGTCGCCGGTATGATCAATGAGGTTGTTGCTAACGTTAAAATACATTTAAATTCTTGGAAGGCTGACGTTTCTTGAAAAGTGAGGATTTGTAAGGGATCGCTATAACTTATTGTCGTCATGCCTGAACGAAGAATAAGGTTAGCTAAGTTTATCTCCTATTAGATGAAGAGACTCCATCAGCCTGATAGTTTCAAATGCTTCTGCTGTCTGCTGCTGATTTCTAAACCTAATGTACCAAGAATCAAGAAAGAAGAGATTCTTGCGAGTGAAAGGAAAACAGAGAGAGACTTTCTTTGATTTATTATAGACGCCAACTTGCATTTTAGTATTCGTTTCCTCTTGAACAAATCTCATTAATTTGGAGGTCAATATCAAGAATTATAGTGATGGTCTCCCCAGGCCTGAAAAAACCAAATGAAGAGGCATCTTTCAGTTCAGACAGCCCTGCATTTCTTTATATGGAAAATGAAAACCATTGAAAGCGACAATATTGTCTCAGCTCTCAGCTTCTTCTTTTTTTTAAAAAAAATAATCTAATTGATTAATGCATGAAACAAGAAGGTTGTAATTATTATTCAACAACCTGCAGATTAAATTTTATTCTATTTTCTGCTGCTAATTGTAGCATGACTGTTTTTTCGTTATCTTTCATGGCTGTTCGATCCTGAGTCTTCGTGGACGATGACAAAGTTATGCACACACTGAAATTCATATAGCTTAACTTATCAGTCATCCCAGAAATTTGTACCAGAAGAGTACTATGATACTGATATGAATATTAAAACCCTTTTGACGCTTTCCTGGTCAGGGCTAGCTCTAATTCTGTGACGGTGCAGTGGTGGACAAGGATGATCAGCTGAATTCTTGGCTTCATTCGTAGGATTTTGCCGAGTAATTAAGCAGTCCCAACTTCCCAAGAGCAAAGGTGTCAAATTATCCAAAGCACTGATCAGTACACATTTTAGCACAGAAGTGCTGATCTCTGCATGCATTCTTGGGCACTAACACTGTTACCTATGAAGGAGCCAGCAGTTTTTAATTAAACTTTGTTAAGAACATGAAGATATACATATCATCCTTGGATAGTCAAAACCAAATTCTGACCTAGTCATAACCAAGCTATAACAAGTGGAGTATGTAAATGATAAATGTGAATAAAAAAGATAACTAAGAATCTCTGAATTTTATAATGCAAAGCATTGTGTTTTTGTCTGGTGATGCAAGGGAGAGTAGGTTAGAACCAAAGCGGCGTGCACGATAAGACATTCCTTGTCTGCTTACCGCATGACTGAGTCCATGCCCTCAGTTTCTCTTCTCGTAAGCCATGGTTTAGACCTTAGTTTTTGGGGTCATCTGGAAGATCATTTTGGTGCCTCCAAGTGGCACCATTCTGGCCCTCATGACCCTCTCGTCACATTTTGACCTAGTCATAAAGATACAAGCCAAAGGGCTTGAGATAGATAATATACTAATTACAAAGGTTCTGTCATGTTGCATGCTTTTCTCTGGTTTTTTTTTTTTTGGTTTTTTGAAAAAAAAGAGGTGGCTGGGTTAAAATATGTTTCATGATGTTACATCTTCATACAAATTTGCTTCAACTTTTTTAAGTTTCATGCTGATGCTAACCATGACAATGAATCTGGCTGGCAATCTTACTGCTTGTAAATTCAGCACCCTAATCCCAGGAGAAACCATTCATTTTTGCACCAGTCAAAGTACTAGGAAGAAATAATTCTCCTTTGATAGATAGCTTGTCTTCAATGAAAAATGATAGAGCCTGAAGGTTACAAACACTAAAGACAACTCTTCTAAGACCTTAATATAAGCACCAGCTCGAACATTAAAAAAACCTTAAGGCATCCTTTCAAGTTTGAACCGTATAAATATCTCCATTGAAAACCAAACGGGGACATGTAGACAAGGCTCTCCACGCTTCCTTTGAAGTCAGTACAACAGCTCTTTCTTTTTGTCATCTCTTCTTTAAATCAAACCAACATCTCTTTCCAATCCAACCTCTTAGTCCTATCTTGTTGCCTGGACAAATTTGGAATGGAAATTCATTTCCAGCAACAAAAGCAGCATAAAAATGCAAGCATTCCAGTTAGCAAAGCAAGCAAATTCAAGGGGAGAGGTAGGCCAAACAGCAACAGTAACAAGTTTGTTGGTGTTAGGCAAAGAACTTCTGGTAGATGGGTGGCTGAGATCAAAGACACAACACAAAAGATAAGGATGTGGCTAGGAACCTTTGAGACAGCTGAAGAAGCTGCACGAGCTTACGATGAAGCTGCTTGCCTGCTTCGTGGATCCAACACCCGAACCAACTTCATCACTCATGTGTCCGTGGATTCTCCTCTTGCTTCCCGGATTCGAAATCTCCTCAACAACAAAAGGAGAGACCAACAACAACATAGTGAAGAAGAAACTGCGGAAGCCTCTACTCCACCAACTAGTACCATTACTACCACAAGTAGTACTATCACCACTAGCAGCAGCAGCAGCAGTTCTGGCATGAGTGATAATTACTCCAGTTCAATTCATGAAACGGATCACTTGTTTGATGATGCATATAAACCGGATTTGCGCAATTGCATTGAGGAATTCAAGCTGGGTTCTTCTCAGTCTGATCTTTCACGGGGTTTTGGACCTTTATTCGATCGGTTTTCATATGCACAGGAAGTACTGGATTTTCCAAAAAGTGTGGTACTACCCGAGGCAAGTGACTCGGAATTCTCAGAATTTGATAGGATGAAGGTGGAGAGACAGATATCAGCATCTCTATACGCAATTAATGGGGTTCAAGAGTACATGGAAGCTGTCTATGATCCTATTGAAGCTTTATGGGATCTTCCACCACTATAATCATTGCAGAATTTGATGGTTTTAATGAACATAGAATCCCCTTCTCTTTCTTTTCTTCCCCTAGTTCTGCTTTCACTTTAGACTTGCTTGTTAAGTTGCAAAGACAAAATACCAGCTAGAGATGAAGTTGAAATCTTGTTTCTTTTCTTAAAAAAAATATATTTGTTATGCTGTTTTTCAAAATGTTAACAGCAGAATACACGGAGAAGTGATCCTGCTGTTTTTGGAACGTCAGAAAATCATCGATGAATGACAAGTCGAAGCAATCATGGCGATTAAAATATACCTTTTGGTGTCCTTGGTAACCTCTCCTTTTCGTTGGAGTAGATATAGATGTCATCAATGTTTGTAGTCATTGAAAAGCATATCTCAACCTCTACCAGCTCAGACAGGGAACTCTGGGGCCCTGCACCCAACAACTATCCAGATAAGTTGCAGTGTCTTCTAATGTGCAATCCTTGGATTACTCAGGCTATCCTCCATTTTAATCTGTATATTGAAATCTTTGATTATGGCATTAGTAATTTCTTGTCAGCAAAGTTTTGATCATTTCGCTCCAGGCATGTCAATTTTTCACATGGATCTGAACCACCTTCCTCCATGCTATTTATGAACTTGCTAGTCACTTTGAAGCATCCCAATGATCTTTGATGTTGATAGCTATTCTTCATAGAAATTGGTATTCTGTGAAATAAAGGGCTATTGTATAATGCAATGCTAAACACCTCATGCTCGCTACAAAAGAGCAGGGCATATAAAAATGTGACGACAGGATTTCCTGCAAGTAACCTATTTCAGGGAAGTTAAATTCCGATCTGCTTAACTAACCTAATTCAACATAACATCCATGTCTTTTGTATGTTCACCTGTTGACCTTGCTGAAGTATTTTTGAATTAAAAAGGTTGGTCCCCTCTAAGGCATGCTCCACAAGCAGTGTCCGCACTCCAGTTTTTTTGGAGGAGTTCAAATTATGTTCAAAAACATCTTAATTAGACATTAGGCAGTGGATTCTGATAAAGGTTACTCCAGCTTGCTAGGAGCCTTCGCCTAGGATTTAAGATATCTTTTATAGAAAAATACCTAACACCTTTTCTAACAAAAACATTAGATCATTGTTCAACGTTGTGGTTCAAATGAAAGTTTATATATATATATATTGTTAATATTTTTTTAGTAGAAAAAATTTAAATTGGGTAGAGGTTGATCTAATATGAACTGATCAGCTTGACGAATTCAAAGACAAACAAAATGACTGGAAAAAAAAACATAGTTTGATTAAAAAAATTCAATACGATATCTTTTTTTAAATATTGAGATGACAACATATTAGATTGACCCGAGTTAACTCGAATTAACCTACCAAATCTATAATGATGGTCATGAGACCATGATAACAGCGCAAAAAGTAAATCAAAGCAAATTATAAAGTCTAATTCTCAACCAATTTAATGTTAAAGGATGAAATTGAAAAAAAATATTAATTAAAAAAAGGATCTAAACACAGACCTAGATCAACCCGGGTTAACCTCCCGCAACTCGAGTCATGAGAACAAGATAACCTTATATAAAGCAAATCAAAACAAATTATAAAACTTAATTATCAATCAACTCAATTTTAAAGGATGAAATTGAAAAAAAAATCAATTAAAAACATAGACACAAAAAACTGAGTTGAGTCAACCCGAGTTAATACATCAAACTTCTGACCCAGATTATGAGATCAAGATAACCTCATAGAAATCAAACTGAAAACTATTCACGTCAACCCATGTTAATCAATAAACCTAGAACCCATGTCATAAGGTTAGGATAACATCATAAAAAATAAATCGAAACAAATTATGAAACACAAATTTCAATCAAACAAATATTGAAAGTTGAAATTTTAAAAAAAAAATCAATTTTAAAAAAATAAACTGAGTAAACTCGGGTTAACCTGTTAAACTCATGACTTGGGTCATAAGACCGGGATAATCTCATAGAAAGCAAATCAAAGCAAAACAAATCGTGAAGTCTAATTTTCAATTAATAAAATATTGAAGGATGAAATTGAAAAAAAAAACTCGAATCAATCGGGTAAACCTGTCAAACCTGCGACCTTGATTAGGAGACTGAGATAACCCTATAAAAAGCAAATCAAATAAAATAACAAAGTTTGATCTAAAAAAACAAAATGTTATTAAAAGATAAAATTGAAATTGAAAAAAAAAACATAGTGCTTTATTAAAGTGAATAAAACAAAAATAAGATTCATTTTTAAAAAAAAACTAGTGTTTTTTATTTAAAAAAATAAAAAAACAAAGAACTATTAAAGTGAATAGTGTTTTGTAAGGTGGTCCATAATAAAAACATCAACTCTTAGTGTTTTGTTAATAACTAGATTCGGAACCCGTGCTTCGCTGCGGGTCGAATCAAAAACCAATTAATGCATTTAAAACTATGAACATCTTTATTTTTTTTCCATGCGATAAAACATTTGAAATGATGATTAAAAACTAGAACAATGTATCAAATCAAAATAATTGACCATCATTTGCATTAATAAATGAAGATAAAGGATGGTGTCACTTATTTAACCTTGCGGACCAAAAGTAGACCAGTCATTCCATTCAAATGACAATCTAGTTAAAAACAATTTCACATCGCTATCATTTTAACCTCCGCCTAACTCTAGCTTAAATGAGAAAAAATGGATTGATAAATGATTAAATTAAAAGAATAGGGAGTTAAATGAAAAGATGGTGATCTAGTTAAAAAAAAAAGTTCACGTCGTCGTCGTTTTAACTTATGTCTAATCCTAGCTTAAATGTGAAATAATGGACTGTCAAATAATTAAATAAAATTAGAGAGTGAAATTAAAAGATGGCGACATATTGTACAGACCCGGGTTAACACATGAAATTTATAATCCGAGTAATGGACATGATCACAACGAGTTAACCCGATTGGACAATATGTCTCTTTCTTTTTTCTTCCCTTATTCTCTTCCTAATTAAGTCTTGAGTGGATCTTAATTGATCTAAGGTTGGATTAAATTTGAAACTAAATCGAAGAGTTATAAAAGAATTGGAGATGAAATTTAAAAATATATTATATTATATCGACACCGGTTAATTTAAGTTAACTTATGAAATTCACAACCCAGATCATGGGCATAATACTAATTAGATAACTTGTTTGGTCAACATGTCTTTTTCTTTTTTCATTTCTTATTCTCTTTCTAGATCTTAATTGGGCCTTAATTACCCTATGTTGAATGAGAATCGAGATTAAATTGTAGAGTTATAAAAAAAAATTAGAAATTAAATAAAAAAATTAAATTTGTGAATATATTGAATTAGCATAAAAGAACTGGAAAAGAAATAAAAAAAAAAGGAATAAAAAAAAAATTAGATGGCATGTGCGTTATTCACGCCAGCATGCGAAGAGGTTAACAAGGTTGAGACGGCGTGTGCGGCCTCCTACATGAGCCGACGGTAGTCTTTTTGATGCCAGAGTGCATTATGAACGTGTGCAGTGTG
>Ga0307510_10002551_pt1 | contig 20762 bp, 29 predicted proteins | sample 12_EM_MG_FD_207224 | JGI IMG/M metagenome (GOLD analysis project Ga0307510, IMG submission 207224) | Populus trichocarpa ectomycorrhiza microbial communities from riparian zone in the Pacific Northwest, United States - 12_EM | ecosystem: Host-associated > Plants > Roots > Unclassified | place... | reverse complement strand
TTTGCTGTCTTGCAATTCAGTCCTTTGAACGGTTCAAGACGTTCGAATGGCACTGGATACAAACCAATTGCTAACAATTGTGCATGGAGACAGTCGATGTGTGCCTCAAGAGTGGCTATATAAATGGTCCTACGGTGGGGAGCTCCCATCGTTGCTCTATCGCCAGCGAGTTGGTGAGTGATATCAGGTGGAAATTGAACGATATCTACGCACATTTCATGAGCATTGAAGACAGACTTCTCAAGAGCGTGATTCCATATTTTGCGGCGCTTCGCCCCTGTAGCATTCTTCTTCGCATATAACCGCGCATATGGATGTGCAATCACGATCTGCGAAGGAGATCGGGAGGAGCATGGGTTGGGTACCCCAGAAAAATGGGATTGTACATCCGGTGGAGGGAGAAGAGAGGGAGCTTGAGGACCAAATGATTCGACAGAAGGACTCGGTGCCACTGAGACGGACCCCTCGCTGAAATCGCTGGTGGTGGGGGAAGGCGATGTTTGCTGGACCAGAGCACTGTCGAATGGATGAGGAGGTTGAGCTTGAAGCGAGTGTTGGATCTGCAGGGAAAGCTGGACATTGGGCGATGCAGCCATAGCAGTGACGGTCACGATAGGAAGAAGAAACGGTGTGAGTGAGGGTGGTGGACAGGGAAAACGCAGAAGTTTAAGAGAAAAGCGATAAGGGTTGACACGAGTAGAATTCTAGAAGCGGCGATGGGGTACGGATGCCATCCTGAAACCAGCCAAGGCATCATTGCTCGCAAGCGACTCGGAGAGCGTCTATTGAAGAGGGAAATCTATGTCCAAGTGAGGAGGGCCATCTGCACCGAAAGGACTAGACGTAAAACCCCGAAGCAAATCCATTCCGTATCTGGCACTCATAACCTGGAAGCCCCGGAGACTGGCGCTACCAACTTTTCTGTGGAGGACAGAGTTTTTCATCGACTTAGACGTCAGCTTACACGGTTCGCGGCGTCAGAGTACGTTGCTCCATCGGCGGTGGGTGCGATTCCGGAGACGGCCGCTTTCAGCCTGCTTCCCGGGTCGTGTGATTGAGATTATTGCGAGATCTCACCCTCGATACTCCGAGTCCCGATGTCCCTCCCCGCGCCCACCTCGAAAAGTATTTATTGCATTTCCTCATTTTGCTGCCAATTCTTGTCGAGCACATGATGTATGCTGCCTCTTGGAGCCTTTTCTTGACGGACCAAAGCAAAAGTCGATGCTGGGCCCTTGGAGTGGCCAGCAAAAGAGGCTTTGATCTGCTCCAGGGTAAGGTTAACGCCACATATCTAGGTGCTCTCTGAGATGGCCGCCTCGATGTTTACTTTTTGTTCATTTCATTTCATATATTATTTACCTCTCGTTTAATTGCCCCTCTCGCGCCAAAGAGGTGGAAGACAGAAGAAGAGGTGATTCTAGCCCTTGACCCCGCGATCTAAAGCTCTCAGAAAATTCTCGACGGGCGGGCACGGTCAGTTGGCGCCATACCACAACGAGTAAGGTATGACCCCGTTCGGGGCGCGACATTGCCCGGGTTTATATTGGTTATCCACGAATCCGTTGGTCAAACCGGTCCCATTATAAGTATCCTCTCGTCCATTCTCTCTCTCAATCGTGTGCCGATGGATCCATTATCATTCCAGACTGCCAACCCCTTCGCAACATTTTATCCCCCACAATCCACCGAATACGATTATGCAGCGGTACACAAAGTCGTCACTGTGCTTTCCCCTCAAATCTCACTGACTCGCCGTTTAGATTTCCCCTCAAGAGTACACCGATCTCGACATGAGCCTCAGACTTTATTCGCCGTCCGCGGAGGACGACAATGTTGTGGCCAACACGTTCTACGGTTCTGAACCCAATTTTTGCTCTAATCTTCCACTCCTCCAAAGCATTTGGCACCCTCAGGCTGCCAGTGACCATGTCTCCGCTCCACCAATAAACGACACGGTACTCCCCCAGCCATCACAGCTGCAGTACATGCAGGCACCTGGCCTTCTCCTGCACTCCCCCGTTCCCGTCTCAGGAGCTTCCTGGCCTATAATCTCTCCGGAGTCGTCCGCCCTACGTGTCAATTCATACAACCAAGGAGCGACCTCAGGGGCGAAACATCCCGCACTGAAAGAAGAACCGGACCTCCTCCAGGTATATGCTAACGTCCCGCGGGCGACTTTTCCGACGCCGAGTGAACTGCTGAACAAGGCCGCGAACAAGCAGAAATCTATCGGCGCATCAGCCAAGCCAGGTCGAAAAACGGAAAAAAAGGTCGAGACTCAACGCAAGTTACTCCAACGCATCCTCCAAGAGAACATCGGCTTCTCGCCTACGGATCCGTATGTGCTCGTCTGACGACTTTCTATTTCTCCGTGGCTCACCCTTTTTGCACAGTGATACAATATCTTCTCATGACAAAAAGCGTTACTATTTGGAGTGCCTTGAGCAATACATCACGTTTTTGCACGAGCAGCTCCGCTTGGTTGGGCATGAGCCCGTAGCACTCGAGCGCGTATCAACATATCGCGGGCTCACAAGCCGTTCGATCAGGGTATTTTCCGTTACACTTAGGGCGGTTGTGACACATCTGACTGATTAATACTTTATTCAGACCATGCTTGTAAACACACAAAACGTGCTCAGGAAGACTCACGAAGAGACGATTGCAGAGGAGAAAAATGTACTGTCGGTTTCACGGAAGTACTATCTCGCGCATTGAGTTGATGTGGTGGTTACTAGTTCCTGAACCTTCGAGACGAAGTCCTCAGCTTGGACTTCCCAAGGCAAGATTCGACGGGTTTCCACGAACTCGCAGAGGAGATGAAGTAAATGTAACTGTCACCCCTTTGGGCCGGTTTGCCTAACGGACCCTGGTTTCTTTGGTGCCCTCCCACACCTGACACGCTACGTTTTTTTGTAGTCAGGTTTCACGCCTATTCTACTTTGTATATAAATATTACGCTTTGTCTTTGAGCAGAACAGACACAGTAAATTTCTACACCAGGACTCGGACACTGCCATAATGCAGTGTTTGAGCTCCTGTACTGTAGAAGTAAGAGGTTCACACCAATTCAAGCGCATTCCCCCCTTGCAAGAGGGCCCCTGGTTGCCACCGTGGCAATGTAACTGATCTGTAAAGAGAATGTTCGGTTCATAACTGGGTGGTAAATAGCTCTCCATGTCGGATTGGCGATGTTAAAATAGAGCGGATGCCCAACCAATGGTGAGTGACAACCGGCGCGGGGAAAGAGAGGGACACAATGAAAGCGAGATTTGATCTCGAGGCTCGGAAATCGGAATGGTCGGTTACGTCGGTGATTGGTCAGAAATGATGACACGCGTTATTACATAATCAATTGTGTGTAGGTTCGTCGGTCGGTCACTTTAACTTGCTCACACCTTACGACTCTTTTGCAAACGCGCTGCAAAACAACTCACTCTCGCACCTACAATATATTCCCCATCCTACTCCCGTCTTTGACAGTTAATTTCTACCTTTTTTCTTCTGTCCATCTCCGAGGGAAGCCAGCCTCCCCCCTCTTCTCTTTCAAAATCAATTTGCGACCGCCCTCATGGCTTCAGTTTCTTCCCTCCCTGGCCCGGCTTTGCAAGCTGCTCGCGTTGCAGTGCAAGCTGCACTCGCAGAACATCCCGAGGCCGAAGGCAATGACACAGAGAAAGACACTGAGGCCGGAGACGATGGCCAATTGGAACCTGGCGAGATACAGGAGGTCGATATGCTAGCGCAGGCCGAAACGATTCGCACTGTTTTCAGCGACCCCAAAAATTTCAACGTCAAGGTACGTTGTGGATGGTTCTAATACGTGTCTTAGTCCTCATTGGAAAAATATATATCCATAGCATCCACTCTACTCCCCATGGACGCTATGGTTCGATTCGCCTGCCACAAAAGGTCGGAATTTACCGCAGACACCGTCTACTGCATTTCCTCAAACGCCCGTCCCTCAAACGCCTGGTGCGGCCTTGGGTTGGATGGAGGATATAAAGCGGGTCATCAGTTTCGACAGTGTGGAAGAGTTCTGGGGGTATGTTGTGATTCTTTCGATGATGAGATTGATGTCGATCGGTTGACGTTATCGTCAACAGCCTATACAATAACATCGTTCCGCCATCACAGCTTCCCCAGAAGGCCAACTATTACTTGTTTAAGGTACGTGGTTCTGCCAACGCGCTCGATCGTGGCCATGTTCTAAAGTGAGAAACAGGATAAGATTATTCCTGCATGGGAAGACGAGGAAAATAAAGCAGGCGGAAAGTGGAGTATACAGCTCCCCAAGGAGAAGAATAGAAGCAACGTTGATAAAATGTGGCTTTATACCGTAAGCCAGTTAACTGGTCTCATGTGATGTCGTCCTGACGACCTGCGGTGGTACAGATGCTGGCAGCCATAGGAGAAACATTTGACCCGTATTTAACAAGCCCTGAGGCACCTCCGGGAACGCCGTCACTCGTCACCGGTGTCATCGTTTCCACGCGTCCGCAGTTTTATCGACTCTCGATCTGGACTCGCTTGGCGCCATCGGCAGACGATGACAAACTGCGGGAGCGGATTGAGGCTGTTGGGAAGCACTTCAAGACAGCAGTACTCGGCTACGGTGATGGTGCGAAGCTAGCAGGACCGCTGGCAACTGATGTGGAGTTCCAGTCTCATAAGGACTCTGAAAAGAAGGGCAAGTCGGGGAGAAAGATCATAGTTTGAGGGGCTAGTCATTATCTTGTATTATGATGGGCGCTGGACTACGTATACAACAGGTTAGCGGCTCAGTTGATCGGTCCTGATTGGAGTCCGATGACGATGATGTAACTGCGTATCGCTCCCGATAAAGCGAGCCTCACTCCTCTCTGTATTTAACTTAACACTTCCCCTTCCTTCTCTCTCACCTTCATCTGTCACAACCATGCCTCTTCCAGGTTTCTTGTCCTCTATGGCCGACAAGGCACAGAATGCGTTGAAAGATACTCCCATAGCACATCATATCCCCGGTACCACTCGCCCCTCTTCCGACCCCTCTTCCGCTCCCACCGACAGCGGTCCCACCCAAAGGGGCCATACCTTTGAGCAGATCCAACACCAGTTCCGCCAGCTTCAACAGACTTACTCGTGGGTTCCAAAAATCCCAATCCCATATCTTTATCCCTATGGTTCAGATCTAATCATCGTTCTAGCTCCGTTACTCCTGTGCAAAAGATAATCACTGCCGAGAAAGGCGTTGCCCTCGATGTTGAAAGTTTGTCGCGCGATACTCAAATCCAAAGCAAGGAGCTCTATCATTGGGGCCAGAAGGAAGGTTCTGATGTCAAGGATGGTTGGTACTCCAACGATGGTGCCTTTGTCCTTGATCTCACCGCTTTGTTACAGCCTCCGATAGGCTGGCTTTCCTAAATTATACCGCGGGTTCGCTCGCCAAGACGCTGTCTACGAAGCTTAACACATCCCGCGCTCCATTCAAGGAATTGCGTGATAACGAGGTGCCTCTCCTGCAGAAAAGAAATATTCGCAATGGAATAGAGTTGCAAATCTCGCGCGTTGAGAACAGCCGAGAGAAAGGTTACGAGAAACACGTTGCGGACCTTAAAGGGCAGCTCTATAAAGCCGAAAATGATGATGAACCTCTCGAAAAGCAGCACGAGATCCTTCTGAGGAAGGCTTTGAAGGAGAGTGAACTACAAAAGTTCCAAGCACTTAGAGAGGTAATACATGTACTATGGGTCCAGCTTTCTGTTGTCTCATGCCCCCTTTCCTTTTCTAGTTTGGAGAGAAGCTTTCCCTCCTTGCGCAGGCTGCAGAGTCGGTCCTCGCTGTCTTACCTTCCGTCCCCCCCTCGGCATCTCAGCCGTACACTGCCGGCGATGAGACGGGCTCTATCCGTGCTTCCCTGCAGTATGCGTTGGATCACTGGAAGCCCGGCCAAACCACCCTGTCCGCGCCTGCGGATGCTATTCTGGATCGTTCCAACACGGGCAGCTTTGGCGAGACTCACGCTCAAGAACTGCAGCAGATCGCCACAGCCAGTGCCAGTTCCCCTGTTCATGTTCCTACCCCTGTCCCGGTTCAAGAGCCAGGTTCCCCCACCAGCCCCCCATCGTCTTCGCAGGCGACGCGGGGATCGTTCAGCTCACCCCTGACTGCGGACGCAACGACCCCTCCGGGCATCAATCCGACGGCCTTGAACACTGAACCCGCTCCGATTCCATCAGGATCGCCACCCGTTGCGGTCACCGTTCCGGGGTCGATTGACACCGGAGTGAAGGTGCCCACTGTCACACCTACTGTAGCAGAGACAGGTGTTCCCGTATCTGGAGGACCAGGCGGTCCTGGGCCATCAAGTGGTTCGCTCCACGATGTTCGGTCGTCCTCGCAGGAATCGCCACCAGCGGCATACGGGATCACGAAGACTCCCGTCAAAGAGGAGGGCTCGTCTAGTGGTCCCGGTCCCGAAAAACGATATGAAAGTGCGGAGGAGGAAAAGAGGCGATTGGAGCGGGAAGAGCGAGAGCGGCTTCTACGCAGTGATACACAGCCTGGGGACCCCTCTGCCACCAACCGGCAGGATGACCCGAACGCGGATGATGGAGAGACCCTCCCTCCGTACCAGGAAATCTAAGTTGGATTGGAAAGACGTGTTTCGGTGGTGGTTTACTATATGTTTGATACTCGAGTCTGCTATTTAGGTAACGATACTGTACGCGCTTCGTATCAGATAAGCTTTGTGATGTGACGTTGCCGCTCGGCTTGACTTTGCTCCGAGTCCGAGGTTCCCGCACCCGCACCCGCCTTGTCATCTTATCTTCCTCCCCTCTCTCCCTCCTCCCTCACACTGGTCGCGGTTCCCCACAATGGAACCCTTTCAAGCCAAGCTTGTTGCTGCGGCTGTTGGTTCGACATTGACCGCCATAACAAGTTTGTGATTCTCGTATTTTCCTGTGAGATGTCTCCGACCGCAATTTTCGTTACCCCAGTGACTCCATTCGACGTGGTCAAAACTCGGCTGCAAACACAACCTCCAAGAACGCAAGGTGTGCCACATATCAGTGCGCACTCCTCCGTGTGTTGCCAGCCGACCAGCGTCCCGTGCGTTCGAGGTCTACCACCGGCCCCCCACGCTCGCAGCATGTCCACTTTTGCGCGTACGATCCCCGAGGAGCTCGTCTGCATCTGGGACCGTGGCGTGTTTCGCACAGAGCGCGTGAACGGATTTTACGACGCCGTTCGCCACGTATGGAGGGCTGAGGGCATCCGAGGTCTCTGGAAGGGCGCAGGGACGACGCTGTAAGTTTTGTGTCCTGGTTTGGTTCCTGTGTGGGTTCGCGGCTTCTCATCTACGTGGCGATTCGTTCAGCGTCATAGGCGTCCCGTCATCTACGGCCTACATGCTCACGTATGACTACCTCCTGCGCCAGGTCATGCCCGCCGTCGTCCCTTTCCCGTCCGTCGTGCCCTTGGCCGCGGGCGTGTTGGCGCGGAGCATCGTCAGCTCCGTGGTCTCGCCCCTGGAGCTCATACGGACCAACCTCCAGTCGACGCCCAGCTTGCCCAACACGCCGCACACGCTCAGATCGGTCCTCGGCTCCCTGGAGGCGCTCGTGCGCGCGCACGGCGTCGGGCACCTGTGGCGCGGTTTGGGACCCACGCTGTGGCGGGACGTCCCGTTCTCCGGTCTTTATTGGGCCTCGTACGAGGGGATGAAGCACCGTCTGGAGGAGAGAGGGAGGTCTGGCCCGTCCGTTGCCTTTGTCTGCGGCGCCTCGAGCGGCACCCTTGCTGCGCTTCTGACGTCTCCCTTCGATGCGTTGAAGACGCGTCGCCAAGCCCTCGTGATGTCTGCACCGGGTCAGCACTCGCGCACGATTCCCCTGTTAGAGCAAATTGTTCGGACAGAGGGCGTCTCTGCATTATTTGCCGGGCTTGGTCCCCGGATAGCTAAAATTGCCCCTGCATGTGGGATTATGATCGCGTGCTTCGAGGTTCGTGGCTCGTTCCGCTATCTCCAACTGTCCGACAGCTCACCTCGTCATTGTTTTAGGGCATCGGACTCATGCTGACGAAGAGTGAAAGTCGTTCATCGTAGATGTATAGTATTCGTGCCAGCATCATTCGCGTAGTAATACCACAACATATCTCATCTCATCTCCAACATTATTAGTAGTGTTAAACGCATAGTTCTTAGAACCCAATGCTAGCCTAGCCTATTAAGCTGCTTCTTTGCCGCTGTTAATTTGCCTCCGACCCTATCCATGTCGTCTGTAAGACCATCCAGTAGTTCGATGTGCTGCGCCAACTCGTTGTTGATCGCCATCCCCAATTGCTTCTGTCGCTGCAGGAGTGTCGCGAGCTGCGCAACTTGCGCGTCCTGCTGATCCATCTTCACTTGCTGCAACTGCAACAACCCATGGTCGTCCATAGGGCGCGTCTCCTCCGTTTCCTTGGGCGGCTGTGGCACACCGAACACCCGTGCAATGGGTTTCGAAGACGCAGCAGCAGCAGCAGCAGCCGCAGGCCGTCCGCCGCCCAAGAGCGCCGCACGATCGGACCCCGCAGGTGGGTGGAGGTTGCGCTCAGCGGGCGAGCCGAGCCCACGCGACGTGTTGTGCCTCGCGACGGTGAGCATCTGCGCGAGCTTCTCGCAGTCGTCCTGCAATCGCGCGACCATGTCCGTGCGCCGCTGGAGCTCGCCCCCGCTCATCCCCCGCAGCGCAAGCGCGTCGAGCCCCGCCACGAGCGCGCCCACGCGCGTCAGCGCCCCCGCCAGCTTCTTCTTCGCCTGCACGTTCGTCGAGTGCGCCTGGCCGACGTCGCCCCTGTCCGAAAACGCGTCGCGCCGGTTGACGTCCGCGCGGATGTCGCGCACGCGCGCTTGCAGGTCCATGTGCTCGTCGAGCCAGCTCGAGGACGTGAACGACGACGCTGCCCCCCCGTCCCCCGTAGCGGCGTCTGCTTGCTGCTTGCCCACGGGCACGCCGAGAAAGTCTCGAAAGGCAAAGCTGTCCAGCCATCGGCTGTCCTTGGCCGAGACGATGGCGCGCAGATAGGTCTCGAGGCCTGCGCGGCGCTCCTCGAGGAGCGCCGCGTTGTTCTTGAGGGGGCGGAGCATCGCGAGGGCGTGTTTGGGCGGGAGGCTGGAGGGCGGAGGGCTGCCCACGGATTTCGTGAGTTCGGTGTGGAGGTCGACGAATTCGGAGTAGCGGCGCCACATCTGCCATGAGCGGACGTGGGCCTGTATGTCGATGCGGAATACGATGTGGGACTTGGGTTCGGGACGCTCTTCGTGGCCGCGCACGTACACGGCCTGGATGGCGGTCGCGGACATTGGTAAAGGGCAGAGTTGGCAGTTGAGTCACACTGCGGAGCAACCCATCATCCAACACGCGGTTTCGGTCCCAAAGCAAGGCGACTAGCACAATGCGCAATGACACGCTACAATACATCATCTTTATCTATTCTCTATGTGGCTCTAGGCTAGGAGGCTAGGATATCGGCATCTCCTTCCCCGACGTTTCTGTCGGCGTCGGCGGTCCATTTAGTGGCTCCTCCGGGGGCTCAACCGACTCTTGGATGCTAACCGGACCAACGACGTAGCGCAGCACGTCGGAAAGTGAGATGATCCCCAGCAGCCGACCCTTCTTACCACCTTTTCGTTCTTCCTCCTAAACGCACCGATCCATCAGCACCCCAAAACAGTTTAACGTCATGATTACGACGAACCTCTCCTTCGACGACAACCAAGCGATGTACACGTTTCTTTTTGATGAGTTGTAGAAGCGTGCCTATTGAATCCGATGCGGTACAAATTACCACTCCGGGAAAATCAGGCGATCGTTGGTTCAGAGCCTCGGCAATCGTCAAGTCGAGCGCTTGATATGCCCCCAGACGGACCAGAGTCTGTACAAGTACTTGGGTCAACTGCATGGCGTATATCAGGCAAAATAGATACTTACTATGACATCTACCGTTTCATAAAGGTTGACGACGATGCCGTTCTCGTCTATTATGGGGACAGCGGATATGCCGCGTTCTGAGAACATGTGAACAACATCGAATACGGTGGTGTCCATAGTGGCAGTCGCAATGGGGTGATATGGGCTCTGCCCTGGCTCTACCAAAGCATCGCGCTGAACGTAAGTGCCAATACCGAGTTTCCGAAGAGGAAGATGGAGGGACTGGATATCCCGGGTGCACTGCGGCAAGATGAGAGAGTCACAAGGACAGGACGTAGGAGGGCACATTACATTGATGGCTATGAACTTGAGGAGACGATATTGCGTGAGGACGGAGACGATGACTTGATGACCGGTCTCAGTGTCGTTGTCAAGAAGAGGTAGACGGCGAGCGTGAGTCTGGATGAGGCGCTGTGCGGCATTGTAAAGTGAAGCGTTGGGATGTTCATGTATCAGAGGTGGCGTAGCTACACCAAGATTCTTCTCTATATCTGAATACAATCAACGTTTCATAGAGTAGGGGATCAAAGAGCGATACATACCACGTAAAGATTCAAGACGAAACGTTTCCACGTCAACGGCAGCATTATCGTAGGATGATGTATGATAGTAATATTGAATCAGATGGATGATATCAGAAACTGTGAACATCCCAGTGAAGACTGATTTCTCGCTGTTCCAGAGGGGGGCAGAAACGACGCCTGTGAGAGAAAAGTCAGTCGTTTCTGGTGCGAAGGGAGATCGCGTGTGTGCCCACCATTGAGGAGGAGGCACTGAAGAGCTTTCTTGACCTCTAGTTGAGAATCGAGGACGATGAGACGAAAGCTGACGGGAAAGGCATCGTAGGATGTGCGACTTCTTAGGAAAGCGCGGATTGAATAGAGAGCGGCGTCGTGAGTTTCCTGAGTCTGTTGGGGAGTGATGTAGGATGGCGCTCTCTTGCGTGCGGACTGCTTGCGTTTAACCTTTGGAGAAGTTGGGGACAAAGTGGCTGTGTTCATCGGTCGCACACGACTCGAATGAGGCGGTGGTGGTTTCTGGTCAGTTGTTGTCAGTTGTCGGGTGATAGCACAAACGCGCAGCCGCCCGGTGACAGCCAACAGCCCCCGTAAGCCAAGCCCCGCCCGTCGCCCGTCGACAGTCAACAAATAGTCTCCTTTCCCTCCCTCCCTCATCACCATGCCCCGTTTTCTCTTCTCATCTCAAACATTTTTCTCTCGCTCTCCGAAAGCAACTATCCTCGCCGCCATTCATTCTAACGAATACAACGACCCCTCTCACATTAGAGAACCCACCAATGATGCTCTTCTCGTTCTCCTCCCCCTCTTAATCGTCCTCTCTACCTTTCTCTTCCTTCTACTTCTCTTTCTCATCTGCGTCCTCCTCCTCCGGAGGCGCCGCGGAATTGCTCTTCGCGACACCGATGGTCCCATCGACATGAGCAGGAGCGATCTCGTTCACGGTGAGGGGGGCTTTGACGGCGTGGAGTCTCGCTGGCTCGAGAGCGTGAACGACAATACGCGTAGAATATATTCCAGAGCGAAGGGTGCGTCTTTTTTTCCAGCTCTGATTCCCAACCGACAACCGAACATTGATGGCGGGGGATCCTCCTTACCCCAGATTATCAATTGCAATACCCGCCCAACTCACAGAATACGGACATCACTCTATCTCAGTTTTTGTCTATTCAGGAGAAAGGCGTCTCGGCGTGGTCTTTTGATCCCGACTACGAGATGATTTCGTCACTCCTCGTCCACTCGCGGACAGAGCTCACCTTTCTCCCCGACCCAGCCTCCGCTACCTCGGTCCAGTCCAATCTTCCTCTACCCAAGCTCAATGAAGTCTACTACTGGGAAGTTAAAATGTTTGACCTCCCAGAAAACACGAACGTCGCCGTCGGTCTCGCTACCAAGCCTTTTCCTCATTTTCGCCTCCCTGGCCACTGCCGATACTCCGTCGCCTACCACTCGAATGGGGATAAGTCATACAATTACCCCTTCACCGCCACGCCGTTAGCACCATCACTCAAAGAAGGCGACGTCGTCGGTGTTGGCTATCGACCGCGAAGCGGGACGGTTTTTTTCACGCGAAACGGTCGCAAACTCGAGGATGCGTTCGTTGGATTCAACAGTTACAACCTCTTTCCCACAATTGGCGCGGACGGTCCTTGCAGCTTGCACGTCAACCTCGGTCAAGGCGGCTTCGTTTTCATCGAAGCCAACGTGAAGAAGTGGGGTTTGGCCCCAAGTGTGGGGACTCTGGCGCCTCCACCAGCGTACGGCAGTGAACGCGGCAGCATTTTGCTCGAAGCTGGGGTTGGTGTCTCCCCTCGTTCCATCGAGTCATCCTACAGCGTGGGCTCGCGTCGGTTGCACCGCGCGCGGCGTCCGAGACCTGTGTTATCTGGGGCACAGGCCTCGTCATCCCCTCTACGAACAGGCTCGTTGGCTTCACCTCCTCCACCATCCTCGCCCCCGCCGCCGATCACACCGATTGACGAGATGGACGAGGAAGCTGAGAGCAGCAACGCCGATGCCGGGGTGTCCCGTGGTTACATTTCACCTACCGACCTCTCGTTTCACACCCCTCCGAACAGCCACATACCCGCATCACCTCCGACTTCGGAAGCATCCGTTTCGGACAGCGAACGTACCTCACCACGCTCACGATCGCACTCACACGACCAAGGCGCCGCAGGTGCGAACCCGTTCATTCCTCAGCCCCTCCGTCAACGTGCCTCTGATCTCGATCGACGGCCAGATTCCGAATTGGGGTCTGTGCGCGGTCAAGTGCTCGCCCTCCCAGATTCACCGAGCACCCCTGGCAACCCACCCACGCCCAATCATCGTGACATCTCTCTGCAAGCGCTGTCAGGGGCGGCGTCGTTGGCGATCGCTGCTCAGGAGACTTTGAGGGGCGGAAGCAGCATGGGCATAAGTAGGAGGGATCCGCCTGCTTATTCCCCGTTGGACGCCTACACATACCGTGACGGCGTTCAACTTGATCTCCCTGCGGAGGTCATTGCTGCGGCGTTAGAACGCGGTGTGATACCACCTTCCACGACCACTGCGAACCGCTCTAGGCGCAGCCGGAGGAGACGCGAAAATGGACCATAATGTAATATGTCGGGAAGCTATGCGCGTTGTATGGTGCGGGCGTCCTATATAACGAACTCAGTTTACCGCTGATGTATTCAATTACTACAATCTGTACTACTTTTTTTTTTTTTTTTCGAGGATTTACTCATCATTGTTCAGGGTTTTATAATCCCCATGGTATCGTCTACTCGACATGAATCAATTTATACTCTGCGTCATCGTCGGCGCCAGGAGCGCTTTATACAGCACAATCAATTATTGGGCATTAGGCTACTTGCGATGCGGTACAAAACGGTACTTGGGACATCGAGACCGACGCTATGTCTCTCTCGCTAAACCGAGGGTATGGTGTGATGTGGGGAGGTATAGCAAAGCTGTGTGGTGTGGGGGGGAGGAAGCAACTGTGCCTGGTTTAAAAGAACGAATGAATGAAACAAAAGGTTGGGGTTCCACACGGAGATTATGGGCCGAGCTTTGCAAGCTGACTGCCAGACTTGATTGTAAACGCGTGCAGAACCTGTTTGCTCAAACGCGTCAGTTCATGATTGTTCGCCTCCCCCGTGGGACAAAAATAAATAAAAATCGGGGCGTGTATCTGCTCGCTCTCACCTTGGCTGGCAGCGCAACTTTGATGCCCGCCTTTTCCTTGATCGCATCTAGGTCGAGCGAACTCTGGCTGCTGCCACTGTCTGGCATCACGCCCGCCATCTCGGCATCATTGGCGATGCCTTGTTGCGTCGATGGTGCCGCGACATCGTCGGTGCTGCTGTGCTCCGAGTCGGAGGGTGGCTCGCGCCTGAGAAAGCGTCGGATCGGTTTGGACCATTTGGCGAAGCAGAGGGAGAGTACAAGGGCGAGCGCAAGCAGGGCTGCGATGACGAGGACACCGACTAGGTTTCGGTGACCGAGCAGGGGGTGCGTGTGGGTGGTGCCGGTTGTCGTGGTTGGTGTTGTTGTTGCATTGTCGTTGTTGTCGGATCGAGTCGAGAGGCAGTAAGGGTTCTCCGGTGAACATGAGGTGTCGCGCGCAAAGAATGGGACGATCATGGGAGGCGGTTTGCGGGTCGTGGTAGCGCTGGTGGGGGTGGTCGTATTGAGATCAAAGGAGCGTGAAAATATAAGGAAAAAAAGAGGGATGGATTGAATCTAAATTTGGTGGTTCAAAGCGAAACTGGCATGGTAATTTCCTAATACAACGATTGAGAGACGTTTCTTGTACAGTGTTAGCCGTAAATGTTCATCACGTTTCCTTATTTGTCCACGTCACTATCCCTATGGTTCCAGTCTCTTCGGATCCCGCGGGAACAGCGACGCCCGTCGGACGTTGTTCAGCTTCAAAAATAGCATCAACACACGCTCCAGCCCAATCCCCCCGCCACCGTGCGGCGCACATCCCATCCGGAAGGCGTCGACGTAGCCCTTCATCGAATCGGGGTCCACTCCTTTGCCACGCATTTTCTCGGCTAATAATGTGGCGTCATGAATGCGTTGTGCGCCCGACAAAATTTCCTCTCCGCGCATGAAAAAGTCATACGAGTTGGACAGCTCCTGGACATGTGGGTGAAAATCCACGCGACAGGACGCAGCAGCGCGGGAAAAAAATATACGTACGGAATTGTTCGGATCAGCCATGGTATAGAATGGCCGTAGCTCCATTGGAAACTTGTCGATGATGAAGTAGTCCGTGTCATATTTAGCCTTGACAATCCGACCCAGCCTTTTCTCGTTCTCGGTGCTAATACTTTTGTCAACGACGCCTTCACGAGAAAGGTGGTCCGACCAACTTTATGTCATCCAAGATACTTCTGTCGACACCGTCCTCGGCCAGAAGATCTACCGCTTGGGCGAACGTCAGCTTCAGTGTCTCTTCCTTCCACTTGAACTCTTCAGCAGGAAATTGCGCTCCGACGGCATCTATCTCTTTCTGGTATCTCTCCTTCAACGTCTTGAATATGTGCTTGAAAAGGCCGTCCAGCAGTTCTAGTACTTCATGATAGTGCTCCTCTATAGTCATTTCCAGATCCAGCCCAACAAACTCCGTCAAGTGGCGGTGAGTGTTGGCATTTTCTGCGCGGAAAACTGGGCCGATTTCGTACACGCGCTCAAAGTCGGCCGCAATGGCCATCTGTTTGGCGAGTTGTGGAGATTGTGCGAGGTAGGCGTCCCCTTCAAACACCGCTCATTACGGGACACTACTAGTTCGCAAAGTGGAGATCACTGACCTTTGAAATAGCTGACCTTGAAGACGGATGCTCCAGACTCTGTTGCGGCCCCTTGCAACTTGGGGGTGTGGATCTCTATGAAGCCTTGCGAGTCTAAATACTCCCTGAAGAGGGTCCCAATGGCTGATTGCAGCCTGAAGACAGCCTGGTTCGTCTGGGTCTACTTCCTAGCACATTAGGCAAGCCAGGCGCAGGGAATCATACATAAACCAACGAACCCTGAGATCGACAACACGGTTATTCAGACGCGTGTCCAAAAGGACTCGGTTGTATTGGGCATCAGGGTTTTCCTCCTTCTCGGTCTCTGCGCGCGAGGCGTCATCAATAGAAAAGGGAAGTCTACTCTCCAATCCGGACACCAGGTGTATCTGTCCAGTTCAGTTTAGCGGAGATCAGAAGCACCTCCGCCGAGGAACGCACGCGAGTGACCATAAGTTCGACATCCTTGATCGTCGCGCCCTTGATTTCTTCAGGAGACTTCTGAACAACGCCCTCAACGAGCACGATGCTTTCGTCGGACAACCCGGATGCCCATTTGACCATGAGTTTCGAGACCTTTCCCTCCTCGACAGCGAGTAGGGCCTGCACGGAATCCGTTCGTTGACGCAGCTTTAGAAATACCTTATTTCCCTGGCCACGAAGCGTGTGTACGCGCGCACGAATGATGATCGTTTTCCCATCCAGCTCGGATGAGAGGGACGCGATCTGGTGTCGCGAGATACCGGGACGCGATTGGGACTGGTTGAGTGGCAGTTTACCGTAGAACTCTTTGGCGAAATCGAGTCTCGCTTCTCTCTAAGCAAAGGCCCATCGAGGGATCTGAGAACGTGATTTTGTGATTTTAAGATGAGAAAGAAACAAACCTCTTCTGCCTCGGCCTTTTCCCTCTCTTGCTCTGCGAGCCTTGCAGCTTTTTCTGCAGCTTTCCTTTCCTTTTCCGCGGCTTTTGCACGCCTCTTCAACTCATTTTTGGTAGGCTCGCCTGATTGGGGGTTATCCTCCCTAAAATTCGTTAGACAATTCGCATATACAACACCCCTTGAATGACTTCTTACTTGGGACCCGTTGAGGACATGGTGAGAGTGGGTAAGCTTGCTTTTCACCGAGTCACACGAATATCAGTCTATCAATCAACCAATCAGAGCCAATCAGATCTTATCTAGGTATGGGTCGGCCCGGTTTCCTGAACCCGGAGAACGCCGAGTACGGCTCCTACATCCCGGTCTGCCGTTCCCACCCTCGTCTCCCGTTGTCAGTCAAAAACAAATTTCCACTCTTTTTCACGCTCACTTCATCCCAACTTGACGCACCTTAAAAAGACCTTCATTTAATTCTCGTTTCCTTAGAAAAAATTAGCTATGCTTTCCGTCACTCGAACCCGTACACTTGCGCCAATGGGCAAGGCACTCCGTGCTGTCTCTACATGGTCAAATGTGCCAGCGGGACCGCCAGATCCTATTCTCGGTACGTTCCTTCTGTTCGCGGCCGTTCCGAATCCCTCGGACTCTGTATTGTATTGACTGGCTAATACGTGTTTAACAGGCGTCACCGAAGCTTTCAAGGCCGACAAGGACCCGAGGAAAATCAATCTTGGTGTTGGCGCGTACAGGGATGGCAATGGAAAACCTTATGTCCTCAATTGTGTGAAGAAGGTAACTTCGCTTCATCGCCCCATGAGATTGCTGCTGATCCTATAGTATAGGCTGAAGGCGCCCTTCGTGCAGCTAATCCGGACAAGGAGTACCTTCCCATCTCTGGTCTCCCCGAGTTTACGAAGAATGCAACCAAGCTAGCATACGGTGTAGACAGCGCCCCATTCAAATTGAATTCTGTATGTCTATCTGTCGTTGGACCGAATTTAGGCTTGAGAATTTCTCCAGATCGCTGCAACCCAGTCCATCTCCGGCACCGGCGCGCTTCGCGTTGGCGGCGCGTTCTTGTCACGGTTTTATCCTCACTCTAAAGTGATTTACCTACCTGTGCCATCGTGGGGTAACCATACGCCCATTTTCCGTGATGCTGGCTTAGAAGTCCGCGGCTATCGATACTTTGACAAGAAGACCGTGGGTTTGGACTTTGAAGGCCTCAAGGAGGATCTGAAGGTCGGTTTTGCGGCCAGTGGTACGCCAGTGTTCCTTGTTACTCATTCTTTTTTTTTTTTTCGCCAGAACGCGCCGGAGCGGTCCATTGTGCTTCTGCATGCTTGCGCTCACAACCCGACGGGCGTGGACCCGACGCCCACGCAATGGAAGGAGATCTCCGATATCGTCAACGAGAAGAAGCTGTTCCCGTTCTTCGACATGGCGTACCAAGGGTTCGCGTCCGGTTCGACGGATCGTGATGCGCTCGCAGTGCGGCTGTTCGTCTCGGAAGGTCATCAAATTGCCCTCGCACAGTCGTTTGCGAAGAATATGGGTCTTTATGGGGAACGTGCAGGAGCGTTTTCTCTGACGACAGTTGACCCTGAAGAGAAGGCACGGGTAGAGAGTCAGCTGAAGATCGTAATCCGACCGATGTACTCGAATCCGCCGTTGCATGGTTCTCGGATCGCGAATACGATACTGAGCAGTCCCGAGCTATATGGCGAATGGGAGGCGGAAGTGTCGGGAATGGCACAAAGGATCATAAGCATGCGTGAGCGGTTGTATGGCGAACTAACGCACACGCACAAGACACCTGGGGAATGGGGACATATCAAGTCACAGATTGGAATGTTCAGGTGAGTCGATTCGATTTAATCGGTCACGAACCGAATGAGGATTTATCGTCATCGTTCCAGTTTTACGGGACTGACCGCGCCACAAACCAAGAAGTTGGCTGAGCGAGCCCACATTTACATGACGAGCGATGGTCGGATCTCGATGGCAGGGTTGAATGGAGGGAACATCGACTACTTCGCTGAGAGCGTTTCAGGCGCTGTCAAAGGTACATTGTAATCTCCAAACTAGGTATCCGTAGCCCCTCAATGGAACAATGCCATCATTTACCCCAAAAGCTTCCGCTGCTTTACGTCCCCTTTTCTTTGCTCTTCCTTCTCTTTCTCTCTCACCAGCATCATGCTCGCTACATCCCCTACACCGTCCTGTCCAGGCGCGTGGCCAGACTGGGACGCCAGCGACGATGTACCACCCCTTCCCGACAAATATATTCCACCAGACACGGCTCTCGAGGACGACGTCGAGACAACGCAAGACATAGACACACCACAGGACAGAGACGCACCGCAACGAGATGTATCTCCATCACCGATCTGTCTGTCCCCGCGACCACTCCCAGAATTACCTTCTCTTTCTTCCTCTCTCTCGACCGCGGACTCGAGCATCACAAACGATTCGTCCACTCCCCCCACATCCCCTGATCAACCTTGCTCCCCGATCGAGGCGCAGGAGGCGCAGCCGGTCTGCACGCCTCCGAGAGCCCACTCACCTATCCTTCTCGACCTTCGTGAACCCCGCTCTCCAGACTCGGCTCATTTTTCCCCGGCAATCGACTCCTTTCCGTCTCCATCCTCGTCTCGACTCCAGCTATCACTTTCCAACTATTGTCCTGGAGCCCGAAGCGTAGAGAGCGTTGCTACATACCACCCCTCGCCGAACAGTCCATCCATACTCGACGATGAACGCGGTGCGTCCCAAGAGGTGCAGAGGCATCCTTTTCCCGCAGAAGAGGAGGCACCGGATTGTACGGATCTGCGGTCACAGGGCGACCAGCAGGACCAAACATCCCATGCTGCCAAAATTTCCGTCGGTAAACGTACATTCCTCAGCAGGGTGAAACGGTTTGGTGGGCGCGTAAGGAAACTATTCAAACCCAGAGCGGTGGAAACCAGGCCACGGCGCAACAGCGCATCCACTCGCAAGCCACCGCCTCCTGTCACTTTGCGCCTCTCGGAGAGTCCGAAAAATCGCCAGGGGTCTGAAGCGACGTACTTCATACCCCGTCGATTTTCGTTGCAGTCGCTGCTCCATTCTCGCCTACCACCCGGATCTGACGATCCCAATTCACGCGCAACGGCAGGCGACCGATTATCGACCGTTGTTTCGGCCCACGAGGATCGGCTGAGCCTGCGGGACACCCGTTTGCTAGATGCCACCACCGCCGATGTATCAGGAATCATCTACCAGGATGTACATCCAGCCAGAGATCACCACGAACAGAAAGCAGAAGACCAAGTATCTGCCAACAACTGAGACTGCTTCCTGTCCTTTCCGTTAGTCCGCCGGAGCCCTCCCGGACCCTTTTTAGTCCTTCGTTTCGCTCTTCGCGTACCGTCATGGTTCTCCAATATTTTTCTCATAATTTTCCTTGATAGAAGTAAACACATGCAAAGGAATTAGACAAAGGTGTCAGAATCGGTATGTTCGGTACTGTATTTGTTTTTGATGGCTTCTCCAGACTTCTAGTTAATGAAATCAAATGTCCAAATCTTCATCCGGATCGTCGTCGTCGATGTCATCTGCCGAATCGGGATCGTAGAGGATTGCTCCCGATGACTGGAATACATCTTTCTCGGAATCGCCTGTGTGGGACGTAAATAACGGTATTCGGATTATGGATCCAGACCGATACAGCACCTTTGTGGGCGTAGGGCAGCGGCACTTTGGCACGGGATTCTCGCTGCTCGGGTGTGAGGTTCAGGTTGAACGAAACATCCGAAGTGACATCAGACGTAACATGCTGTCATCATCACCGATGCGTTAATGCCACCCCAGAAAACTACAGTAGTTTGCTCACCTCGGCCCGTCCCGTCTTTCCCTTGCCTTCGAATGTACGTTTCAGGCTGTCCAGCTCAGACAACGAACACGGGCCATCTGCGGTCCACCCTTCCAACTCCCTTTCTAGATTTCGACCCCGTCCTTCGGGCGCACGCGTGAGCACCTCCAGGACGATTTCCCCGTCGTCGTCCGCGCCCAGAACGATCTGCTCTACCTCCCACGTGCGGGCGCTGAGCGGCGCAAAGATGCGCCAGAAGCGATCGGGGTCGCTCGCGGGCGGCGGCGGCGTGAGCTGTGCGATCGCGAGGTGCACCAGGAGCGCGGGGGGATGTGCGACGATGTGCGCGATCGTAGGGGAGAGACGTGGGGTCAGGATGAGGTCGCGTAGGGGAGAGTGAGCGGAGAAGTGTAGGACGAGACGGGAGGGCTCTGATTGGAAGGAGGAGAATTATTTTTTTGAGTTAAACTGGGGAACGGAGAGAAGTAACGAGTGTTTACTGGGACGAGCTGATATGGTAGAGAGGAGAGCGGCTATGAGGGCGTACGACTTGGATGGCGATTCGAGGTCGGAGCACAGGACGTCTGCCGAGTCTATGACAACCGTCAAGGGTCCATCCGGGGCTGTCAGTTAGGGATCATGAATCAACTTGGGGATTCATTGGAAGGCATACGAACAGTAGGTCGCACCTTGCTTGACCCTGTTCAGAATGAACTCGGCGAGATCGGTCGATGTCTCGCTGTATCCGGGTACTTCTGCGGTCCTATCGA
>Ga0307510_10002550_pt1 | contig 20764 bp, 15 predicted proteins | sample 12_EM_MG_FD_207224 | JGI IMG/M metagenome (GOLD analysis project Ga0307510, IMG submission 207224) | Populus trichocarpa ectomycorrhiza microbial communities from riparian zone in the Pacific Northwest, United States - 12_EM | ecosystem: Host-associated > Plants > Roots > Unclassified | place... | reverse complement strand
GGTCAGCTTCTCGGGCACGACGAATGGCCCGACCGTGACCCTCACAGGCCTCGCCGTCGGCAGCGCTGTGGTGAGCCTCACGGTGACCGACAGCGCTGGCGCACAAGCGACGACGAGCGTGACCGTCGCCGCGGTGACCGCGCCGGTGGCCAGCAGCGGTGGCGGCGGCGGTGCGATGAACCTCGGCTGGCTGCTGGGCTGGCTCGCGGCGGTGACCGCGGTGTGGGCCGTGACGCCGCGCCGCTCAGCGGCGAAGACAACGCAGCAGCGCCGCGACTGACGCGCGCCGCGCTGTCTGTCCGTCAGGGCTTGGCGCAGGCCGCGAAGCCCTTGCCCAGCCCGGCGAGCTTGAGCCCCGTGGCCTGCGCGGCCAAGGTGCTGTCGGCTCTTTCAAGCCTGAGTACATGGCTGCTCGATGCGGGCGTCAGTTCGACCACCCGCGCGGTGTGCACGCCTTGCTGCGAAAGATTGTCCAGCGCCCTGGTGGCCGCCGCGCGGTCGCCGAAGCGGCCCAGCGACAGGCCCGGCGCCAGCGCTGCGGGCTCGCGCACTTCGTCGAAGGGCGTGTTGCGGCGCTTGAGTTCGTCTTCCTTCTTGGTCATCGCGTCTCGCGTGGCGTAGCGGCCCATGTAGACCAGCCAGACCGCCGGCTTCTCGACCTTCACGTCGGCGAGGGTCACGCCCGGCAGGCCGGACTGCGCGGCGGTCTGCGCGGCGCTCAGCTCGGCGTCGCCGAACGGCCCGGCTTCGAGGCAGGCGAAGGTCGGAGGCGCCGTGGCGACCGCTGCCGCAGAGGCTGCATCGATGGCCGATCCGGCCGCGAGGATGCGCACGGTGTCGGGCCGCACCTGGCGCGTCAGCCGTTCGGGTTCGTGGTCGCCGGCGGCGCGCACGCCGACGATGTCGTCGAGCCAGCCCTGGCTCCAGGCGTAGAAGCCCAGGTTGGCGAGCAGCAGCGCCGCGATCAGCGCCCTCAGCATGCGCCGCGCCCCGTCGTCATGCCGACGCCGTTGGCGCCAGCCGAACGCTGACCTCGCCGCTGGAGACGGGCACGATGCCGGCGTCTGTCTGCACGAGCAGCGCGCCCTGCGCCGACACGCCGCGCGCCACGCCCTGCGGTACCTCTGCCAGCGTGGTGCTGATGCTGCGGCCGAAGAGCACGTCGCGCGCCGCGAAGCGCTCGGCGAAGGCCGCGAAGCCTTCGCGCTCGAACTGCTTGAGCGCCTGCACCAGCGGCAGCGCGATGCGCGCCAGCACGGCCGGCGCGGTGGCCGTGGTGTCGAGCTCGAGCAGCGGCGCAAAGCCGGTGTTGACCTCGACCGGCTCGAAGGGCTGCACGTTCAGGCCGATGCCGATGATGGCCAGGCGCTGCGAGCCCGCGGCCACGGTCTCGATCAGGATGCCGCCGAGCTTGCGCGTGGCCTGTGGCGCGCTCATCAGCCAGAGGTCATTCGGCCACTTCAGGCCGATGCGCGGTGGGTTCTTGCCGCCGCCCACGGGCATTTCGTCGAGCGCCTCGGCCAGCGCGACACCGACCACCAGCGACAGCCCCGACCAGTCGGCCACCGACAGCGGCAGCGCGAGCGAGAAGGTCAGCGACGCGCCCGGCGACGACAGCCACGCACGCCCTTGGCGGCCGCGGCCCGCGGTCTGGTGCTCGGCCACGAGCAGGCAGGGTTGCAGGTCGATCGCGCGGCGGCCGAAGGCGCCGCTCTCGACGCTGCGGCGCACGATCACCTCATCGTTGCCCGACGAGGTGTCTGGGACCGCCCGCGCGCGCTCCAGCAGCGTCGTGTTGGTGGAGCGCGTCGTGTGCACCACCTCGACGCTCAGGCCCGGCAGCAGCGGCATCAGCTGTTGCCAGAGGGCTTCGGCGCCCCATTGCAGCGGTAGCGGGGAGAGTTCGGGCATGGATAGGCTCGGTGCTTGGCTCAGTGCTTCGACTTGCTCTTGGCGCTCTTGCTGTCCTTCGCCTTGGACTTGCTCTTCGATTTCTTCTTCTTGGGCTTGTCTTCGGACTCGTCCTTGGGTGCCAGCATCGTGCCGCGGCAGCCCTGGGTGCCGCAGCGGCATTCGAACTTCTTCTGCAACTCGGGCGTGTACGGCTCGTCGATGATGAGGCCGTAGTCGTAGAACAGTTCGGTGCCGGGCTTGATGGCGCGCAGCGCCTTGATGAAGATGCGGCCGTCGATCTCGTCGGCCTCGCAGTTGGGCGTGCAGGCGTGGTTGATCCAGCGCGCCGCGTTGCCGCCGAACTTGGCGTCGATGACGTTCTTGTCGTCGATGTGGAAGTAGAAGGTATGGTCGGGGTCTTTCGGATCGTGCGGATGGCGGCGCAGGGCCTCCTTCCACGAGATGATCTCGCCCTTGTATTCGATCAGCACCTCACCCTTCTTCAATGGCGCGACGCTGAACACGCCCTTGCCGTGCACGCCCGATTTGCGGACCTGGATGCGGCGCCCGCCGGACTTCGCGGAAGGGGCTGTTGCGGCACTGTCTTGCGTCATCGGATTCTTTATGTACATTGAAATCATGGGTGCGCGCGCGTGCAGGCGTGCGCGCGAGAAGCCCGGATTGTATTGACTGCGCGCTCAGACCCGGCGCGAACCTTGAGAAGAACCATGACCAAGTCACTGATCATTGCCGAGAAGCCCTCCGTCGCACAGGACATCGTGCGCGCGCTCACGCCCACGGCGGGCAAGTTCGACAAGCACGACGAATACTTCGAGAGCGACACCTACCTCGTCACCTCGGCCGTCGGCCACCTGCTGGAGATCAAGGCGCCGGAGGAGTTCGACGTGAAGCGCGGCAAGTGGAGTTTCGCGAACCTGCCGGTGATCCCGCCGCACTTCGATCTGAACCCGATCGACAAGAGCAAGGGCCGGCTGGGCGCGATCATGAAGCTCGTCAAGCGCAAGGACGTGAGCGACCTCATCAACGCCTGCGACGCGGGCCGCGAGGGCGAGCTGATCTTCCGGCTCATCCAGCAGCACAGCAAGAGCAAGCACCCGGTGCGGCGGCTGTGGCTGCAGAGCATGACGCCGGCGGCGATCCGCGACGGCTTCGAGCACCTGCGCACCGATGCGCAGATGCTGCCGCTGGCCGACGCCGCGCGCTGCCGCAGCGAGGCCGACTGGCTCGTGGGCATCAACGGCACGCGCGCGATGACCGCGTTCAACTCGCGCGACGGCGGCTTCTTCCTCACGACGGTCGGCCGCGTGCAGACGCCCACGCTGTCGATCATGGTCGAGCGCGAGGAGAAGATCCGCAAGCACGTCTCGCGCGACTACTGGGAGATCAAGGCGACCTTCGCCGCGCAGGCCGGCCAGTACGACGGCAAGTGGTTCGATCCCAAGTGGAAGAAGAACGCCGACGATCCCGAGGCGCGTTCGGACCGCGTCTGGAACGAGCGCGACGCGCAGGCGATCCGCGAGGCCGCGCTCGGCCAGCCCGCGAGCGTGACCGAAGAAGCCAAGCCCAGCACGCAGAGTTCGCCGGGCCTGTATGACCTGACCACGCTGCAGCGCGAGGCCAACTCGCGTCTGGGCTTCAGCGCCAAGACCACGCTGAGCATCGCGCAGGCGCTGTACGAGAAGCACAAGGTGCTGACCTACCCGCGGACCGACAGCAAGCACCTGCCCGAGGACTATGTCGACGTCGTCAAGCAGACGATGAAGATGATCTCGACCGAAGACATGCCCGGCCCGCTGCGCGCGCTCGCCGTGCACGCGAAGACCGCGATCAAGGAAGGCTACGTCAAGCCGAACAAGAAGATCTTCGACAACGCGAAGGTGTCGGACCACTTCGCGATCATCCCGACGCTGCAGGCGCCCAAGAGCCTTTCCGAGATCGAGGCCAAGCTCTACGACATGGTCGTCAAGCGCTTCATGGCGGTGTTCTTCCCGCCGGCCGAGTTCATGGTGACGACGCGCATCTCGACCGTGAAGGCGGGCGATGCGGAGCACAAGTTCCAGACCAACGGCAAGGTCATGGTCAAGCCGGGCTGGCTCGCGGTGTATGGCCGCGAAGCGCAGGAAGACGATGCCAACCTCGTGGCCGTGGCGCCGGGCGAGATCGTCCGCACCGAAGACGTGGCGGTCAACGCGCTCAAGACCAAGCCGCCGGCGCGCTACACCGAAGCGACGCTGCTGAGCGCGATGGAAGGCGCCGGCAAGCTGATCGACGACGACGAGCTGCGCGAGGCGATGCAGGAGAAGGGCCTGGGCACGCCGGCCACGCGCGCGGCCATCATCGAAGGGTTGATCTACGAGAAGTACATCCACCGCGAAGGCCGCGAGCTGGTACCGGGCGCCAAGGCCTTTCAGCTGATGACGCTGCTGCGCGGCCTGGGCGTGGAAGACCTGACCAAGCCCGAGCTCACCGGCAACTGGGAATACCAGCTCTCCGAGATGGAGAAGGGCAAGCTCGAGCGCGAGACCTTCATGGCCGAGATCGCGCAGATGGCCGAGCGCATCGTCAAGAAGGCCAAGGAATACGACCGCGACACCATCCCCGGTGACTACGCGACGTTGAAGGCGCCGTGCCCGAACTGCGGCGGCGTGGTCAAGGAGAACTACCGCCGCTTCGCCTGCACCGGCATCCCGGGCAAGACCGAGGGCTGCGGCTTCTCGATCAGCAAGATCCCCGGCAGCCGCGCGTTCGAGCTCGACGAGGTCGAAAAATTCCTGACCGACAAGAAGATCGGCCCGCTCGAGGGCTTTCGCTCCAAGGCGGGTTGGCCGTTCACCGCGGAACTCAAGCTCGCGTTCGACGACGAGATCAAGAACTGGAAGCTCGAGTTCGATTTCGGCGAAGACGCGAAGAAGGACGGCGAATCAGGCGAGCCGATCGACTTCTCCGGCCAGGAAAGCCTGGGCGTGTGCCCGAAGGATCAGGGCCATGTGTACGAGCACGGCACCAGCTATGTGTGCGAGCACGCGGTGGGCGCGAACGTGACCTGCGACTTCAAGAGCGGCAAGATCATCCTGCAGCAGCCGGTGGCGCGCGAGCAGATGAGCAAGCTGCTCGAGACCGGCAAGACCGATCTGCTCGAAGGCTTCGTGTCGAACAAGACGCGCCGCAAGTTCAAGGCGCGGCTGGCCTACGACAAGAAGGAAGGCAAGGTCATCTTCGAGTTCGAGCCGCGCGCCGCCAAGGTGCCTGCCGCGAAGAAGACCGCAGCCGCGAAGAAGGCGGTGGCCGAGAAGTAGGGTGGCCGGGCGCGGTGGCGGGCCTCAGTTCAGGCACACCACCGACGCCGTTGCCACCAGCTCGTTGAACAGCGCCATCGAGACCGTGCCCGACACCGCGTACGGGTCGAGCACCGCGGCTTCGGAATACTTCAGCAGCAGCGCCGGGTTCAGCATCTTCATGTTGACCTGGCCCATCGCCCAGCCGGCGAAACGGCGCTCGGCGATCTCTTCGTAGCTCAGCAGCACGACGTCATGGTGGCGCGGATCGGCCGCGATGCGGTTGTAGAGCGCGCTCACCTGCGAGCGCCCGCCCTCGAGCACCTGCAGGAAGACCTCGCCGGAAAAACACAGCACCCCCGTCACGCCGATCGCCGGGTTGTTCGCGGTCGACTTCCTCATGATCGCGTTCAGGCCCTCGGGTTTCAGGGTGTCGGCCACGCGGCTCGCATACATCAGACGTACCAGCATTGCAGTTCTCCTTCAGACCTTCTTGCTGAGCAACGACAGAAACTCGCGGCGCAGGTTCGCGTCCTTCAGGAAGGCGCCGCGCATCACGCTGTTCGTCATCATCGATTCGTCGTCCTTCACGCCACGCCAGTGCATGCAGAAGTGATCGGCCTCCATCACGATGGCCAGCCCGTCGGGCTTGACCCGGCTCTGCAATTCGTTGGCCAGCATCGTCACCGCCTCTTCCTGGATCTGCGGCCGGCTCATGATCCAGTCGCAGATGCGCGCGTACTTGCTCAGGCCGATCAGGTTCGAGTGCTCGTTGGGCAGGATGCCTATCCAGACCTTGCCCATGATGGGGCACAGGTGGTGCGAGCAGGCGCTGCGCACCTTGACCGGGCCGACGATCATCAGCTCGTTCAGCCGCTCGGCGTTCGGGAACTCGGTGACCGCGGGCATCGGCACATAGCGGCCGCGGAACACTTCGGTCAGGAACATCTTGGCCACGCGCTTGGCGGTTTCGTGGGTGTTGTGATCGCTCTCGGTGTCGATCACGAGCGCGCGCAGCACCTCCTGCATCTTGGCCTCGACCTCGCCGCGCAACTCGTCGATCTCGCCCTCCTTGATGAAGGCCGAGATGTTGTCGTTCGCGTGGTAGCGGCACTCGGCGCCCACGAGCCGATAGCGGATGCGTTCGGACGCAGCGAGCCGGGCGAGGTCTTCTTCGCTTCTGAAAATCTGGGTGGGTTGTTCGCCGCGCATGCATCGCCTTCAGTTCTTTACACGCAACAAGCGTACCCTAGTGGTGCGTGCGGCGTGGGCCCGTCTGGTGCAGACCGTAGACTGCGCGCGGTGAACGACCCCGCACCCACCGCCCAGTCACTGCCGCTGGCCCAGCTGTTGAACCACACCGCCGACGCGGTGCAGGCCGTGCGCGCCGGCCAGTCGCTGAACGCTGCACTGGCACGCGTGCCCGCGCCGGCACGCCCGGGCACGCAGGCGCTGAGCTTCACGGCATTGCGCTGGCTCGGCTCGGCGCAGGCGCTGCGCACGTTGCTCGCGCCGAAGGCGCCGCCACCGGCCGTCGATGCACTGCTGTTGACCGCGCTCGCGCTGCTGTGGCCGCCTGCCGGCGCGCCGTACGCGGAGCACACGCTGGTGGATCAGGCCGTGGCCGCGATGACGCAGCGGGCGCGGCACAGCGCCGGCTTCGTCAATGCGGTGCTGCGGCGCTTCCTGCGCGAGCGCGATGCGCTGGTGACGGCCGCGCAGCGCGACCCGCTCGCGCGCTTCAACCATCCGGGCTGGTGGGTCGAACGGCTCAAGCGCGACTGGCCCGATCGGTGGCAGGCCATCCTCGACGCCGACAACCAGCGCCCGCCGATGACGCTGCGCGTGAACGCGCGCCATGGCGATGCGGCGGCCTACGTGGCGCGGCTCGCCGAGCGCGGGTTGTCTGCGCGCGTGGTCGGCCCGCAGGCGGTGACGCTGGACCAGCCGAGCCCGGTCACGCAGCTGCCCGGCTTCGAGCAGGGCGAGGTCTCGGTGCAGGACGCCGCGGCGCAGTTGGCCGCGCCGCTGCTGATCGGCACCGGCCTCGCGCCGGGGGCCCGCGTGCTCGACGCCTGCGCCGCGCCCGGCGGCAAGACCGCGCACCTGCTGGAGCTCGCCGACCTCGACGTCCTCGCGCTCGACAGCGACCCCGCGCGGCTGGCCCGCGTGCACGACACGCTCGCGCGCATTGGCCTGCAGGCACGCACGGTGGCAGCCGACGCCGGCGACTCCGCCGCGTGGTGGGACGGCACGCCCTTCGACGCGATCCTGCTCGACGCGCCCTGCAGCGCCGCAGGCATCGTGCGCCGCCACCCGGACGTGCGCTGGCTGCGCCGCAGCACCGACATCGACGCGCTCGCCGCCATCCAGGCGCGCCTGCTGGACGCGCTGTGGCCGCTGCTGAAGCCCGGCGGCCGCTTGCTGTACTGCACCTGTTCAGTGTTCAAGGCCGAGGGCCAGGACCAGATCGACGCTTTTTTGCAACGCAGACCCGACGCCCGGCTGGCCGCAAGCCCCGCATCTCCGGGTCACCTGCTGCCGCTGCCCGACAATGACACCGAGCGCCCTGCGCACGAGTTCAGTGCGGCCGCGGATGGATTTTTCTACGCATTGATCGAGAAGACCTGAGGTTCACGACCCATGCATTGCGCGGCAGCCCCCCACCGCACCGACCAGCGCCACGCCAGACGTGGCGCCGCGGCATGGCTGCTGTGGCTGGCGCTGCTGTGCGGGATGTGGGTGGGGAACGTGCCGGCGCGCGCGGCCGAGTCGGAGCTGTCCACCTTCGACCTGATCCACAACGAGGAAGGCCTGCTGCTGAGCTATGCGGTCGACGTGGAGCTGTCGCGCAGCGTCGACGAGGCCTTGAGCAAGGCGGTGCCGCTGTTCTTCGTGGCCGAGGCCGAGGTCTTCCGCAACCGCTTCTACTGGCGCGACCTGCGCGTAGGCTACGCGGTGCGGCGCTGGCGCATCGTGTTCCAGCCGCTCACCTCGACCTACCGCGTCACCTTCGATGGCGGGCTGAGCCAGAACTACCTCAGCAAGGGCGAAGCGCTCGACGCGATCAGCCGCAGCGCGCGCTGGAAGGTCGCCGAGCCGGGTCAGGTCGACGACGGCAACCGCCACTACATCGAGTTCAGCTTCCGCCTCGACACCGCGCAGTTGCCGCGGCCGCTGCAGATCGGCATCGGCGGGCAGGCCGACTGGTCCTTGTCGGTCCGCCGCAGCCAGAAGATCAACTGAGGTCGCGGCACCGCCCGAGCTGACATGACCAAGGCGACCCGCTGGGCGTGGATCATCTCCACCGTCGCCGCCACCGGCGCCGGGCTGGTGCTCGCGTTCCTGCTGTCGATCGCCACCAACAACCCGTCGCTGTACGAACGCCACTACGTGTGGCTGTTCTGGGTCAACCTCGTCGTCGCGACGCTGCTGGTGCTGGTCATCGCGATCGCCGGCGTGCGGCTGCTGCTGCGGGTGCGGCGCGGCAAGTTCGGCAGCCGGCTGCTGCTCAAGCTCGCGGCCATCTTCGCGCTCGTCGGCGTGGTGCCGGGCGTGCTGATCTACACCGTGAGCTACCAGTTCGTGTCGCGCAGCATCGAGAGCTGGTTCGACGTGAAGGTCGAGACCGCGCTCGATGCCGGCCTGATCCTTGGCAAGGGCACGCTGGACGCGATCGTCAGCGACGTGGCCACCAAGACCCGCCTGGCTGCCGAGCGCCTCGGCGAGACGCCTGGCTCGGCCCAGCCATTGGCGCTGGAGCGGCTGCGCGAGCAGCTCTCCGCGCAAGACATCACCATCGTCGGCGCCGCCGGCCAGGCCGTGCTCAGCACCGGCAGCAGCTCGGCCCGCCTGATGCCCGACCGGCCGGCGCAAGCGCTGCTGCGGCAGGCGCGCAACCTGCGCGTCGTCAGCGAGCTCATCGGCCTGGACGAAGACGCCGGCGCGGGGACCGTCGGCGCGCGCGTGCGGGCGATCGCCATCATCCCGACCACCACCTTCGCGCTCGGCGAGGAAGACCGCTTCCTGATGGTCAACCAGCTGCTGCCGCGCGCGCTCGCGACCAACGCGCTCGCGGTGCAGACGGCCTACCGCGAGTACCAGCAGCGCGCGCTCGCACGCGGCGGCCTGCGCAAGATGTACATCGGCACGCTGACGCTCGCGCTGGTGCTCGCGGTGTTCGGCGCGCTGCTGCTCGCGGTGACGCTGAGCAACCAGCTCGCGCGGCCGCTGCTGCTGCTGGCCGAAGGCATGCGCCAGGTCGCGGGCGGCGATCTGAGCAGCAAGGCAGTGTTCGCCTCGCGCGACGAGCTCGGCGGCCTGACACGCTCGTTCGCCGACATGACCACGCAGCTCTCCGAGGCGCGCGAGCTGGTGCAGCGCAGCGTCGTTCAAGTGGAGGGCGCGCGCGCCAACCTGCAGACGATTCTCGACAACCTCACCGCTGGCGTGATCGTGTTCGACCGCCACGGCCACATCGACACCGTCAACCCCGGCGCGACGCGCATCATGCGGCTGCCGCTGTCGGCCTACCGCGGTCAGCCGCTGGGCAACGTGCCGGGCCTGGCCATCTTCGCAGAGGCAGTCGGTCAGCGCTTCGAGCTGCACAGCACCAGCCCCGAGGCGGGCGAGCGCGATCACTGGCAGGATTCGTTCGAGCTCCACCCTTCGGCGCAGAGCGGGCGCGATCGCGACTCCATCACGCTGCTCGTGCGCGGCGCGTCGATGCCGCAGGGCGCGACGCTGATGGTGTTCGACGACATCACCGAGCTCGTCTCGGCGCAGCGCAGCGAAGCGTGGAGCGAGGTGGCGCGGCGCCTGGCGCACGAGATCAAGAACCCGCTCACGCCGATCCAGCTTTCGGCCGAACGCATCCAGCACAAGCTGGGCGCCAAGCTCGAAGGCGCCGACCAGGCCATGCTCGCGCGCTCGGTCGACACCATCGTGAACCAGGTGCAGGCGATGAAGACGCTGGTCAACGAGTTCCGCGACTACGCGCGGTTGCCGGCTGCACATCTCGTGCCGATCGATCTGAACGCGCTCGTCACCGAAGTGCTCGGCCTGTACGGCAGCGCGCAGGAGGCCGGGCAGCTGCACGCCGATCTGGCGGCCGGGCTGCCCGCGATCGTCGGCGACAGCACCCAGCTGCGCCAGGTGATCCACAACCTCGTGCAGAACGCGCTCGACGCCGTCGCCGATCAACCTGGCGGCCGCGTGCGCATCGTCACCGAAGTGGCGCGCACCGAGCAGGGGCAGTTGCGCGTCGTGCGCCTGCACGTGATCGACAACGGGCCGGGCTTCTCAGACAAGGTCCTGAAGCGCGCCTTCGAGCCCTACGTGACGACCAAGAGCAAAGGCACCGGGCTCGGCCTGGCGGTGGTCAAGAAGATCGCCGACGAGCACGGCGCGCGCGTGCGCATCACCAACCTCGGAATGAACGACGAGGGCGACGCGGCGGGAGGGATTCCGGGCGGCGCGCAAGTCTCGCTATCATTCGCGAAATTCGCACCGGAAGCAGGGCCGGCCGTTTCCGCGGCTCCCGCCAGTTCCAGTGTGCACTGAGACCCCATGGCCACCATTCTTGTAGTCGACGACGAACTGGGCATACGCGCCCTTCTGTCCGAAATCCTTGCCGACGAAGGCCACACGATCGAGCTGGCCGAAAACGCCGCGCAGGCACGCGCCTGCCGCGAGCGCATGCGCCCAGATCTCGTGCTGCTCGACATCTGGATGCCCGACGTCGACGGCATCACGCTGCTGAAGGAGTGGGGCGCCACCGCACTGCTCACGATGCCCGTGATCATGATGAGCGGCCACGGCACGATAGACACGGCCGTGGAGGCCACCAAGTTCGGCGCGATGGCATTCCTCGAAAAACCGATCACGCTGCAGAAGCTGCTGCGCGCGGTCGAGCAGGGCCTGGCCAAACCCACCTCGCGCGGCGGCGCCGTGGCGCCCAACTCGACCAACCACCACAGCACCGAAGGCGGCGGCCTGACCGTGGAAGCCGCGATGACGGGCGGCGCGATGCTGCCCACCACGCCGCTGATGCTCGGCCCGCAAGCCGAGCAGAGCTTCGACCTCGACCGCCCGCTTCGCGAGGCGCGCGATGCGTTCGAGAAGAGCTACTTCGAGTTCCATCTTGCGCAGGAAAACGGCAGCATGACCCGCGTCGCCGAGAAGACCGGCCTCGAGCGCACGCACCTGTACCGCAAGCTCAAGCAACTTGGCGTCGACCTCTCGCGCAACAAGCGCGGCGGCGGGCTCTGACGAGCGGTCGAATTGCCTGGGCTATAATCGCAGGCTCACGGCCTGGTAGCTCAGTTGGTAGAGCAGCGGATTGAAAATCCGCGTGTCGGTGGTTCGATTCCGCCCCAGGCCACCATCGCTTAGCCTCAAGCGATTTCAAGCGGTCCCAAGCTAATCGAAAAATCCCTTGAGTATCAGGGACTTAACTCGAAAGAGCGTCTCAAGCGGACCCACAGAATCCCAGTTCGTCTTCTGCTTGCAGGTCCCCGTTTGTGTACCCCAGACTGTTTTTCACAGCAGTCATTTTTCTGGGGTACACCGTGGCAAAACTCAACGATTCGCTGATCAAGGCGACGCCGCAGGGCGACAAGGAATATGTACTCGCCGACGGCGATGGCCTGTACCTGCGGGTGCGGCCAACCGGCAAGGCCTGGTTCTTTCGGTACAAGCTGTTCGGCAGGCCCGCCAAGGTCAGCCTCGGGCCCTACCCGACGGTCTCGCTGGCGGCGGCACGGAAGAGGGCTTGGGAAGAAACCGAGAAGTTGACGGTGGGGGTCGATCCCCGCGACGCGCGGCTTGTCGAGCGAGAGCGCGCACGCGTCGCGCGTTGCAATACCTTCGAATTGATGGCCCGCACCTGGCACGGACAGGCCCACAGGGATCACCTCTGGTCGGAAGGGTACGCGTCCAAGGTCATTCGGCACTTGGAGCTCCACATCTTTCCGTGGATCGGTGACCGCCCGATGGCCGCCATCTTGCCGACCGAACTCGTCCGCTGCCTGCATCGCATCAAGGAGCGCGGTCACCTCGAGACCGCCCAGCGCGTTCGCGAAGCCGTCGTGCATGTCTTCCAATACGCAGTGGATGTCGGCGCACTCGAGCCGGCCAAGAACTTCGTGAACAGCAAGACCGGTGGTCTGCCGGCGCCACGGACTCGCCACTACGCCGCCATCACCGATCCCGAGCAGTTCGGCAAGCTGTTACGCGCCATCCAGACCTACAACGGCAACGTCATCACGCGAGCAGCGCTTCAGCTCGCTCCGATGCTCTTCCAACGACCTGGGCAGCTGCGGTTGGCGCACTGGGAGGATGTCGACCTCCCGGGAGCGCTGTGGCGCTGCCCGCCGGAGAAGATGAAGCTGCGGGAATGGAAGAAGCGTGACCCTCGAACCCCCGCCCACCTCGTGCCGTTGCCGACACAAGCGATCGACATACTCCGCGACCTCTTGCCATTGACAGGTCCGACCGGGCCGATCTTTCGCAGCATGGCCAAGCGATCCGAGGCGACGCGATACATGAGCGACAACACGATCAACAGTGCGCTGCGGACGCTCGGCTACGACACGAAAGAGGAGATCACGGGACACGGTTTCCGCGCGACGGCTCGAACGCTGGTTCGTGAACTGCTGGGATGGGACCGCGAGGTGATCGAGCGACATCTTGCGCACGTGTCCGACGAGGAGCTCGGCGGGAGCTACGACCGAACGACGCATCTCGACCAACGCCGCCGAATGATTCAGGCGTGGGCGAACCTGCTCGACGATCTGGCGGCCGGCAAGTCGGAAGTCCTTTCGAAGGATTTGCGCAATACCGCGTCAACAGTGCTTTAAAACACTCGCCTCATATTAAAGAATGCTTTACTATGGCAGTACGTTATTCAAGCGGCCTTTGATACGATGCGCGCCACCGGCACCTACGTCACCACCACCACGCTCGGCGAACCGGTGCGCGCGTTCGTGCCGCATCCGCTGCCTCCCACCAAGCCACCGCTGAAAGCAGACAGCTACTCCGCGGCCACGCACCGTGCCGAGATGGCGCTGGCTCGGCTCTCGGGCATGGCAGGGCTCGTCCCATCGATCGACTGGCTGCTCTACAGCGCCCTTCGCAAGGAAGCGCTGTTGACTTCTCAAATCGAAGGGACGCAGGCCACGCTGACCGATCTGTTCGATGAAGAGGCCGGCCTCTTGGTGGCCAATGTCGACGACGTGGCGGAGGTCACCAACTATTTGAGTGCATTCCGCCTGGTGCGCGACAACTTGCGAAGCCCTGACGGCCTGCCTCTCTCGGTCCGCCTTCTATGCGACGCGCATCGGCTGTTGCTGAACGGCGCCCGGGGAGCCGGCAAGCAGCCCGGCGAGCTGCGCCGCTCGCAAAACTGGATCGGTGGCACCCGGCCGGGGCGTGCCGCATTCGTGCCGCCACCGCCAGACCGCGTGCCGGAATTGTTGGCCGATCTGGAGCGCTTCATTCATGACGTCGACCCGCAGTTGCCACCGCTGGTGCGGATCGCGCTGGTGCACGTTCAGTTCGAGACCATCCATCCCTTCTTGGACGGAAACGGGCGCATCGGCCGCTTGCTGATCGCCGCGCTGCTCGAACAGTGGGCTCTGCTGCCGGAACCGCTGGTCTATCTGAGCAGCTATCTCAAGCAACATCAAAACGAGTACTACCGGCGCCTGTCGGCCGTGCGGACCGATGGCGATTGGGAAGGCTGGATCGCATTCTTCCTTGATGGTGTGGAGGCCGCTGCCGTCGAAGCCGAACGCGGCATCGTCGCCATGGCCAGCCTGATCAACGCAGACCGCCGCCGCCTGCTCGGCGCGCCGCGCGCGGGCGTCGTGGCTCTGCGACTGTTCGAACTGCTCCCGCTGATGCCACGATTCACCATCGAGCAAATTCGTCAAAGACTCGAGACCACGTTCCCCACTGCGACAGCCGCGGTGAAGCTCCTGGAAGAGCAAGGCATCGTGACGGAGCTGACCGGACAAAAAAAGAACCGTTGCTTCAGCTATACCGCGTACGTCGAAGTGCTGACTCGTGACCCCTGAGCGCGCACAGAAGTACATGGCGCGCGACCTGCTCAAATAAGACTGCAGAACGCTCGCCTGACTGGTCGAGGCGAACTGACGACATTGCCATGAACTGGCTGGGGCTCTCTCACAAGATGCGGCAAGGGGCCCACGGCTCCACGCACTTGTGATCCGCAGCCAGCCAACCTTACTCCCCAAGTTGCTCCGATGGCGCCTTGATTCAGGACCGATACTGCGGCATCCCGACAAAGCAAGACGCTTGCCCCTCGATCGTGACTCGATAGTGATGACCGACTCCCTTAATAACCTTGCACAGCAGCTTGACCAGTTTGCCCAAGACCGGGACTGGCAGCAGTTCCATTCTCCGAAGAACCTTGCCTCGGCGCTTGTCGTTGAAGCCGGAGAGTTGCTGGAACACTTCCAGTGGCTGACCGAAGAGCAGAGCCGCACGCTCTCGCCTGAGAAGCGCGATGCCGTGGGCGCTGAAGTGGCGGACGTGTTGCTGTACCTGATCCAGCTTGCGAATGCGTTGGGCGTGGATCCGATCGCGGCGGCGCAGGCAAAACTCAAGCTCAACGAGCTGAAATACCCGATCGACCGAGCCCGCGGCAACAGCAAGAAGTACGACGAACTGTGAGCATCCACCCACGGTGATCATCTACCAAGCGAGCAAGAGTCAGTTCCTGCATCACGCGCTGCGCGACGACATCGAAGATGTCGTGTCGCGCAACTACCGCAGCGCAACGGGCCACGGCGTAGGTCCGTCCGAGATGCAATCCTGGAAGCACTCCCTGCTGGAGATGGCCAAGGTGCTGGGGGACGAGGAGATTCCAGACGACGCGGGCGTGGCCATTGAGTACCAGTTGCCGCAAAGCTCCAAGCGCATCGACTTCGTCATCACCGGTGAAGACGCCGCTGCGCGCACGAAAGTCATCATCATCGAGCTCAAGCAGTGGTCGGAGTCCCGCCGCAGCGAGAAGGATGCGATCGTGTGGGCGCGCCGCGGCGGTCGCACCGGCGAGCGAGAAGGCACGCACCCGTCGTATCAGGCATGGTCGTACGCCGCCTTCTTGCAAGACTTCAACGCCGCGGTACAGGACGGCGCCATGACGCTGCAGCCTTGCGCCTACCTGCACAACCACCCGCGCGACGGCGAGATCGACCATCTTCACTATCGTGAGCACCTCGAACGCGCGCCGCTGTTCCTGGCGCGTGAACGCGCGAAGCTGCAGGCGTTCATACGCGAACATGTGCGCCACGGCGATCGCAAGGGTGCTCTGTACGCCATCGAGAATGGCCGCATCCGGCCGTCGAAGATGTTGATCGACAGTGTGGCCGGGCTGCTGCAGGGCAAGCCGGAGTTCGTGCTGATCGACGACCAGAAGGTGGCGCACGAGACCATTCTCGAGGCCGACGGGCGCGCAGCAGCGAAGAAGCAGGTGGTGATCGTTCAGGGCGGCCCGGGTACGGGCAAGTCGGTGATCGCCATCAACCTGCTCGGTGCCCTTATCGCGCGCAAGCGCAACGTACGCTACGTCTCAAAGAATGCGGCGCCTCGGGCTGTCTACGAAGCCAAGCTGAGCGGCACTTTCACGAAGACGCGCATCAGCAACCTGTTCTGCGGCTCGGGTGCGTTCGTGAACGACGCGGCTGACAGCTACGACACCTTGATCGTGGATGAGGCACACCGCCTCAACGAGAAGAGTGGGCTGTACCGGAATTTGGGCGACAACCAGGTGAAGGAACTGATCCGGTGCGCGCGCTGCACGGTGTTCTTCGTCGACGACGACCAGCGCGTCACATTGCTCGACATCGGCCACACCGAGGAGCTCCGGCGACACGCGCGCGAGCTCGGCGCCGAGGTGACCGAACTTGAACTGTCATCGCAGTTCCGGTGCAACGGCTCGGATGGCTATCTCGCCTGGCTCGACAACACGCTGGACATCGGCGAGACCGCAAACCCAACGCTGGACGCCAACGAGTACGACTTCCGCGTCTTCGACAACCCGGCCGATCTTCATGCGCTCGTCGAACTGAAGAACCGCGCCAACAACCGATCGCGCGTTGTCGCGGGCTATTGCTGGAAGTGGCCGAGCAAGAAGGACGCGCAAGCCTGGGACATCGAGCTCCCCCAGTTCGACTACCGGCGTCGCTGGAACCTGGACAAGGACGGCAGCCTGTGGATCGTGACTCCGGGGTCAGTTGAACAAGTGGGATGCATCCACACCTGCCAAGGGCTGGAGCTGGACTACGTGGGCGTCATCATCGGCCCGGATCTGGTCTACCGCGACGGTCGCATCGTGAGCGATGCGACCAAGCGTGCATCGTCCGATCAATCGGTCAAGGGCCTCAAGGCCATGTTGAAGGCAGAGCCAGCGAGCGCTCTTGCCCTGGCGGATGCCATCGTCAAGAACACATATCGCACCCTGATGACCCGGGGCATGAAGGGCTGCTACGTTTACTGCACCGATGAACCGCTGGCGGCCTACCTGCGGTCACGTCTGCGCTCGGTGGCTGCCATCGCTGCTGCCGACAAGGTGGAAGTCATCGCCCCTGAAAGGGATGGTGCGCCGTCGAATGTCGTCCCGTTTCGGAGGGTCACGAAAGACGAGCGCGATGCTGGCGTCGTAGCCGCACCGGTGATCGATTTGCAATTCGCCGCGGGCGCTTTTTCGGGCGCGCAAGCGCTGGACGCCGACGCGAACGATTGGGTGGCACTGCCCGAGTGGGTGCGTCCGCAGCCCGGCTTGTTCGTAGCCCAAGTCGTGGGCGAGTCGATGAACCGCCGCATTCCGAATGGCTCATGGTGCTTGTTCCGCGCGAAGCCGACCGGTACGCGAGAAGGGAAGGTGGTGGTGGTTCAGCACCGCAGCATCGCAGACCCTGACACCGGAGGACGGTACACGGTCAAGCTCTACGCGAGCGAGAAAGTACCGGCTGATGACGGTGGCTGGAGGCACGAGCGCGTCACACTGCGCCCAGACTCGGATCGGTCCGGGTTCGAGCCGATCGAACTCAGCACTCTGGAGGGAGAAGAAGAGTTCGCCGTGATAGCTGAGATGCTCATGGTCCTGACGGAGAGCCCAGTATGAGCGCGCATCTTCATGGGCACGTGCCACCACGATGACATTGGGTAGCCGCTGTGCAGCGGTTCCGGTCTGCTATGGCGCACATCCGAAGTTGCGTTCTCAACCGCTTTTCGGTCACTCATCACAAGGCCGCGGCGTTGGCGTCGTGCCCTTCAATCGGTTTCACGGCCTCGACGGCTGTGTGCAACCTTGTCATCTTTGACGAGTCAGGCCACTGCGCCTTTGCTTGTTCGAGCCTTGTGATCGTTGATCACCAAGACGAACCTGTCCAGCATCGGCTTGAAGCCTGAGAAGTCAATGCCGGCAGCATGCTTTGCCACCACCTCATAGGCGAATGTCGCCTTCCCGTACGAGGTTTTTGTGTCGAGGTCCTTGGAAGCGTCGAACTTCTTTCCCCCGACTTCGCGAGCGCGTGTGTCGGTGTCGAAGAGATCCTCCATTTCTGAGGAAGCCTGGCCTAGCAATGGTGGCGTCAGGACGATGTAGACGTTCCCGAAAAGATGATGAAACTCAGCTGATTGGTCTAACTCCTTTTTCAGGACGCCCTTCACGTAGTTTCGGATCGCCTTGAGGCCGTCGTCATCGTCGAGCGCGATGATTACCGGCTGCCGTCCCGGTGGCGCTTTGATGGACTTGTACTCGTTCAGCAAGACATCGATGAACTGCTTGATGTGCGGCGTTCCGCCGTTAATGCCGAGGACTCTCGCAGTGAGTTTTCCCCTATCCCGAATGGGGTATCGGTGCCGACGGAACAGCAAGGTGATCTTTCCGTCGCCACCAATAGCGGCAAGCTGCGGGTAGGCCTTCGCTAGGCCGCGCGCCGCTTGAGCGACGTAGACGAGATCAGTCTTTCCCTCGCAAAGAACGAGCGGCACTGCCGGCGCATAGAAGTCATGAAACAACACGAACGAGCGGTACATCCGCTCGGCAGCGTTCAGTGGGACGGAATCCTCCGCGACTTTGCCGCGTCGGCTGGCATAGACAACGTATTCAAGCATGCCTCTTAGCTGCTGTGGCTTGCCCTTCTCCTCCACGACCTTTACAGGGCCAAGATCTCGATCGCCGAACTTCTTGAGGAAGAAGTTGCCGCTGGACGTGTAGGCATGCACCAAGGCACGCACGTGGTGGCGATACTCAACAGGTGCACTGATCTTACGATTGACAACCAAACCCGTGACCTGCTGCCGCGAATCGTGATACTGCATTCGCGTCTTCTTCTCATTGAGCGCGAATCCTCCTCGTCCGATCAGATGTTTGAGTGTGCCCCCCGGCTCCCACTTGTGAGAATGAGATTCGATCGCCACAGAGAGAGGAAAGCTCCGCTTGTTTGTCGAGAAAGTTAGATCGTCCGCATACCGGGAGTATGTGATCCCCTCGCTTCTCGCAAGCCATGTCAGATGGATATCCATCACATGGCCGATCAGGTTGGAGATGACCGGAGAGCACGGACTACCCTGAGGCAGAGAGTTCTTGAAGCAGGCGATTTGGGCGAGTACGGTTGCAGCTGCAGGATTCAACCCGAAGTTTCGGTCTTTAATGAAGAAGCCACGAACTCGGCCGAAATTGATACTTCCGAAGAAGTCTTCGACGTCGACATTGAAGACGAACCGGCGTGCGCGATGCTGCATCGCGTTTGTGACGATCGATCTACGGCGCCGAAAACCATGCGAGATGCGATCCGGCCGCTCACCGCCGTCGGCAATTCCCCTTTGAGCCTGAATCTCCTCAACGCAATCCTGAAGGACAGTCCCCAGATTGCGCTGCAAGACTTTAAGTTGCGCGCATGGCGCGGCGATAGTCCTGGTCCCGCTCGAACGCTTGGGAATCGAAAAGGTCGTGTACCGAGAGTCCTCTGGGAGGCGGTAGAGGAGGAAAGTCACTGCCTTCGACTTGAAGTGAAGCAGCCGAGCAATGTCATGAACCGACGTGCACGCGCGTAAATCTTCCAGCGCCGACAAAGCACCCTCCTCATGTTTTAGAAGGACCCGTGAGCGCTCCTATGCCAGCGCCGCGGTACGATCGCATCGCCGATAAGTGCTGCAGGGCATAGCCCCATCCATTTTTGTCACGTGCTTCGATTCAGAGCATCAAAATCCACTCACGGGTCCAACAGCGATCGTAGCCGAAGCGTGCCGAGCCAACGTTGCTGCGGTATTCGCTCTGCGAGCTCTTCGAATGTCGGCTTTTGCTGAGGGCAGACGATCAGCATCCGAGTTCGACGGCCTGCAATCGGTCTGAAGCAAAAATTGGATCCAACACAAGAGCGCTGGCACCTGACCGATTGGCGAGTACGGGCCAGTCGACCAATCAGCGAGCATGGGTCTCTCTGCAATCGCGGCGGCCTACCTCACACTCCTCGCAGTACGCTGAACTCCCTGAACAGCCGCGCTGGTAACGGCGTCTCAAGCCTCCAAACGATGCTCATCGGCCGGTCACCTTCAGCCGACTCCAGCTTCGCGCGCCCGCAGGCTCGGTATGCCTCGCCCTTGCGCGGCCGCACGAAGAGCTGGAACTGCCAACCGTTGGTCGAACTCTCCAGATAGCGCTGGCCGCTGGGTGTGTCCGGGCCAGCACTGTTCTGCGTCTGCCAATGGAAGCGCTCCGCGCTGATCGCATAGTCGTGATACGAGATGCGGTCGTGGTAGCCCTCGCTCTTGTCGAGCGTGACGAACAGAAGTTCGGTCTTGCGGCTGGTCAAAGGCAACACGCCCGCCTGAAACGGCGTTCGGCGAGCCGCCGTCAGCCAGCCGACCGCCGTGAGCACTTCTCGCACGCCATAGGCGGCGTGCAGGCACAACGGTGTGTCTTCGAGACCCGGAAGGGCGTGGGCCCCCAAGGTGCTTCGGGCCTGCAGCAGACCCGACAGCTCGACAAGTTCCGAGGCGATGGCAGGGTGACGTTCCAGACGTTCGGCAAAAGCCTCATGGCCAGCAGCCTGTTCATGCCGGCCGTCAATTTGATAGGCCAGCATCTGCGCGCCCAACGCACCCTGCGCGTCGAGTGCGTCGTGTTGGCTTTGCAGCGCGCCGATCGCGGCCATCACATCGAGCCGGCGCGGGTCGTCCACGTGCAGCAGGTCTCCGAAACGGCGGCTGAAGTAGTCCTCTTCCGGGCCTGGCTCCGCAACGATCAGGCCTGCGTCGCGCTTCAACGCCGTCCAGCCGCTGCGACCCTGACCGGTGCCTGCTCGATAAACGTCTTCGAGCTCCAGCGCCTGGTCGTGCAGGAAGTCCGCCAAGCGCACGGAGGCTCGGCCCTTCAGTGCGGCATACGTCTGCAACTCTGTCTTCAGGCGGCGCCAGTTCTGCGTCGTCAGCGCACGCAAGCCTTGCAGCACCTGCTCTCGCGTCTGCCGCTGCATGTGGATGTGGCAACCCGGCGGCAGGCTGCCGAAACCGTTCTCCACGCCCTCTACCAGTTCGCGGCG
>Ga0307510_10002549_pt1 | contig 20774 bp, 12 predicted proteins | sample 12_EM_MG_FD_207224 | JGI IMG/M metagenome (GOLD analysis project Ga0307510, IMG submission 207224) | Populus trichocarpa ectomycorrhiza microbial communities from riparian zone in the Pacific Northwest, United States - 12_EM | ecosystem: Host-associated > Plants > Roots > Unclassified | place... | reverse complement strand
CCGATGGTTGAAACCCTAAATTTGTATGAAACCCGCTTCCATAGCATAACAAAAGATAAACTCCCCAATACTATCATGCTGTTTTTTAAATTCTGGAAGGCAGGAGTAGAAACAACATTTCACCTCCCAAGTCTTAACCTTGCTTTAGAATCTATAATATGCGTAAACTAGTTTTGAAAACAACCAAAGGAGCTGTTTGTGGAACAGTTTTCTTAAGTTCAGTGGGAGATGGATGAACAAACAAACTCTTAACACGCTTGGAGGTCCTCCAAACAAGGCCTGCCTCCAAGGAGGATTGGCTCGCCTATCTATAGAAGAAATACTGACAGGTCCTGGCCATAATTCTTAGATCATTTCAGTATGTTGCATTATTCTGGATTTGCATGCTAGCAAGGCTCTTTGTTGCTTGCATGAGTTATTTTACCTGGCAGATATCATTGCTTTATGTTGATCAGTATTTCTGAATTTTTGTCCTTTATGGAATTCTGGAAAAAAATTGCTTCTTTTGGCTTCACTTTTCATGCAGTGGTTGTCCTTGTCACTAGCTAACAAAGGCTTCTTCTCTTTTCCTTGAGAAGAAAAATCATAAACCTGGCCAATATTTTGCCATATGCTGGATTAACTTTAATTTTTTTCACTGTATGCCACAGCATTCTCCAAACTTAAAACAATCTGGGCTGCTTTTCTCCTTATATGTTTGCTTGCTTCTGTTTCTTGATTCGCTTAATGATTGAGAGACAATTTCTACAAGTTGAATTGGGTATTCTTTTGGGAATTGGCTTTTTCTAATTTTATACTTCAAGCTTATTTGTCTGAAGAATTGAGGTTTTCATTAAAAATGGAGGATTTGTGAGGAACTATTCACCAATGTTGGATGCGTGAGGTTTCCCAACATTCAATCTGGTCACTATTATACACTGTATGTTTGTCTTGAGTGATCATAATGTTAAATTCATATTACTTGTATCTAATTTGACCACATTGTGCCAGTTGCAAGATGAAAGTGTTTTGCCACTAGTAAAGATCAATGTTCTGTTTTATCATGCTCTTTAATTCTTCCTCCTGCGATTCTAGAGTACCAAATACCAAAGATTTTCTTGTTTCAAATTAGGGAAAAATGAGGGATAATCTAAGTCAAAACGCTGGTGACCTTCATGCTTCTAGGAAAGGTATTTTGTCATAACTTCACATCCATAATCTCTCTAATTGGGAATTCCCATTGGATAGTTACTGGTCTTGTACAATAGCAGGAGCTAAAGATCTAAGGGTCTCTTTAGAAGATCAGAAGACCAACGCCAAGAATCATGGTCATGAATCCACCGTTAACAATAGCAGGTATTTCAATTATGTTTGTTATTTTTCTTATCTAGGCATGAATACTGGTACAACAGCAAGGGCACAAATATGTTAGTATCAATGCCAGCTGCTATGCAACTGTCTAATGTGACTCAATATTTTCTTATACCCAGCTGGGGCACAAATAAGTTATGAAATTATGTTCTTATTTTTTTATAGGAGGAATGCAAGGAATTTTGTTTCAGTGATGAGGTTTCTGATTCTATCTATATGAAATTTACTCATTAATATAACTGTGTGCTCGCGCGTGCGCTGTTGATATAATTTTTGTTACTTTTGACATGAAGGAAGTCTCTACCAGCGCTAAAGAGGGAGAGCCATGCAGATGCAAGTAATGCAAAGGTTAATCTCATTACATAAATTTTCCTAGAAAAGAACTGCATCCTATCCCTGATAGACCAGTGCTAATCTCATTACATGCAAAACATATTTATGTTTTGGTTTCGACTGATTCCTGGTCCATTTAGTTGTCTCCTTTTCTTGGTTTTTTTGACACTTTGATTCTCATGTAGGAAAATGATGGAATCTCTGAGGAAACTAATAATATTAGTGAGTTTCCTGGTAAGATACATTGATCTGTCTCTTTTTACATGGCTCTATTGTCCATTGACTAAGGTTCATGATATTTATATGGCTATTTTGTGTCTTAATTCTTTTGGTTTCAGTTAAGGTTAAAGTGAGTAAGAAAGTAGTACCTCAGGTGGGCATGGGTAGGAGACATCTATGGAGAAATAGAGTGAGTGATGGCTTCATATTAATGTAAGTAACAATGATCTGTTTCTCCCAAGAAAGGGGGAAAAGGAACCACTGTCTGTTCTAATTTAATTTACTATCCTATACATGTTGCTGCTTTATTTTAATAAATTTATTTGCATAAACAAAGTGGCTGTACTTGTCTTTGCTCTTCAATCAATTGCATGCTATTTTCTACCTAATAAATGAGCTTTGTTTTTATAAATTTATTTGCATAAATAAAATGGCTGTACTGTTCTTTGCTCTTCAATCAATTTTATGTTATTTTCTACCTAATAGATGAGTGTAAAACGTAAAACCAAAGCATAGCGTAAGAATAGCAAGAACATAAATTACCTACAATTTATACTTAATCCTTAAACTGAGAGTACTTTATTACTTTTCTGAATCATGGCTGAGAAATTCCTTTCTTTTTATCTATTGATGACTGTCCAGGCTGCAAATGCTCATCTTTTCCTGTCTGTAAATAGGGCCCCTAGGGATCAAAATAATGCTGAAGTTCGTGTATCCAGAAAATCTGTCAGGGTATGAGTTGTGTTTTATATATTTACTTTTCTTTCTCTTATTTCCTGATTATCTATGCTCCATTCTTTTGTGACTTGAGATATTTTATTTGCTTGCTTAGACAAACATTTATGGTGTTGCTTATTTCTGTCGTTTGAATTGTCAAGGCAATGTGAATGTTTATAAATTGTTTTATCCTTGTGGCAAAGCTGGCATGACCTGAAAGTTTGAAATTATTCTAACAGTACCAAAATATATGCCTACTGAATATCATGACAGATATCATCTTGAAATTGAAATAATGGCAGATGACATCTTTAAGCTGCACAAGCCTAATTACAAATAATTGACAAGAAGTGGATGTTGAGGTAAAGTGGAATCGTGATTTGGTATCAAAACTCGTACTAGTTTGATAGAACCTGTGCTTGACCTTTTGACCAAATCATATACAATCATACCTTCCACATCTATGTAAATTAAATGTGTGATTTCTTGAGTAACTGTTTTCACGGTTGGGAGTTGTATACCATTTTTTTGTTTTGTATGGCTGACAAGTGGCTAAATTCGTATCCAGGTTCATGGTTCCCACAATCAAAATCTTCACTTATAGCTATGCATGTGCAGTGACATCCTTTTCTACTCCTACCTGTATCTTCAGCATACAACAACAATAAAGCCTTAATCCCAAAATTGTTGTGGTCAGCCTAGCTTCAATATAGCTTAACTATAAATAATGGAATTCAGTGGCCAACAGAACCGCTTATTATGTTCCTAAGCTTTTCCTCATTCTATTGTTTTGTTAATTTGAATGGATGTGCTTGCTGGAATGTACGGTTACATCTTATTAATAGTAGATTAGCAAAAATCCTGGTCTTGCTGTAATGCTTATAGCTCAAATGAAATCTATCTGACAACTTGATCTCATGTGTTCTTTTGTTCTTAGTGGTGTTAACTCCTTTTCTGCATTCATTGATCCAGCCAATACTAAAGACTGAAATCAATGCTTCCGGTCACCATAAGACATCAAGATCAAAGTGCATCTCTAGTTTGAACAAATCCAAGTCCGTTGCTCCTATATCATCAAAGAAAAAAAAACCTGTGACATCTTTCCCAGAAAACATGCCCTTGGTGATTGCCAATGAAGTTACTCAAGGAGAACCTTCATCTGACAACAACAAGATGTCAAGTGCTAATCACAAATCAGATGTCATCACCATAGGAAAATCAAGTCGAAGGAGATCTTATACATCGTTATTAATGACAAGATCAAAGGTCTGGAACTACTTTATTGTCGTGATGCTGTGCTTGAGCTTTTTGTTTTTAACAATTGCCATTATTTTGCAGTTACTAGAGGAACATGGTGAAGTTATTGAGCAGGAAAAGCTACCAAGTATAGATGATACTTCCAATCAACTGGAAGTTGCTGAATATGTTGATGCGATATATAAGTACTATTGGATTTTGGAGGTGATTGTTCTTTTGATCCAACTTGATGCCATTAATCTTGAAAAAATTCCTTCACTGGCACACCCATATTTTCAGCTGAACATCACTCTTTTTTGTTGTTAACTACTACCCTGCCTCATAAACTAAGCTGTCAGATAATCATGCATGTTTTATTCCTATTTTATTTTCATATCTCTGTCACGGATCTTTTTAATGGTAATCAGAGTCATTCTTTTAGTGGTTTTGATCCAACCCGAAACTTTAATCTTGACAAAGTTTCCTTCATTGGCACGCCTGTATTTTTGGTTGATTCGATGGATGCTAATAGCATATATCACCCTTTTTAGTGGTTAGTTACCCTGCCTAATAACAATTAGCTGTCAGATAAGAAAGGAATTGACTATGTTCAATTGTTGGAGAGTGTGCCTGCAGTCTTCAGCTAAATAATATATGATGACAAGAAAAGTTAGATTGAAAATCTTTAGCAATTAATGAGTATCTTGGAGACAAATACCTTTCTTCTCCAATATAGATTTGTTTGTCAACAGTGATGCTCATTTCAGTTTCAGTTGTTTATTCCTCTGTCTAATACAACTAGCTGGGAGATAAGAATGAAGTTAAATCAGCTGAAATGTTTAGTAATCATGTCCACAGTGTTCAGCTAAATAAAATAAATGACTGGTTCTCATATGATTGTAACAAAAAGTACGTATGTGAGGGTTTTGGGTATTAGGTGGTGAGAATGGGGCCAGAACCCATCCTTCTCCAGCATAGATGTTCCACAATGGGGTTGCATTTATTCAATAAGTTGTGATTGTGGTTAACATAAAATGATTGGTTAACATGGCCATGCACATATGTTTTGCTTACTGAAAAATTTCTATGTATTTTTTTAATCGACCAAAGCATGATCGGTGGGAAGTGACAAGCCTGTTTTCTGTTAGCAAGCTTTAGTGCTGTTCTGTGACATTCTAAGAGATATCAGTCTGTTCTAATTGATATAAAATTGGATACATTAGTCTGTTCTAATTAGTTTATAGATATTTATATCTAGGTAATCTGGATAATGAATCAAAAAGGAATGAATTCTGTTTGGTATATAGGTATTGTTGGGATCTCATCTTAAGTGTGAAATCTGATATATCACGTGAATTGTACCAGGTCTTTAATGATATTGTGATTTATCATGCTATGATGTTAAAGTCAATTCATTTCATTATTACATATCTTTTCATGATTTTAAAATAAAACAAGATTTCCTTCAAATTAAATCATTATAAACTTTCCGAGTTTTGGTCTGGGACCTGGAGCTGATGAAACCAGGCATGTGAATGGTGGTTTGACTTTTACCTCTTCGATCTGCTTCTCATTCCTTGTTCACCTCATCTGTCAGCAACCCAATGAGGTCTAATTTGTTCTGTTTTCATGATTTTTTTTTCAGGTGCAGAATTCATCTCTGGAAAATTACATGGCAATTCAAACAGACATTACACCTCAAATGCGGGGCATAGTTATCAACTGGCTAATTGAAGTATGCATCCATCTGTTCTCAATTAACATTTAAACACCTTTCCCTTCCTGCTTCTGGTGCTGTTTTCCTTGCTACTTAACTTACCTGATTTTTTTCTATAGTAATGTATTTTCCTTTCTGGTTGCAGGTACACTTTAAATTTGAATTAATGCCGGAAACTCTTTATCTTATGGTCACATTGTTAGATCGATACCTATCTCAAGCCCAAATTAAGAAGAATGAACTGCAGTTGGTTGGTCTTACAGCACTGTTTCTGGCATCAAAATATGAAGATTTTTGGCATCCTAGGGTAAAACAATAACATGTCAAATGCACATGGTTTCAATTGAATTCTTATTTGAGGTTTTGATTTTTTGTTAGACTACGCACTCATACATCTTTTTCTGAACCATGCAATACAGATCAAAGATTTAATTAGCATCTCAGCAGAGTCGTACTCAAGAGACCAAATGCTTCTAATGGTAAGAGGCCAAATGCTTGTAATGGTATGGTATTGCAAATTACCAAATACTAGTTCACTGAAACTTAGTTTCTTTGTAAAAGAGATTTTGGATGTACTTGACAGAAAATTGGCGTTGAGGATTTTATTCTCCCCTCTTTTAGTTGCAGGGTTAGGAATGTAAACATCTTTCCAAGATGGACTTGATCTCTACATTTTCTTCCCTTTGCTGAATTATTGCATATTTGTTTGTTTGTTTTTCAAATTTGTATAACAGAATCATGCTACTTATCTTCTGCCCTCTTCCTGAAAGATGATGGCATAAAATTGCAGTCCATCTTGATGTTGGTTTCAAACTCGCGGCTTGCTTTGTTTTCAGGAGAAGCTTTTACTGAAGAAGTTGAAGTTTCGTCTAAATGAGCCGACTCCATATGTTTTCATGTTAAGGTTTCTCAAGGCTGCTCAATCAGAGATGAAGGTATGTGGCTTTCGAAAGGGTTCTAAATCTGGATATTTTTGTATGATTTCCTGTTGCATCCTATCTGTCATGGACATATCAAATAGGAAGATGATGGGAGTGCGAAACTCAACCACTCTAGTTGTGTTTCAGTAGAGAAGAGATTGTCTGGTCAGAAGGCTGGATATTGGATAGTCAATAGCAATGATCTTAGATTCTTAGTTGATATAGGTTTGCATTATTGCGTGTACAATTGTCAATGGCAATCCTAAATCTATCAACCTAATATTCGTTCTTGCTTTCACTGCCAGCTTGAGCATTTAGCATTCTACCTCACTGAGCTCTGCTTGGTTGAATACAAAGCTTTAAAGTTCAAACCTTCAATGCTATGTGCGTCAGCTATCTATGTTGCACGGTCTACCTTGCAAATGGCTCCAGCTTGGACTCCTCTGCTTGCCAGACACGCACATTATCAAGTCTCCCAAATCAGGTATTACTTGTTAAGATTAATTTCCATTAGTGGGTACTTTTCCACCAAGTTGATAATCTAACTTGATTATTATAGGGACTGTGCTGAGATGATATTGAGATTTCCAAAGGCTGCAAGAACATCACAATTGAGAGTCACATATGAGAAGTACATGAGGCCTGATCTCAGTGGTGTTGCAGCAATAAAACCCTTGAGTAAACTTCCGCGTTGATTTTGATAAGTAAATTTTTATGGTACATGAGAAGATTCCCTTGAAATATATGCTTGTACTTCCCCCCTTCTTCAAATTGGTTTTATCACGTCACCACAACGTAAAGATTGTGTGCTTTGTGTGTGCGTGCTTTGTGTGTTTGTAATCTCCGGTGACTTTACCAGAGGATACTGCCTTCTTAGAAATTAGATCACTGTAACTTTCTCAAACGTAGTAGAAGTATTATAACAACCTCTTGTTGTAATGTTCCTGTCGCTTTATCTCTGGATTATCTATTCTCTTTTACCGTTTTCAAGGATGTACTAATATTTGAAGGGATTATAAGCTCTCTTGCTTTAGCTGGACGACTCAAATCGAAATGCGATAAGAAAACAAACCCTACTGATTGTAAATTAAGGCATGAAAATAGAATTCATAGTTATGCATAACAGTCTTGATATAATAGCAACTCAAATATAACGATTTGAGTCGTCCTGCCAAGGCAAGATAGGTCCAGCTTATTTTCGGGTGACCATATAGGATTTGGAGAGTCGTCCTGCCTCCCTTTATCAAAGTAATAACAATAAAAGAATTTCTAAAAAAAATAAAAATACTAGTATTCTTAAAAATTGTATACAAAGATCCTCCAAAACCTCTGCAAATTAAGTGCCTAATGTTTATATTCAGTGTGGTGGATTGAAACCAGGCTCTCCAAATAGTTGTCAGCTTCATCAAGCACGAGACTGATCTTGCGGAATCATTTTCAAGTTTCGGGTCGAGAAATCATAACAAAGAAATCCAATTGTCTTCCTGTAGTATAATTTACCTGTCGTTCCACATTCCTAGAACCTCTTCAAATCCATGGAGACCTCGTCCATGCATGAATAGCTTTGAATAAGATCCATTGTTCGTTGTCCACAACAACTTTCAAAGTTGATTCTTCAAGGTACTCCACAAAGTGCAATGCAAGCACGCTACCACCATTGAAAGATAGAGCGAGCAGCATCCATCTTGGAGAAAACCATAGAATACGTCCCTTCAAGACCGCCGAGTACGCCCTTATATCCAGACAGGAATGTGGTTGAACTTCTCTCCAAGAAACTGTACTCAAAGTAGAAACCTCTGCAGCAGCCCACAAGTCGTAGCACTTTGTGCTTTGTGGACGTTTATTTCATGATGGAAACCAAACCCCAAAATATGACTATCACCTCTGAGACAGGGCAGGCGGCGGTATTTTCTTGCTGCTGGGTTCCATAAAACATTACCATAACGTTCACTGTTATCTACGATGACCTTTATTTTAGACTTTGAGACATAATAAACCGTTGGTAGAACCCACAGGATATACCCTAACAGTGTTAGTATTGATAACGGATGATGGTACGTTTAGATCCTCGAGTTTAATTGTTACATCACAAAGTAAAGACATGGCAAATTTTGACTTCCAGCGGCTGTATGTGAGAAAGACACGGTTTTTTATTGGCGGGATGTTGGGGGTGAGTGGCAATAGAGTGGGAGCTTGTAATGAGAGCCAACCACTGTTTGGATACAGCCTTGAATCAAAGTAAAGATTATGTCTTTTGGCAAACAGGAGTTTGCCACGTTTTTGAGTACGCAAACTAAGTTACTTTACTAATACACCATCGCTCAACATTCAGCCTTACACCAAACAAAAGTCCCGGATGAAAAATGATGAACCAAAAGAATAACATGGGTTCACAGTCATGCAATCTAATTAAAAACAAGGAATGATGCCATGTCCGAATCTCAGATTCAAACAATTACAGAACTTTCATAGTAATTTAACTCGTATCTTTACAAAGGAATACCATCAACAAGTGCTACATGTATTAATAAGAAACGCATCACCAAAGCATAAGGCAATCGTGTTTTAAACCTCTGCAGTGTAAGGGGACTACACGCCAACAAAATAGAAGGTGATGTTATATTGTGTGGCTTGGTCTGTGCAGAGACGCCAACGCGGTCCCGATGATTTACAGCACAGAAAGGACAGCCAAAAGAATTATCAAAATTGAGAGGCTATGTTGGAGCACAATTAAACCAATCTCGGAATTTTGAACCATCTTTTTCTCCCTTTATAAAGCTTCAGATCATCCAAGTTTAACAATCGACCCCAAATGCTTAAAACTTCATATTGTATCAACTGCTCCCGGGCAGTGAAAATGATCCGGATGATTTCTTGATTCATTTCTGCCACTAGAGGTAGTGGAAAATTCCTAACCAGATGTGCCGACTTGCTTTCCATGGTCATCATCATGAATATTTCTCCTTAACCTTCTTAGCCATATATCATAATCTATAGGATATGGTGTCCCACATAGACTGTCTACATAATCAGCAAATGCTTTTAACACAGTTGATACCTCACCAAGCTTCAGCTGAATCAATCTTCTTGACCATGAGGTCTCTCTCCATTGCAATGCCCCCTCAACCGAATCTAAATCAGGCAAAGCTCCACCACAGGCAAAGTAGAGCACATATACCAGGCTCTCTGCATCTGAAGCTGAGCACAATTTTCTCTCCTGAAGAGCATAGGTAGATGAAAAATGGAGATTCATCGCAGGACGATCCCTGTCTTCAAGAATCGCATGACCCCAACCAACAAGAACAAAATAAGGATGCCTCACACCAGACCTCACACAAATTATGTTCTCTGGCCGAATGTCTCCATGCCGAATGTCAGCAGAAGAAGTAGTAGAAAGTGCAGATAAACAATCATGACAACACCTGATAGCCTCATCCAAACCAAATCTGCCAGCATTTACCATATCAGCAACTGTCTCGCCAACAGGATTGGTAACAAGAATAGGGGTACCACACCATGGGTGATCACAGTTCCCACCTGAGCTGGGTTTTTGACACCGTCCAGGGTGAACAATCCTGCCAGAAGCACTCAACTGTGGTAGATATTTACTAGATAAACCTTTCTGTCTCATAACAGTCAATATTTTAGTTTGCCTTTGGACTTGAAACCACAAATCCATATCTTCCCATGCCGGTTCCAGTTGAGAAGGATGAGAACCAACATAAAGAAACAAAGATTTACCAGGATCTTTAACAGGCGATGCAATGTAATACCGCAGTTCATTATTGTCCACGACATCATTGATCTGATAACCTTTTTGCTGGTCTGAGTCCTCCAACCACAGTACAGATCCTACATCCAGCTTCATTATAAACTCTTCAGACTTTATTTTTATGGATTCATCTGGAACTTCAACGATTTCAGGAGAAGCACTCTGTTGCTGAAACTGAAATAGTCCATTGCCATTAACTCTGGAATCCCCTAACTGCCTTGCCACTCTTCTTGTTTGGAGGCGAGAACCATGATCAGCTGCTAAATCTTCAATTGAGTGCTTCGGCATCCCTGCATACTGTACAATACAATGGAAAGTAGCAAAAAGTACCTGCAGAGCACCAATGTCTCCCCAGTTGGCATTTCCAAGTTTGTTCCAGATCCTATCAATAGGAGAGACTGAGACTTTACAATGTTTTTTTATCCAATCCACAGAACAGTCATAAACATTATACACATCAAACTCCAATTTATCTACATCTCCTTCAACTTTTACAACCCCTCCATATTGAGAATCAACAAGAAGAACATAGGCACAATTAGGACTCTCAGAAAAATTCAATTTGCTCAAGCTTCTTGATAGCAGCATGCGTAAAGCATAGAAGAGAGCCTCACCCAGAACAGATAAAGAGAGTTTCTGGTCACTTCCTGCAGCAACACTTCTAATATGAGGCCTTAGAAGGGCCAGTTCAAGAACATGGTCCCACTTTCCATGTGGATGTCTAGGGTTGTTAAGTAATACACCAGTGGCACCAAGACCACTGAGCTTTCCATTACCTATTGCTTTCTCAGCCTGGTAGAATTTCAAGTTTTCATTGTATAGACAAGCAACTGAGAAAGGAATGGGATCATCCTGACTCCAAAATGCCTCCCACAAGCCCTTCACACTTGCATGTAGAAAGTCTTCAATGGCAAGATAAGCAGTTGCTTCCGCAGCATCAGACGTTGAAGCATAGACAGCATTGGGCATTCGAACCAGCTGCTGAAATGACACCCCTTCCAATGCATAATCAAACTTTTGAAGTTCTATCAACTCAAATGGAACATCAAATGCAGACTTTTTTTTTCCAGACTGTTCTGATATCAATTCAAACCAGTCTTCAAGTCTGGCTGTCAGAGTTTGACTGTCCACAAACCTAGAAAGAAACTCTTTGTGGATGCGAGACCTACTGCCAGATGATACACTAGATCTTTTTGTCTCAGACCCAATTGATTCTTGGTCTGATGATCCACCTGTCAAATAATAAAATTTGCAGATCTTATTTTTAGTTGGAGTGATGATATTTCATATCATTGTATTTACAACAATAACACAATTGGAGACACAACAAAGCACTCTCATGGCGAGTAGAGAAGACAAATCACATGCCATGACAAACAAAAAATAAAGGTTAAGCAATAACTCTGCAATTTGTTTATTGATGATGCTCATAAACATACACAATTAAGAAGTTAACTCATATCATATCATGTTCAGTGCATTCATAGGGAGTTAGATAATAGAAGAGGTAACACTTGGACCCTACATGGTAAAATGAAATATGAAGGATGGTAAAAATTTCCTTACCAATGAGAACATCAGACTTGAACTGAAATAAATAGCTACAGCCTACAGAACATTGCAATGTAAAGATGTAATAAAATGCCCATATACAAACCTTTTGGAGGAGGGCGTCTAAAGTCATGAGACAATAGCTGCTTCATGCGAGAAACATTATTTTTATATGCAGTTACAGCTGCAAAACCAAGAGTATTACTTCAACATATCTCCCAATACTTCATAAAGAGATTGAATTTAGGACAAAGTTGCATGCCTGGGACTTCAATACCAGCTTCTGAGACTGAAAAATCATAATCATTTACCCCTAAAATGCCCTCAGGCGGGGATTCAAGATTCTTCAATTCCTTTGCTAGTTTCTTTATCATGCTGGGTGGCAGATCTTCATATGCTGCCTTAAATTATCACAAAATAAAGAATAGTAAGACAAGAGAAGTAACAATCCACAAAAAGAATCCATTGTCATGCTTCATGAATATACTCAACGCAAATAACTATCTTCTTTAACCAAGGAATAAAGATTTATTGACTAGTGTAAAAAGTTCAACGAATAGTTTTAAAGCTCTCTCCCAACCAACCAAGAAACAGCGCTGAAGTAGCGAGACATTTTCTTCATGTTTACATTGTAAATAGCTATCCTTGCATGGGCGATACTAGGCCATGACCTTATAAGGCTATTTGTTTCTTAGTTAATACTTGTAACTCATTACATTTCTGTTATCCTTGAATAACCTGAAACAGAGATAATTTTTGCTACTGGATAAGCAAAACAGAAAAGGTTTTGCGTGGATTTAGATAGATTTACCATGTGTAAAGTGGAAAACAGGACCTTTGTAAGAACTGATATTTGCTGAAAAGAACCAGAACTTCAGCAAATTATGTGCAAAAATCTCCCTCAAACTTGCTGCATAACAGTAAAGTAAGTGACCAAGATAGATAATGACCTGTAAATTACATGATGACAGATCGCTTCCAGATAAGAATTAAACACAATTCAGTTCAGTCAAGTGTTTCAATGGACAGTCGAATGAACCTTGCCAGCAACTGCACAGTTCACCAGTGTAGACATGTTTGATAGTACAGCATAGGTAATATGTCCAAGAGCCAAGTATGTGATATCAGAGCACTCGGAAAATAAGAAACTAGAGAAGCAACAATAGCAATGACATAGGACCCTTCAATAGGTGATTGCCCTTTACCAGAAAGTAGTGAGGACATATACATTAATCGTCATACTAAACCAGACAATTTGATGTGCCCCTAAATCAAACCTGCAAACATATCTAGGTAGAAAATACATTTTGCTTAGATGCAAAAAAGGAAATGATCCACACAAGACCAAGTTCAATCACATGCAATGTAGAATTGTCAAACATTAAATCCACACACAAAGTTTCTTCATGGTTTTGGAAAGTAACACAAACTCCCTGTAGTGGATCCTCTTGGTTCTCAAAACACTACATCTGAACCTTAGATGTAAACTGTAATGGCAATTCATGTACTTTCCATGTGCAGAACCAGAGGCACTCACACAGATATGGAGCCACCTAGATTCCCTAATGTACTATCACTACAAATTCTAAATCCATTAAATCTTCCGAGAAAAACCAATCTTTCTAAAGTCTCCAACGTCATGAAGAGCAGTACTTGTACAGCAGGTAAACTCTCAGAATCTTGTAGATTCCTAAAAGGGTTTTCTGTAGCCTTCATTTTGCTATGAACTTTGGAAAGCATAACCATGACAAACAACCACATCCAAAAATTAAGCAACTTTACCAATTATGTAGCAGTAGAGTATGAAACAAGGCATAAATGAAAATTCAAAGCCAAAGTTGAAGTCCTTCATATATCCCAAGAAAAATAAAAAGTTGAAATCTTGAGTCCAGCTATGCCAATAAAGAAAAGAAAAACCCAACAGCAAAAACAATCAAATCAAATCAAATAAAACCACCCACTTGATGAAACCCTTAGACACAAATCTCTGAAATCTAAACACATACATAACCAAAAGAAAAAAACGAAAGTACTAACCCAGTGAGACAAAACCAAAGAAAATTGACAAAGACAGAAACTTTTCACTTAAAGCGGACAAAAACAGAACAAGAGTAAGGGATCAAATCACTAACAGGTAAGATTATAACTGTAACTTACTAATCAACCAATTTTAAATTAAACATTCATTTTTAAAACATATTAAGAGATAGAAGTGATCAAAACACCAACAAAATATCAAACAGGAAAGAAAACCCATGTGAGAAATTACCTTATCTTCTCCTCCTCCTCCTCACCAAGTGGACCTTACATTTGCTACTCCATTAATTAATCAACACTAGTACACTGTCATTATTTTTCATTTATGGTGGTGTGTATTTTTCTTTTCTTTCGCAGTAACGGTAGTAAGCGGGATCCTGAAATGACCAATTTGACCTCCTATGAATATTCGAGTTACTACCTACAGCCTCGTGCAGGCCACTGCCGGCATCTGCTTAAAGAAAGGAGAAAAAAGAGAGAGTCTTTTCTTTCATCTTTTTTTTAGTGAGGGACAAGAAAATTTATCTTTTTGTTTCTTCTTTTTAGTACTTTCATTTCGCAAAATATCTCATAAAACCATTGTATGATGTTTTGTATTGTAAACAGCGAACACCTTCCAACTTTTTTTTTTATTTGTAACCTTTTATTTGTTTTTTTTTTTCATTCGTGTTTTGTTTTTCTGTTGATTCATTTTGGTTTTTATTTAATAATTATAGTTTGATTTTAAAAAATTAATGCTTGATAAACCATTAAATAATATTTAAAATCATAAATATGTGAGCCAATAAAAAAATAAAAAAAAATATAACTTGAAAAGAAGACTTAATTGAATGTAGGTTATAATAATTACCTACCATGTTTTTTTTTTCTTGTCACTTAATTTTTTTTTATTTTTTATTTAGTCATTGACTTGAAATTAAGATTAATTCTCACAATACTAAAAACAAGTGTTAATGTTGAATTAATGCTCGACTTGACAAAATAAAATTTATTTTTATTAATTCAAATCAATTAAAATTTTAGGGACTCAATTTTAAACTGAAACAAATATTTAATTTTTTAAAATAATATATTTATTTTAATTTTCTAACTCAAATCTTAGTTGGAATGAATATATTTATTAACCCCTATAATTCTCAATTTAAATATTTAACACATATATAAACTAAAAGTTTTTAGCATTCAAGTTCAATCTATTTTGACGGTAAAAAGCCATTAACAATGCCTATATCTTTTTTGCGCTGAAAAAAAAAAAAAACAAAATCATCTCGCAATATAGTGCGGAGAATAAAACCAGTCTTTAATTAAAGCTCTCCCTCTAATTATCAATACTACCAAGACTTGTAAGAACAGCACAAAAGTGACATGGAACAGTAATGATGACAAAAATCTGTTTCGTGGTTCGTAGGATGGTCACGGGTGGTTGGTTGGATCATGCAGGAAAAAGCCGCAATCAAAGGCACATTATTATTATTATTATTATTATTATTAACCCAAAAATTTAAACACCCAGAGTAAAAAGCACTGTCTTAAACTCACTGAATTGAGCTTTGACTTGGGTTTAGGCCGGCTGAGTAAAAAAATAAAATTAACTCAGTATAACCCGGATAAAAACTAGGTGAGCCGGAACAAAAACCTGTAAAAAACCAGTTATTTTTTTTTTATAAAATAAAAAAAAATAGATTGACTGATCAACAACAACCCAGGATTTGCCACGTATCATCCCCGGTCAGTTTAAAAATCACGGTAAGAAGTCTAGGTCGTAGGGATGTGGGTCCCAAAAAGGACGTCAAGATTAGGCGGTTCATATTTTATTTCTCGTAATCGTAATCTGTACGTACAATGACGTAAGATAACGTAACGTCACTGAAAATAATCAACATTCTATGTTCTTGACCTGACCTGTAAAGGCATTCTGCTTACGCGTACCCCATGTTTAACTGCGGTTCAAGTAAATATTAGTCAAAATAATGCTTTTAATTTTGAACAATGCCACGTAGACAAACGGGTTCCAAGCAAGAAAGAAAACTCGAGAGTAGAATCCGCGTATGAACAAGAGTTTATAAGCTTATCCTGACGTGGAACAGGGGTCTCTTTCTCTCGTTACCTGTGTAGCTTCACGGAGAGGGAAATGCGAAGAACAGAAAGCCTCGAGGTGATGAGAAGCTACACTAGGACACAGAACCAAAGTTTCCGCAGATAAAAAGGACTAGATTGAGTTCAGCAGCAGAACAGAACTTACTTGCACACTGTTCTGCAACCTCCTAGGAACGGTCCTGTTTCTCTTCCACCTCTCTCACAACAATCAGATAGCTTACATCCTTGGAAAAACATGATCATAAGTTCCTCCCATCAAATCAAGGATGTTCCAGTATGCTGTGGCAATCCTCCAATGAACCCAGTTCTCACTATAAGCTAACTACAACCACATGAGCAAAGAAGAGAAACTGTCGAGGATAAATCATCTACAGGACAGGCAGCTTTAGTCGTACAATACCAAATTTTAGTAACTGAAGCACTGAGAAGTCACAAAATCCAGTAGCAAGACTGAGCAATAAAAAATGCTCGAGGAAAAACGAAAGCAATTCACAGCTGACACCACGGAAACACAGAGAGGAACCGTGGACATAAGCTAACATTTTTCCACACCAACCAACACACCCAAAAGTATTACAACATCATCATTATCACGATAGTAGTAATTAGTTAGTTTTTAAATTTATTTTTTAAAAATTATTACAAACTTTAGAGCTACTAAAAATTTATAAATTTATATAATTGTTAATTTCAAGATCCGTAAAATTAATTAAAGTAGATGCAAACTACCTGAACACCACATTAATTAAAAAAATAAAAATACTACAACATGTCATGAGACAAATGTGCGAGGAAAAGAAACGGTTGACTACAGGCACGGAATCTATGTCATAATACTACAAGAATGGTAAACTTGCACAATTACAAACTGCTGTAATTCAACAAATAGAAAATAACATAAATGATATAAACTATGTAGAAATCCCACTTCAAGCAGATGCATGTGTTTAAATGCATATATTACACAAGTGAATGGCACTGTTCTTGGCCCAATGTCTCTCTAACAGCACGATAAAATTCCACCCATGAAGACGAGCAGATGTCGACGGGTCCCCACAAAAACGTTGGATTAGGACTAGCAGGGCAAGCAGCCACCAAATCCAACACAGAAGCAGCAGGTTTGAGAGGTTGTGGGAAACTGAAGGCCAAATTATCCACTTTATGCTCATAATTTTTCCCATTTCTATCCAATTTATACCTTAAAGTACGCTGAAACTCTCCCATAACCTCCCGTGGGATCCTGGGAACACCCTTTGAGTTCCATCTAATCAACATCACATTCTCTGAGGGTTGCCAAATCCTATAAACCCTAAAATCCTAATCCCGTGAAATTTCCCTAAACAACATTTTACCATGAAATCTCGATGCCCAAAAGATCAACTTGTAGTTATCAATTCCCGTGAACGTATTCAACGGGTCAATAAACGTGATTCCAAATTGATTCCTATTGTGTCAAATATTCCAAATTACCAACGGGTTGAAACTAAATCTTTCTGAAAATTCTAATCAAGACCCTACTTTAAAAAACAATAGCTAAAACAATATTATTAATTTCTGTTTGTATTTGTATTTGCTTTCCCACCATGCAATAGAGTGCATGGAAGACAACCGAAAAAAATATCGAAAAAGGCAGCTGAAAGAGGAGCAAAGCCAATTTGGAGGACTTCTTACGAGACTAGAATAGCTGGAGTATTCAAACGAGGGTATAAAACCCTAGAAAAGACGTCCTAGAAATAAATCAAATTGGTTATACAAAAGGAATTGCTATTTCCATTGGATAAGGCTGCTACATCCATCATCGTCAAGTCTTATTTTTCAACTGTTTAGTTGCTTCAAAAGGAGACAAATGGTAGATCCCTTTGCCAATCCAAGATATTATTCATGAACGCGTAAAACCATATCCACAGAATCAATGTAAAAGATTTGTCTGGGGCCAAATAAAAAAGGAAAAACAGAGAGAAAACCAAATGCTGAAAACGGAATGGGGTGGAAATTAGAGAGCAACTCCTAAATCAGAAAAGCTGGATCAACAACAGCAGTTTTAGTCTTTTAGACGTTCAAGTTCTTAGAAAATGAATATATTGTACAAATCTTACAACTTACTTTCTGCCACACAACATTTTGCATTTAAATAAACGCATGTTTAAATATCCAAAACAAATAAAAGTTCAATGAACGAAAAAGAAATACACGCATAAATAAAAAAGTGGAAATTCTGGAAGCAGAAGCCCAACTATGATAAGAAGCCCTGCCAGAATCTCATCACCCACTTAGCTGTTGGCAACGACCAGCACTGAGAAGCAAGACGGGTAGAGCAACAGAGTCTACGTGAATTATTCATTCCATTTCTTCAGCCATACGAGTACTCACCACATGCAAATAACCAAAACATTTCTCAATTACTTTAAATACATATCTCGAAAACATAAAAGAATCATTAAAGAATAAGAATCCAAACTCAAGCAAGAATTCTTCAGCAGATATCTTATTGAGGGAAAACAATAAATAAACAGACTTTGTTTTGATAAAATGTAGGCATCATAGCGAGCCAAGAGCTGATAGCAGACAAAAGCACTGGCTTTCTGAGATGCAACTTTGTTATAAGATCCTCTACTATGCACACAGACACTATCCAGGTTCTCATCAAACAAATGAAAATTCAGAAGATTTGTCTGGAGAGGACCTCGAAGAAAATTATATTCCGAATTGCATTGATCACCTTGCACCAATAGCTCTTATAAAAAAAATTAAAACACTACAACATCAAGATCATAGCATCCACCATAACAGTTCAACTCTAACGAATTTTGTGGAAGTGCATAAATTAAATGTGGGAGCATCTGAATGCACAGGACTTATCAAAATAAGGAATCCATGCCAGAATCTCAGCACCCAGCTACATATAGGCAACGTACAGCACTAAAACGCTATAGAAAGAGCGATTCAGAGACTCTAAATTGCTGCCCTTGCACGCAAGAGAATTGATAGAACGGCATTCCAAGCTTCACTATTTAATTAACCGCATCAAATGTTGGCTTTTACAATCGACTATAAAACAAAAATATCAAGACAAAATCATCATCAAGCGGGAAAATCCATATGAGAAAGTACTTACCCAAGAACAGTGGTTAACGAATCATGAAACGCAACAAACTCAAGATTTCTCATTAAACTACTTGTGAGAAATGCTAACACCCGTGGGTGTCATAACATAACTTGTAAACTTAGCTACAGATCCAACACTATGCAAAGAAACTCTAAGAGTAATCAACAAAAATAATGTAACTGATTTCAAAAATTATCATCGCCTAAGAATAGAATGTAGGAATATCTGAATGCATAAGCTTCATTAGAAGGGAAGCAAATGCCAGAATCTCAGCACCCAAAAATTGGTGTTGGCAACGTACAGCACTGAAAACGCTATTGAAAAATAAAGCACTTCAGAGACTCTAATTTGTTGCCTTTTGATCCGAAACAACACAATAAAATTATAACTATTAATCAAAGAAAACACTAACATCGAAACAGAGGGCTCAGAGAATAAGAGATGGCATCAACAAGCTCACATTTTGAGCTCTCATAGTTTGATGGTATATAATTTTCATCATCACAGCCTCTGGTTAACAATGAGTTAATCATAAAATGGAAAAAAGAAAACGAATAATGACATTAAAAAAAAAAGTGTATTAAAACGCCTCAGAATCTGTATAAGTTTTGGTAACATCACAGACAGAAATATCTCAGATGGTACGGACAATTTTGATGCATCACAGGCCTATATATCAAAACAACTAAGAAATTTAGTTTAGAATTTAGAGATTGAATTGGAGATGCAGGAGAGGAGAGGAGGGGAGGGGTTGCGCCTATATATCAAAACAACTAAGAAAATTAGTTTAGAATTTAGAGATTGAATTGGAGATGCAGGAAAGGAGAGGAGAGGAGAGGAGGGGAGGGGTTGCGCCTCATGCGCAGTCGGTGAGGAGGTCTATTGTTGGGACTAAATAGAGGTTCCGTATAGGGCAGAAACCCTAATTTGGTGATCTCTTCATTTAGCTAACTGACCCGGGCGATGTGTCGGCCCAGCCCAACATAAGAGTTCGAAACTCAAAACATTGTCTTAAGACAATGAAAGCCTAGCCCGATATGAAGTAGTTATAATACTCCTAGTTTCGGGACTTCTTTATTGAGAAGAAAAAATATCATTAGTGGATAAATTAGGATGCTATCATTGGCCAGCAATGGTGTTCATTGTATCGTGTCATGCATATTATTAATAAAAAAATTGGTTATAAATAATGTTATTGGCATGGAAAATAATATTTTTTATCTTTAAAAATGTTATGTATATATAGAAAAAATTATATATAGCTATATAAAAAAGTATATCAAAACGATAATGGACAACCAAGATTCAAGTTATGTTGGTCGGAAATATTTTTTCTCTTAATTTGGGTATTATCTAAAAAAAATCATACAAAATAACATTGATTAATAAAAAAAACATGACCTAAACCAACAACATTGATTAGCAATATTAGCGGAATATTAGATAAATTCTAGCAGAAAAAAAGATAGGGATTTGTTTAAAAATAATTTTAAAAAAAACATGAATATCATAAAAAAAACATAGGTAAAAAAAGAAACAACAATTAAAATATTACATAGTTTTTCATTGAATAGAATTGAGATCTAATACATATAATATAAAATAATTGAGAATAATTAATTTTAAAAAATTAAAGTTATTAACTACGTAACTGAATATCTTTTAATTACTATTCAAGTTAGTTAATTTTAAAATATTTAAAGTTGTTTTTATCTTTAA
>Ga0307510_10002548_pt1 | contig 20775 bp, 25 predicted proteins | sample 12_EM_MG_FD_207224 | JGI IMG/M metagenome (GOLD analysis project Ga0307510, IMG submission 207224) | Populus trichocarpa ectomycorrhiza microbial communities from riparian zone in the Pacific Northwest, United States - 12_EM | ecosystem: Host-associated > Plants > Roots > Unclassified | place... | reverse complement strand
TTTAAAAATCAAAAAAAAAAAAAAAAAAAAAAAAAAAAAAAAAAAAAGAACTTCTGGACCACACACCACCTCCCAAGGAGGATATGCCATGGACATTGACACAAATAGAATGGGACAAACACATTCTGACACCAAAAAGGAGCAACTCATGAGGGATAACAAATGCTTCTATTGTGAAATAAAGGGACATCAAGCCTGTGTCTGTCACAAGAAAATAGCAGACCATGCCAAAAGTGGCAAAACTGCTGGCGATGACACCCCTACTGTTCAAGGCCAGGATCCCATTGATATGACTCTAGACAACATCTCCAGCTTCTTGAAAGACCACATAAGCTTGCTTGATGAAGATACCAAGCTGAGCATTATTGAATCCCTTATGCTGAAGGATTTTTCTCAAGCCCAAAACTAGCTGCCATAGTTAGGGCATTCCAACTCAATAGTGTTTTTGTAAATCACCAAATTCTGTGCAAATAAAAGTCACATTTTCACACTATCAAGGAAAGGCAGAAGAAACAGTTCTACTTGACACTGGGGCAACTGAAAATTTTATTGACCATACAACTGTTGTTAAACTACACTTAGGAATGAAGAAACTCCCCTACCCCTGCCCAGTATTCAATGTCAATAGAACCCTTAATCAACATGGAACAATCACTCATGCTTGTGACTTACTCATTACTAAAGGCAACAAAAGGCAATGTCAAAGATTCTTTGTCACTAATCTAGGATGCGATCAACTTCTCTTTGGCTACCCATGGTTTAAAGCTTTTAAACAAGAAATTGACTGGGAAAAGGGAATACTCTTAGGTCCAAAAGTTCAAATGGAAACTCTATTATTTGGAACCCTTCAACATGCAAAAACATGGGTCAAAAGTAAAGTACCAATCAATGAAGACCTCATCCTTGAAGCACAACAAACCAGGTGTGCTCCATGGTTGGAAGTAACCCCTTTAGAAATAAAGGGAGGCCCAGTAGAAGTCAATCGCACCCATACAGCAGTAGAAATGGCCCATAAGTACACAATGGAACATGGGAAAGAGGAAATTACCCTCCTGGAAAGATTCAAACATCACATGGCACTATTTTCAGATGAAGAAGCAAAAAAATTCCCACCAACTTGTGGCAAGGGAGACCATAAAATCATACTAATGGACACTGCCCCCACTCGCTTTAACTGCAAAGTTTATCCACTCTTAAGGGATGAGCAAAAAGCAGAGGATCAATTCATCAACAAAAACTTAGCTAAAGGATACATCATACCATCAGACTCCCCTTACGGTTTTTCAACATTCATGGTCCCTAAAATGGACTCAAAAGAGAAATGGTATATTATTGACAATTGCCCCCTCAATGTAGTTACCAGGAAAGATGTCACTCCACTCCCTAACCTCAAACAATGCATCGAAAATTTACAAGGAATGGAACTATTCAGTAAATTTGATATCTGCTGGGGCTATAATAATATCTGAATATGCAAAGGGAACCAATGGAAAGCTGCCTTTAAGACCTGCCAAGGACTATTTGAACCAAAAGTAATGTTCTTTGGCATGAGCAATTCACCAGCAAGTTTTCAATGCTTCATGAATGGTATTCTTGAAGAGTTATACAAGCACTTTGAGAAGAAAGGTGTACTTGAAATATGGCACATACTCCAGAATTACATGGACGACTGTGGAATAGGAACCCTACTCAAAGACTTCGACCTTCATGTCAATATCATTCACTTCCTATTCGATCTCCTTGCACACCATGGCCTACATCTCAAATTGTCGAAATCCATCTTTATACAACTGCAAATAGATTTCTTGGGTGACCAAATATCAAAAGACAGAGCTACAGTTGACCCAGCTAAAGTAGTAGGACTCAGGAACTATCCATGCAAACTCAAAGATAAGTGACAAGTCTGTGGATTCCTAGGAGTCTCTGGGTACCACCACATGTTCTGCCCCAATTTCAGCATCATTGCTGCACCACTCACAAAACTTACTGGAAAAGATATACTCTTTGAATGGGGACCCCAGCAAAAGGAGGCTCAAAACAAACTTATTGACATGATCACCCATGCACTGGTACTTGTTTGACCAGACCCTGACTGACAATTTGAACTCGAAACAGATGCATTGCAAATTGGAACAGGTGCTATATTATATCAATGGGATCCTTCTATTACAAAACCAGATGGTACCCAGAAACCAGGACCAAGACAGCCAGTAGGATTCCATTCCCAAAAGTTTACCCAAACTGAGCAAAATTATCCCATCTATGACTAAGAATTCCTGGGAGTTATGTGCAGACTACACTGCTGGTCTCACCTTCTCAAAGGGACAACCATACCTGTCTTAGTCTTTACTGATCATGCCAACCTCCATTACTATTGGGAACCCAGAAAAATAGGTCCTTGTATTGCTGGATACCTACCAGAAAGGGAGCAATACAACATCATTTTGGAATATAAACCTGGCACCACTAACCGTGCCGATGCATTATCTAGGAGACCTGACTATGAGGGACCCAATCCAATTAATGATGACATCACTGTCTGGCCAGATCATTACTTTTGTGACAATCATACCTCAATTTGGGTATTTGACATAGACAGTATCAGCGATAACTTGGACAGTCATATCAAATTAGCTCAGTACAAAGAGCAACTGCTACTCAAGAAATGGGCACCAACACATAATCTCTCCCTATTGGACAGCACACATTGGCATCACAGGACCACCCTGGTTGTCGTGGCAGACAATGCCCTTAGGAGGGGAGTAATTTCCCTTTTCACAACCACATGACCACCAGTGTTATGATCCACCCCCATTTTTCGCCCCTTCATCGGACCCCCTCCTCGTCACCTTATCCAAACCACCCATGACTAAACAACCATTGCCAATGAACCCATCACCCTTACCAGAGCTGCCACCGCTACCGCCCAGTGAACCATCCAAACTATCGTCACCTGTCAACCAGCCACCAGTCCTGCCCCTTGTCCCCGTCTCCTGGAACATCCACTGTCGGGACTACCCCTCAATGGAGATGTACCAAGAGCCACCCTCAATAGAGAACCCATTGGAAGACCCAGATGATCCCATGGAGGATGCGCCACCTTTAGAATCAGAACCAACCACTCACTATGAACCTGACATCCCCGGAGGTCATACCAAGACCTTGTCCCCCAAAGAGTCCCCTATTGAACCCTGGGAAGCCTACCTCACTCAGCCCAGTAGTCCTGTGTCCCGCAAGCACTCCCTATCACCCACAAGTCCCTCTTCAGCGCCCATACGACAACATACCAGTCATGAAGGCAGTTACCAGTCGATCACCCCTTCAGCATCGTCGCCCATAGCTGGCACCCCACCCCAGAGCTCAGGCTACCAGTCGACCTCTTCAGAAGAGTCCATATACAATCCCTCATCCACGCAGAGCCCCGCAGATGATGCGGATAACAACATGGTCCTTAACTGGATCACCATCAACACCGACTACCTTAAAGGGTAGTTGCTTACGCTAGATGCCCATTAGACCGTATTGGGCACGCGGAGATCAGATCTCCTCGGATCAACTTCAAACCTCGTGGTCGTCATTGCATCATGACGACGCTTCTCTTTTCGGAGCGCCCGCCGCCATTGTCTAGGATCGATTAGGCAATTCGTCCAATTCTCCATTGTCCTCGTCTGCTTCTCCATTGTTCGACTCATACAGACCGCAGCACTTGTCCGCGGATTACCATACGATACAGATAGCTCCCTCTTGACCAGAACTACCTACCTTTAGAGTAGTGGCCCATGCGCAGACCTGCCTGTATATAAGTGCCCTGTATTTCGACAGTCAAGCCCTAACCTTGACTTGATTATCAATATCAACATTCTTGAAAGCTCCCAAGTGCCTCCCCTTTTCCCACTTCTTACATAAGCCACTCAGAGTCGTCTCTAGCAACACTAGAGACTTCTACCTCTTCAAGTACTCGCCACAGGATCACCTCTTAGTGCAAGTCGCACTATCAAGGCCCGTTGAAGCCTTAACAGCCGGGCATGCCAGGATTACCAAGACACTCCAGCTAATCACCCTGTACTACTGGTGGCCCAACCTGAAAACCTTCATCACAGAATACATCAAAGAATATGCTACATGCCAAATGACCAAAGTCAACACCCATCCTACCCATCCACCTATGTTCCCCATCACTCCTGCAGACAACACACAACCCTTTGAAACTATTGCAATGGACTTCATTACTAAACTCCCACAGTCAGGTGGCTTTGACACTATTCTCACAATCATAGATACCAATTGCTCCAAAGTGCCTATCTTCATCCCCTGTCACAAGACCATCAACTTAGAAGGAGTAGCCTTACTCTATCTCAATCATATCATTCCCCACTATGGCATTCCCTGTAAAATCATCTTGGACTGAGATGTCTGCTTTGTATCGAAATTCTCAACAGAACTCTGCTGTATTCTCAATATCTATCAGAACATCAGTATGGCATATTACCCTCAAACTGATGGAGCAAGCAAAAGAACCAATCAAACCTTGGAACAATACCTCCAAGTATTCTGCAGAACACAACAGAACAACTGGCACGCATGGTTACCACTTGCTCAGTACATCAAAAACTTATGGCCATCTGCAACTACCAAGAAAACACCATACAACTTACTTATCGGATACACACCCCAAGTACACCAACCAACCAGGAAAACCACCATCCCCTCCCTAGAACAATGACTCTCATCCATTGAAGAAGCCAGGAAAGCTACCCAAGAGGCACAACATAAAGTGCAAGAATCCTGCATAAAAGAGAAGCCACAATATATTCCATTTGCAGTAGGCTCAAAGGTCTGGCTAGAAGGAACCAACCTACAACTTCCAAGTAACATCACACCCAAGCTTTCCCCAAGGAGATACAGACCTTTTAAGGTAGTCTCCCAAATATCAAAAGTTGCTTACAAACTCAAACTTCCTTCCACCTGGAAAATCCATGACATCTTCCATGCCTCATTACTCATGCCTTACAAAGACACTGATCAACATGGCCCCAATTTTATTGAACCACCTCCTGATATTCTAGAAGGCGAACCCAAATGGGAGGTCAAGAAGATTCTAAAGGAGAGGTCTTTTGGCTGTTGGAAGAAGAAGCAGTACCTCATATGCTGGAAGGGTTACTCACCAGCTCATGACTCATGGACTAACTCCAAGGATCTCCATGCACCAGAGTTACTAGCAGACTTCCAAAAGCAATCCAAGAGTATAAGAACCCTCCACCTTGATGACTCAACCCCATCTCTTCTATATCTAGTAACCTTACCATTCCTCACTATCAAAGCTATATCTACCAATAAGAACAATGCACCATCTACACCCATGAATGTATTGACTGGAATGGCAACATATCCCTTTTCTCAACAATCGTCACCCCAGGACATGCTACTTGCCATAGTTGGACCACAGGAACCCAACATGGTGATGGATATATCATCACCTGTGAGGACACCTCTGATAGTTACCCTGAGTGAATTACCCACTCCACCAGCTACCTTCCCCAACCTAGTTTCTCAGTCATCGACACCACCACTCCTAGTACCACCCCCGATGCTCCTAGTACCCCCTTGTGTTACGGGGCCTTCTACATCCCCCTCCCAGAGACTACTTGCCCTGGCAGATGCCACAGTGAATATGACCATGTCCCCACTCCCATTCAACGATCGCACCCCCAACCCTCCCCTTTTGTCCATGCCAGTTACCCTGAACCCTTCTCTGTCCTGTCCACTAACCCCAGTTGTCCTCCACCATACATGATCCCCTCTCCCATTGTTCTTCCGCAGCCATTCCCAGTCCCCCCTTTGGAGTACCAGGAGAGTCCAAAGATGATCTTCAGGATCGGAATGCCAACCCAAGAGGATATAAGCAATGTCAGGAAGAATTGTCAGGCATTGCTGAAGGCAATGGAGGCCCAAAGAAGGTTAGAAAGCGCACTAGAGGCCTGGACTGAGGGTCTGATGCCTGCTATTAACATCCTTGGCAACAATGGAATCAATGATGAGTCATTCCTCACCACCTACCATGACTTCATGGCAGTCCAGCACCTATTCTTCGTCCCTCAGGTTCTAAATGAAATTGAACCCTATTACAGGATGAAAGTGTCCAGAGTGATGAACCAGTACAACTTGCCACTTGCTATAACCCTACCATCTCCCTCTCCACCACCCCAAATTCATCCCCTATCCCTACTGAACTATCTCTGAGTGCAGAACTCAAGGACCCCACTCATCCTGGTAAAGGATGGGTTCTTTTTGATGCTAGCAACCCCAGTCACTATCCCCTTGTCTTCCTTGACAAGCAAAACCAGTCAGAGATCGCCAAGTATATTTGCTTTCACACTACTGAGGAAGAAACTCACTTGGTTGGAACACAAGGCAAGGGTGAAGCCAAGTATGCCACCCTGCTTCATGCAAAAGCCTACCCCTCCCCTAACTTCAGCTATTGTGGGATCAAGGACACTGATCTCAACATTTTCCACCCCACTCACATCTTACGTCTCCTTGTGGACACCGCCTTGGTCAACCTCAAAGACCAGGGGTTCTGGCTGATGTATATAGGCTTAGGGCTTACCATAACAGCCTTACTCATGTCAAACGCCAATGCCTGGAGTTAGACAAGGAAGAAAACCATATGGAGGCTAAGCTACTTACAGTGGAATGGTGTCTTGCCTCCAGTGCCATTTGCACCTGCCTCTAGCAACACCTTGTTGCCACTCATCCCCCTTCCCCCCCCACCTTCCTTCTTCCACCCCATGATTATCGGGTTCCATGTATTTTTGCAGCACAAGGCTCACCTGATGTGAAAGAAGGGGAAGATAGTCTGGAGTGCTACACTGTCCTTGGCAAGCAACATTGAGAAACTCAACTCAAGTTCCCATATTGCCTCAGGTGCAATCAAGATGATCCTGGTCACGGGGTTGAAGAGTGCCCCCTTTGGAAGACTTGCTGTTGGTGTCTTAGTACCCAAAACACCCACAACAACTGCCCCTCCCCTCACACTTCCTGCACAGCTAATCGCTGCCTTGTCTACTTCAGACATCCTAACTTTGGCAGTTACTGTTTAGCAACCCCAGCCGGACTACTTCATCATGAATTGGAAGTTTCATGGGTGACTAGCCATCAGGATGCAGAGTGGGATAATGCTGACACCTGTTATGAAGGGTCTGACATCTAGTTGCATGGTAGCAACTCTCTAGGAAGGGCATCATATTATGCCCCTGGGCACTTGGCCCACATTTTTCTTTTCTTTTCATCTGATATGTACTTATACGATCACATGACCTCGACTCACATGACCGCTTACCTGTACAATAGAGCCATCTTGTTGGGAACTTCATTGTTCCCTCCTTTTGTACATTTCCTATTGTTCTCCCCTTATGGTAGTCTGTGACCACCATTGTTTGTGATGCCATTGTTCTGTAACTCCTATTGTCCGTGACTCTATTGTTCTCCTCTTTTGTATGCTTAGTCAGGTAGCTGCCCTTTTGTATATAAGCTGGACTTATATCCTAGAGTTGGGCCTTAAGCCTGACTTAGTTTGCAATCTATTGTATTCTCTGTTCTTGTTGCTTGAACCAACATTTCCTTCTTATCTTTCTTTGAAGTCATCTTCAAATCCTTGAAGATACTTCCCATTCCTCTTTATCTTCACCCAGACATTGGTCTTAGTGACCTTCTTGCCTTTATCACATTCCAAAGTCACTTTGGTTATTAAGGGGATTATGACCCTTGTAACTTTATCACTGCCATATATCTTACCTTTGTGCACATTGCGCCTTAAGGTTCAATAGACCTTAATATCATGCCCCTACCATCAAGAAGCATGGAAACTTACTTAAGCATGCAACGTCCACAATCATATTTCCACTCATCAAGACATCTGCACAGGATCTCAGGTGCTCAGATGAGCTGTGGAGCACTGATCCCATCAATCTCTATATCTAAAATCATCAGAGGCGACCTCTTAGAGGGTTTGAGTCAGTCCTACCTATCTCTACTGAGGTGTCACCTAGTATGTATATCTGCATACCAGCATGGCACTTCTGGCATGCTCTGGTAATGTTTTGTGAACCATTCAAGATCTACCAACCAAAATTAGAAGACCCCAAAACAATTAATCAAATACCACTGACCAAGACAGAATATGTTCCATGCTGTGCCATGGACATAAACCAGTCCACAGCAGATGGTCAATACAATATCCTGTGGGGACTCTACGAACAGGGGGGCATAGGGGGCATCTCTGATACCCCTGGTATCTGTGACATTAGCCCCTATGTTTAGCTTGTGCATGGAGATTTACATACTGGAGAGTTAATTGAGGCAAGCAAGCAATCTCATTCCATTGAAAATAATCCAGTTTGTTGGTTACAAAATGTGATCTTCATAATGGGTTTGTTCCACTATTTGATGGCCTGTGGTGATACAATCTGGCGAATATTCCTTGAGTCCAAGCCTGCACAGAAAGGACCCAACTCACTGTATGCTCAAGCATATGCTATCCACCTGTATGATTCTGGATGAATTGCACAGAGATACAACTTTCATTTGATGCACAACCTGATCCACCAGTATGGTTCGGCACAGATGCTGGATTGCTGGCATGTGGAGGTTATTAAATGCAACCCAACTTGTAAAAGTCTAGATAATTATACACAAATGACTCCTGCCTGGGAAGACCTCATTGAAATCTCGATGTACCTGGCCTTGAACTACCTTGACAAACCATATGCAGAGGACCTTGAGTTCCAAAATAACTTGATTACACTTGGCTATCTATCACAATACATCAAACTTGTGCATGCCATGAAATATGGTGACATAGGATGTATCAAGGCCACATTCCTAGACTGGGCCTTGGTGTTCAAGAGCATTTGTAAACACAAGTATGCTATATACCTTATAAAGCTGATGGTAGATATGAGACATGTCTATCCGGAGCCATTGAAGAGAGTTATCTGTATAAATTGGCTTGTCAATCCAACAGGACAGAAAGATGGGTTCCGTGGAGTTGATTGGGTAGTTGAGCTGATGAATCTGTATACAAAGGTGAGAAACTGTAAGTTAATCGCAGCAAGAGGCTTACCATTGTTCTCAGGTAACATATGGTAGCAAAGGTTCTAACCAATCCTTTCAGTTAGTTGTCAAAAACTTACCTTTGATTGAGATGTTTCAGAGAGTGTACACCAACATTTGCAAGAACTTCCACCTGTTGCACCAAACAGTATGCCATGTGCCCACAAGTCTCTAGTCCACCATGGGAACACTTACCCAGATGCTTCAAAAAAATTGCACCCACAAGACTGCTACACAAGATGGGGTTGAGCACATAGAGATGGAGAAACTTAAGGATCATTTTCAACAAGGAATGCTTATTTTTTTGAAGGAGAAAAATGTTCAATTTGGTGCAGATGGAGGTAACAAAGGTGACATAGAAGACAGTACTATAATATCTGCTGAACTAGAGTTAGAAGACCTACGAAACATGTAGATACAACATGCACCATAGCTACACAACCAGAGGTATATTCTTATCACCTCTCTGACAAGCCAGACAAATTTTTGCATTCTCTGTTGCATCGTATCAGTACTTGGCAAGGGGAAGAAAGGGGCAGATGTACTTCTGTGGCCCTTCAGAAAGCATGCAGTACAAGTTGAGGAAGCTTGCAGCTTGTGTATCCTAGTACTTGATGACAAACAAGGTGGAGAGTTGAGAATGTTGAGAGGAGGGAAGGGCTGTTTTTATGCATTTATGGGGGGAGGGGCATTGAGACGAAGAGGTTGGGAAGGGGCATGGGAGGAAAGAACCATTGGATGGGCAAGAGGATTTGGTTACCATACTGTTTTCAGAGAATCCAATTTGTCTTCCACAGATCTTGGAGGGTGATGATTTTGTTGGTGTTAACAAGGATAATGATATCTTCAAGGATCTCCTCATGTAAGAAGAGATCGGCAGGCCAGTGGTCAAGCAAACCAAATAGGCATGTGGCTGTTTCAGTGTGCCAAGCATTAAGGGCATCACAGAACTAAGAGGCACACAATGTCAGAGCATAGGGCTGACGTTTGGGAAAGTTTGTGCCATGGGGAACAGTCTGGTAGTTGTCATCGCAGTCATTGATCATGGCACATACAAGATCCAGGCAGATGTCACAGCAAATTGATGGGTCCTTGGGAAAGCAATGGGTGCAACACAGTAGAGGGACAGCTGAAGACAAAGACAGGAAAATGGTCAGCAAAATGAAATTTCAAGTTGAAGTTGAATGACTTACAAATATCTGCAGTGTTGTAATAGTGGTTGCTGTGAAAATGACAACAATGTTTCCTCCCACACAGCAAGTGCACATTGATGAACAGCCACATGACCTTGTCTGTTGTTTGTTTACAGCCCCTCCCAGTGCCACCTGCTGTAATGCTGATTGATTTGATGGCTTCTTTGACATCACTTGCATCCTCTCTGTCACCATTTGGAATGTTTTTGTTTTTGTTGTCAGCATTTGCACTGGTGTCCCCTTCTGAGACCAACTCATCCAAGGAACTGATATCGCCTGTCCTTGCTCCTGCATCTGTTCTCAGCCTTGATGCTTTCTTTTTCCCCTTCTGGATTCGCTTCCTTTTCTGTGCAAGCTTTTTCTGATGGTCTTCAAGAAACCACTTCAGTTCTGCAATCAAGATCACAACAGCCTGTAATGAAAAATCTTGGCTTGCATGCCCAAAACACTACATCAAGGTGTTGAGGTCCTTGGGCACCCTCTACTATATGACTGTCAACACATCTGGAATGTCAACTCCCTGCAAATGGAGTGTAAGTGTCAGAGATGATGATGTTTATGCACACCATACCATCCCTCCCACATCAGTCATGCAAAGCCCCCAGAGAGTGTTCTCCCTGAAAGACTGGAGTTCTTCCTTTCTAAAGAACTCTGTCATGCTAGTGTGGAACCATTTCACCTTGTGTTTGAGGGTCTCCGGCATTTGGTTTTGGAGGAATGTACTGGCAGATTCTGCCTTGTATTTGCTGTCAAAAAACACCATGAACTTGTGTAATATACTGTACAATCGCATTCTGCCCAACTGCTTGGCACCAGGAAGGCCAAGTCTTCAACAATGACATAGGGTACCACATCTTTTTGACACAGAATGCAATGTTATGCTGGTCATTGGATCTCTGAATGAGAAGACTACTTGAAGGAATATGGAGCATCTCCTTGATGTCCTGAAGCATTGGGTGTGGAATTGTTGCTAAGGTGATGTAGAATGGTATTCTAGTCACAATGAACTGCAGCATCCCAACTAACTTGTATTCCAGACAAAAGGTTGATCCCCACTGTGAAATACAGTGTCCTTATCAAAAACAATATTGAAGACCTTGGACATAAAACCTTTGTTCAACCAAAGTAGGTTCTTGCACAACCCATCTCTCTGAAGTAGAATTTCAGGATTTATGAGGACCACATGATGGACCCCATCCCAGATGCTCTGTGAGGTTATGGGGTACAGTTAGTTAACTCTGGGTTGACTTTAGAAGGGCTGTGTACTTGGAATACATCATGGGTATTGTTGGCTGCTGTTACTGTTAAGGCTTCAACAGGCCTTGATAGTATGACTTGTACTAAGAGTGAACTGGTGGCAAGTACTTTGATGGAGTAGAAGTCTCTAGTATTGCTAGAGACAACTCTGAATGGCTTATGTAAGAGATGAGGAAAAGGGAAGGCACAAGGGGAGCTTTCAAGAACATTGATATTGAGAATCAAGTCAAGCTTAGGGCTTGACTATCAAAATACTGGGTGCTTATATACAGGCAGGCTGGCGCACAGGCCACAATCACTAAGGTAGGTAGTCCTGGTCAAGAGGGGTCTGTCTGTATCGTATGAAGGTCCGCGGATAAGTGCTGTGGTCTGTATGAGTTGAACAATAGAGAATGAGCAAGAGCAAATGAAGGATCAGGGAATTGTCTAATCTATCCTTAACCAGGGAACAATAGCAGTGGGTCATTCCAAGAAGAGAAGCGTCGTCATGAAGTGATGATGGCCATGAGGTTTGAGGTTGATTTGAGGAGATCTGATCTCTGCATGCCCATTCTGGTCTAATGGGCATCTAGTGTAAGCAACTACCCTTTATGGTAGTCAGCTTTGATGGAGACCCAGTTAAGGGCTATGTCGTTATCCACATTATCTGCGGAGCTCTGTGTGGATGAGGAGGTGTCTGCGGATCCTTCTGAGGATCCTGTTTGATTGCCTTGGCTCTGGGGCAAGGTGCTGGCTAGGGGCGACAAGGCAGTAGGCGTGATTGACTGGTAACTGCCTTCTCTACTGGTGTGTTGGCATATAGGTGCAGATGAGGGACTGGTAGGTGACAAGGAGTGCTTGCAGGACACAGGACTGTTGGGCTGGGTGAGGTATCTCTGCCATGGTTCAATAGGGGACTCTTCTGGTGACAAGGTATGCATGTGACCTTCAGGACTATCTGGTAGATAGTATGTGGTTGGTTCTGGCTCTATAGGTGGCACAGCCTCCATAGGACTGTCTGGGTCTTCTGCTGGATGCTCTGTAAGTTGCTCTATTGAGAAGTACTCTTGACGATGCGTGCTCCAAGGGATAGGGGTAGGAGGCTGAGTGGGTGGCAGGTCAAAGGGTGGGTAGATGGACATTGTAGGAGAAGATGGTCATGTCATAACAACTTGGGATGGGCTGGTCCACTGTGGTGTGTCTGGGATTGGTCTGGTCCACTCTGGTTTAGGTGGCGTGTCCTCTAGGGGCGATAGTAACAGTGGGTTTGCTAGTAATGGTGCCTTTTTCATAAGCTCTGGTGGTGTGGCACTAGGGAAGATAACTGGTGGCACCAGCATGGTACTCTGTACTGGTGTTCCAATAAGGGGTGTAGAGTCTGGTAGGAGGAAAAATGGGGTTGGATTGTAATAGTTACAGCCACTGCGCTTATCCTGATGCTCTCAGCCTATTCCCTAAATTGCTTGCCCAGGATATTAAGTGCTGTAACAATTATAGTTGTTTTGTTGTTGAATAGCAAAGGTATCAGAAAGCACAAAGTCTTCCCTAAGCCTGTTGGTGCAATACTAATAATATCTTGATTATTGTACTGGGCCTGAAGCTGAGCGAGGCAGAGCTCTATCTGGAAAAGACATGGTGTCTTTCCAAATACCTCTTGAGTTTTGGCACAAATTTCTGCTGTGGATGGCAGGTTGGGTGCCTGCGCTGCACTTGCCATTCATGCATACCTCACAAGACCAATCAACAAGTTTATCTACACAATGCGTCCAGGTCATGTGACTGAATTTTGCAAACTGGTTTGCATTCTCCTGGTGTTGACTAAGGTATCCCACACTTGTGGCTGACATTTTTTGCCAGCCTACTGGGCAGGTTGTGTGAAACTAAAGTTCATGGTTGACATAAGCATACTTGGCATAGCCTGAAATAGCTGTGATTGGCTATATACATCTACAAGAAATTTATATGCTATGCTACTAGGATTAGGTATAACCTGCCCAGTTGGCTGGTTAGGAGCCTAAGGCCACACATGTAGAAACCACAGGAGGTGTTGGCCTTGGTCCACATGATATATGCTGGGCCAGTGCACAAAGTGGAGAGACTGATTGGATATGTTGTGTGGTACCACAATTACTGAAGATCCAAATCATGTCAGGACTAAGGGGGTTCAAAATAGTCAGCTCACCATCCAACATTCTGTGGGAAGTCTCAATGCCAACAAACATTTTGACAAACTCAGAGCCAGATACCAAGAGAAAGGGGATGCTGGCTTCACCAGCAGTCGCCTTTGCAAGTAGAGTCTTGCCCATACCAGGGAGACCAGAGAGGATGGCAACACAGGGGATCTTCACTCCCAGTTTCTTGTAAGACTGCAGTTCCTTCAGGGACTTGATGAACTCCATAATTCTTCCTTGGCTTCCTCCATGCTGGTGACATCCTTGAACTTGACACAGACATCTGTGTCCTTGTAGAACAAACATGCCCTGCTCATTCCAATGCTGAAAATACCACTGGGACTGCCACCAGCTCTGCCTTCTGCATGACAGGACATATACAGTAAGAGCCCCGCAAAGAAAATGGTAGGAGCAAAGTTGAGTGCCATGCCAAGGGCAGAAATCTTATCATAGTAGGCAACAGGTATTTGCTTGTGGGAGGGGATTCCAAGTTCTTTCTGTGCCTCATCCAGTTTGTGCTTGAAAGCATCCATGGAGCCTATTGAGAAATAGTACTCTCCACCAGCCAAGGCTGCAGCAGGATACATCTGGCCAGTGGCATTTGAATGGAATTTGATGTGAACCTTCTGTTGATTAATAACAACAAGTTTATCCACAAGGCCCTTGTCAAGGAAAGTGGTCCTGAATTCCTGCCAGGTAATTTTACACAAGGATCCATCTACCACCTGATATTACATAGTAAATGGCTGTGATGGGGGTGAGGATGCTGAACTGACTAAGGTTGAATCCACTACCAGGGCCGCCTTGTGGTAGAGGTTTGCAATCTCCATTGTTGGGAACTTTATTCTGTGACAACTATCTCTGTTGTTGCTGATGGTACTACTTGAAGAAGCCCTCAAGACTGCTGAGGTCTGGCTTTTGTTGAGTAGAGTCTTTGTGTGATGTGTCCTACGATTTCTTGTCATTGTTTTTCAGATGTGATTCTAGATAAGAGTGTGAAGTAGTAGATTCTTGCAATGCCAATTTTCAGCAACAACAGACCTTCATCCTCTGTTAATCTCCAGGACAAGCTTTGTCTTCTCCAGCAACCAGTCTACCATCCCGCTAAAGCACCACTAATTTTTTTTTTTTTTTTTTTTTGAATCAATTACCATGCATCTTGGGGAGCAGAGCCCCATGTGGCACTTCTAGAAAGTATTACAAGCTGCGCTGTGTATATATGTACAAGAATTATAACAATTCAGCTTTCTGCCCCCATAGCACTAAGGCCATCGTTGCATAATGTGAACTGGTAGTGATTGGCAAGTGCAGTGTTGATGTGCCAGGAGATTGGTTGGTACTTGGTGGGAATGTCTCCCTGATATAGGAGTGGTCATAATGGTAATGTTCGCTGAGATTGCCCGTGGGTCACCTGCTTACTAGAGTTGGGTTGTAGGAGGAGTGCTTGCACAGGACTAACACATGCTACAACATTACAAGGGGGAAAGATATGGGGGGTAGGTATCGGTGGCATTATGTGGATTATGTCTGAACTCTCAGGCTTGATTTCTTGAACCAGTTGGTGGCTCTGATATACTTGGCTAATGTCCTTGCCATATCCTGTGCTCCTAGTAGCAATTCTATCGTCAAGGGCCTATGGAGCTTGCTGGCCTGCTATGTGAGTGCCCACCTTTCATGCATGTATGACAGACAGTGGAGCATGAAGTGCTCCGGTGATTCTTCTTTGTCTCCACATGCTGGGCATCTGGCACTATCGACCCTTTTCATGCACTTAAGGTATTGGTTTATAGGTGCATTCCCTAACCTGAACTGCGCTATTCGACTTGTGTCAATGCAGCTGAGTTTGGTTTGGCTGACAGTTTTGAGGAACTTTTTGGATGGTGTTGTTGTGTCGATGTGTGCTGCTCTCTGTCCTCTTACAGAGGCTTCCCATTCGCTCTTCCATTTCTTTTTCAGATCTTCATGGAAGCCTCTTTTGACTGCTGTGGGGTTGGTTAGCAAAGGTTTTCTGAGGTACAGAGGTAGGGTCTGCTTGTCTGATGTTTTTCCCTCCACTGCTCTTTTTGCTTCATGGTCTGTATCCTCATTTCCTTGGATTCCTTTGTGTCTAGCTGTCCAGCGAATGGTCAGCTTGTATTTACCTCTCCGCCTTCTCTTTTGCACCCTGTTTGCTACCTTCAAGATTTCTCTTGCAAGGTGGTGAGCCAGGTTCCTTAAGGTGGAGTGGAAGGCGCTGATCACTACCTGGTTGTCCACTCCCATTGCAAAGGTTGTGCTGCCATGGCTTTCAGTGCTGATGAGGTGCATCCCAAGGAGGATCCCAGCCAGTTCTGCCTCATATACAGTGTGTTCGTCTTCAGGACCTAGGGTCAGGTGGAGCATGTGCAGGGGGTTGCCCTCCCTTGTTAGGATGGTGGCTGCTCCTACCATGCTGTTTAGGGCTGATCCATCCATGAACACCTGAACCTCTTCGTCTGTGTGTTTGGCTTCTTTGACAGATTCTTCCCTGCACTCAGCTATGCTGGTCTCAAAAGGGAGCTCACCCTGGAGCATTGGGTCCCTTGCTGCTATCGGGATTTTCTCTGTTTTCTTTGGGTCTACTTTGTATGCTGCCAGTAAACTGCTTATGGGTGATTTGTGGCATTTGATCTTAACTGTTGTCTTGTTGTTGGCTATCCTATGTAGTGGGTGTTCTTTTGGGAGCATTGTCAGATGTAGCGCCACTCTGTGGCATGCTTTGTCTGCTAGTAGCAGTGCTGGAAGGAGATATGCCACAGCATTGAGGGCATCTGTTGCAGAAGTGCATAGGCTGCCTGTGATTGCTAATGCACCTGCTCTTTGTATGGTCATTATCTTCCTGATGACCTTGACTGTTCCTCTTTGACATTTGCCATTGGTGTATGGTGGCACACACCAGACATCAATCACATACAGTATCCTTGGAATTGCGACACTGATATATAACCATCTGGCATTTCCTGGTGTTAGTCCCCATGTGGGCCTGGCTAATCTCCTAATTTGCATTGCCCATTTTGTTCCCTTTTCTATCATGTAGGCATGCTGTTCTTTCCAGTTGAGGTTCTGGTCAAAGACCACCCCCAGGTCTCTGGTACTTTTTGTGGGCTGGATAATAATTTGTGGGAGGTGTAGCAGGGATCTTCTCTTTGTGCTTTGACCATGGGCGAAATCTACTAATGCAAGTTTGGAGTACTCAAGGGGGGAGTTGTGAAGGGTTGACCAGTTGATGACTCCCCCTGCCCTCATCATCATGCTTAGTAGCTTTTTGTGTGCCTCTGGGAATGACTTCACAATGGCTATCATGATGCTATCATCTACATAGGCCATCGCAGATTCTTCTGGCTCACTCAGGATGTCTATGAGGTCTGTGTTGTAATATTGATACATCCCCATGGAGAGTGGATTGCCTTGGCCTATACCATTGTCAATGTTTATGGGTTCCGACATGTAACCATTGAATTTTAGGGTGGTAACCCTTCCATGCAGCATTTTGCAGATGAATTTGATGATTTTACTGGGGACTTGACATTTGCGCAGGTTGTGTTCTAAGCATGATGGTACAGCGTTGGGAAACGTACCTTCTATGTCTAGGAACAGAGCTGATGTGACCTTACCCACTCTCCAGAATGCTTTGATTGTGTTAGCTAGGAGGTGCATAGTGTCTGTGGTCATGCATCCTGGCCTGCCTCCAAAGTGGTTCACTGGGAGGAGCTGATGCTTCTCTGTTATAAAGGTGAGCTGATCTGCGACTATCGCCATGAGTACCTTCCATATTGTGTTGAGAAGGGCTATTGGCTGGTATGCCTTGGGAATGTCATATCTGGGCTTGCCTGGCTTCCTCAGTACTACCATCATGAACATTTTCTAGGGCTTGTATATCAACATGTGCTTGAACATAGCGACGAAGATACTTAGCAGTCTGGCGGTCAGTATTTCTGCACATTTCGTTAACACTATGTTCAGTATGCCATCTGGCCCTGGGGCCTTGTATGGCTTCAGTTTGCAGAGCTGCTTTTGGAGCTGGTCTGCCATGATCCTGACATCTGCCTGGCACTAGGGAGGGTACTCAATGTTAGGTGGCACTGTGCTTACCACTGGCTTTGGTAGGAAGAAGCCTTTGGCAAGTGCATTGCCCTTTTCGCTGTTGGTCTGTGCTGAGATCTCCTGCCCATCCACTGTGATCTTCAACACTGGAATTCTGTCCTTGCCGCCATCTGTTGCTGACATTGTCATGTATCAGTTAGCTGTCCAGATGTCTGGCTCATCTGCTTTTTTGAGCCAATCCCTCCAGTAGTGTTTTCTATTGTATTCAAGGTTGCCTTCATAACTTTTCTTTGCTTTCTTGTGCTAGTTGTGCACCACATGCTCAGGTTCGTTGTGAAAGAGGTATGATTGCCTACCTAACTTGTTGATGCTCTTATGCATCTGTGTTAGCTCCTTAGTCCACCATTGTTTCAATTTGGGGGTGATTACTATGATTGGGACCTGTTTGCAGATCATGTTTTGGATGGCCTTCGTTAGACTATTACACCTTTCATCCAGTTGCCTTTGGCTTGTGATCTGCTCCTCTGGCTGATATGGACCCAAGTGATTTGCAAGCATCTTATGGAATTCCTCCCAGTCGACATCTCTGAAATTGGGAATCAGTTTAACCTCACTGATGGCTATTCCCAGATTCAGTTCCATTAGTATTGGAACATGGTCAGTGTTGATTCCCCTGTGATCAGTCAGCACATTACATGCGATCACTGTGCCGGTGGACATTTTGGTAATGAATATGTGGTCAAGCCTGCTCCAGCATTTTGTGACATTGTGACAGTGAGTCAGGATACCCCCAGGTAGGGCCATATCTAGGCCTGTATCAGCTACCACTTCTATCAGAGACTTGGCTGCCCCCATGGTGGCATCGGTGAACAGTCTCAAGTCTCTGGGATCGTCCCAGTAGGGGTGGTGTCTGTTGAAATCCCCTAGCCAGATTTGGTGTGCAGCACCAACATGGCTGCTTTTCAGGCTCTGGTGGTTGTCCTTTTGGTATTTTGTTAGTAGGTTGATAGTGTTGTTGCACTCACCTTCATTATAAATATTGAATATCATTAGTTTACCCCACACACTGCTAAGTTGGACCACCATGACATCACTCGATAGGAAGTCAAGTTGATTCCAGCTGTCTGTGCTAATCTGTGCTTGCACTAGAGTGAGCGATCTGGTTTTCTTAGGATTAGTTGTGTGTGTCGTGGGGTAAACTGAGATCCACTCCTTGGAAGCTATTGAGTGGCTTTTATTGATCATTGCTGGTTCCTGAATTGCTAATATGTCAATGTTCATGGACGTTAATTTGTCGCTACTTAGCAGGTCATACTGGCATGTGGGTGATTTGTTCACATTTTGCTGCCAGATGTTGATGTGGTCTTTCAATCCCATCCTGACAGGTTGTAGGGAGTTGTCTTGTCTATGGTAAATCCTCCTGCGTTTGGGCCCATATACCATCCTGCACTGCTGACAGGGAGTTTGCCTTCCTCCCTTTTGCGGTTGGGGGTAGGATCTGGATCCAGTTTGGGTTGTTGCATCTGTTTCTGTCCTTTGCGTTGTATCTTTGCCCCCTATGCTACTGGCATGTCCTGGGGACCTGCTGCCAGCTGCCCATTGTGGGTAATGTGTTGACAGTGAATCTCACTGGAAACCTGTCCTCTAGGGGTATGCTGCCAGGTCTGACTGTTAGAGTCCAATTGTGCTCTGTGGAGAAGTAGGGCATCATGTTCTCCAGGTTTCTCCTGTCAAGGATTTGACATCTTCTGTTGAATTCTGGGCAGGCTCTGCTCTAGCTAGCATTCTCCAGTTTGTTGTGAGGTTCCTTTGCCTATGGTTTGCCTGGTTGCGACTGGGGTAAGTTGGAAATCGAATGTCTTTCTGAATTTGGCATTAATGTTTTTTTTTATAGCTATATGCCACCCTTTACGAGTGGCAGACAGGTGAGAAACAACACATGGAATTCACCGCAAGTGCATTCATAGATGTATATATAGGAAATGTGAATTCCTTGAAACACATTATGGATCGTAGCATGGTTGCATACCACCATGTTCTGGAGAATATTTATGAGTTGGCAAGGTGTGTTGTTCCAAAAATTTGCAGTGCTTTGCTAACCAGACACCTAGCACACCCACCCCAGGGACTGTGGGCATGGCAATCACCCCGATTAACATCAACAAACTTGAATGAGTTCCTCTGACCAGTCCCAACTGGTAAATCAATTCGCTACGGGTGTAAGCTTCAATTTTTTTTTCATTTGTTTGATATTGATGTACCTCAAAACAGCTCAACATCTGTAGTCATATATCCTGTGCCCCATCACTCAATAATTCTGCTTCTTTTGTTTGGTCCTCTTGTCCTTCCGTTCTCTACCCTTGTTCTTCTGTTCTCTACCCTTGTTCTTCTGTTCTCTACCCTTGTTTTTCCGTTCTCTACCCTTGTTTTTCTGTTCTCTACCCTTGGTTTACTGTTCTCTACCCTTGTTTTTCTGTTCTCTACCCTTGGTTTTCCGTTCTCTACCCTTGTTTTTCTGTTCTCTACCCTTGGTTTTCTGTTCTCTACCCTTGTTTTTCTGTGGTTTTCCATTCTCTACCATTGGTTTTCTGTTCTCTACCCTCATTTTTCCATTCTCTACCCTTGTTCTTCCACTCTGCCCTCTTGTTCTTCCATTCTGTCCCCCTGTTCTCCTGATACCCAGTGCTTATATGTACATCTTGGTTGATGTGTCCACTTGTTCAGTATACCTCACATTCCTTTATCCAAAAATTTACCACTCATTTTGAATTAAAATTCACTAGTTTAGTGAATAATGGACAATATATCGGTTTTGTGGTCATTAACAGTTGATGAATCCTGAATAAGTTTTAATGAATCTTAACGAATGTTAATGAGTCTTAACTAGGAACCGTTAACAAAACTTAACGAGTTTTCACAAATCCTTAACTCAAATTATATTTAAATTAATGGGGGGTATGCAAATTCTTGTTAATCCTGTTAATTTTGATAATCTTTGTTAA
>Ga0307510_10002546_pt1 | contig 20780 bp, 11 predicted proteins | sample 12_EM_MG_FD_207224 | JGI IMG/M metagenome (GOLD analysis project Ga0307510, IMG submission 207224) | Populus trichocarpa ectomycorrhiza microbial communities from riparian zone in the Pacific Northwest, United States - 12_EM | ecosystem: Host-associated > Plants > Roots > Unclassified | place... | reverse complement strand
TTTTTTTGTTTCGATCGTCGTGTTGTTCCTCCTCTATGTTTTTCACCTGTTTTTCCTCTGATCTCCCCCCTTTTCATCCCCCTATTGTATTCGTATTTATAGGCAAGAGAACGCCCTTGCACCTCTCAAAGTGGTGATCGTGCAGCCGCTAAGATAGCATCCATTATTGGACTATTAATGGCACATCGCGGGGGAAAGACGTTATCACTTTCTTTGCCGTTTCTGCTGAATCGAGATGAAGGAGATGAACAGTTTGCTTTGAAACAGTGCCGTTTTGGAATGAGAATAGCCATTTTCAAATTGATCATTGAAGTCCTAAAATTTTGTAATCCCTAGGTAAATTATAATTAGACCCCTCCATTTTAGTGCCATTTTCAAAATGGTGCTTGGACTTTAATTTCTTGCAATTTTAACCCGAATCAACCCCAAACTTTGGTATTTCTTCAATTAAGCCCCTGATTTCATTAATTAAACTAATTTCAAGTTCATTCAAGTCCCCAAACTTCTAATTCTTCAATTAAGCTCTTGATTTGATTAATTAAATTAATTCAAATTTTAATTAAGTCCCCGAACTTTCAATATATATTGTCTTGACCCAAATTTCAATTTATTCTTCATTCATTTCATCATTTTTTCATTTTTTTTGAAAAAATTCAAAATTAAGTTATGACGTAGATAAAAGACGAAGGCCCCTTGAGTTTGATGAGGGAAATCGAGTGTTCCTAAAGATGCACCGTGGAAATATATTATTGTGGTTTAGGATGAAAGGAAAATTGGCCTCATATATATATTGGTCCTTTTGAGATAGTTCAAAGGATAGACCCAATTGCATATAGATTGGCTTTACCATCGTACTTGTCAAGGATGCATGATGTATTTCACGTATCATTACACCAAAAGGATGAGGTAGACCCCACTCGAGTGTTGCCACTAGTTCTGTTAGAGATAACAGAGGATTTGACTTTATAAGTACATCCAATCCAAATATTAGATAGAAATGAGAAGGGAACACCGAAATAAAAGAATTATAATGGAAAAAATATTTTGGAAAAGTTCTCAAATTGAAGAGATAACTCGGGAACAAGAGTTAAAGATAAAGAAAAAGTATCTAGAGTTATTTCCAAATACAGTTATGAATTAAATTTCGAGGATGAATTTTTTGTAGGAGGAAAAAATGTAAACCCCGAGATAAATTGAAAATAAAAATACAATAAAAATTGAGTAATGTAATGAAATGAAATAATAGAAGTAAAAGAAAAAAGAGTTGAAAAGATAAAAGAAGAATTTATGGCCCAAAATATACGTTTTTCTAGTAGCTAAAATGATCTAGTTGTTTCTCGAAATGATTAGACCGATTTACTGGTCAGACTGTTTTTCAAAATAGTCAGACCATTTTGGCTACCATCCCTATTATAACTCGACGGTGTGCAGCAAGAGAGGAAAGAGCCATTTCATTTCTTCTTCATTTCTTTCACTTAGAAGGGTTAAATAGTATTTTAGGAGTGAAAAGAGTGAATTTTGAGAGAGAAAAACACATCCATACTACAAATTAAAAGATTAAAGAGAGGGAAGATTGAATTAGAGAGAGAAAGTTAAGAAAGAAAAGGGAAAGAGAGAAGATTTAGGAAAGTCTTAACGAATCAATGTTCGAAATAAGTTTTGTAACTTGGTAAGATGTTTGAAACACATCTATATCAATTTGAACAAGAGTTAGTTGATTTTGAACAACAATTAGCAAAAAAGAATTACGTTTCTTTAGATAAAATTTGGGGAAATGAAGAGTTTTTAGAAATTGAGCTTTTAGGACCTTTATAGGTTATTATGGGAGTGAAATCATGAAAGAATGATGAAGAAAAGTGATAGGTTGGAAGCCTATAGGACCACATAGAGAATTACATGGGAAATTATACATATATGATAGTGTCCATTAATTGTGCTATAAATGTGTGTGTGATTATGTAAATAATGATTTTGATTGAGTTGAAATATTGAAATGATAAAATATTTAGTAATTGAATGGTTGGGCTTAAAAGGATGAAATTGTAAAATTTTAGAAAGATTATAAATTTCATGGAATTGTGTAAAGTTGATTAGAGTTGATAAAGTTCATTTTTCTTGTGTAGTTGATAATTCGAAAATATCGATGAAAAACCTAAATAGATTTATAATGAATGTTATGATGAATAAGGAGTATGTTATTATGTGACAATAATAATTAATTGAAAAACTTGTCGATGCATGGGAGACCGCCGAGTTGATTCAACGTGCTAGTAAAGTTGCTCACAGTTAGGTTGTAGATAGGCACACGGTACCTTGTAGACTTTCTTCTTTTAATTTTTTCCACTATTTTTATATGTAAAATTAATTGATATATGAAAATTATGGATAGTGATATTATTAGTAGACATAAAAAGAAATATATACATAAAGTAAGGATATTGACAACTAAAATAGGTTGACCAAATTGATTTGTATTCATTAAGGAAAACTGAATTATTGAATTCTGAATGGCAACACCGAATTGATTGGCAACCAAGATGAGTTAACTAGATTAATTTGTATTCGTTAATAAATACTAGATTATTGGCTTTTGAATGGGAACGCTAAATTGATTGGCAATCAAGATGAGTTGACCGGATTTATTAGTATTTGTTAAGGAATACCAGATTATTTACTTTCAAATGGGAATGCTAGATTGATTAGTAATCAAGATGGGTTACCGAAGTAATTGGTGGTCATGAAAGAATACTGGATTGCTGGTTTTCATATGAAGATACCAGAATGATTAATTTTGTAGTGAACCTCATGAGATTGTTCTGGGAATGAGTGAGTAAATGTAATGAGAAGTTTAAAATGATCATAATAATGATTTAAAATATTGTCTAGATGAAATTTCTTAATGTTCTGATAAACTAAAACTTAAGACTTAAATAATGACATTTATTTTCTTACAGGTAATTCACAGGCTCGTTTAGAATAGCTAATAGTTGCTACCTTTATTTAGATTTAGGACATATGGACTAAAATGATGTATAATCTAGCTTTTAAGGTTGTAATTATAGATATTTTATTTTATTGTGTAACTAATTACCTGAAAATTGTTTAACTAAAGTCATAAATGCATGTTATACCTAACATTGAATTTTGTGTAGAAATAATGTAACTAATTTAACTTGTATATTGTTAATGTAGATTTATTATTATCATCATAATAGTGTAGTAATATTATTGATAATGCAAAGATTATTAGTTTTTAGTGTTATTGTGGATCAATGATATTGAGATCTAGGATGATTAGATTGAGAATAAATTGGTTTTGCATGAACATGTGGTTATGAAGTGTTTCTTATTTTGTTTTGTTTGATTGATGTTGACACTTGGGACGTCTAAAATACAAATGAAAATTTGCCAAAATTTTAGTAAAAATGTTATTAGTTTGACATAACACGAAACTTATCAAAACTTAAGAATAAGGTCCTGGTATATCAGGTCGACCGATTGAATTTTCAAATAAATTGGTCGACCGTTTTGTCGACTAATTAAAAAAATTACATTGTTAGTAGATTTATTATAAAAGAATTTTTACCTAAATGTTGGGGATGTTACAGTTTTTAATGGAAACTTATTGAAAAGATTAAGATAAACAAAGATGAAGGGAAGTTAGGGGATGAAAAGTACCAAGAAGTTTCCTTTGCTATCTTTGGTTTAGTTTTGTTTCCATCAGAAGCTAGGGTTATCGGTTTTGAAACAACTAATGCTTTTACTGAATATGAGCAAACAAAGAGCAACCCTACTATAGTTATCTTGGCTGAGACTTTCCTGTCACTAAACCATTGTCGGTTACATGGAAAGGGTGCAAGGTGATACTGCATTCCTTTATTGTTCATATGAGTGGTAAGCCATTTGGAAATTCTAAGAGAGGTTTTTAATAATTTTTTTGTGGTTGAATATGAGACCTTTAAAGCTTGTAGTGAATGAAGACTAGAGCAACTTGGATGAAAGAGCATGGGTAAAGAGATATCGAGCTCTCCCTCACAATAATTTCAAATAGAAAGCTCATTAGGTAAGAAACTCTTATATCATGAATTACAAATATAAAGCATGGGTCTCGTTGATTAGATTATCTGGTTATATTAGTTATTCACCTTTACTAGTTTCTACATAGTTTGGGGGAATTCAACATGTACCAACAACCCGGGGTCTAGCTGAATACATTGATTTGTTTAAGGATCATAATTCTTTAGTTGAATTAGAAGTTATCAAACAAGATTGGAGATAACTTGTATTGGTTCACAAAGGTGAAGAAGAGATAGAATTCTAAGTCAGTTCTAAATATTCAATTTGGAGAAATAATGGTCATTTTAGGGTATTTGATAACTCTGAAAAACAAGACTAAGTGACGGTCTATAAAGTTGGACCATCTTTCACCAAAGAACCCAAAAGAAAAGGAATTAGTAATAAAGAGGAGCTGGATAAGTTTAAAATCGAGCTATGTTATAGCAAGAGTCGGCAAAAGTTCTTAGAAGACCAACTCTTTAAAGAAAATAAGATGAAGGCCCTTTTGAACCAATAATTAATAGAAAAGGATGAAAAGATAATTGCATTAATGCAAGACTTGGAACTCAGAAAGAGAAACCAAAGGATGATTAATGAATGGAAAGACATAGCCAAGTGCAGTCGAGAGAAAGGGTGAGCAAATATAATGATTTGGTGAACAAACATATGAAAATAGAAAAAGAGCTAATTACTTTTAAAAAAAAGTCTTCAAAGGTAAATCAAATGGTGACAAAAAAATAATCGCATCATTAAAAAAGAAAAGGGTAGAAAGTGGTTAGAAGCCGAGAAAAAAAAGAAAAGATTGGTCAATCTCAGCATTGAATAAGATAGAAGATTGAGAGCTTAGTATACGGCTCAAACTGATGGACCAAGGGAAGTTAGAAAAGCAACTAAATCAAACTTATTAGGAAAGAATAAGTGCTCTAAAAGAACAAATCACCGTGGTTCAATCTGAGCTAGAAATACGAGAGGAGGAATTAAGGAATTTGAAGGGACAATATCTAGGGGCTAAGGAAGAACTAGTTGGACTAAAGCAGAAATTTAGATAATGGCAGGATTATATTAACGGATTAGATGTCCAAATGAACATAAAGATAGATGAACTTCGAAGGACACTTTAGATACTAAATAGAAACAATGAATCACTAGCTACAAGCAATGATGCACTACTGCAAGACAACACTTTGTTCCATTACAAAATAGAACAAACAAACAGGTTTATTTATAGGTTGGCTCAAAAGGTGAATGAAATGCAAGTGAAGGCTTCTCTAATCAACAATAGTGCTATCAAATACTAGGAATATTTGAATGATATTTCGACTTTCATTAGAAATGTAGCCAATAGGGGTATTACTTTTGAGGATGAATAGAGATGTATAGGAATCTCGTCTATCCACTTGTAAAAGATTCCTCTCTATATGTAAGAACAATCTCTCTTCTTTATTTTTTAATGAAAAGCGCTCTAATTCGTCTTTTTGCAATGTACTCTCCAACGTGTACGGGATCCAACTGAGATGAGGACTTGGGAAATTATCTTTTCAGATTTATCATACTATTGATTTTACGCGTATTCAACAAAAAATACGGATTAGTTATTTGATCAGGCTAATCCATATTCAATGTATGAGTACATTTGCATTCATACATGTTTTGGCATTTTAAATATCATATGTGATTAGTACTTAAAAGTGCATTTTTATCAAAATTTTATATCATCATTTTGCATTTGAAGTATCAATAACTCCTTAACTAGAACATGTTTTATAATAACATGTCTAATAATATAAGATACCTTTAATTTATGGTAAATGTTCATTTTAAATGCAAGCCTATCACATAAATCAAAGGATTGATTGATAAGTTCAACTACTGAAATTGAGAAGACAAAGAGGGGGTTAAGCTTAGAAAAGAGATGCTGGTTTAGTCCAAACTGGAACACTGTTCAGTCATTGGGTCATATCTGGAGCTGTAGATCTTGGATTTCAATTTGGTTTATATGGATAGAAAGCTAAGACATAGGCCTAAAACATTCATGGTAGTCCAAGACTCAATTCTGCTGTCTGGAAGGCCAAATCTTAGCAACAACAGAGAAGTCAGAATCTGTCCTGCAGCCCAGACACTGTTTAGTGTTCAGCTCATATCTCGAGTTCTAGAAGTCCAAATGCACCGATTCATTTTTTGGTGGAAAGCTGAGACAATTTCCTAGAACTTTCATGTAGACAATCTGTTCAAATTCTGACGTTAGCAATGACGTTTTGTTCATACAAGAAGATAAGGATTGTCACCAAGTCAAGATGTGGTTACCCACTCAACAATTAGTCATCAAATTAATAGTTCTAAATTTTGGCCTATAAAAGGAGGCATTTGCCATGCATTTAGGCATCTTGGTTTTCAGATCAAGATCATGTTCTTGCTCTCTCTATATATTTTTGTAATGCTTAAGTTTTGTTTATATTAATCTCCTGTTTATGCTTTTCAATCTTTTGGTTGTGTCAATATATACACATACAAGTTGAAATATAGGTCCCCAAATTCAAACTTGCAGAATATATAACACAAGACTTTGATGAAGAAACATGAAGGATGAACAATGTTCCCATCGCGATGCTTATTTTCAAGAGGAGTTAGACTCCTTGAAATTCAACATGGCTCGCATTACTAGTCTACTTAAGCATAAACACTTACAAAAATCTTTGGTGAAGGTCCATCTAATCTGTGCATGGCCTTTGCTCAAACTCAAGCTACAACATTACTCAAAGAAGGGATAGGTGGTCAAGGTCAAGAACCTCGCAACAATATGGCATTTGTGCAGCCGACTATACCCGCACTAGCCCCAACAACTTTGGATACATCTGCTATTGAGTCCAACAAGATAAAGTACTATGAGGATATCTAGTATGATAAGATAAAAGCATTAGAAGTAAGACTGAAGGCTATTAAAGACGTCGATTAATATGATCTCATTCAAGCTATTGAGATGTGTCGTGTTCCAAATGTGGTCGTGCTGAAGAAGTTTTGTGTACCTGAATTCATAAATTATACCGAAACTCAATGCCCTTTTGTCCATCTTAAATCTTACTTCAATAAGATGACATAAGTTATACATGATGAAAACTTGTCAATACATTTCTTACAAGACAATTTGAGAGGAGTTGTTGATATGATTCAGCCTTGCGATACGACCCAAGCAAGGTCAAATTCAGATTTTGGCGTAAAATTTTATGTCGTCTAGTTTTATGCTATTGAGCATAACTCCACATCCAATTGTTGGATCAAGCTGAAACTTTACCAAAAGATTCCAGAGGTATTTGTCTATGTCGGGGTAAATGTTCAGGTGAATCAGAGTTTAGAAAAGACTTGCGATATAGGTCAGAACATGTTGTACGAATTTTGTTATTTACTTTCTTTTGACTTGTGGACTTTCAATTTGACAAGGATCTTTTTTCTTAAAGGATGTGGCAACTTGTTTTGGAAATTTTCTAGTTCCACAAGAATCTTTAATGAGCTGATACATAATTTTCAAGAGTGGCAACGATTCATTAATCTTCCAGAATCTTTTTCTTATAAGGATTCCTTATCTATCCTAGTTACACAAGGAAAGAAGTACCGGTGCTATTTAATGACATATTAATTATTTTAAATATTTTCTTTCATGTTTGGGCTCAATTAAAACTTTGTTTTGAGCTAGGATCCAAGGCTTGTTTGGATCAAGTTATGGTCTTTTTAGTTTATGATGCGAACCTCGTAATCACATGGTCACGCAACCGACACACAAAGACACAAGTCCCGGAAAGCCAAGTAAATTAGGTTTGATAGGAGTGTGACACAAAGATAACTTGTACCTAAGCACCAGCACTATTGGAAACGGAGACCCCCACCCAACGAATATTGATTCACGAACGAGAAGTATAAGGATGACGCCACGAAGACAATTGTTCTTCGATAAGTCGTTTTTCATTTCTTTAGAGAACCATGGAAGGGAGATTATTATCTCACCAACACACACACACACACACACACAAAGTGTGGCTAACAAGAAGTTTTATTAATCTGAATTGTCTAACTTACATGTCTTGTTATGCCTTTATTTATACTAACTCTAGACTTAAATAAACCCTAATGGACCCCCTTTAGGTGGACTTATATTAAGCCCACTTACAATTGACCCAAATAAGTAATAATAACCCAAAGACTAAGAAGAAAATAATAAAAATCTGAAAATTACCATCCTAAATATGCTAGAATCAGATTTGTCACCATTAAGAAGTCCCAACAGACTAGGAAATCTGATCTGAAGGTAGAATTTATTTTGAAGTCTTCTTTTCTTTTTGTAGCTAAGATGAATAAGGAATCATTGTAAGAAAAGGATTTTGAAATAATTATGAATCCTTGCCACACTTGAAAACTATGTTGCAACCCATTAAAGATCTTTGTAGAATTAGTAGATTTCCAAAATAAGCCACCACATCCTTTTAGAAAAAGAATCCTAGCCAAATAGGAAGTCCACAAGTCAAAAGGAAGTAAATAACAAAATTCATACAGCCTCTATTGACCCATGTTTCAATGCCTTCCCGAACTCCTATTGACATGAAATTTCAAACCAAGGTAGGAAAACATGTCAGGAGAGTCCACCTAAAATTTCAGCTCGATCCAACAGTCGGATTAAGAATTATTATTGTTGCCGTAAAACTTGATAGTTGCACATTTTACGTCAAAATCTGAATTTGACCTTTCCTGGATTGTATCATTGATGCGAACCTCGTGATCACATGGTCACACAACCCACACGCAAAGACACAAATTCCTGGAAAGCCAAGTAAATCAGGTTTGATAGGAGTGTGACACAAAGATAACTTGTATCTAAGCACCAGCACTATTGGAAACGGAGACCCCCACCCAATGAATATTGATTCGCGAACGAGAAGTATAAGGATGACGCCACGAAGACAGTTGTTCTTCAATAAGTTGTTTTTCATTTCTTTAGAGAACCATGGAAGGGAGATTATTATCTCACTAACACACACACACAAAGTATGGCTAACAAGAAGTTTTATTAATCTGAATTGGAACTTACATGTCTTGTTATGCTTTTATTTATACTAACTCTAGACTTAAATAAACCCTAATGGACCCCCCTTAGGTGGACTTATATTAAGCCCACATACAATTGACCCAAATAAGTAATAATAACCCAAAGACTAAGAAGAAAATAGTAAAAATCTGAAAATTACCATCCTAAATATGCTAGAATCAGATTTGTCACCATTAAGAAGTCTCAACAGACTAGGAAATCTGATCTGAAGGTAGAATTTATTCTAAAGTCTTCTTTCCTTTTTGTAGCTAGGATGAATAAGGAATCCTTGTAAGAAAAAGATTCTGAAATAATTATGAATCCTTGCTACACTTGGAAACTATGTTACAGCCCATTAAAGATCTTTGTAGAATTAGTAGATTTTCAAAATAAGCTGCCACATCCTTTTAGGAAAGAATCCTAGCCAAATAGGAAGTCCACAAGTCAAAAGGAAGTAAATAACAAAATTCGTACAGCCTCTGTTGACCCATGTTTTGATACCTTTCCAAACTCCGATTGACCTGAAATGTTAAATCGGGGTAGCACAACATGTCAGGAGAGTCCACCTAAAATTTCAGCTCGATCCAACGGCCGGATTGAGAATTATTACTGTTGCTGTAAAACTTGATAGTTGCACATTTTACGTCAAAATTTGAATTTGACCTTTCCTGGATCGTATCATTGATGTGAACCTCGTGATCACATAGTCACGCAACCCACACGCAAAGACACCAATTCCTGGAAAGCCAAGTAAATCAGGTTTGATAGGAGTGTGACACAAAGATAACTTGTACCTAAGCACCAGCACTATTGGAAACGGAGACCCCCACCCAACGAATATTGATTCACGAACGAGAAGTATAAGGATGACGCCACGAAGACAGTTGTTCTTCGATAAGTCATTTTTCATTTCTTTAAAGAACCATAGAATGGAGATTATCTCACCAACACACACACACACACACAAAGTGCGGCTAACAAGAAGTTTTATTAATTTGAGTTGTCTAACATACATGTCTTGTTATGGTTTTATTTATACTAACTCTCGACTTAAATAAACCCTAATAGACCCCCCCTTAGGTGGACTTATATTAAGCCCACTTACAATTGACCCAAATAAGTAATAGTAACCCAAAGACTAAGAAGAAAATTATAAAAATCCAAAAATTACCATCCTAAATATGCTAGAATCAGATTTGTCACCATTAAGAAGTCCCAAACAGACTAGGAAATCTGATCTGAAGGTAGAATTTATTTTAAAGCCCACTTACAATTGACCCAAATAAGTAACAATAACCCCAAAAACTAAGAAGAAAATAATAAAAATAATAAAAATCAGAAAATTACCATCCTAAATATGCTAGAATCAAATTTGTCACCCTTAAGAAGCCCTAAATAAACTAGGAAAAATCTGATTTTGAAAATTTGTGTTGCTGCCCATATTTGATGTCCTTGATTAGCTTAGAGTTCCTTGTTTAACTTGGACAAATAAGAAAACAAATTTCCTCCTTTGTTGCTGATTGAATTACTTTCCTTCCTAAGTTAGGAAAAGCATTAAATAGTCCTCCCCTCTTTAGAAATAAGATATGACCTACTTCATTACTTAATTAGGAGAATAAATTGCTGCCTTTTTATCCTTATAGCATTAAGAAAAAAAACAAGCCTAACAAGGCTGGTATTGGGCAAGACACATCAACCCCTTGTTCCACACGAATTGGGCTCTTCTTGGACCTGGATTAGATGAATTAAAGGCGACAATCCTTCATGATCCTTAAATGTCCCAAGCCCCTCTAGGTCCATTTTGCTCCATATATTCTGAACAAGCCCATTCAATGCTTCTTTAAGCTTTTTTTCCCTAGCTCTTGTGATTGGCCCAACTAGCACCTCCAATGGGTCGTTGGCATGATTACGCTTGGTGTTGGGCTGATCCGCATCAGTTTAGGGTTTTGGGATCAGTTTTGTATGTGGGTCAGTTCTGCCCATAATGTTAGATCCATTAGGATTAATTTTTCAATAACTATTTAAACTCATGTAACCAAAATTTCAGCAGCCATTGATGAATATTACTTTTGAATTTTTAGTTTTAACGTGTTAGAGTGATTCTTGTATTTTTCAGTTCTTCAACAAACTGAATCTGACTTATTGAAGATTAATTAGCTTCGTGGCGTCATTATACTTCATTACAATAGTGTTGGTGCCTTTGGGCAGGTTTCCATTGTGTCACACTCGTATCAGACCTATTTCGTCTTTTCAGGATCAAATCTCAATCTTGATCTTGGATTGCGTGATCATGAGGTTCGCATCAACTCTTGTAATTGCTTTTATTAATTAGTACAAATACAACATGGACATTGCTTGTGACAAGTCTAGTATGTCACTTCTAGATAAAAAGACTATATGTGAGTATGCTCAATGATGGAGAGATTTGGCCGCCCAAGTACATCCCCCACTTTTAGATAGAGAGATAGTAATACCCTCAAAGCACCCAATTACGACCACATAATGAGTAGCTCAACTCAACAGTTTATTGATGTTATTGTGGTGGCTAAACATATTGGGTATGGAATAAGGAGTGGAATGATTTTTGCATCCACTGAGAAGAAAGGTTCAGAAGGTAAAAGAAAGATGTTGATAGTGTTGAGGGTGAGTATAAAGGCAAAAAGAATCATTTCCAAAATTTCAACAATCAAACGCCTACCTCCCAAATAGCCAATGTCAAATTCAGCTCACTTTTTCCCATTAAAAAATGGAATACAAAGTAACCTCACTAATTAACATTAGGAGTTTCATCAAATGTTATTCATCCCTCCTTAATCCATTAGGGTTATTTGAAGCATTATATAAGTGTTTTTGTATGTTGATAAACAAGCAGTCATGGATTTATGAAATAAACTTGTGTTTTGCCTGATACATCATATTATCTTTTATGGGAAAAAGATTGAATCTGAGTTATCAAGGTATAACTAACCTTGTGGCTTTATTCGATTCAATTCTAATGGTGCTAATGCCTTGGGACAGGTTTCCATTATGTCACACTTCTCAAACCTGATTTTAGGCTTTCTTGGGGAAGTATCATCTTCGTTGGGGTTTGCTTGACCATGTAATTAAGAGGTTCACATCAGTTGGTATTAGAGCTAGGCACCAAAATCAGGTTATATGCTTCTTGTTTTCGTCAGTTTCTCTTCGTCTGTCTTCGTTTTGTTTCAGGTCAATATTTGTTTTCTTTCTTGTTATTCTATTTGTATTGTGTTCTAATTAAAGTAAAAATAAGAAACAAATTAGAAAACATTATTTGGATAAGACAGACCTCTAACACATCTGTTTCGTAGCAACATATCAAAACTTATCGTAATTAACTCAAAATTGATTTTTTGGTTATTTGGTGTGAATTGCACTAAAAATCAAGTTTTAAGTCATTTGGACATTTGTTGCCTATGATACGAACCTCGAAATCATGTGGTCACGCAACCCACAATCAAAATTGAGATCTGGTCCTGGAAAACCGAAATAGGTCTGATAGGAGGAGTGTGACACAATAGAAACTTGGCACAAGGTACCAACACTATTGGAATGAAGTAAAATGATGCCAAAAGGCAAGTTAATCTTAAATAAGTCAGATTTAGTTCGTCAAAGAACTGAAAAATGCAAGAATCACTCTCACAAGGTAAAACTAAAAATTTCAGAAGTAATATTCATCAATGACTACTGAAATTTAGGATACATGAGTGTAAATAGTTCTTGAAAAATTAACCCTAATGGAGCTACCCTAGTGGACTCATTTGGCCCACTTACAAAACTGACCCAAAAACCTTAAACAAAAAATCCCATAAACTTATCAAAACCACCCTTGGATCCTAGTTGAAAACAAAATATTAATTAAGCCCAAACAAGCCTTGGGTTGCAGCTAACAAAATAAAATAAAGCCCATAGTATTAAATTCATTGATACGGTTCAGCCTTGTGATAGTCCAAGCAAGGTCAGATTCGGATTTTGGCGTAAAATTTTATACTGTCCAGGTTTATGCTATTGAGCATAACTCCAAATTTAACCGTTAAATCGAGCTAAAACTTTACCAAAAGACTCCAGAAGTATTTCCTATGATGGAATAAATGTGCAGGTGAATCGGCATTCAGAAAGGACTTGCAATATAGGTCAGCACAGGTTGTACAAATTTTGTTATTTACTTTCTTTTGACCAGTGGACTTCCTATTTGGCAAGGATCCTATTTCTAAAAGGATGTGGCAGGTTGTTTTGGGAATTTCCTAGTTCCACAAGACTATTTAATGAGCTAAAACATAATTTTCAAGAAGTTATAACTGTTTTAAATTTGGTCTGTTTATGTTTCAATTAAAGTCAGAAAATGTGTGCTAGTTAAATTTGTCTAGTAACTTTGTCAAAGTCTAATTTTTGGGCTTGACTTCTCTCATGTTGAATTTTTCCTAAGTTTGGAGGGATGTTCCAATTATAAATCTAGTATTAGAATATCTAATAAAAAAACTTTTGGCCAAGATTTGAAACTTAATTCACAGAATTAAGAGTTGTTCTTCCAAATTGATTTTATGAAGAACACTACCTGACTTATTATCTCTTCAATCACAAAGAGTGTGGCGTCGAAATCCTAGATTGATGTTTATGGCGTCCAGATTGACTTATCAAAGTATCATTCTAGTCTATCCTCCATCTTATTTACCTTAAAATCACTATAATTCAGCCTAAACATCAAAAGAAAGACAACCAACAAGACCCATCCTTCATCCATTTTCATCAGATTCATTGTGGCCGATTTTCGAATCATTCACGGCATATCATCTGGTATTAGAGGATCAGTTATCGACTTATCAAAGTATCATTCTAGTCTATCCTCCATCTTATTTACCTTAAAATCACTATAACCCAACCTAAACGCCAAAAAAAAGACAACACAACCAGACCCATCCTTCATCCATTTTCGTCAGATTCATTGTTGCTGATTTTCGAATCATTCACGGCACATCATCTTTAATGGGTTCTAATATAGTTTCCAAGTGTGGCAAAGATTCATAAATGTTTCAAAATCCTTTTCTTACAAGGATTTCTTATTCATCCTAGTTATAAAAAGGAAAGAAAATTTCAATGATGTGAACCTCGTGATCATGTGGTCACGCAACCCACATGCAAAGACACCAATTCTCGGAAAGCCAAGTAAATCATGTTTGATAGGAGTGTGACACAAAGATAACTTGTACCTAGGCACCAGGACTATTGGAAACGGAAACCCCCACCCAACGAATATTGATTCACGAACAAGAAGTATAAGGATGACGCCACGAATATAGTTGTTCTTCGATAAGTCTTTTTCAGTCCTATAGAGAACCATGGAAGGGAGATTATCTGACCAACACACACACACACACATAAAGTGCGGCAAACAAGAAGTTTTATTAATCTGAATCGAAATCAAATAATGGCAGTGGGGTCGAAAGGCCAAGGTGGGCTGATTATACGGATTTTGAGGAGGACGTTGATGATATTGGTGATGGTGGTTTTAAGGATGAGACCATAGGCCATCGAGAAGGTTTTCGACAGCCTAAAAACCGAAGGGATTTCATGTATTTTGATGAGGTGTTATGGCAAAAGAAAATGAGGATTCAAAAGGAGAGGTGGTATCAAAGTGAGAGAAATAAATAGATTAGTGTTCTAAAAAATGAATCCAGGAGTCTATCACGTGGTCACGCAACCCATACGAAAAGACATCAATTCCTAGAAAGCCAAGTAAATCAAGTTTGATAGGAGTGTGACAAAAAGATAACTTGTACCTAGGCACCAGGACTATTGGAAACGGAAACCCCCACCCAACGAATATTGATTCGCGAACGAGAAGAATAAGGATGACGCCACGAAGCAGTTGTTCTTCGATAAGTCGTTTTTCAATCCTATAGAGAACCATGGAAGGGAGATTAACACACACATGAAGTGCGGCAAAAGGATCGTATCACAGACGGTCCAATATCAAGAGCAAGAGCAAAACAAATACAAAGGGCCTTAACGAGTCAAATTGTAATGATTGAAGCTACGTCGGAGTTAAAAGCCAGCAATCTGTTTGGAATTGGTTCAAAGGTGCTTATTTGCCTACAATTGAAACTTGGACATGGGAAAAGCCCTTAATGGTTCTTTTGATATTGGTCTACTTGAATTTGGATTGATAATGCAAATAAGTGAAGGAGTTGATGTTGTTTACTGTCAGAATAGTAGATGAATTTGAACCCGAATTTGAAGTCATCCATTGCATGTGAAAACAAGATTAATCTAAATGGAGCGTGATCTTTCTAGGCTGTCCAACCATGATTGCATTGGACTTTTGTGGAAGAAGTTATAGCTGTTTTGAATTTGTCTAGCTTACTTTGTCAAAGTCTGTTTTTTGGGCTTGACTTCTATCATGTTGAATTTTCCTAAATTTTGAGGGATGTTTCAATTATAAATATGGTATCAGAATATGTAATAAACACTTTTGGCAAAGAATTGAAACTTAATTCAGAAAATTATGTTCTTCTAAATTGATTTTATGAAGAACCCTACCTGACTTATCACTCTTCAATCACAAAGAGTGTGGTGTCAAAATCCTAGATCGATCTTTGTGGCGTTCAGATCGACTTATCAAAGTATCACTCTAATCTATCCTCCATCTTATTTACCTTAAAATCACTATAATCCAGCCTAAACACTAAAGAAAAACAACACAACCAGACCTCATCTTCAAAAGTATTGACATCCTATTCCTAGGCTTGATGACATGCTAGATGAGTTACATGGATCATGTATTTTCTCTAAGATTGACTTCAAAAGTGGGTACCATCACATTAGGATGAAAGAGGGTGATGAGTGGAAAACTGCATTTAAGACTAAGCATGGTTTGTATGAATGGTTAGTCATGTCGTTTGGACTTACAAATGCGCCTAGCACGTTTATGCGTTTAATGTATTGCGTGCGTTTATAGGTAAGTTTGTTGTTGTGTATTTTGATGACATTTTGATCTATAGCAAGAACTTAAATGAGCATCTTGATCATTTGCGTAATGTACTTAGTGTCTTGCGTAGTGAGCAATTGTATGCTAATCTTAAGAAGTGTATCTTTTGCATGGAAAAAAATTATGTGTCTTGGCTATATCGTGACTGCGCAGGGTATCGAGATGGACAAGGAGAAAGTTAAGGCCATCCGGGATTGGCCTACACCAAAATCGGTAAGTGAGGTAAGGAGTTTTCATGGACTTGCTAGTTTTTCTAGAAGGTTTGTGAAGGATTTTAGTACTATTGCTGCACCTTTAACTGAAATTGTGAAAAAGTCTGTTGGATTCAAATGGAATGATGAACAGGATAAGACTTTTAATTTGTTGAAAGATAAACTTTGTTTGATGCCTGTTTTAGCTTTGCCAGACTTTATGAGAACCTATTAAATCTCGACCTCAAAATCATTCTAAACATCATATATACATTTCATCTTCCAATATTAATTTTATATACATTCTTAAGAATATAACTCAAAATGTGCGCTAAACAAAAAAAAAACCTATTAAATCACTCAAGCATGTTTATCCCCATAGTAAAAACATCCTTTCCCTAAATATTGGCAGTCCCTCTAACAGTGCCCCTCACCTCTACAAATATAACACTTACCCGGTGTTGCCGAACAGTCTCTAGGTTGTCTTGAGCTACATCTTCCACATAATGGGTACACAGGTCCTCTCTACTTAGAAGACCCCCCTGTCAAGTCAAACCTCTTGAGGATCCCCCACAACTAATTTTTCTAGAACCCCTGAATTCTCCACCTATAGTAAAACTTCCCCTCCTTTGAAACTACCTAGAATACTGCCCACTCTTCCCCCTCTTCGTAAGAGGAGGCCTGCTAGTTGAGCATATAAAATCTCTTCTCTTAACTTCAACCATCTAGCCTTGTTCACTCACCAGTTTTGCTATATCCCAAATTACCCTCTCCATCCCCTGAGTAGCCTATGGTGCTCATGGATGGACTGAAATGACATTGCTATCAGCACCATCTTCAACTCCTGTCGAAGCCCATCTAAAAACCTCTATACCCAATGGCGCTCCGTGGGCAGATGGTTAGAAGCAAAGAAAGATTAATCCTAAAACCTCTTCTCATACTCAAGGACGGTCATGTCCCTTTTATCATAAGTCTAGGAACTCTTGTTCCTCTTCTTTTCTATGTTGTCATGAGTTACTCACTCCTTGAACTCCTCTCTCACGGTTTCCTACCAAGAGTGGGCACTCTCAACTAACAACTGGGATGCATAATCAACTCGAGACTCCTCTGACACAAGCATCTGAGTCATCACCCTTTCTACCTTTTTTAACCAATGCCCCCGCTACCTTAACATCATCCTCTCCCGAGAAGGTCACACAACCCATCTCTCCTATCCCCTTCAACCCAATACACCAAGGTGTGACTACCTTCTTAGACTGACTATGGATGGTCAGTCTAAAAAAACTATCCAAACACTTGAAGATCTTCTAAGGTCATGTGTGTTGAAGTTTGGGGAAAATTAGGAAGATTTATTGCCATTAGTGGAGTTTACATATGATAATAGCTACCAAACTTCTATTGGTATGGCTCCATACGAAGCATTGTATGGGAGGAAATGTTGTACCCCAATCTATTGCGATGAAGGAAAGGAAACTCCTAGGACCTGAAATAGTATAGACGACGACAGATAAAGTGAGGACAATCAGATAAAGAATGAAGGAAGCTCAAGATAGATAGAAAAGTTACGCGGACAATCGTAGGAGACCCTTGGAATTCCAAATGGGAGATAAAGTTTTTTTAAAGGTGGCACCTTAGAAGGGCATCATTCAGTTTGGAATGAAGGGAAAACTTGGCCCGAGATACATTGGCCCTTTTGAAATTGTAGAAAGGATAAGGCAATTGCTTATTAGTTGGAACTACCCGCACATCTAGATAAGATTCACAATGTTTTCCATGTGTCCTTATGGAAAGCAAAGATGGATCCCTCACGAGTGTTACCACGAATTCCTATTAAAGTAAGGGAGGATTTGACATTAGAGACAAGATCAATCAAAATCATGGATTGGGGTGAAAAGTGTTAAGGAATAAAAGAGTTCCCTTGGTGAGGCTATTATGGAGAAATTCTCACATAGAATAAGAGACGTGGGAAAAGGAAGCCAAAATCAAAAAGAAATATCTGCATCTATTCTCTAATGCAAGTATGTAACTTAAATTTTGAGGACACAATTTCTACTAGGAGGGGAGAATGCAAACTCCAAGGATAAACTTTTATATATATATAAAAGAACTTTAAATTAACCCCATGATGAAGGTGGGGTAAATGTATGGAAAAACCAAATAAATTCAGTGAGGGGATTTTAAAAGACAAAAAGAAGTACCACTCAAATTGTAAAAAGAAGAAAGAATGGGGGCAAAGTATAATTAAAAAGAATGGAACTACAAATACCCCATTCTGTTCTCCGTGAGGCCATCAACATGGAAACAAATAGAAGGGGAGGATTTCAGATTTTTTCCACCAAAATTTGAGAGAAGAACAGCAAAATTCTAGATTACTAAGAAGAGAAAACATCCTTTGGCAAGGGAATTAACAAGAAAACAAGTGAAGAAATTGTGAGGGAAAGAGCCAGCTGCATGCATTGAGGGAAGAGTAAAAAAATTTCAACCAATTTAAAATAGAAATCTAAATTTCCTCTGGATAAAGGGCCTTAAAACTAATTATGAAAACCAATTTAAATTATATTAGGAATTGTGCACCAATTTTGAATTTGTAAATTAGGTTTCTTGAGTGAAATTTTGGGGAATTGTAGAAATTATTGAAATTGAGTTAATTGTAGTATTGTAAGTTACCTTAAACACGAAATCATGTAAAAACACCAAATTAAAATCAATGGCCAAGGGAGCAGGAGTGGCCAACCATTTTAAGGGTTGAACGACAGGAAAATAAATTTTGATTTTCTTGATAAAGTCTTTGTGATGTGTTGTTATAATGTGAACAATAACTAAATAAGATAAATAACTGCATGGAAAGAGACGAGAACCCTTGGTTCCCTTAGGCCAAGGCTAAATTGAGGAGGGGAAGGGGGAGTTTTGAGATTTCATGAAGTGGAGCCCAGAAACACCAGCAAGGACCCATTACATGTTCCAAATGGTCCAATGACTCGGTCCAAAATAAAGACATTGAAAGAGGCATTGAATGCATTGGTTTTGAACGTTTCAACCAATTCAGAATTGTAAGGTCCATTAGAGTATCAAGAGGAGACCCTAATACATCTTATCCATGTGCAAGAGGTGATACGATCCAGTAAAGGTCAAATTCGGATTTTGATGTAAAATGTGCAACTATCCAGTTTTACGGCAACAATCATAATTCTCAATCTGACCATTGGATCGGGCTGAAAATTTACATGGTGTCTCTTGACATGTTGTCCTACCTTGGGTTAAAATTTCAAATCAATCGAAGTTCGGAAAGGCATCGCAATATGGGTCAACAAAGGCTGTATGAATTTTGTTATTTACTTCCTTTTGACTTGTGGACTTTCTATTTGGCTAGGATTCTTTTCCTAAAAGGATGTGGTAGTTTATTTGGGAATCTCCTAATTCTCCAAAGATCTTTAATGGGCTGCAACATAGTTTTCATGTGTGGCAAGGATTCATAAACGTTTCAGAATCCTTTCTTACAAGGATTCCTTATTCATCCTAGCTACAAAAGGAAAACAAGACTTCAGAATAAATTCTACCTTCATATCAGATTTCCTAGTCTATTTGGGACTTCTTAATGGTGACAAATCTGATGCTAGCATATTTAGGATATTAATTTTGGATTTATTATTGTTAGTATTATTTTCTTCTTAGTTTAGGGTTTATTTATATTATTTGGGTGTAATTGTAAGTGGGCATCATATAAGTCCACATAAGGGGTCCATTAGGGTTTATTTTAGTTTGCAGTCACTATAAATAAGGGCATAAGCAGACATGTAAGGCTAGACAATTCAGATTAATAAAACTTCTTGTTTGCCGCACTATGTGTGTGTGTGTGTGTTGGTGAGATAATCTCCCTTTCATGGTTCTCCAATTAACTAAAAAACGACTTATCGAAGAACAACTGTCTTCGTGGCATCGTCCTTATACTTCTCGTTTGCGAATCAATATTCGTTGGGTGACCTGATTTGCTTAGCTTTCCGGGAATTGGTGTCTTTGCGTGTGGGTTGCGTGACCACATGATCACGAGATTCGCATCAAGAGGGGTCCAAAACAACCTTATTTGGGTAATGAGGTGAGGACAGCAAAGGAAACAAAAGAATCCTACTACAACTTGGAAACAACATGGGTGGCTACCTTTTCCTTTTGTTTTTAGGATTAAGGGGCTGCATGGAAGGCAATAAATAAGCCTCGAATCAGTTTTGTAATATTTTACTTCCTTCTCTTTTTCTCATGGCAGAACATGGATTTAATATTAGGGGCTTTTCAGTTTAGGGTTTTGGGTTAGTTTTGAGTGGACCTCATAGAAGTCCACATAAGGGGTCCATTAGGGTTAATTTTTCAAGAACTATTTAAACTCATGTAAGCCAAAATTTTGGCAGCTTTGATGATTATTACTTCTAAATTTTTCAGTTTTAACGTGTGAGAGTGATTCTTGCAT
>Ga0307510_10002545_pt1 | contig 20780 bp, 30 predicted proteins | sample 12_EM_MG_FD_207224 | JGI IMG/M metagenome (GOLD analysis project Ga0307510, IMG submission 207224) | Populus trichocarpa ectomycorrhiza microbial communities from riparian zone in the Pacific Northwest, United States - 12_EM | ecosystem: Host-associated > Plants > Roots > Unclassified | place... | reverse complement strand
TTGGCTCAGTAAATTCTGAAAAAACCCAGCATTTGCAGAGTAATTACTGGGCTGGTTTTTTTTCCATTTGCTTGCAGTTTGCTTGACATATACCTGATCAGCAAATAGCTATTTGTCCCCAGTGTCCGTCGAGACCCTAAAAACACTAGAGGCGGCTGAAATCGTGCGCCCCAATAAACGCCCTCGCCAAAGCGCTCCTCAGCAGCTAGGCAAAACTCAGGGCCTAGAAGCCAGAATCGGTGGCTCGGCCAAGGGCAAGGAAAAGGTAAAAGACAATGAGACCATCTCCCTCTACACAGAGGACAAAGAAGGAGGAATCGTCTTGGAGGAAGGAGAGGGTCCAATAACCCGTGGAGACTTTGCCTATGGTGAAGAAGACATCGACATGGAGGTCGGAGATGTGGCCGGGATCTATGAATCCTACTACTGGCAAGTACCTTCCACTCAAACTGCCCAGACACAGACTAACATCCAAACAGAGCTCGTAGATAATTATCTCGCCGTTTGTAGGAATAAATATTTGTTGTCTTGTGCCCATGAGTGTGAATGTGAAGTTAGCAAAGAATGGATGCTCGATTCAGGAGCTTCTCTACATTTTACAGGAGATATTAACGACTTTGTCAAATACTCTCCTATAGAGAATGGAATCGAAGTGCTAACCACCACCTCCAGCGCCCAAATAAGAGGCAAAGGCACCGTCATATTGGTGTTAAGCACAGGAGGAGCAGTGAGGATTCACCCAGTTTTCTACATCCCAGGTTTAAACGTAAAATTGCTGTCCCTGGGTATGTTTTTACAGAAAGGTCACCAGTGTACTGGTACAGACCGCCCTATTCAGGTTATGAAGAATTTAAGACCATTCTTAGTCTTCAAACCTAGAAATGAGGGAGACAGCATTTATGTGATTAGATCTCTCGCTGCAAATGAGGCAGAACTTCATAGCACAATCACCACTATATATAAAGTGGATCATCCATAGGCGATTGGCCCATCCTTCTAAGGATGTTATTGAAAAAGCATGGAAACATCTCAAAGATTTTCCTCAGATTGAGATTCCTAAAGAGGATCACATCTGTCCAGGCTGTGCGCAAGGAAAGATGACCAACAGGCCTTTCTATGCTAGCACGCGAAGGGCTACACGCCAATTTGAACTTATCCACTCCGACTTAAAGTTGTTTCCCACAGAGTCGTACCATAGGTACAAATATGTGATCGTCTTCTTTGATGATTACACCTCCCATGCATGGACAGTAAATATGCGCACTAAAGATGCTGCTCTTACTGCAACCTCCCATTTCCTTGCGATGGTTGAGACAAAGTTTGGCTCCAGGGTTACACAATGGATGTCCAATGCTGGGGGAGAATATAAGTCAAAGGCATTTAACAAAATGCTACTGGACAGAGGGATTGAAATCCTTCAAAGTATACCGTATGCTCATCAGCAAAACGGACGAGCTGAGTGGATAATACGCACACTCATGGAAAAGGCAGAGTCTATGAGACATCTAGCCTGCCTTCCTCAATCTTGGTGGGAATTCTCGGTTGAACATGCTGTGCATGTATACAATCAAACGCCTCTACGTCGCCTGAATTGGCAGACCCCCTTCCAGCTCCTTTGGGGAGAGAGGCCTACGATAGACCATCTGCGAGTTTTTGGATGTGGCACCTACGTCTTCATTCCTGCGGAGACTAGGGCAAATAAACTAGCCCCCAAATCAGAACTCATGACATACCTCGGCAATGCCCCAGGGGCGAACGGTTTTGTCTTTATGCACGGGCCAAATAATATTTTATATTATGCCACGCACTGCATTTTTGATGAGTCTATGTTTCCTAAGTGCCCTAAACCGGCCAAAACACCCTCTACACAGCTGCACCAAGAAGTTGCGCCTCCACAACACTATCATCCTGTGGATGAGGAAGAATGTCCTCCCCCGAGGCATTCATCTAAAACATATCCTGGAGGAATTGAGGAGCATGAGGACCTAGGTCCTCCGCTCCCAAGCACCTCGGAGTCCACTACCAGGGAAAGGTCGCCAGCACTACCATTTGCTGAGCATAGTCCACCCAGGGAGCAGACTCCACCAGGTCAAGGGCCTACTTCATTATCCAGGCGAGAGGAAACCCCTCCACCGCTTCCCGCGACTAGATGATTGCGAAGGGAAAAGAAGGTCCCAAGACGTGAGGGAAATGTTTATGGTGAAACACGTCACCCTGTCGATATAGTCTGGGGTTCCAAAAACCAAAAGGAATGGCAGCAGATAGAAGGCTCTATGCCAGGGGCTGGAACACCCCCTGAGCCCTCTGCGCCACAACCAGGCCCTAGCCAACCCACTCCTAGGTCCCCAACTCCTTCTGAGAGAGAAGTTGAGGGGGGACTCTATGGGGATGACAATGATGAATTTTATCAAAATCTTGGGGTTCCCATAGGTCCTGATGGGGGAGTTACAAACAAAAACCTTTTGTTCCTCCTTGCGAAGGCAGTTTTACCAACCGCCAGCGCAACCACAGATCCCAAAACATGGGGATACAAAGACGTCACTTGCTTACCACAGCTTGAGCAAAAGGACTGGCATGATGCGTGCCTTCGAGAACTGGAAGCTCTCGAGAAACGCAACGTCTTTGAGTTGGTTGACTGACCCAGAAATTAAAAAGAGATGGGTCTTTGATGTCAAGTCTGATGGACACAAACGCGCCAGACTAGTTGCCAAAGGATTCTCCCAAGTCGAGGGCATCGACTACGACCAAATCTTCTCCCCTGTAGTAAGATTCAAGACTGTGCGCCTTATATTAGCAATGGCTGCACTCCATAACTGGCATATCACCGGTCTGGATGTCTGAAACACCTTCCTCTATGGCGAACTAGATGAGGAGATTTACATGGAACAACCGGAAGGGTTCCATGTCCATGGTCGAGAATATGCAGTTTTCAAACTGCTCAAAGCCCTCTATGGTCTCAAACAAGTGGGGCTTGCCTGGTGGCGCACACTTAGAGAATCCATGATTTAGTTAGGATTTGAGAACCTAACCTCAGATGCAGGGCTCTACATCTTTAAAGACGAACGCAGCTATGTCATCGCCGTGATATATGTGGATGACGCCATCTTTTGCAGACCAAACAAATCCCTGGTCCAAGAACTTAAAGCCAAGTTCATGCAAAGATGGGAAGTTCAGGATTTAGGAGATGTGACCGAATTCCTCCGCATGCGCATAATTAAGATAGGACGCACGATTAACATTGATCAGTGCGACTATCTGAAGACAGTGCTGTAGCGATGCGGAATGCAGAACACCAAGTCTGCCGCTACTCCTCTCCCGGCTGGGTATATGCCAGAGGCTACGCCTCAAGATGCAATCATAGACCCAGAGTTACGAAGCCACTACCAAACGGTAATTGGTAGCTTATTGTATCTTACGCTTGGTACCAGACCAGATATTGCATTTGCAGTAACCAAATTGGCACAGTACGCTGCTAGACCAACACAAGAACACCTAAACAAAGTGCTGTATATCTGCTGCTATCTTGTGGGAACTGCAAACTATTGCATCACCTATAGTGGTGAATTAGGTCAGGGACTAATGGCGTGCACGGACTCTGACTGGGCTTCAGACCACTCAGGACAGAAATCACAATCAGGATATTTCCTGAAATTGGCTGGAGGAGCCATCTCGTGGACGTTGAGGGCGCAGAAAACTATTGCGCTCTCCTCCACTGAAGCTGAATATATGGCGCTCTCGGATTGTAGCCGCCAAGTAGTCTGGATGCATACCCTTCTGGGGGAGCTTGGCTACCACCTTCGTCCCATACCGATATGTGGAGATAATCAAGGCTCAATATTCATCGCCTCAAATCCTGTGACCGAAAAGAGGTCTAAACACATTGACATCCGCTACCACTACATCAGGGAGGTGATTGAGCGAAAGCTCGCGGAAGTCTTCTTTATCAATGGAAACAAAAACCCAGCGGACCTCCTCACCAAGAACTTAGGATCTGTAAAGTTCCTACTTTTCCAACCAGAGTATGGTCTACGTTTCTTCAAGTAATGCTTACACGCACTGTTATAAAGTTTCATATGTGCTGCTTAGCATGGGGGAGTGTTGAAGCCGGATGTATCCGCGCTAGCCGGTCTGGCACCGGCTGTAGACTATCCCGGAGTGTACGCGATACTTATGTGTCAGTGGCCCGGTTGATAATACCCGATGACTAATCTTAGTCATCTATCAGTAGTAGAGTCACGCTATACAGCTGTGACAGTAACACCCTTGTAGTTATATATAAGGACCTCTTGTTGTACCATTATAATACAACGTCTCTTGTTCCTTTACACCCACAACCAACAACCTCAACCAGCTCCCAGCCTCTCCCCTTACTCTCTAACATCAGGTAAGACTAGAGTACCTTGTAGTATATAGAATATACTCTGTGCTGCTCAACAAAGCCTTCCTAAATATACGGACTGATGATGGGAGGTTCTATTCCCGTTTTCAGTCTGTCGTTGGGGCAGTGTTGCTTGTATTCAACCCACTCTCAGTGACTACACTCTCAGACCTACTAGGAATATCACATGTATCCACCACATTGCGCTCTCTCCATTCCCTTCTTGTAATCCCAACAAGTGGACCAGATCCTACACCAATTCATGCCCTCCACAAGTCATTTCCTGACTTCCTGACAGACCCAGGACGATGCACAGACCAACAGTTCTTTGTAGAACCTTCAATCCATCATAGAGAAATCCTACTTTCATGCCTCAAAGTGATGAAGGCAAGATTGAAGAGGAATATCTGTCAACTGGATGACCATGTTCCTCTCAGTGAGGTTGAAGATCTTGCTATACACCAGACCACCTGCATTGGGGATGCATTGGGGTATGCCTGCAAGTTCTGGACAAACCACCTTGCAGGGATCACTGGTAACATCCATGATATTGAAGAAGTGGATAAGGAAATCAACAACTTCTTTGAAATCTCTTTGCTATTTTGGATAGAAGTCCTCAGCCTTATGGGAAACCTTGATATTGGTGTTTATGCCATCAACAACATAGAAGAGTGGTATACAACTGTAAGTTTCATTATATCAAGTACCTACAAGAATACAGGTATTCACACTTATTCAGGTAGGAGTTTCCTGCAAGTGGACCAATGACAGCAAGCAGTTTCTCTTGGAGCACTTTGATACAATTCATGACTCTCCCTCCCATATATACTATTCTGCTCTACCCCTGTCCCCTTCCTCATCTTGGCTTCACAAGTGCTACAGTGCAGAGCTCTCACTCAAAGTTAATGTAGTCAAGGGGCTTCCAGCTGAGTGGGGAGCATGTTCCCGCACTGTTTTATTGGACTGCTACACAATAACCCTCTCATACTGGAACAACACCATTGCAGTTGAGTCTGGGGGTGGGGATATCATCATCCTTGATGCAATCACTGGCAGACAGATGGCAGTTCTTTCTGAGCATATCAGTTGGGTCAGGTCTGTAGCCTTCTCATCAGATGGGAGGTCACTTGTATCTGGAAGTGAGGATAGGACTGTCAAACTATGGGATATGCAGACTGGTGGAGCTATCAAGACATTCTGCGGTCATACAGACTGGGTTAACTCAGTTGCTATCTCAGTGGACTGCAGCAGGATTGTTTCTGGATCTTCAGATGATACAATTTGTTTGTGGGATATCCAGACAGGGGAATGTCTTTATACTATAAAGCAGCAGCATACTGTATCCCATGTTAGTTTCTCTCCCATATGTCCCCAGCATATCATATCCATATCTAACAGTAAAGTCTGGCATTGGAATGACAATGATCACAACATTCCCCCTTCATATGATGGGACCCATATTGCTTTCTCCCCAAACCACACTCAGTTTACTTTGTGTGATGGAAAAGATGTCACAGTTCAAAAATCTGATTCTGGAGCAGTTGTAGCCAAATTCTCTGTGGCCAATGGTAGAACTCAATACTGTTGTTTCTCTCCTGATGGCAAGCTTGTTGCAGCAGCTGCTGATAACATTGCCTATGTTTGGAAAATCACCAGCTCGGACCCTTACCCTATTGAAACCTTTATTGGCCATACTGATAGAATCAAATCCCTTGTGTTTTCCTCCCCCTCCACCCTTGTCTCAGCATCCCATGACAAATCAATCAAGTTCTGGCAGATCAGTACCCTATCAACAGACCAAGTTGTGACCAATCCAGAGTCCACTTCACTCTATTCACCTCCAATTATATCTGTCAGTCTACAAACAAGGGCTGGGATTGCCACCTCAAGTGATGCAAATGGGGTGATAAAGATCTGGAATATCTCAACTGGTATATGCAAGACATCCTTTAAAACTCCATCTGCTGATGCTCAAAACTGGTTCAAGAGAGATGCCAAACTATTAGATGGCAGGTTAATTGCTACCTGGTGTGATAGTGTCACAATTAACATTTGGGATATTGGGAAAGGAGAACACCTTAAAACCCTGATTACATCTGGCTGTGATGACCTCAGGATATCAGGAGATGGATTTAAAATATTTTCCCTGGGTGGAGGATATATTGAAGCATGGTCTATGTGGATGTGGGAATTTTTGGGTAGAGCTAAGGTAGAGTTGAATGGGGGACAATATCTAGACTCTCTCTGCATAGATGGTTCAAGAGTCTGGATCCACTCTGATTGCTCATCAGCCCAAGAAGGATGGGAGTTTGGGACTTCAGGCTCTTCTCCCATCCCATTTAACCCATCTACTGGAAGGCCACATCTGGATTTCATTGGTAGTGCTTCACAGTGGACTGATGGTCCATGTTGGATTAAGGATACAGTTACTGGAAAGAATATTTTTCAATTGAGTGGGAGATATGCAAAGCCTAAGGATATACAGTGGGATGGTCAATACCTGGTTGCTGGTTATGAGTCTGGAGAGGTTTTGATCCTGGATTTCCATCATACATATTCCTGGTAGGGATTTGTAGTGTACTATGTTTGTAGTTGCAGATGCTTGGCTAAAAATTTCCATTAAACTTAACTCTATGTTGAAATTGCACCATGCTACCCATTGGTATCTAGATGGAGATGTTACAGGTTACTTCAGCAGTGTGCATTAAAGCTGAGATCCTCTGACCTTGAGTAGAATATAATCTCAGCAGGAAAGAGGAAGGAATTGAGGGATAGACCATTGAGCCCTGCTGAGTCAGCAGATAGAAGCAGGGATATAGGCAGTACAATAAGGGAGGATAGTTAGAATGTTTCCTCTTTGCAAATCATAATGAGTTGCAGTGACAATAACAAGGCTTGTTCCTCAGGCTGACACCACTAGTGTAAACCTATGCTCTTCATTAATAGTGTCATGAATGTGCAGTGGATGTGAAGACTAATAGTTGCAGGAGGGTAAGGTAGAGTTAGATACATCTAAGTTCTCTCTGTATAGATAGTTCAAAATTCTGGATCTACTCTAAATACTCATCAGCCCAGGAGGGGTGGGATTTTGGGACTTCAGGCTCTTCTCTTGGTCCATTTCCATTTGACCCATCTGTTGGGAGACCACATATAGGATTAAGGATACACTTACTGGAAGAAATATTTTTGAACTGAGTGAGATATGCAAAACCTGATAATGTTCAGTCAGATGGTCAATACCTGATTTCTGGTTATGCATCTGAAGAAGTGCTGGCTTTTGTTTTTCACCACATTTATCCCCATTAGGGTTTTATCCTGTACAATTTTATTGGAGAGAATTTCTATTAGATAAAGGAAAGAGTGATATAATACAAACTGAGTGTTACTAGTGTCAGTCTGAAGATGACACTGAGGAATGGTACATTGAAACAAGACTATCATAGTCACCTCAACTTATTGTCCTTCAAAGTCATTTCTCAAGAGTATTTCCATCACCCCCCCTTGCCTCACTACTGATACCCTTGATCTTTACCCCATCTGTTGTCTCCCTCTCAGTTGGACTCAATGGACTACTCTTAAACCCCTTTCCCTTTACCCCTGGGGTAGGAGTAACAATCCTTGGGGTTACCCCACTTCCAGACCCTCCCCTCTGTTTTCTCTCTAGAAGATATGCCTCAAGGGAGGTGGGAGGGGTATTTTGAGGAGGCACAGGGACTGCAAGAGGTAGACTGGATGTTGAAGCCTGAGGTATAGGTGAGTGGTGTATCGGAGTTTGAGGTCGACTGCCAGGTGGTTGAAGGCCTGGACTGGAGATAGACGCCGGGTTCATAGTAGGGATGGGTAGATCAAGACAGGGCACATTGGTCTTCTTGTTGACAACTTCAATGGGGAACGAAGTGGAACTACCGGTGTTGCAGTCCCCTGTCCGAGGCCGAACACCAGGGTACGAAGGAGGCTGCTCCCCAACCTGCTCCCTTGGGATTGGGGGCGTGCTCTTGCTTCTACCCGCCAAGATACCGAACCCTTCCTTGGCCTTGAGCGCAATGGGTTTTATGATTACAGGTCCATGTCCAAGTCCAGGCATAATGGAAGAGCTGTTCCCAGACCGGTGGAAGGTGCGGATGCTATGGCTGGTGGCGCGTACAAGACCGCTGTGGTTCTCATGACTAGGGCTGTTGGCGCCGATCGTAGTAGCCGTGGCTCCTGTGTCGAAATCCGGTGGGATGAAAGAGCTGAGTTGGGCTCCCTGATCGTGTGGGTCAAATTCGTCATAGATCTCTTCTCCAATGAGTTCTGTCGGTGGGCGTTAGCACTCATGAGAAACGGCGTCCCACTGTATACATGCCTTCGAGAACATCCTCGAGGGTGATGATCCCCAGTGGCATGATCGCCGGATCTAGGATCTGCAAAAACTGTATGCAGCATGTCAGCGCCCTGATTGGAACGATAGTAAAAAAACGAACCTCGTTGACACTCTCCTTGGCCAAAACAGCATCTGCTGGAGTGATTTGCTCTTTCGATGACAACCCGAATCCCCCACTCCTTCCGTTGTCCGCGTCCTGAGGAAGCTCTCCCATCTCGATGTCCCCCTGCTTCGCCTCTTCACGCTGCGCTTTTCGCCGACGTTTCTCATCCTTCTTTCTACGAAGTCTGAATCGACGACGCTTTGTAACACCAGGCTCAGAGGTGCCACCAGCGCTGTGATCCCCGTCCTGATCGTCCTCCGAAATAGGTTTTCCCCGGAGTGTAGCAACTGGATCTATCGGACCGTCAGAGAATGTGCTGCTGCGGGTTTTGGATTTGGTTGCTCTGGATTCAATCGACCCGGTCTCGTCCTCGCTATCCTCGCTCTCGCTGCTCGAACCAGAGTCGTCTGAGATCCCCACTGTCTGGCGGATACGCTGTGTGAGGCTTTGCTTGACGGCCTTCTTGACGCTCTTGGCCCTCGCAGCGCTGAATCGACTGACGATCGCCATGTGCGAACGACCCTCTTGGAATTTATCGAGAATTCCCAAGAGTGGTTCATCGTTCGGAACGAAAGGCACCTTGTTAAGCTTTATTTGGCGGAGGGGGACTGCATCTGCGGGAACAGGTAAATTGTTTAACTCAGTGGTTCTGGATTGCGTTTGGGGCTGAGGCAGACATACCGTTGGGATCGAGGAGAACGCACTAGGTGGTTGTAATCAATATATACGTCAAATCAATCAAGTTACGAGATTACCAACCTGTTTCACTAACAAAATCCCAATAACCCTCTTCACAACCATCGTCCTTTCCTTCCCATCCAAGTTCGGCAGGGTGGCAATAGCAGATCCGGCTTTGTTTCTCGCTTCAATTACGCCAGAAGCGGGAACCTCGACTTCCTCGTACACAGGTACTCTGCTGTGACCCGTCGCACAAATCTTCCGGAGGGTTTCGTAGTCCAGTTTGCTGTTGATCGAGAGCATGAAGACATCATTGATCGGAGTCATGGCCTTGACGTGCCGTTGTCAGCGGATGGAAAATAGATGGATAGACAGCTAACGCGCAATTTACCTGCCGAACAACCTTCTCTTGAAGATCAAGGGTAGCGCCGATGATCGTGATGGTATCAGTATTGAGGTCACCGCCGTGCTCTCCCGTGGAGGAGTGCATCGCGATGAGTTCCTTAAGCTCTGGAAACCAGGGTGTCTCAGTAAACTCGCACATCGATCGAACACCTCATGGTGCCCGTACCTGTACGCCTATAGATGATTCCGTGATGGGGTCCGAGTACGATCTCGAGCAACTTTGCGACTGGCCATGCGATGATCCCCTGCCAAGATCCGGCGAAGTAAGTTCAGCAGTGACGATTACACTTTGGATGCGAGCTGGGGCTAACCATAGTCCAAAGCAACACATGTACGACCGGGGCCATCTTCGCACCGACCCAAAGACCATAACGTGTGCAAATGGACTGGGGAATGACTTCAGCGAACCTGGAGGGGGAGAGCGTCAGCCGTTGAGGAGCGGATCTCCGTACTTGGGACTCACAGCACGATGAGCACGGTGCTGACCACGACACCCTGAAAGCCTCCCCCAAGAACGGGGTCGGCAATGACCGGGAGGGTCTCGTTGACTATCATATTCGACAAGAGGAGGGTTACGAGGAGAAGGTGGCCGTTCTTCCGAATAGGCTTGATTTTCTCGGCATAACGCTTCTGCTCACTGCGAGACGAGGTCGAGTTGAGGGGTCAGGAGGGTATCGGAATGGTCGTGAGACACGAACTCACGGTGTCCCGCTGATGCTCAACACGTTCAACTGGGTCTCGTCCAAACTCATGTACCCCAAAGTCAACCCGGCGAACACGCCGGAAAGGATGACGAGGACTGGTATGAGACACCCGAAGACGATCCTCTCGGTTTCGGAGAGTTCGTCTCGTTTGGCGTAGGTGTGGCCGACATGGCTGACGTTGGTGTCGGAAGCGGTTGTGGTGGGGAATATGGAGGTCAGGATTGAAGGAAGGGAATCAGATAAGATGGAGTTAACGTTGACCAAGAGGGGGCCAAGACCAGTGTGGACAGATGTCACCATTCGTGTGGGGTGAGAGGATCAATTCCCTAGCCCCGGCATCAGCTAGGCCTGACACGGCGAGGCTGCCGTAAGAGGAAGTTTTTTCACATGGGCCAAATTCCAGCTCTCATCTCAACGGAACCCATACCACCAACGAGCTACGAGGAATCTTGATACTCCCCAAAATTATCTCGAAATAATACCCCGCAAGTTCTCTCTACTCGCTACCGAGGAACGCGAAACTGATGGTCCCCTCGAGGTTTAGAAATTGATGGGGTTAGTGTCTAATTCTGATCCGCCGTACAGCTAACAAATCATCCTACTGATCCGTTCGGCGTCCAAGTATTCGCATGAGGGCACAAGGTAGGAATAACTTATTTTGTACCATCTATTACTTTGCGTAGAGATCTGTTCACGCGGGTAATTCGAACTTTTCTCCTCGCAACACCCTTTATGGCGGTGTAAGAACTTGAACCTGCGAACAGAGGCGAGAAACTCACTTGGTAAAGTAGATGTAGAAGAAATCGGCGTACAACCCCGTTTGGATAAGACCAGCGAGAACAGCAATGATGTCGATATTGTCCTCCATGTACCACCTGTTAAAAACCTGTCAGAAACGACGCAACGCCGAGAGAGCGGCCGCCACACGTACCTGTATATCCAATTTGGAATGTAGAAAGCCCTGTACGCTCCCAGAGCGGCAAGGTAATGGGTCGTAATGGTTTCCGCCTCTCCTGTCCTTTGCAGCAAGAATAATTGTGGGAGAATGGCGACGGCCTCGAGGAAGATGGAGAATGACCACATGATTTCAGAGATATTGAACTTGTAGTTGAAGATGAGACTGAAAAGTACGCAGGGCCCGAGGAGGTATTCGATTTTGAATGTGTCGATGGAAGGGTCGTGAGTTGGCCTGAGAGTCGAGGGTTAGCGACCATCTGACAGAGACATCACGGTGAGGGTTGGCGTACCGGAACCTGATTTTCATGAGATAGAGGATGTAACAGGAGCTGCCGATGAAGAACAGCTTCATGGTGAAGTTGTACAGAGAAACCCAGCTCCACAGTAGGTCCAGGTAGCGAGTGACGAATACAACGACATACAAAGCCTGCGTTTTGAACGAGATGCCTGGCCTGGGTCGTTAGTACAGTCCGAAAACACTCCAGGAACCTGGCGAGAAGCGTCGGAAACGGACCTCTACATGAGCGGGTTGCCTGTATTTTCTGGAGTAAGATGAATATCGACGCGAGATGCGAGAGGTCGCCTGTAGACGGACGCGTTCGTGAGCACAAGGATGGAAGACGGGGGCGCGTGGGCTCACCTATTAACCGGAAGATATTCATGGCTGTGAGGAGGAAACGAATCAAAGACACGTCGACCTCGACCCGCGCTGTCCCTGCTGACTAAGCATGCGTCACCTCAGCCTCGGTTCGACTCTCCCTCACTGCCAGTGGCTGATCTCCCTCTTCCCTCATCCTCCAGGCGAGTCTCTCTCTCTACCTCTTTCTCTGCCGTGATGCTACAGTAAAAGGTTCGACCCGCCACCGTGTCCGGTCGAATCACGCCCCTTCCGTCCGTATCGTGCACTCGGTTCCATCCATCATGCGCCCAGAGCCCCGCAAACTGTCTATTACCCGATGCACCACTCGAGATTTCACCGTGGTTTCGCACCTTAAGGCTAGACAGACATCCAATTACACCTAAAATCACTGGTGCCCTCTTAATCCATGGATTGTCCGCTTTGAAGTCTCATAGCGGTTCGATCAAAGGCAGGGGCTATAACGCGAGAGAGCTCACAGAGGTCTCTCGTGAACGTTTGACTAGCCAAGCCCGCTCGGAGCAGCTATCAATGGCTGTCTTCACTCTGAGTTGTGGTGGTCCTAGATGTGGTTCAATTTTTCTTACGACGTTACATCTTTCACGCGACTCAAAGCGTTGGCGCTAGAGACTCACGCGTCTACGTGTGGTTACGCGTGTACACGTTGAAGGTTCAGGGTCGCTTCATATGGTGGATCGGGGCCCAGTGTACACTCGGGCGGCGAGGGGAAATTCGATTCGATCGTGGTCCATGGTGTGGGAAGGAGGACACCACTCTCTCAGTCTCTCACGAGTTCTGACCTGAGCTTTTATATTCTTTCCATGATTCAACCAATCCCGAATGCTTCCGCTGACTCTAGTCTTGCCCTTTTCAGGCTTTCGTGAAACATGGTTTCTTCATCGGTTTACGCCATCGGACGCATGGCCGGGTGGTATTACATCCCCGACGCCGTTACCCGTCAACTCATCAGTTTCTCTCATCGATATATGCCCAACCCACCCAAACCCGGAACTCCCGCATTTTCTAGACACTACCGCATCGCGTACGCCACCGTCGTCCTTGGATTCCTCGTCTACAACCTCGTCGAAGCGCATCGCGCGATGCCTACGAACTTCTACGACATCTTTGACCTCCATCTAGATTTCACTGAAGAGGAGCTGAACAAGGCGAACAGAGCCTTTGCGAGGAAGAACCATCCGGATAGAGGAGGAGTGGAAGATGTCTTCATTCAGGGGAGGCTGGCTTATAACGTTTTGAAGGACCCCATAACGCGGTTCGCATACGATAGGTACGAGACCAGGCACAAAAGTACCTTTACCACGTCGCTCATGTGCTGCAGATTCGGGCCGGAGATCGCAACTTGGACGAATTGTAAAACCCAACGAGATTTTTTGAGATTCGGGATGATACAGTCTGCCGGTTACCATATCGTGATCGGTGTTGGGCTGTTCATCTGGTCTACGATATCACCTAGCACAGTAAACTTCGTGCGTACTATCCCTGCGCCTCATCTTCCGTCACACCTCACATCCCTTCCCAGTGGCGATATATCTTTTTCTTGATCGGTCTCCTCACCGAGGTCACGTTGGTTGTGAACCCAGTGCCGTCGTTGTGGTCTCTCCTGTTTCCCGAACATGTACAATACCAACACATTCTCTTTCTCCATCAACTCTCCATTTTTTTCTCCGTTGCGCTTTCGAGGGTCGCACCTGTTGTATTCCCAAAGCCGATAGAGGAGAACTGGGACGTGAGGAGTTGGCGGACACTTCTCGAGCAGAATGATCAGATCGCGAAGACCCTGGACTCAGAAGGTAGACTGGTTTATTCTACCCTCGCAAACTGGCCTGACCTCTGGGACTACAGTGTTCAGCATGTTGCATCAGAACGTACGATTGCTCGGTCCTTCGTTCGTTCCGCCAACAGAACCAAACCCCCAACTTCCGCTGATATCTAAAGAAGTCATGGACATTCTTACCGAAGAGATGGAGAACATGATCATCGAGGGAAGCCTTAGGAAAGACCAAGAGAAGGAACCAATGAAGAGCCTTCTGAACTCCGCCATAAGTCGTGGTCGAAGGTCCCTGCCACCCCACGAGAGACCAGGGTGGCCGCAATCGAGGGAGTACACGGAATCAAGGGAGAAGGTTGAAGGGTGGAGGTTGAGGGAAGTCAGAAGTCCTGTGTTTGGGCTGACCGGGGTGACCGCAGTGGATCTCGGCGGGATTCTAGACGAGGACGAGTCAAGGTTACCATCGGACCCTATTGAAGGATCGTGGCTGAGACAGAGCACGAGGTTATCGGGTTCATATACCAGGGGTAGATCGATGTCTTGTTGAGGTCAGGCCCCCGGAGCAGTTTTTTTTTCCTTAATAATCCTTTGGAACTCTCATACGGTCACGTTTCTGTAGCCATACGTATACAAGGTGTATTAAGTTCCGTCGTGGAAGTAATATTATTTCGAGCCGGCTCTCGGAATACCCATCTCAGTTGATGCATGGCATACCCCACGCAGGGTACTAAATTTGATTTAGGACGCGTTGGCGGCCCTCCACCCTCACACAGAACTCCAGCCAATCCGGCCCAGCCGTCGATGTCATATCCAACTCCTCCGTGGTTTCGCGGATCTTCCGACGGACAGTCTCCCAGAATTATCACAACGAAAGATCAGAAGGGTCATCTCACGGGAGACGCATCAGGAATCATCTTCCGCCGCGACGTCCAATTCATTCGGTCCATTAACACAAGGTATGGGGAGAATTGGTTTTGCATGTTCCCCCTCGCGAGCGCCGCCCCAGGACACCCAGGTTCTAACCTGGATACACCAATAGGATGTCCTGAATGGTAGACCTTGTGATGAAATGGAGCTCCGATGGGCACGATCCGGGATAACACTGGGGAGGGTGGTGCATATATAGCCTGTACAACGGGCGACCATGAAGTTCTTCTAATGAGGCCGAGGATTTCACGCGCCATGTGAAGTCATCATTAAATCAAAGATGCAAGGATCGTCGGGGTGATCCCAGATCAAATCAGACGGAATTGAAAACCGCGCGGAGATGTTTTGAGGAAAGGTTGAAGCGGAGTGCGTCCGCTTGGTGGTGGTCAGGGGATTAGGACAAGGAAGCAGTTTATCGGGCAAATCCGTAAGGAAGACGAGCCCAGGTGGGTCACCGAGAGTAGAATCTTCTATGCACCCAAACAATATGGTAATGCGGGGTAATTCCGCAGAACAGGTAGCCAACAAGAACGCAAACATTCACCTGAGGATCTCGTCGACTCCACAAATTTGACAAGGGATTTTGATCGTAGCTGATGAGAGTGTGCAGCTACCAATACCCCAGTAGGTAGGCTGTAACGGTCGTATGAGGATCGTCGCCCGTAATAACTATTGTGCCCCCCGACCGGTACGCTACAGTTCTGGAAGCGAGCAGTAAGAGAGGGACGTTAGGCCGATCGAAGTGTGGATTGCTTTCCTGGTTTGGACCCCCCCCCCCCCTACCAATCCGCCTCCATTTGCAGGCGCGGCAACCGGGATGAACGCCTGTTCACATTACTGTGATCACCGCACTCCATATAGCGCTACAGTGAGTACCGCATTCGACCCATAACCAATGTTGAGACGGATCATTCCTAGGACTCGAGATAGGGCGGTTTCCACGGGGAGAGGCTCCCGGACCGGCGGAGATACCGTTAATGAAGTATGCAGCTCGCCTTGTTTTCATTGCTCGTTCTGATCACGGATGAAGGTTTGGGAGAAGTCTGTGGATGGACGTCGTCCTGAGGAACACCGCGGGTGGTACCGTGGAAATCGAGTAAAGAGCCTGGGGTATTGATCCGCTGCTGCTCACTTCAGTATGTTTTCTTTGTTTGGCACGTTCCTTCGCGGTCTGGGAAGTTCTCGCCATCAGCAGCTTGTGGTTTCCAACTCTCGGATATTCTCCAGCCGTTGTTCTCCTTTGCATTCTTGCCAAACAATTGATGCGAGAGCATATGCGGCTTATTCCAATCCCCACGAGAAAGGACATTCTGTCGCGGAAATTCTGGTACAATGGGTCGAAAAACTGGGGTGTCAAGGATGCCATCATCATGTTTCTTCGGGCTGATGGGTCTCCGGATCTCACACACCATAATGACAGCCGTCATTTGTGTTGGTGCTGAATGTCATTCTCCAAGAAGTTCCAGAGTTCGCTCATTTGTCCTCTCCTTCCGACGTACAATACTCGGAGCCTGTAGCCACCCCTTGGGCTGTACCTCGCCGGTGTCTGTTTGGTACGCATACACCCGGGTGAACATTGTCATCCGTCTTCCGCTTCCTCGTCTGGAACAGCGTTCGGAAATTTTTGCCCTCTCCGATGTTACACCTTGCCGGGGCGTTCCACGGAATCGCTGGTACGCGCAAAAGTGGAGGTTTCGCCTCGACAACAATGCGCTCCATAATCACACTCCAACGCGAGACATTGACTCCACAGTTCAAGGATGGGTAAACCGCCGAGTCGCTGCTAGAAACGAAAATGTACCGCGAGGAATTGAATTTCAAGCACTGGCATGGGCCTCTTCCCCAATAAGCGTATCCAAGAAAAATATCCGTAAATAAAAGTCCTCGTATCCACCAGCAGAGACGAGTGAAAAATGTCCCAATGTATGTTATTGACGAGCATTTGGTCCGATGGGCTGACATTGTATGACGATTACCCGGAGCATCACATATAGATGCTGTCTCTTTCGATATGATGAGAATCTCCAAGGCGTATTCTAAACCATTCCTTCGGAGTGATGGTAGACAAGAAATGCCCTTTCTTCTTGCACTGTGCCCAGTCAACAATTAGCTTAATTGGATACCAGTTTGGAAGAAACACGTACCCTTGAGCACCAATACTTGTCATGCTTTATCTGCGAGTACCTGCCACTCTCATTGTCCTCCCAAGACAGGCAATAATAGCATTGCCTGATGAGCCCTTCCTCCGGTATCAGGACCTCGAATTCGTAGCAGTCGACGGTAGAAACTCCATTATCCACCGAAACTTCCTTCCTCTTCCGTCCCGTTCGGCGTACCAGGGGTGGGTCCGCGTGGATTAACCGATAGAACGCGCCGCTTGGATCGTCCGCGTCACCGTTCCCTTGACTGCAGTTCAGCCAAAACGAGACGACCTTGGGACCCTTCTTTGAATGGCGATTCGAATGCCAAGAGACGACGTTGAGGGATGAATGAATGCGTTTTCCGGCTTCAAGGAGATGGTTTACGTCTCTGTAGACTAGGAAAAACCTTGACCTGTAACGGCTGAGGGCCATGACGGCCGTGTCCAGGGTGAAGGTGGCGATTGAGGTTGTTTCCTTGTCCTCTTCGTCGCTGAGCGGTGTTTGTAGATTTCCAGTGGGTATCATCGTAGTGTGTAGAGGGTAGACTTCATCCAAGTATGGGGGTTATGGGGGTCATGGGCGGTGACCGCCACATGTTAGGAGCGAGTTGGGTATGTGTAGGGGATCCGGTTGCGGTACCGAATGTCACGCCGAAGTGCCGAGCAAGCTGTAACCTTGCTCGCAAAGTCTCTCATGCACTGCTGAACCCGTAAATGGAGTTTCCCGGTTCAGTGAGCATCATAGCATCCCTGCATTTGTTAGGTGTTATTATCCCCCCGCACTTTTCCACAGGTTCCGGGACAAGTGGGACACACCTTTGAGATCCTAGTACTAGTGCCATACACTGTCGAGCGTTAGGGAAGGTTTTATCAGAGAGTTGTCTACAAACAAACGCCCCAGCAGCACTGCACAAGCAGGGTTCGTGCCGGCCGCAGTCGGCGCTTCACTATAGTACCACTATGCCTCGGGGGGGGTGGGCACAGTGAGACCGTATCTCGCGGGAAGGGACTAAATCATAGTATGCAGCCAGCTGAAATATTTATTTATATAATAATGTACATAGTGAAGGTAGTAGTAGCGGAACGTAGAGACCACAAACTCCCGGCTTGCGGCTACCTGGGTGTACTGGAACTTTCACGGCAAGGGTCCTCGAGGCCTCCAGGCCTCGGATCTCGTCGTGCGGGGTATGGATTACAATGAGCGTAGGCAGTTTTCGCGGAGAGCGTGAAAGGTAATTAGAGGCAACGAGAGATAATAGAGAGAGATCTTCAAGCGTGATGGCATTGCTTGCTGAGCTTCCATTCCGACCAAACTTTCTTCCTCTCATCATCGCGAGCGATCACTTCCCTTACGAAGTGCAACAAGCGGTGCACATCCGAGAAGTCACTGACCAGCCCCAGGCTGATCCTTACAACTCCAAGTTCCCTACCAGCAATGTCCTCGAAATCCTCGTAGGTAATCCCAGGAGAAAACTTCTCCATCGCCGCTTCAAATCCGAGGATCGCAGCCGATCCTCCAGGGTTGCACATGCACCCAGTGCGGAGAGAGATCTTGTTTTTTGTCGCAGCGTATTCGACGAACGAGTTGGACATCGTTTCCCCCGAAGGCTGTTCAAGACCGGTCTCGTTAGGGAGTGAAGGTGATGAAGCGGCTTAGCTCACCTCGAGGAAGACTAGAGAAACCGTTGATCCGGTATCGGATTGTTCGCCGACTGCCGATAGTCTTCGACCTGGTCTCCGGGAGAGGATGAGGGCGACAGGAGTGGAGGACGCATCATGCCTGATTTCGCCCAACGATTCCACAAGGTAGCGCGTGAGGGCAGACAGTCGCAAAGGGAGGTAGGCAATATGTTCAGACAGCATGTTCAATCCTCTTGTAACCGCAGCAAGACTTGCAAAATTGATGGTTCCGTCCTACATGCGGGATAGTTTGATAAGCAAAACTCCGGCAAATGAGACGGAGATAATACCTCAAACTGTTCATGTACCTGCTGAGCCGCAGTGTAACCGGAACCTGGTACCTGAACCACGTCCACGGTTCCTCCGGCAAACCACGGCCGTTTCAGCTGCCTCAGAAAAGACTTCTTGGCGACGAGGCACCCGACTCCGGTCGGGAACCCAAACATTTTATAGAAGCTGATTGCCATTGCATCAGCAGGCGTGTCGCTAAGCGATATTTTCGAGGAAGGGGCGAGGGCAGCAGCATCAAGGAGGGTGGAGTATCCAAGGTCGGAAGCGTATGTGATCAGGGACAAGGGGTTCTTGCTATTTGTCACGTTCGATAACCCCGTCAATGCGAACAAACCGGGCGGACCACCGATCCGTGATCGGGGGCTATTGGCCATCAAGATGGTCTACAAATGTTTGGTGAGTATCTGGCGACACTGACGGAACAGAGAAAGTAGGTACCTTAGCCTCGGATTCGTTCATTCCGCCTATGGATGTGGAAGCGATGTACGCCAGACGTGCACCTTTGTTCAGGGCAAATTGGCGGATCCCATTAATGCTGTTGTGGGAGTCCGCTCCAAGAACGAATGTGCTATCTTGAACGAATGGGAAAGCTTCTCCGACTAATCTCAGGGCTCCCGTCGCGTTCGGGGTAAAGACCACAGTATACTCCTCAGGAGGGGCGTCGAAGAAAGCTAGTACGCTGGAACGAGCCTCTTCGGCGCACATAGCGGATTGATGGGAACTGTGATCCAATCGGTATTCATTCTCTTGAGTCATCAAATTTCGGGTGCTTACCTGGTGCTAAAAGAGTGCGTGTTCCCCAAGATAGCCTGGCATAGGAACGTGGAGTTGGAGCGGACGAGACCCTCTGGATACAGGGAAGCACCCATGTAGTCCATGTAGACCTCGTTCGTCTGTTTCAGCCTCTCGTATTCACGTTTGCGAAGGGTGTCGATGGGCCAGGTGAGTTTGTACTCGGGATAAAGGCGCAGGAATGATAGGTAGGGGAGGGATGGGTCGTGGTAAAAAAGTGACCAGCAGAAGTCCAAGAGTTGCTTCCACAGGGAAACCCCCCCTTGCGACTGAGGTTTGGATACCTCAGTGCCGAGATCCGCATGGGATTCCGTATCGCCTGAGAATTTTTCATTCAGAACCGTGAACCCCGTCGATTTGGAGACAGTAGAGGAAACCGATGGGGCACGGAGACCCAAAAAGCTATCAATGGATCCTGCTTTCAGTTGGTGGTTGAGACTAGTGTGTTGGTTTGGGTTGCTGAGACTCTCAGTGCGAGTAACGGCAACGGGGTTATCTGTAGGACGGGCGCCGATAAGAGGCTGGACGGGCATCGTTGGTTTTGCCTTCGAGAGGAGTGAAGAAACTCCCTCTTCATACAAAGTTGCCTAAGAATCGTTGAGTCCGAGGTGTCTGCGGATGAGTGGATGGTGGACATACTTCTCCAGATTTCTCCACTACTTCTGGGTTTCCCTTCCTTCGACGTATGCCATCGAGCACAGGAAGGGCAGAACCCAAGTGGATCTGGCCAACGTGAGCTGGAGAGGTCAGGGTGAAAATCGGCCCCGAGTCCATCGGTTTCTGGCTTGTGTTGGAGGCGGTGATAGGGCACTGGGGTTGAGTGGGTATCGGTCTTCTAGTCGTCTTTTGTACCTCACATCATATGTTCGGGATGCAAGACGCCCGGTCCCGGGGTCGTCAGGATCTTCCCAGGTAAAGATTGGAGAGAATCCAATG
>Ga0307510_10002544_pt1 | contig 20783 bp, 11 predicted proteins | sample 12_EM_MG_FD_207224 | JGI IMG/M metagenome (GOLD analysis project Ga0307510, IMG submission 207224) | Populus trichocarpa ectomycorrhiza microbial communities from riparian zone in the Pacific Northwest, United States - 12_EM | ecosystem: Host-associated > Plants > Roots > Unclassified | place... | reverse complement strand
CAAAATTTACTGTTTTAAACAAGAAATTTCACTAGAGGGAAGCCATAACAAAAAGGGATTCACCTGTGCTCCTCTTCTGTCCATGGCACACCTTTCTTTCTCTGCTGATCAGCACTCTTGATATTCAAAGGCCTCTTCCTATACGCATCAAAAGTGCTATTATCAACCAACTCGGACGTGAAAGATGAGCTAAGATAACCTGGAACCGGAACCCTCCCTGCTTCTATATCACAAACATCCTCTTCCAGCTTCTTGTATTGCTTGATCACATCATTAACTGTCTTTCCTGGTATCATAGCTGCCACCTTCAGCCATCTATCAGGCTCATGCTCATCAAATATCGCCAAAGCTCTCTCAAACATCTTGTTCTCCTCTTTGGTCCACTCTGTGGTTTGGGCAACACAAATTGGATTCGACATGCTCCAAGATGAATATAGAGTTTCCATACCTAGCTATCATCACTTAATATGCAGCGATTGCTTGCGGGTTCGTACTGCATCGAGAAGTGAATATGATTGGAATCGAGAGATGTAGAGCAGGGAGAAGAAGAAAGGAAACGGAGAGTATATGCGAAGATTGAGGTTTTTAAATAAATCTAAGAATTATGTACAGGGAATCAAGAATCTACTTTTCTTAACAGCATAAACTGAAGAATCTAAAAAAGATCCATTTTTCAAGGATTCGAAGAGAAACCTGAAAAGACGAAAAATCTATTCTTGTTCCCACGAATTAGGCCACAGGAGAAAAAAGTAAAAGCCCAGATGGGAAATTGAATTTGAAACAGAGAAGTTGACAAAATATCAAGGAAAATAAATTTCAAGAGATCGATTTTATACAATAGGGATTCCTAATGCTTGAAAGAAACAGTGAAAATCATTGAAAAGCGGTCAAACACGAAGAATCTAAATGAAAGATTATCGAACAAGGAAAGAGAAGACAAAAATGATGATCAAGTCGACCGAGATAGCAAGAGGGAAAGAAAGATGTCAGGGAATCTGCAAGAGAGAAAGGGCGGGAAAATTATTTGCTTTCTTGATTTCTTTGAAGAGAAGGAAGCAAGAGGGAAAGTTTAGGTATGTATTTATAGTACGAGTAGATTGCGAAATCGGCTAGTTGAGCCAGAGATAATCAATGGAGAGGAATCAAAATACATTTCAGAATTTTTTTTCCTCTTGTTTCTGTTGATTGCTGGTGCATTCAAGGGAGGAGAGGAGACATGGAAAGTGGCAATTTGGTATTATAGCGTGGCACTTGTCCCAGTGAAATAGTTCCTCTTACTATGAGAACATATACACGAGACGATAAAAGATTCTCTTACTCTTTTTGGCTATGAGAACATACAGGGGAGACGATAGTAGATTCTTGCTCTTTTGGATTTTTTATGGGCAAAATTAGAGCTCCAATCTGATATCAAATGGGTGTCTATCGTATAAACAAACATAAGTTTCCCCTTTGTAATTTGAAAGATTTTGAAGAGCATTTACACCTTAATCTCTTTCTAGGTACCATTTTTGGTAATCTAATTAGAGGGTTTTTTCTTTCTAAAAGCACAAAATTAATGCAATTATCCTTTTTGATGTTCCTATTAGTATTAGAATGTCAAAATTATATAAAAAAAAACATCTTTTTAACGAAAAAGTACATAGGTTTATAAAGAAGAAAAACAACAAAATAAAATATTAATAATTCTATACAAAATAAAATGATTGGTTTTTATGCATTAAGATTAATTACTTTTAATTTTATTTTGGAGTGTTTGAGAGTGTAATAACGATTGGTTTTTAAAATATTTTTTACTAAAAAATATATTAAAATAATATTTTTATTTTTAAAAAATTATTTTAACATCAATATATCAAGACAATCTAAATATATAAAATTTTTAATCACATTCTTAAACAAACTCTCATCGGTCTTGAGCTGTAAAAGTAGTTTTGCATGTTTTTTTTTTCATGATTTATCCTATAGTTATATTTATATTTTTTTTTTAAAAAAGAAAAATCTCCTATAAGGCGTCTGTTTTCCTAAGCAGAAAATCATGAGTTCGACCCTTGTACTACGCATTTATCCGTATTTACAAGTGAAAATTATTTGATTTACCTAACTTTCTCCAAGAAAAAGCTAATGATATGACATTAAATACAAAACACCATCAAGTTGGATTGCTCCCAATTGATGCAACAATCACAAGCATGCAAATAGCTTCAAGTGGAATCAAAGTGCCAAATCCCCCCCTGAAAGTAGAATAAAAAAGATAAACATGACTAGCTTTTACAGCTTTATCCCCTCTTTCTGAGCAGCTTCCTTTTGCTATATGAAAAAAAAAAAACAAACCCAACTTTCTCCTGTTTATTAGCTTTTGTCAAATCTTTGTTTGAACACTTGAGCCCAGATCTTCAGACTATACGATACTACTCTCTTCACTTTCTAGTCTCAAAGCCCCTTGAAGTCTCTAGCAGTTGGGGAGGTCACTGGGAGGTGGTAGTAGTGACTCGTCTGGACCTTCACCATTGTCAACCACAAATACCATCTTTAGTCCCCATGTCGTATGTACTTCCAAATGACAATGCAAAAACCAAACACCTACAAGCCACCACTGACTTATCAGAATACTGGATAGCTACACAACACTTCACCAACCAATTCATGCATGCAAGCTACGGGTAAAAATTCATAGAGATAATCATTCCTAATGGCAAAGGATTCATGTTTTATTGTTTTGCCTTGTAAAATTGAAAATAAATAAATAAAAAGAGGCAAAGGGTCTTCCCCTGATTTTATCATGAAAAAGAGAGAGAATCTTGTCAAATACTATAACTTCATGCCAGGGCAATATAGAAGGTAGAAACTCATTGTCAAGAAAATTACTAATATATATGACAAAAATCTAATATCCACCTTTTCAACCTGATTAAATTGGAAAGTACTATAAGAAAAAGAAAAAAAAGATTGTAGATTTACCTGGATTATCTGCCCTGAATCTGATCGCAGCCCATCCAGCAGTAGGTACACTGATTGTGTTTCTTTCAACAGGATCAGCCAGATTAAATTTTTTTGGATCATTATCTGCATCAAAATTCCCAAATCCCTTGCCAACAACAAAGAAATTAAATCCATGAAGATGGAACGGATGACTCTCAGGTGCTATTATAGTGGTTCCTTGCAACACAAGTTGAACTGTCGAATTAAAAGCCAGCCTATAAGTTCTAGTCCCATTGATGGTCTGCAGATTTAATGCCGTATTATTTCCCGTATAATTAAAAGAATTTGGCGGCATTGCTGGAAAATCGTCTGTGAAAACCCCACTTATGCTATAGTAGTGTGCTTGAAGTAGAGCTGTAGTTGGCATTATAAAAGAAATATTATTAATAGCTCCCACAGCCTTGCTACCATTGACACATGTTGCGCAAGGGTCAATCCCGACACCGATAGTGAAGTATAGAGAATGGTCCACTGTTAATGGAACATTGGCTGGGAACTTCTTTGAATTCAGGCTTCGAAGATTGTCCATGAAAGTTGATGTTACTGGAGTTGCGTTTATAGCAGGAGTAGTGGTCAGGACTGGTGGGGAAAATGCAATGGTTCCCTTATAGCGCAAGAAAGCGATTGCTGTCACGTTATCAACAGCAACTACGGTATCCATGAAGGGAGAGACAGCCATTAAATACTTGCCAACGCTTTTATCTGCAGTTAATAGGGCATTTGTGGTTTGGCCTGGACCTATAAATATTGTGTCAGTGCTAAAGGGCTTAGTGTAAGCTGCATCCACTTCAACAACCGTTATATTGTGCCCTGCAATCTTGAAGAAGAGCTCATCGTTTAGTGCTGCATTGATAATGCGTAGCAAATAGGTCTTGCCACTTTCAACATGTAATGTGAAACCTGCGCACCAAATAGAACGTCAAAGATCCATGTATGGATCCTAAATAATTTCTTCACGGCACCAGAAAACGTGGCAATAAAAGAATTCAATTAGTTAAACGTAAATAAGACCTTAGTTTTTGTTCTAAGGTGGAAATTTTATAACCCAATATGAGTTTATCAGAACCATTAAAAGGGTCATTACCCGGAGAAGGGCAGCCAGGAACTGCCCCTGTCTGGCCATTAACAATGTGTGCATCTGATATGTTTGGGGGCAAGCCAGTTTGTGTTGCTTGGTTGACCACAGCTTCAACATCTGCTTTCCACCATTCACCTATATAATTAACAAAATCAATTACCATCACTTAATTGTCGATCTTGGGACTTTATAGGACAACAAAAAAAATGAGCAGCAGAAACTCATTAGAATTGCCGTGAAATTGGGAGAGAAAAAAAAGACTTGGATTGGAGCTCACCCAATATGATGATTTTTTCCTTATCAGGCTTTGGAAATGGGTAAGGAACGCCCTTCTGAGGCAAGATGACGATGGCACCATGTATTGTTGCCCTTAGCCATGAAATGTGTGCATGCCAAAGAAGCGTACCCCTCTGGCCTGTAAGCGTGAAATTGTAGAGATAGCTTTGCCCCGGCCGTATTGGACACTGCGTGATGTATGCTGGCCCGTCGGACCAGCCCGTGCGCAACTGCCTCACGCCGTGCCTGCCAAAACAAAATTTAGGCTCCAATTAATCATTAAAGTCGTCCTAATAATCACTCTTGAATCAAGTACCTAGCTATAGCTTTCAAAAACCAATTTTTAAGACTTCAGGTGCGGTTTATGGTTCTACCAATGGATGGTGACGTTGTATTGGACGTGGTTGGTGAGCTTTATATTGACATTATCGCCTTCCCTTGCATAAATAGTAGGCCCTGGAAACTTTCCATTGATGGTCACAATGGACTTGGTTGAGCAGAGCTTTGTTGTGTTCGTCAGGACTACCTGCCAATATAAACAGTGATTTTCACAAGCAAGATCACAACTTCTAATTCTAAAGAGACTTGCTGTCTTTGTAAAGTAGAAGTTCATAGAAGAGGGAAGAAGAGAAGGAAAATCAACTTGATACTAAAATGGCACGCTACTCTAAAGAATTTGTATTGTAACCATGCCAGACTTGCTTGACTTTTTCATTAATTATTGATGATTTTTTAATTTACATTGGTGTGTATGTGACGTGGGGGGAATTATTGAACTAATTTAGTCTCTATGAATCAAACAGATCACATTAGAAGAATTCATTTTAGTAGCCATTAATCATGTATAATTAATGAGGGTTTAATTATATATATTATACCAAACTAATCAAACAATTTTGATCCCCAGAAACCTAATTTAATTAATAATTTTATGTGACTGCACTACGACACTAGCAAGTGGAAATAAGCTTGTTCCGGACCACAAGAGCCTCTTTTAATTAAATTTTATACCACTGAAAAGAAATTCTCACATTTGATGGTCGATAGATAGCAAGGTTTCCTTAATGTTTTGTTTGAATTAATGCTTAATTTTAGTCACAGATACAACATTAAGCATGATCTTCTCTTTTTTAATTATCAAAAATGGCAACGGCAGCCCTTGTCCGTTGCTAGAGGTGGACTACCGTAAGAACGTAGCAGAGAATGAGCACTTACCCTGAAATCATAAAGACGGACCTCGCACTCCACCAAAGCCGGAAAAATGAAAATTACTAGCAGCAATATAGCCCGAGCCCGATAGTTCTCCATCCTCTCTCTCTCACTCTCTCTTTTTCTGTCTTTGTGTCTCTGAATTTTGACTTCCTTTGAAACACAAATGTATGACTGGCCACCTTTAAGTTTTATAAAAGAGAATAAACCTTCGATGCAGTGTCATTTTACCTGGTTAGGTGAATGAAAAGAACCCGCGCGCCATGAATGTTTCAGGTTTTCTTGCATGTTACACAAAGTTGACCAACACATTTGGAAGTATGCTAGTAAGACCTTGTTGTCATTAATGTCAAACGACTGAAACCCTCTTGTGTGTTGAGACATGCACATAGCCCAACTGAACTATCTCTCTCGATCGAGAAGGTATACCTTCCATGCAAAGGTTTTGTACGCATACTCCCTGTCAAGTACATTGAAACCAATGGACATTTGATGATGACAATCCGATGAAGTGTTCAAATTAGGAGTATTTACAAGGTAAGGTTTTTAGTGGTTGAATTATAGATTGGTTAAATGTTTTTTACATATAGCTAGCTTTTGTTAAGATAAATTTTCTTGATGAATGCTTTTAGATACCTATAAAAATCTTTTTTTTGGGTGTCTGAGAATCCTTCAATATTAAAATTAGCATTTTAAAAGGGAAAAAAAATGATAAATAAACTTGATAATTCAAGGAGTATTTATAGCTCCTAAATCTTATTTTTTTATTTTTAAATGTAGAAATTGAAAAGTAATTTTAACATGATAACATTTATGACGAATAAAATATCTCTCACACAAGTATTAATAAGTATTAATAGAGAAAATATCGTGTAAAAAAATATTAATGAAAAAAAAAACTCCAGCAATTGTTTTTAGATTTATAAAATAAACAAAAATACATCTTTTAAAGATTGAGCTCAGATGATCTGTCCAAGTCCGAGCCTAACTTAACTTTCTTCCTGATCTCGGTGTTTCTACCTAAATTTTAAAAAGAGTTTGAATAAAAAATATAATTCCCATGACCATTATGAATTTAGTGCTAAAACAGAAGAAATCTTGATCCATCACAATCAATGCAGGTGATACCGAATGTAGGAACTCTTTCCACCAACTCCTGCTGATTTTTGCTGTTTTAGATGTTGTTCGATATAATTACGGTTTTCTTTCTTTCTCTTTCTTTTATGAATAATTTTAAAAACCATATATAGAAAATAATCTTTTATTTTATGATTTTGGATTTTTTATAGCCACCATCATATATACCACTAATTAATTACCACCACAGCCATGCATCATTGCACTCAATATCATTCTCAATATTGTTATGATCACGTCCGTTGTGACCATCTCAATCTTCATTTTTATTGTTATTTCTTCACCGTTATCTTCTTTTTCAATATTACCATAATTATCTTTAATTATATCACCACCATCATTGTTTTATATCATATAGTCATGTTACTATGTCACTGTAACAATATCACCGTGGTAACTAATTAAAAATGTAATATTATTGGTTTTTATATTTTAACTTATAATATACCTTCTTATTTTTTAAATTAAATCGAGTCTATGTAAGATATTCTAAATAAATAACTTTAAAAAACTATGGACAATTAATAAACATGAGATAGTTTTGGTTTTCCAAAAAATTAAAAAACCAAAAACATTAAATGGTGTCCTTAGTTTTTGTGCTCGCTGCTGTAGCATTCCGAGTATAAATAAACGTCCTCAACTAATTAATAAGTTTAAGAGCTGGCTTTCTTAATTTCATTAAAAGAGTGTGATGTTAACTCTATAACACACTATCTCAAGTAATTAATTACACATACTCATTAATATTTCTATTTGCTGGATTTTTTAAAATGTAATTAAAATAATGGAACTCATGATTATTTGATAATAAAAGCTGAGATCTCATATTAAATAACCATCTCAACTCAAAATTTTAAAATATTAGTTTCTTGAATGGTTACTTATAAAAAAATTTAAGGTTATGAATATTTTAATTTAATTAAAGGAATGTAATATTAACTCTATAGCATACTCTCTAATAAAAGATTTTTAAACTTAAAATTTATTCATTCTTATCATTTTTCATGCTGATTTTTTTTAAAAACAATAACTGAAAGAATGAAACTTGTAATTATTTGATAATAAAAATTCTGATATAATGTTAATTAACTTTCTCAATTTAAAAATTTAAATTATTAAGAGATAATTAAATATTGATTTCAAATCTCCTATGTATAATACGCCAAAGATAGATGGATGTATTAACATCATATGGTCCATTAATTATTATATATTTCTTTGTGATGCTATGTATTCCCGTACTTTAGCAGTAGCATGGATATTTTGATGGATGTATTAAAAAATCAAGGGAGTGTTTGTTTTTATAGTTTAAATTGATTTTGGCGTGAAAAGGTATGAAAATGATGATTTTTATGTAATTTTTTCTATATTTTTATGTGTTAGTGTTAAGAATAAAAATAAAAAAAATATTATTTTAATTAACAAATACTTGTACAAAAACACCATAACTAAACACATTCTTAGTAATAATAATAAAAAGGACGGCAGACACTACTCTTCCAGAAGAGTATAAAAGCGCAGGAGATAGAAATTGTGGTGGTGGGTGTCCATGAATGCATGAAAGTGATAGTAAAAACACATACTTTATAGCTGAGAAATGGCTTTCAAGAATCACAATGCTTAAAGAAAGCATTAGGAATGGGTTTGTACGTACAGCTCAACCTGTCTGTCAACTTCCAAATCCTGCACCTGCTTCACCTTTCAATCCCACATTGTATTTATTTTTCATTAGGCCATCTCTTTAGTCCCTTTTTCACTTCTAGACAAGGTTTTTACCTTGCAAGGAATTCCTCGCAACTCAAGAAGAGGTAGAACATCGAAAAGAGCAAACCAGAAACCAGTAATAACCATGATATGAGAATTTGTTGGTGTGAAGCCTTTTTTACTTCACTCGATCTGGTCATAACCTCACATCTGCCAATTTTTTTAATGCGTTTGATATTGTAGTGGCTGGTTGTGATTTGAAAAAAATTTGTTTTATAAAAAATATTTTTAAATGAGGTTGAATTGGTATTTATGTATGTTTGGTAAAAACTGTAGTTGAAATTAAGGTTGAACAAAAAATTGTTTAATGTATTTGGTTAAGAATATTTTGAAATTGAAGTTATAAAATAATTTTAAAAAAATATATATTAATATTAATGATTTTTAATTTAAATATTGTAGATTTAACTATTGCTATTATATCATGAAATAAATAATACTTTATATAAAATATTTTTATTGTTCTATTAAACTATCTACAATTTAGGATTACGATTAAATTCTGCAAATGCTACATGTTCAAGCGCTTTCCGTTTAATTTATTTAATGTTATTAAATAATATTAAACACTAGTTTTTCGAATAAAATACAATTAAAAAATAAAAATAATTTTTTTATTTTACTGCATCGGATCCGATTCAATGCATTTTAAGCTTTGAACTGGAATAGTAAAGCATGCATTCACTGTTATAGCATGCTTTACTGTTCACTAAACACTATAGCCAGGTTAATCCACGCAAAGCAGTTCTGTCATGATTTCCTTTCCCCTGCATTTCAAACACAAAAACATTATGGACCCATAAAGTATGTTTTTTCCTTTACCAAACAGGTTGCAAGCTCATGGTTTATCGACTAAAACAACTATACTGTGATTGTGACTTTCCGAGAATCAGTGGCTATGAATTCGATGATTATATATGTTGTGTTTATGCCTAACGGACACGGGTCTTCGGGCCTTGAAGATAGCGCGTTCTAAAATGAACCAATCTGCAGTCACATCCAAGTCTGCCTCGTTTGGGTGCCCCATGAAATTATCCCACACTCTATATAAGGCCCAAACCCTTGTTTTGTAATTTAAGAGGCCAGCCCAGGTAGAGAACCCATCGAAGCGCGTATTTACACTAGCAAAACAAAAAAAAAGGGTACATTCACAGTAGAACGCAAGAGTTCGTCGTGGTGGGTAATGATCGTTAAATACCGAATTTTGAAGCTGAGAAATTGTTTTCATTGAAATGCTGATAACGTCACGGAAGATTTTAAAAAGCAAAGTACAAGTAGAAATGATGAAATGATGAAATATCTTTCCTTTTCCATTGGAATTTACTCCAAACAGCCAAAGAACACATTTTGGCAAACCAACACTGCACTTTGTTGGATAGTCTAGCAGTGACAGAACCCATGATATTAATCAAACTCCTATCGATGAAGCTTTTATAGCACCTTCAATCCTGTTAATGCCAGATTTATACAGAAATCCTAGATAATCTATTATGCTATCCTCGGAGGCGCCTTCCAAAGGGTCTATCTGAAATGACCAGTTAACTAGTGTGGAATCATCCCAATAATCAACAAGTTTTAATGTATTTATTGATCCATCCAAACCGACATTGCTGGCTTCCATTTTGTAAACATAGTTGTGTGATGTAGAATCCAGAGAAACCAACCTCTCCTTGATCCATGATCTGTCACCATCTTGTTGAGGGAACATGAATCCTGACACTAACCGAACATAACCTGGAACACCTTCTTCTCCAACCAAGTCAGTGCATCTTTCCACCATTGGCATCCATTCTGCTAGCTTCTTGGCTTGAGAAACCATTGTCCAGACTTTGTCTATAGGTGCATCAACTATGCCTCCAACCGATCCACGCCATTTCACCACTCCTGCTTCGACCTCCTACATGGAAGGTAACTGCTATGATCAGACTAAAAAGAAGAGTCGTAGCTTGTAGGTTCCAAAGTTCACAACAATTAATTAATAAAATAATAAAAAAGAACTTGTGCTTCCCATTGTTACATGTTGGTTTTAATGGAAAGAAAATGGAATGTAAAGAGCAGATGCATACCATGTTTACCAGTATCTTGTTGGGTATAGGGCTCTGTCTCAACTTGTGTCAGCAAAAACCCTTTACCTTGCAATTTTCAAGAAATCAAATTTTAAGGTTCGCTCTAAATAGAGTAGATGCGAATGTCCTTAGGATTATGATAATCTTGAGCTGACAAATAGAATACGTTAACTGTAAGAAAGCCAAGGTATGCTGTAAAGGAATCCTAAGAAGTACCAAAGTAAAGAATGGCATGGTCTGAGAATTAAGACAAAGAAATAGGGATAATTCCAAGACCAACCATCTTTATTGCCGCTCATGTGACAGTACTATAGCTACTTCGTGTAATTACTCATTTTTCCACAGACTTCTGAGAAAACAAACACTCAAAAAAATTTGACTCTGAATTTACCAAAATTCGTAAATAAATATTAGAAAAGCAAGTAGAGCTGAAACAAAGGATGCAAATTCCCCTTAACAGCAGCAGAAACTTCAATATAACCCGGTACAAAATTATGATCACCTGCCTTTAAAAGGGAAAAAAAATTATATATACTTCCCTTAAAGAGTGGTTATATATTTTCAACTTTCAATCACACGTATCAGAGAAGAAAACATGCCAAGGAAAGAGAAGTCATCATTCCTGCTAAATTTTCATGATCACACAAATCTAATCTTTTAATTGTAGAAGTCTCCATTATTTGAATGTTCCACGCACTACTGCACAAATCCGTATACATGATAGCTTAAATTTTGGTCAAAACAAATAAATTAAGGCATGAGAAGCTAGCACTTTCTCTTAAGCAGCAGCTCCAACAGGAACACCCTCGGCCTTGAGCCTTGATTTCCCATACAGAGTTTCCTCAAATCGGATAATCTCATTCTTGGATCCATATGCAACTTGAGTTCTGTCATCAAGATTTATTATTTCCTTGTCTAGCACAGACTTATGACCATCACTACTGTAACCCCCAGCTTTTTCAACCAATAACCCCAAAGGAGCAACCTCAAATAACAATCTCAGCTTGGCTTTGGAAGTTGGAGAAATCACATTGGTGAAGACACCCTTCTCTTTAACTATGATCTGTGGATAATGGATAACACACTCCGTTAGACATCTATGGAATCAGCCTCGAAAAGAAAATACGAGAGTAACATTTCTTGGGAAAAGTTATAATCACCTGATTGACATCTGGCACCATCCCTCCTGTGTATCTCAAGGTGTACTTCTCTTTTACGTAGTAGTTGATCAACTGTTGAGTGAGAAATAAAGGCATTGGTAAGAGACAGAACAGCTTGTGTTTTACAAATAATGATAATTAGCGGAACATCTCCTCCTCCTCCATTCAATAGAAAAGGGAAAAAGTAAAATAAAAACCTTTTCATAGTCAGGGTTGTCAAATGTGGCCCTCAAATTTCCAGGGGAGAAAAGTTTCCCTTCACCAACCTCTGTTGTCTCTTTGACATGTTGCCATTTTCCTGAAAAAAGAAACAAACAGATTCTTTCAGAGAGAAATGTATAGATTTAGGCACCCAGTAACTGTGGTGAAACCTGATTTCTCTGCAGTATAGAACAGAACAACTGAACAAGGCAAGAGGGTACAACAACTGCTGGACTGAATATGAGATGATCATAACAGTGATAAAAAAATTGCCCCTTGTCTAGGTTGAGTATTTGATGATAGTATCGAAGCCCCACCTTCATCAAGAAGAAGAAACTCATGGGTGCCAGGGTAGTCTTTAAGAGCAAGAACGTATGTAGTTCGAGGACCGTAAACCCCCATGGCTGCAGCCACTTGATCTCTCCCCGTTACCCCAATTAATTTTTCTCCTGGCCACACTCCAAAGATGGTGCCCACAGAGAAATTTGTGTCGACAATGCTGGAACCATCAAGTGGATCAAAAGCAACACTGAATCCACCTGTTCATATCATCACAATCATGTAAGGCTACTTTCCTTCCTAGACAGGGTAAAAAGTTAATGATTTCCGGTCAAAATTGATTGTTTTAGACTAGTTGTATATACGCAGACCTTCAACGGGGCCACCCATGTCTTGCAGTTCAGGGACCTCCTCAGAGCAAGCATATTTGCAGAAATGCGAGTGAGTCAAAGCCTACGCATCAAAATCAGTAGTCGTTATTTATAAATGAAAGAACTGTGTTCAAAAGGTGATCACCAAATTGAATCAGAATGCAACCGCTAGACCTAGTGTATCCATTTAAGCCACTCAAAATCATGTAACAAATGCCTTTTCAATGACGAAGTTTTTCTCATGGATACAGTGTCCCTTCTCACTTGTCCCAAAAAACAAATCTGGCGAGGTAACTATGCTATCTAGCAAAATTTAGCTATAGTCCATTATTAAGCAAGCTTAAATTAGTGACAAATCAATTTTTTTTTCAAATCAAACCTCAAAAAGAAGGTTGTTGGCAAGCATATCCACAGCAAGCTGCTCATCTCCAAAGGAGTTCACACAAGCCGTTCCTCCACAGGAAGCAGTCCTGACTTTGAAGGCAATGGTCCTCAATGCCTCGCCCATGCACATCATCACCCTAATCAGTCCCTTATCTGGAGTTGCCTTTGCAAGGAATTCTTCCTACAGTCGGAAAAGGAAGAAAAGAACTTTAGCTATTACGATCATAGCTAGAACTGTATGAAACAAAATTACAAAAAATACCATACCAGGCTATCACCAATCTCACATCTGGTCACAAGGGAAGAGTTCTTTGCTTTTGAAACCCTTAGTGATGATCTTGGTATGAAGCGCAACGTCTCCCCAAATAGCGAGCTTGATTTCAGACTCTGTCATGTATTTTAGACATCCTTTTACAACTTTTTTTTTCCCACAAATGTTGTACGCATGAAAAATAGACATTCATGTAAAATTCTCATTTCCGCATCTCCAAGTCTACCTGGAAATACTGAAACATGCATAGCATTTCTATATGCAATTAGTAATACACAGGTGTTATTTATTAGATATATATACCCTCGTAGCGAAGGACGGAGAAATGGACCGTGGAGACATTGAAGCTTTTGAATGCTGAGAAACACCAGGTAAGTAAGCCCCTCGAGCACAGCATGCTATACCAGTCTCCATTTTAGCTGGATGTCCAAGTTAGCAGGAAAAACAGAAAAAGAGTGCAAAAGCTTTGCTTTTCTTGAAATGTTGCTAGCAGAATATTTGAGTATTGGGCATGGAACCTTGGAATGGAGTGTAAACTAGATAAGCAGTTAATTGCGTAATGCCACGTGGATTGTGCCGAGTAGATAGGATGATCCAGTGGCTTTCGGGTCAGGTTAATTACCATCTCCCAAATATATGTGGCTCTGCTCTTATCAATGAGATATGGTCATAGCAAGCCCAACATTTTTGTCGTCTTATACTTTAACGGCCTGCGGTTTGCATTACGTATTGAGCTCATGAGGTCTGTAGTTTGTTGCAGCAGGAAAGGAACACCAGAATCTCCATGCTCTATTGGACACAGTGCCACTAAATTTTCACATTGGTGGCCCATTCGCCAGCTTCTTATCGTATTCTATACAGACATTTGACCAGGACAGATGATAATCTACAATGGTTAACAAGGATCTGATATAAGATATCGCGAGGTTGGGCAAGATTACTTAGATTATCACTAATTCCAAACCAAAGAATTGTTAGTTCTGCAGAATTTTTGTTATACCCTCAAAAGTAACCAAGAAACCTTGCTCGAAAAAAAATATTCAGGTCTCGACTGATGTTATTGCTTCATTCACTAATTCTTTCTTTGGAAGAGGATAAGTGTCGCCAATTAGGTTTCACTCAAAAAATGATCCGCTTCAAGATCATCATTCCCAGCAGAAAGAACTTGACCAAATTTCCCAGAGACCTACTAGTTTCGGAGATTAAAAAAGGGGGAGCTGTAAAATCAGGCCAGATAAATTGATCATAAGGTCAATAAGACTGGCTGCAAAATTCCCACCGCGAGTTTTCTTAATAGGCTTACAAGACACGATCATTTCAATAGCAATTTTACAATATTCAAGCAGGAAATCTAATTTCTCTCTCTCCCCCTATCAAAACATATCGTGAATCATATTGTACCAGGTCACAACTGAAGTTGGACTACATATACCTGATTCTTCGGTACAACAATATGATAGCTGGTGATCCCCTAACATCTTTCCACCATCAACTTATAAAGTTGTCACCCCATTAACCAAGTTGATAGCAATATCTACAGTCTGACCCAATTCAATGGCCGCTCCAACATAGGTATTGGGTGTCAACTCCAAAAGATAATCCTTTGCTTTTTCGGGTAATTCCAGGCCTTCAGTAAACTCCTTTATGCTATCTTTGGTAACTGCTCTTCCCCTGGTTAGCTCTTTCAACTTCTCGTATGGCTCTGGAACACCATATCGGCGCATCACCAGTGCAGAATTTGTCGTTCCAAAAGATTAGGAATGATTTAAGAATATGATGGGACTCAAAACTAGTAAACAGTATTGGAGGTAGAAAACTTTGAGCTTAGATAGAAAAGACTCTAGATTCATCAATCTAAAGAATCATTGAGAAACGACATTTTTCGTACAAATGAGACAAGAAAATTAAAGATCGATAAAAGGAAAGGTACATACAGTCTGTATTGGTTCAGCAAGCACCTCCCATGATTGATTCAAGTCTTCACTCAAGCGAGTTTCATTAACCTAAATGAGATATTTAGTTCAATCAGAACAAAAGCTGAATGTAGAAGCAATCAAAGCATTCTCCAGCAATCACGATATCTTAATCAGCTAACCCTCAATGAAAGCTTCATTATCAAGAAGAAGGAGGAGTTGGAGGAGGAGGAGAACTCAATTCTACTGCAAAAAAGAAGCACAAAAATGAACTGCTTTGCATGCACTTCTTAGGAGAGAAGGCGCATTACTTGTGTTATATCACGTACCTGAAGCTTTGCTATTCCCTGCAATGCACTTTTGTAGGTGAGAAGAGAATGTCCTGAGCCTTCGCCCATATTCCTCAGAACAGTTGAATCTGTCAAGTCACGCTGCAAATAGAATACAATGCAACAAAACTTTTAAAAAACTACCTAAATACCTGTGGCCTATATATAGATGCATACAACTAGAGCAGCTACACAAGTACCTTACTACTTCTCAAGACCAAACTTATGCAAGAATAAAATGAATTTAAGGAATTTGAAAACAAAAGAAACCTCACTTCTAGGTCTATGATGATATAGAGGAATAACTTCAGAAGCTTCATTTAGGAAGGATCTCAACACAATTCTTTAACTTGGTATACCATATGAACTCAAAGCAACAACTTAATACTATAGACAAGTATCTGAATAACGAAAGGGAAGCGGGCCGCCTTACCTGCCAAAGTGAAATTGGCAACTTCTCACCGAGATGGGATAAGCTTCATTGGGCTTTCCCAAGATTGCCTTCACTGTTTTCAAAATCAATAGATTCACTTTGTGAGGCATAGTCGAGGACCCAATCTCACCAGCCTTGGTTGTCTGTTTCAAAGTCTTGTGCAAATAACTACTCTAGTGTGAGGATAACTACTTCAAAATTCACAGTGTCGATTCAACACCAGATCGTTCGCCTGCTTAAGTATGCCAAGGATATAAAGCCCCATATATCTCTATCAAAATCAATCAATATAGTGTTGAAAACAATAATTGCATAGAAAAGTCTTGCCATGTAGTCATGTGGCTCAATCTGCAAAGCAAGCACAAAGCCACATAGTCAGCAGGAAGACCAGATGCATTAAACATGGGACAAAAATATCAAGAGAAAGAAAAGCTAAAGGAGAAGAAGTGATGCTTGTGCAGCCTTCATCGCATCTTCCTTCAACACGGAGTTTCCATGTAACTACTCACAAATTTTATATCATCAATCAATGAAAACTTATCACCCTCCATGCTCTCATTCCTTCAAGTTCCTATATTTAAGCACTGATGTAGGCAGTGAAGCAACTAAGCTAGTTACAGATGATGTTTCGAATGAATTTAAATGTTATTATGAACTAATTGACTAGCTTTTAATGTGGAAACTGAGCAGGATTAATGAGCACAAAAATTATAGCTGAGCAACATAGGGGTTAAAAAACAATCCATGAGATTCAACAAACTCTCTTGCAATTTGAGGCCACTTAACACTGGGATATGCTGAAAGATGGGCATTGCAGTTTCCAACAGCACCAGCAAGCTTCCCCTTTATCTTAACTTGAGAAATTCCGTGCCTTCGTGCGCTTAGCCTGGCCGCAAAAATTGTCATTTCCTTTCCCAAAGTTGTTGGTGAAGCTGGCTACAGATAATGAAAGCAACAAAGTCACCACTTTATGAACAAACAAGTCTTAGAGGAAGCCATAGTTATAAATACCGCACCGATCATAAACAAACAGCAATTTTGACAGCAAGGATAAGAACCAAATTGATATGATCAACAAAGATGTGATTAATTTGCTGTTTAAAATAGTTTTGTAAATCAAGGCATATCATTGCATGCTAGAGGTAGCCATATCACCTGTCCATGAGAGCGAGAAAGCATCGGAATGGAAGCGTTATCTTAGCCAATTTACATCTGGCTTTGGTCAATTTATCCATGACCGGAAATACGACTACATTCATTGCTTCTTTCAGCATCAATGCATGGGCAAGATTATTGATATCCTCAGATGTGCAAGCAAAATGGAAAAATTCAAGCACCTGAGGTAAATTTTCAAGATAAAGATGTTGAAATACTGTTTATAAATGGAAACCAATAAAGAATCGGCTCAGAGTAGCGTCGTGATGTTGTTTTAAAGTGTTTATTTATAGATAACATTTTAGTGATATAACCAAGTTTATTAAAAACAAATTAAAAATAAAAAATATATATATATATTCTTTATGAAATAATAAGTTTATTAAATATTATGATGGTTAATAAAACTATATCATTATTAATGAAATAATTATATTTTAGATTAAATTGAATAGTTATTATTCAGTTTTATTTCAATTGTTATAAATATCAAAATTAATTATGAAAAATAAAAAAATAAATTTTAAAAACAAATTAATACATATCAAATATCAAATGTTATTTTTTAATATTATAAATACTTATATAATAAGATTAGAAATTCAATAAAAAAGTTCATCTGTATAACTTTTATTTAATTTACTATACAATAAAAATATATACTTATAAATATTTAAGAGAAAATGTTTCTTTGAAATATAAGATACATATTTTATTTTATTTTCAAACTACACCGGCAAAAGAATCATCATTAGGCAATCGCAAAAAAATCCAATAACGTGGCAAGCTATCTCTGGCAAGTAAGATAGGATTTTTAACCTTGGAAATCTCCGGGCATTTCTTTTTAAAGAAATATTCAACTGCTTTTACATCATGGTTAGCCACTTCCTCGATATTTGTAACTTCCAACGCGTCATCCATGCTATATCCATCAATTAACTTAACCCTTCCAAATAAGCCTTGACTTCTTCACTAAAGTTCGGGACCTCGATAACTTCAGGGATTTGTGAAAGCTTCAACAACCATTTAATCTGAGAAATAATACTTAAATTAAACCAAATTTATGAGAGAAAAAAAATGAAGAGATAAAAATAATAAAATTACATGTGATAATAAAGTTGACATTGGAATATCCACCGACATTAAAATCTGAAAATTAAAACATTAAAAAATATAAAAAAAACTTGGAGAAAAGTACTAATATTCAAGATACTTGAGAATAAAATTAATATGTTAAAATTTTTAAAATATTTTAATTCAAGCAATTTGATTTATTTTTTCTAATTAGAGTGTTTGATGACTTGATATGAAGAGTCTAAAATATTGTTAACTAGTAGCATGCAATTCTTAGTAAGTTAAGATGAGCGGTAACTATGGTAGTAGAGGTCGTATTTGATAAGTCAGATGACCAATAATTGATACCTGCAAAAAAATCATCGTCGATGGATATAAGGACTTCAATAATTTTGTAGAGAGAAAACGTATAATAATATTTTAGAAAGATAAATTCTAAAAATAAATATATTAAAAATATTAAAAAATAAAGAGATTGTGAACTTTTAATTTGAAAAATTCATGGTGTATTTATAGCCTATAATTTTTTGTTTTTTGTAAAGAAAAGAGGCTGAGTTGTAATTTTATTATTATAATATTTTAAATTATATTATACTCAAATAATACATATTAAATCGGTATAAAATATTAAGGAATTTACATGAAGTTGAAGAAAAATTCTCTAGTAAATATTAGTACAAGAAAGATGCTCAAAAAATGAATTTAAACACACTGCTCCAACTCAAATATACTGGGCTTGGGCGTGATAGCCCAAGCCCACAGGAGTGATAAAGATACAAACCTAGCACCCTTGGTGGTGGTGGGCGAGAACCCTATATGGATATGCACCTAGTGTGGATGCCCAATACGTGCGTTCATGCTTCTTGGGAACTAGGTTCAAGATATGACGCTTGAGCTGTATTCTTTTGTTTTTTTTGGATTTCTTTTTTAAATAAAATCTATTTTAGAGGGGTTTTATGGTGCTGGATCCATCAGAAACAAAAAGTACCTCGACAGGAACACGATAATAAATGAGACCGTATTCACTCACGAGGAGACAAATGCTTGACTTTCTTCCAGTAACGACCGTCTAGAGGAGATAGCGCCGTCGAATTTGATAGCTCAAAATCACGAAGGCCGTCTCCAGCCATCTTCAACAACAACCAATAACAAAACAAGACTTTTTTAATATGAATTTAAGTTTTTTTTTCCCAAGAGATATATAAAATTAAATTAAGATTAGAGGAGGTGATAATACTACCTGAGGTGTGGCGATGCTGACGTTGGTGTCTTTGATGGTGGATTTGCAGGACAGGTCTCTAGGAGAAAACGACATCGTTGAGAAGCGAGGAACGGCATTTGAGGAAGGATTGAAGAGGATGCTGGATTTTTGACATGGGGGCGGGTTGATAAGAGTGAGAGGTGGTGGGTTCTGTTAAAAACCTTGGAAGAAGAAGAAGCGGCAGCGGCGGCAGCACCAAACTCCATTAACAAATGTGAGTTTCTTAAAATATTTTAAAAAATATATATTAAAATATTATTTTTTTAAAAAATTATTTTTAATACGAAGAGATTAAAACAAACAATTCAAAAAAACTAAAAAAATAATTAAAAATAAATACATTTAATTTTTTAGAAAAACCGCAAAATCAAATTCTAGCAAAGACTACAGTTTCGAGCTCAAGTGTGCGTGGCTTTGTGCTTCGCGGTCTTTTTTTTCTTTTTATGGCGTCGACCTAAGCAGTTTTGAGTTCTTGTTTTTTTTTTTATGTTTTTTTTTTTTTTTGTCTATTTTTGAATTTGAGGTGATTAGGTCTGGACTTCGGGTTCTGGTTTGTAATTGGGCCGTCAGTTGAGTAGATTTGACGGGAATTTTCGAAACTACTTTTTTTTTTTTTTAATGCGATCAGAGCTATATTGTTGTTATTGTTATTATTATTATTATTATTATTATTATTATTATTATCCGGCCCAGTAAGTAGTAACTCTCCAGCTAGATATGACAATTGGTTAGGGGTAGGTGGATTTTGATTGAGTTGTCTCGTAATATATATTTGATCCCAACCCTAGGTCCTAATGGATAAAGGTGGGTTAATTCGTGGATTTGAGAGTTATTTTTTTCTTAAAAAATAAAATACCCAGCTACTTTTATAGAATAGAATTTACCCACATCTCATAAATTTATAATTTTATATACAATAAACAGGTAAATTTAATAAAAATAAATACATTGATTACAAGATATTAAAATAATTAAATAGAACATTCAAGTTTTAATACAAAAAAATAATTATAAAATTAAATTACGAGTGGATTTCATAGACTAAATCATAAAGGTATAATATCAAATTTGTTTAAATTTCTCATGAATTCACTATACAAATTAAACACGGGCATATTTTTTTTATTTTAAATAAACATAAATGTCATATTTGCAGGGATCATATTCAAAGAGGATATTTAAAAGTTTGTATATCCGGGTATAAGAATATATTTTTTTAATGGACTCTAAAAAAATTTTACTTTGATAAAATGCTGGATTGTCCATAAGGAAAATCCAGATTTATCCTAACTTGCATCCACAACTCCTTTCAAAATCTTTGTGAAAAAATAGATTTGTTATATCATGCTGATAATATAAATTATTTTTTATAAAAATAATAAATCATTTTAAAAAAAATCAGAAACTGGAAACAAAAATGATTTTGATTTAAAAAAATAA
>Ga0307510_10002543_pt1 | contig 20792 bp, 15 predicted proteins | sample 12_EM_MG_FD_207224 | JGI IMG/M metagenome (GOLD analysis project Ga0307510, IMG submission 207224) | Populus trichocarpa ectomycorrhiza microbial communities from riparian zone in the Pacific Northwest, United States - 12_EM | ecosystem: Host-associated > Plants > Roots > Unclassified | place... | reverse complement strand
CGGCAGGCCGCTGCGGTCGTGCACCTTGCGGCGCAGGCGGAATACCAGCATCTCAAGGCGGCGGCGGGCATTGGCGGGATCGCCGTCGTCGAGCGCCTGCATGAGATCTTCGCGGGAGAGCGGCGAACCGCCGGCATCGATCAGCGCGGCCAGCACGGCGCGTTCGGTGGACGTGAGGGCGATGGCCTGTTCGTCGGGCGTGAGCAGGCACCAGCCGGCGGAGTCCAGGCGCCAATGGCCGCCGGTGGCGGCCGGCATGGATTCCATGGGCAATGCCGATGGCGCGATGGCCGGCTCCGCGGCATCCATGCGCCGGGCCAGGCCACGCACCGTGGCAATCACGGTATCGGCGTCGGCGCTATCGACAACCCATGCGTCGGCGCCCCAGTCCACCACCTGGCTGGGCGAGAACATGCCATGGCGGGGGATGCCTGCCACGATCCCCACCGTCGATGCGTTGCGCAGATTGCGCACCAGCGGTGCGCCGTCGTCGTCGATCGCCGCGGCATCGACCAGCACGATGTCCATGCGCCGGCTCAGCAGGAGCCGATAGAGCGCGCAGGAAGAGTGCACCAGGTCGAGCGTGATGCCAGCCCCGGCCATGTGGGCGGGAAGTTCGCGCGGAAACACGTTGTTACCCGGGCAGGTGTGCAACACCACGCGTGGCGTGGGCAAGCTGGTGTGACTGACTGGAATCATTCGCATCGTTCCCTCGATGATCGGTGATCGGCCGTCCGTGCCGAGGGGTGTTTATAGCAGTACTCGCGGCCCTTGGGGTATCGGGAAATGCCGCGCCGGTTGTTGCCGAATTCCCATGCATGCCTTCTGGCACTGTGTCGTAGGTCATGGTCATCCCTAGGGTGGGAAGATCACTCAAGGGAGCCTAGGCCCATCATGCGTCCTCTCGTCCGTCCTTTCGTACTTACCGTCCTCGCCGCATGTTGCGGCGCGGCATTGGCGGCACCACCCGAAGCCGCGCCGCTCGCCCGCCTGCCGGTGTGGGCAACGCCGGAGGCCTACACCCTCGCCTTCAAGGTTGATCCGAAGGAAACCAATTACAGCGGCAGCAGCACCATCAAGGTCAAGCTGTCGCAGGCGTCGGACCACCTGTGGCTGCATGGCCGCGACCTGACGGTCAGCAAGGTCCTGGTGACCGGCGCCGACGGCAAGGCGCATGAAGGCAAGTATGTCGCTGTGGCGCCGAAGGAAGGCGTCTCCCGCATCGACTTCGGCAGCACCTTGAAGCCACAGGAACTCACCCTCGCCATCACCTTTACCGCGCCGCTCAACCAGCAGTTGCAGGGCCTATACAAGGTGACGCACGAGGGCGTGCCCTATGCGATGACGCAGATGGAGCCGGTGAGCGCGCGCTTCGCCTTCCCGGGCTTCGACGAACCTTCGTTCAAGACGCCGTTCAACCTCAGCCTTACCGTGCCCGCCGATGACCAGGCCGTGGCCAACACCAGCGCGGTGAAGGAAGAAAAGGCCGGTGACGGCTGGAAGAAGGTGACCTTCGCCAAGACCGAACCACTGCCAACGTACCTGGTGGCCTTTGCCGTCGGCCCCTGGGACATTGTCAAAGGTCCGGATATCGCCGCCACCAAGTACCGCGATCATGCCACCCCGCTGCGCGGCATCGCCGCCAAGGGCGAAGGCCACCGCATGCAGCATGTGCTGGGCGAAACGCAGTCGATCATCCACACGCTTGAGGACTACTACGGTTTCGGCTATCCGTTCGACAAGCTCGATCTGCTCGCCGCCCCGGACTTCTCCGCCGGCGCCATGGAGAACGCGGGCCTGGTGACCTTCCGCGACTGGCTGCTGCTGATCGATCCGGATTCCCCGGCGCAGTATGTGCGCGGTTCCTTCAACGTCAACGCGCACGAGCTCGCCCACCAGTGGACGGGCGACACCGTCACCATGACGTGGTGGAACGACATCTGGTTGAACGAAGCCTTCGCCACCTGGATGCAGCAGAAAGTGACGCAGAAGGTGCATCCGGAGTATCGCGCCGATCTTGACCGTATCCGCGGTGCGCAGGGTGCGATGAACAACGACGCCTTGGTGAGCGCGCGCAAGATCCGCCAGGAAATTACCGGCAACGGTGATATCGAAACCGCCTTCGACGGCATCACCTACCAGAAGGGTGCCGCGGTGCTGGGCATGTTCGAAGGCTACGTGGGCGAGCCGATTTTCCAGAAGGGCATGCGCGCGTACATCCAGGACCACAAGTTCGCCAATGCCAGCGCCGACGACCTGGTGGAGTCGATCCGCAAGGCCGCCGACAAGGGCGAGGACTTCCGCAAGGCCTTCAAGAGTTTCCTTGACCAATCCGGCGTACCGTACGTGCAGACCAAGGTGTCCACCGAAGGCGGCAAGACGGTGCTGCATCTGACGCAGAGCCGCTACCTGCCCACCGGTAGCACGGGCGACCGCAACCGTGTGTGGGGCGTACCGGTGTGCGTGCGCTACGGCACGGCGTCGGGCAGCAAGGTGAGCTGCGAACTGCTGGACAAGGCCACCGGCACCATCACGCTCGAAGGTGCATCCTCGCCTACCTGGGTGCTGGCCAACGCCAACGCCAGCGGCTACTACCGCTTCAGCATCGACAAGGCCGATCTCCCGCCGCTGGTGAAGGTGGCTTCGTCCCTGAGCGACGGCGAGCAGCTGGTGTACGCCGACGCACTGGACGCCGGTTTCAACCAGGGCGACCTCGATGCGCATGACGTGCTGGTGGGCCTGAAGCCGCTGACCTCAAGCAAGACGCGTGAAGTGGCCGCCGTGCCCACCATGATGCTCAACCAGTTCTACTACCGCCTGGCCAAGACCGACGCACAGCGCGCGGCGGTGGTGAAGTATGCGAAGGACGCCTACCTGCCGCGCATGGAACAGCTCGGTTACAAGCGCAAGGCGGGTGAACCCGATAGCGATTCGCTGCAGCGCGCGGCACTGGCCGAGTTCCTCGGCGGCGACATGCGCATCGCCGAAGTCCGCAAGGCCCTGCTGGCGCAGGGTGATGCGGCACTGAAGCCGAAGGCCGATGGCCGCCTGGACCTGGGCGCGGCCGATCCGGACCTGCTGGGCGTGGCGCTGGGTGTGGCCACGCAGGAACACGGCAAGCCCGCGGTGGACGCCCTGATCGCCGAGCTGCCCAAGAACAGCGATCCGCAGCAGCGCAATGCGATCCTGGCGGGCCTGGCCGAGACCAGCGACACCGCACAGCTCAACCGCGTGCGTGACTACGCCCTCACCAAGGACGTCAAGGTCGGTGAGATGGCCGCGCTGCTGCGTGGCGGTCGCGAAACCCGCCCGCAGCGCGACGCGCTGTGGACCTGGGCCACCACCAACTACGACAAGATCGTGGCCCGTACCGGCAGCTTCGGCGGCGGTGCGTTGCCGCGCCTGATGGGCGGTGGCGGTTGCTCGGAAGAAGAAGCCACGCGCCTTACGGATTTCTTCGCCACCCGTGCGAAGAACGTCTCCGGCGCCGAGCGTGGCCTGGCGCAGACCACCGAAGGCAGCAAGCTGTGTGCGGCGGGCATGGCCAAGCAGGATCCGTCGGCGCTCACGCGCTAAAGGCAAGAAGGCGGGGTCAGAGTGAATACTCTGACCCCGTCCCGGCGCCTCGGTACAATGCGCCCATGAATCGACCCGCTTCCACCGTCCGCGACACCCTGTCGGCGGCTACCGGGCAACTGGGCGACCGGGTCGACGCCGAGTTGCTGCTGCTCCATGCCCTGGGCAAGCCGCGCAGCTGGCTGTTCGCCCATGGCGATGATCCGATGCCCGCCGATGTCCGCGTGGTGTTCGAGCATGCGGTGGCCGAACGGCTGCGGGGCGTCCCGGTTGCCTACATCACCGGCCGCCAGGGCTTCTGGTCGCTCGACCTGGAAGTCACTCCCGATACCCTCATCCCCCGGCCCGAGACCGAGCTGCTGGTGGAAGCGGCGCTGGCCTGCGCGCCCGGCGATACGCCCTGGCGGATCGTCGACCTGGGGACCGGCAGCGGTGCGATCGCCCTCGCGCTGGCCCGCGAGCGGCCCCATGCGCATGTGGTGGCGGTCGATGCCAGTGCGGCAGCGCTCGATGTCGCCCGGCGCAATGCACGAATCCACGGCCTGGGAATGAGCTTTGTCCACGGCCACTGGCTCGATGCGGTGGCTGGCGAGCGCTTCGATCTGATTGTTTCCAATCCTCCCTATATCCAGGCGGACGATCCGCACCTGGCGGCGTTGTCGCATGAGCCGTCCACGGCGCTGGTGGCCGGTGTCGACGGCCTGGACGATATCCGGCAGATCGTCAGCGGCAGTCCCGACGCGCTCCTTCCCGGCGGCTGGTTGCTTCTCGAGCACGGCTGGGACCAGGGGCGAGCCGTGCGCGCCCTGTTTGGCGACGGATGGCAACAGGTGGAAACACTTTGCGACCTGGAAGGACGCGAGCGGGTTACCCGCGCACGATTTGGTGGTCGATAGTCCGGAAATTGGGAAAAAGCGCTGTCAGGGGAAGCCGCGGCGTTTGTCGGCCACGTGATGCCTGTCACGAATGGCAAGGATGCCCGCTTGATCGGTGCACGGGCGCGGCGTGATGGTCGCCGTGTCCAGGCACCCGGCACCGGGTCGGGCGCGGACACGACTTCGATAAAAGGAATTTATCCATGCGTATCGTCCTGCCCATGGTTGCTTTGTGCGCCATGCTTTGCAGTGGATTGGCCTGCGCTGAGGGCACCTCCGAAAACAAACCTTCCGGTGCGACTGGCAGCTTCCGCAACATTGCCTACTTCACCCAATGGGGCATCTACGGCCGCAACTACCACGTCAGGGATATCGATCGCAGCGGTTCGGCGGCGAAGCTCACGCACATCAACTACGCCTTCGCCAATGTGCGCGATGGTGTCTGTGAAGTCGGGCGCACCCAACCCACCAACCCGACCACCGGCGAAGGCGGCGACGCCTACGCCGACTACCAGAAGGCTTACAACGCCGTCGACAGTGTCGCTGGCGTTGCGGACGGCTGGGACCAGCCGCTGAAGGGCAACTGGAACCAGTTGCTGCAAATGAAGAAGAAATATCCGCACCTGAAAGTGTTGGTATCGCTCGGCGGCTGGACCTGGTCGCGTGGCTTTTCGCATGCGGCGCGACCGGAGAACCGCCAGCGCTTTGTCGCTTCGTGCATCGATGCCTACATCCGGGGCAACCTGCCTCGCGTGGGCGATGCCGGCGGCCCGGGTGCGGCCGCCGGTGTTTTCGACGGCATCGATGTCGATTGGGAATACCCTGCCGCGCCAGGCATCGACGACACCTCGCATTCGCCAGTGGACACCGAAAACTTCACCGCCCTGATGGCGGAGTTCCGGCGTCAGCTCGACGCCGTGCGGCCAGGGTTGCTGCTTACCGTCGCCGTGGGCGCGGGTGTCGACAAGATTCGTGTTACCCGCCCTGGCGATTACAGCAGGCACCTGGACTTCATCAACCTCATGACCTACGACTTCCACGGCGGGTGGGAGGGCGGCACCAACTTCCACTCGCCGCTGTACGGCACACCCGCCGATCCCTCCACCGGCGACGTCCGTCGCTACAACACGCACGATGCCGTCCAGGCCATGAAAGCCGCTGGCGTTCCCGCGGCCAAACTCAATCTGGGCATCGGCTTCTATGGCCGTGGCTGGACAGGTGTATCGCCGGCTGCCAAGGGTCTTTATCAGGCCGGACGTCCCGCACCAGGCACCTACGAAGCGGGTATCGAGGACTACAAAAAGTTGGCGATTCGGGGTTATCCGAGCTATCGCGACAGCACGGCCGGGGCGCACTGGATCTACGCCAACGGTGAGTTCTGGAGCTACGACGATCCAGCCAATATCGCCCTGAAGATGCGCTACGTGCGCGAACAGGGCCTAGGCGGTGCGTTCTCGTGGGAACTCAGTGGCGACGACAGCCGCGGCACCCTCGTGCAGGCAATGAGCCAGGGCCTGGGCCCACGATAAAGTCCGATTAGATTGGGGTCAGAGTGAATACTCTGACCCCGTTTGCGCAGCGACTCAGCCGGTGCTGGCGACGTCCGCGGGCATCAGCTGGCCGAAGCGGGTGCGGATGGCGTTGCGGATGCCGGGAAGATCCAGGCCGGCCATGCTCAGCACTTCCTCGCGCGAGCCGTGTTCCAGGTAGGCATCGGGCAGGCCAAGGTGCAGGATCGGCAGCGTGATGCCGTGCGCGGACAGCAGTTCCGCCACGCCGGCACCGGCGCCGCCGGCGATCGCATTGTCCTCGAGGGTCACGAACGCCTCATGCGTGCGCGCCAGTTCCAGCACCAGGGCGGCGTCCAGCGGCTTGACGAAGCGCATGTTGGCGAGCGTGGCATCCACTTCGGCGGCGATCACCGCCGCCGGTGCCAGCATGGTGCCGAAGGACAGCATGGCCAGCCCGTGGTGCCCGCGGCGGCGGATCTCGCCCTTGCCGATGGGAAGCACATCCAGCTGCGGTTCGATTTTCGCGCCCGGCCCGGTACCGCGCGGATAACGCACGGCGGCGGGGCCTTTGTACTGGAAGCCGGTGGAGAGCATCTGCCGGCATTCGTTTTCATCCGAAGGCGCCATGATCACCATGTTCGGCAGGCAGCGCAGGAACGAAAGGTCGAAGCTGCCGGCATGCGTGGCGCCGTCGGGACCGACCACGCCGGCGCGGTCGATGGCAAAGGTCACGTCCAGGTTCTGCAGCGCCACATCGTGGATGGCCTGGTCGTAGGCGCGCTGCAGGAAGGTGGAGTAGATCGCCACCACCGGCTTGGCGCCCTCGCAGGCCATGCCGGCGGCCAGGGTGACCGCATGTTGCTCGGCGATCGCCACGTCGAAGTAGCGCTGCGGATATTCCCGCGAGAAACGCACCAGTCCCGAACCTTCGCGCATCGCCGGCGTAATGCCGAACAGGCGGTCGTCGGTAGCCGCCATGTCGCACAGCCAGTCGCTGAAGATGTCGGTGTAGGTGGGCTTGGCTGGGCCGGCCTTCTTGGCCAGGCCCGCGGTGGGGTCAAACGGGCCTACCGCGTGGTACTCGATCTGGGCTTCTTCGGCCGGGGCGTAGCCCTTGCCCTTGGTGGTGATCACATGCAGCAGCTGCGGGCCGGGCAGTTCCTTCACCGTGCGCAGCGCGGTGAGCAGCTGCGGGATGTTGTGGCCGTCGATCGGGCCGGTGTAGTGGAAGCCCAGTTCCTCGAACAGGGTCGAGGGCACGAACATGCCCTTGGCATGTTCCTCCCACCGGGAGAAGAACCGGCCGAAGAACGACTTCTTCGGGATCGCCCGCTTGGCGCGCTCGCGCCACACGTTGAGCGTGTGGCTGGCCATGGCGCGGGCCATCATCTTGGTCAGCGCGCCGACGTTCTCGCTGATCGACATGCCGTTGTCGTTGAATACCACCAGCATGTTCGGTTCGACGTCGCCGCCGTGGTTCAGGGCCTCGAAGGCCATGCCCGCGGTCATCGCGCCGTCGCCGATCACCGCCACCACCTTGCGGTTGTCGCCCCGGCGCTGCGTGGCGATGGCCATCCCCAGGGCGGCCGAGATCGAGGTGGACGAATGGCCGACGCCGAAAGTGTCGTATTCGCTTTCCTCACGCCGGGGAAACGGCGCCAGGCCGTCCTTCTTCTTGATCGAGGTGATGCGCTCGCGCCGGCCGGTGAGGATCTTGTGCGGGTAGCACTGATGGCCCACGTCCCACACCAGGCGGTCGCGCGGCGTATCGAACACATGGTGCAGGGCGACGGTGAGCTCCACCACGCCCAGCCCGGCGCCGAAATGGCCACCGGATGACGCCACGGCCTCGATCAGGTAGCCACGCAGTTCATCGGCCACGGCCGGGAGCTCGTCGTCGGCGAAGGTGCGCAAGTCGGCAGGCGCCTGGATCTTGGCCAGATGCGGGTAGCGGGAGAGGTCGGTCATCGGCATATTGTTGGCCCAAGCCCGGGGCTGGGCAAGGGCAGCCGTGTGAAATTACCGTGGCTTAAACGGCCGGGCGGCGATCCCGTGGCAGGTGGCTGACCAGGAATTCCATCTGGTCGGCCAGGATATTGCGGTTGGACAGGATCAGGTGCTCCACCCAGCTGGGCCGGTAGGGCACGGCCAACAGCGGCATGTCGGCCTGTTGCGGGGTGCGGCTGCCCTTGCGCAGGTTGCAGGCCAGGCAGGCGGATACCACGTTTTCCCAGATGTCCTGGCCCTTCTTGGACACCGGAAGCACGTGGTCGCGGGTGAGTTCGTGGCGGCTGAAATGATCGCCGCAGTACAGGCAGATGTGGCGATCGCGGGCAAACAGCGCCGTGTTGGTAAGTGCCGGAGCCGGGTCGATGGCGTGGTCCCGGCAGTGGCCGGTGCTGGCCACGATCGGATGCAGCTTCAGGATGCTCTGGTCGCCGCGGACGCGGTTGATGCCGCCGTGCACGGTGATGCAGGGGTCGCCCAGGGTCCAGGCGACCGCCTCGCGAACATACAGGCAGGCGGCGTCCTGCCAGCTGATCCAGTCAAGGATCCGGCCAGCAGCATCCAGCGCCAGCACCCGGGTGGTGTTCAGCGCGGTCACGCGGGCGGCCTCCAGGGCCATATTTTCCGCGGGGTACAACGGGGCCAAACCAAGCATGCGATGCGTTCCTTCACAAAGAGCGAAAGATCGTCCAGCTACGCGGCCACCGGTGGCCGATAGGCCGCTGGGCCTGAGCATAGCCCAGTTCCGTGACAGATCGCACGCGCAGCGGTACGGATCGTGCTTGCCGGCCGGCACCTGCACCGACCCCCAAGCCGCTGATATAGTGGGCGTTCGATTGCTGACCCGACGCCGGGTCTGATTGGGGAGGCCGGGGTGGCGCCCCGGCACGGCGGGGGCATTGAGGGTAGAAAACGTGGCTGAAGTGCTTTTTTATGAACGTCCGGTTCCGCTGAACCGCACCGCGCACAAAGATCTGCGGATGCGTCCGCTGCCGAACGTGAGTTTCGCCGCCAAGGTGCATTCCGTTCCGCTCACCGGCGTCGAGTTCGCTCCCGCCGCGCGCGATTTCCCGATCCTGTTCGCAGGCTCCTCGCTGGAAGAAGCGGGCCCCATGGCCCTGCTTGGCCTGCGCCAGGAAGAAAACCTCTTCATCGGCGAAGAAGGCTTCTGGGAGAACGGCGTCTATATCCCGGCCTTCGTTCGCCGCTATCCGTTCGTGCTGGCCGAGAAGCCGGCCGGCGCCGAGGGTGACGATTTCACCGTGTTCCTCGACGAAGCCTTCGACGGCTTCAACAACGAGGAAGGCGAGCGCCTGTTCAACGAAGACGGCACCGATGCACCGGCCCTCACCAATGCGGTGAACTTCCTCGGTGAGTTCCAGGACCACGTGCGCCGCACCCAGTGGTTCATGAGCAAGCTGCGCGAGCACAACCTGCTGGAGCCGCGCACCATCAACCTGTCGAACCCGGCGGGCAAGCAGATCAACCTCAACGGCCTGTACGTGGTGAACGAAGAAAAGCTTCGCGCACTCGACGACAAGGTCGCTGGCGAGCTGCTGCGCGAAGGCGCCTTCGGCTGGATCTACGCCCACCTGGTGTCGCTGTCCAACATCGACCGCATGGCCGAACGCCTGGGCAAGCGCGAGCAGGGTGCAGCCGCCGCAGCCTAATGAAAGAACCGGACCCGGGGTCAGAGTATTCACTCTGACCCCCAACCGATGAAGTGAAAAAAACCGGCCTTGCGCCGGTTTTTTTCTGCCTACTTCACCGCCTTGGCCATCCGGCAAAGGTCAAGGTCGTAGCCCGCCGATTCGTACGTCTTGCGTGCCCGCTCGTTGCCGGGGAATACCGCAATGGTGACGTACTGGCATTTGTGCTGGCGTGCCCAGGTATAGGCATGGTCCAGCAGCGCCTTGCCCACGCCGGTCCCTTCGGCCTCTTCGGCGACGGCAAGGTCCGACACATGGCAATTGGTGCGGTGGTTGAAGAAGTCCTGGGTCTTTTGCAGATGGATGAAACCCACCGGCTCCCCGTCTTCGTCTTCGGCAACGAAGATGAAGCTGTTGGGGGGTTGTTCGTCCAGGTGGCGGACCAGGTCCGCGCGGATGCCTTCGATGCATTCGTTTCGCCGTCGCCCGTTGGGCAGCGGGAAATCCACGAAGCGGGGAATCAGGCCGAGGATGAAATCGTCATCGTCTTCGGCGAGGCGAATCAGGTACGTCGTTTCGCTCATGGCGTAGGGAGGCGCTATGGAGATATGACCGAGCCTGTGTTTCTACACCCTTGGCGGTACCCGTGCAAAGTGCCCGGCGCCAGGCCGGGCACTTTGGATCGATCAGGCCATCGCCGGAAGCGTAGCCACGCCCGCCTCGATCCCCTGGCGGTGCAGCTGCGCACGGGGCAGGATGCGCGCGAAATAAAATGTTGCGACATCGCGCTTGGCCTGCTTGAACGCCGCCGGCCGGGAAGAGCCTTCCGCCGCGGCAACGCTGCGGGCCCAGGCCCATGCCAGGGCCACATAGCCTGAAAAATAGAGGTAATCCATTGCGGCAGCGCCGATCTCCTCGGGATTTTCCTGTGCTTTGGCCACGAGCGACTGGGTAAGCTCGCCCCATGCCTTGGCCGCCTGGGACAGCGGACCGACGAAGGCGGCAAGGTTCGCGTCCTGGGCGTGCTGCTTGCAGAAGGCGCCGATCTCGGCCAGGAAATGCTTCAGCCCCGCGCCCTTCAGCTGCAGGATCTTTCGCCCGATCAGGTCCAGCGCCTGGATCTGCGTAGTGCCTTCGTACAGGGTGGTGATGCGCGCGTCGCGGACGAACTGCTCCACGCCGTTCTCCACGATGTAACCGTGGCCGCCATAAATCTGCAACGCTTCCTTGGTCGATTCCACCGACCATTCAGTGAGCATGCCCTTGACGATGGGGATCAGGAACGAGAGCAATTCCCCGGCCTGGATACGCGATGATTCATCCGCGGCGCGGGCCTCGATGTCGCTCTGCAATGCCCCGTACACGGCAAGCACCCGGCCGCCTTCGACGAAGGCCTGCTGGGTCAGCAGCATGCGGCGAACGTCCGGGTGCACCACCAGCGGATCGGCGGCCTTGTCCGGATAGGCGGGGCCCGACAGCGCACGCATCTGCACGCGCTCGCGGGCATAGTTCAGGCTGTTCTGCAGGGCGCGCTCGCTGATCGCCAGGCCCTGGATGCCCACGGCAAGGCGCGCGGCATTCATCATGGTGAACATCGCCTGCAGGCCCTTGTGCGCCGGACCCACCAGCCAGCCTTCGGCGCCGTCGAAATTCATCACGCAGGTCGCCGAGCCGCGGATGCCCATCTTGTGCTCGATGGCGCCGGCGGCGAGTTTGTTGCGCTCGCCCATGGCGCCGTCCTTGCCCACACGGAACTTCGGCACCGCCAGCATCGAGATGCCGCGGCTGCCGGCGGGTGCGTCGGGCAGGCGCGCCAGCACCAGGTGCACGATGTTCTCGGCGAAATCGTGCTCGCCAGCGCTGATGAAGATCTTCGTGCCGCTCACGCTATAGCTGCCATCGCCGTTGGGCTCGGCACGGGTTTTCAGCAGACCCAGGTCCGAGCCCGCCTGCGGTTCGGTCAGGCACATGCTTCCGGTCCAGCGGCCCTCGACCAGGGGCTTGAGGAACACCTCCTGCTGCCATTCGTCGCCATGGTGTTCGAGGGCGTCCACCGCGCCCTGCGAAAGCAGCGGATAGATACCCCAGGCCAGGTTCGCCGAGTCGATCATTTCCTTGGTCAGGGCACCTACCGCATACGGCAGCCCCTGGCCACCGTGGACCTCGGGCGCGATGAGGCCCGCCCAGCCGCCGTCGACGTACTGGCGGTAGGCCTCCTTGAAGCCCTTGGGTGTGGTGACCGTGGCCGTGGCCTTGTCGTAATGGCAGCCTTCTTCATCGCCGCTGGCGTTGAGCGGTGCCAGCACCTGTTCGTTGAAGCGCGCGGCTTCCTCCAGCACGGCGTCGATCAGGTCGCGGGTGTGCGCCTGGCCGCCGCCCAGGCTGCCAAGGATGGCCTCGGCACCGAGCACGTCGTAAAGCGCGAAGCGCATGTCGTCGAGCGGGGCTTTGTAGATCGTCATGGGAGTCTCAGCGGTAAGTGTCGGGAATGCCAGGGACCGGCGAAAGCCAGCCGCGGGCCTGGAAATCGAAGGGGCGCTGTTTCTTTTCCTGCTCGGGCTTGGCCATCATCAGGCCGTCCACCCGGTAGGCCACCGAGCCGCTGCTGCCCTTGTTGGCGATCGCCGCGATGGCGGCTGCCATCGGCGCGGTGGGCGTGATCTCAAGTTCCACCACATCGGCGGCGAAGGCGGGAACGTCCAGTTCGATCGCCTTGCCCATCGGCATCGGCGGAAGGTCCGCCAGGTGCAGGCTGGCATCGAGCGCGCTGAAGTCCATTTCGCCGTAGCTGTTGTTCTGCACGCGCACGGTAAGCTTCCACGGCTTGCCGGGCACGGCATGCAGTTGCTGGATGGTCACGGTGGGTGGGAACACGCTTTTGCGCGGCGGTCCGCAGGCAACGAGGGCGGCACTGAGGCAGGCGAGGGCGAGCAGGCGGACAAGGCGTTTCATCGAGGTCGACCCAAAAGTCAAACGATTGTTCGATAGTAGCCCAGCACGGACCGTTTGGTCAGTACGTGGCGATGCGTGGATACCGCCCGGTTCCCAAGATTGGGCTGACAAGGCATCATTCGCGGTCTCCCATTGATCAGGCATCCCATGAGCCGTCGCTACGCCGCCAGGCGCTCACCCATCCACGGCAATGGCGTCTTCGCCGTCAAGCCGATCAAGGCGGGCGAGCATGTCATCGAATACAAGGGCGACCGCATGACGCACGCCCAGGCCGACAAGAAATACGGCGACGGCGGTGAAACGGGGCATACCTTCCTCTTCACGCTCAACGACAAATACATCGTCGACGGCGGCACCAACGGCAACGACGCCCGCTGGATCAACTACAGCTGCGATCCGAACTGCCAGGCGATGATCGAGGAGGCCGACGGCCGCGACCGCAAGAAAGACCGCGTGCTGATCGAAGCCATCCGCGATATTGCCCCGGGCGAGGAATTGACCTACGACTACGGCATCACCCTGGACGTGCCGCACACCGCCCGGCTGAAGAAGGTATGGGTGTGCCATTGCGGCTCGCCCAAGTGCACCGGCACCATGCTCAAGCCGAAGAGCCGCTCGGCCAAGTAAACCGCGCCGTCCGTCGGCACGGCAGTGCACGGGGTCAGAGTAATTACTCTGACCCCCAACCAACGAAGTAGACATCCCGACGACATCGCCGGCACGCCCGCTGCATGGCGGGTGGGCAAGGCTGCATGGACCTTTCCCCGTTCAAGGAAAAAGTCCATGGCTGCCAAGAATCTCAAAGGGCGCAAGATCGCCATCCTCGCCACCAATGGCTTCGAGCAATCCGAGCTCTTCGATCCCAAACGCCTGCTCGAAGAGGCGGGTGCCACGGTCGAGGTGATTTCCCCAGGTGGAGACAAGCAGATCAAGGCCTGGAACAAGACCGACTGGGGCAAGTCGATCGACGTCGATGTGCAACTGGACCAGGCCGACGCCGGCGGCTACGACGCCTTGGTGTTGCCCGGCGGCGTAATCAATCCCGACAAGCTGCGCCTGGAGAAGGGCGCCATTTCATTGATCAAGGCCTTCGGCGATGCCGGCAAGCCGATCGCCGCCATCTGCCATGGCCCGTGGACGCTGATCAATGCCGGCCTGGTGAAAGGCAAGCAGGTCACGTCCTGGCCGAGCCTGCAAACCGATCTGGAAAACGCAGGTGCGAAGTGGAGCGACAAGCAGGTGGTGCACGATGGCCAGCTGATCACCAGCCGCAAGCCGGATGACATTCCGGCGTTTACCAATGAACTGATCCAGGCGTTGGCCGCCTGACCGGCACGGGGTCAGAGTAATTACTCTGACCCCCAACCCGACAAGCCACGCGCCAGATAACGGATCAGGCGGACGACACGGCGCTTTGCACGACACCACCCTTCAACTTAGGCCCGGCAACTTCACAGACGTCCGTCCGCCACCACGGCTCTCCGCACCTTGCCTGTTGAAGGCAAAGGTGGCGGGCGAGCCAGGGTAGAAAGACCGTGCACGGACGGTGGGGCCTAGGCCCCCCTGGCCGCCCGCCAGAACGACAGGAGGCCTCGACGCCCGCAGCGCGCGCTACGGGCGTCGATCCGTGCAAAGACGGGCTTTCTACACCCGGTCACCGGTACGCCAGTGACTCATGCATGATCCGGATTCGCGCGCTGCGATGCCATAGTAAGCGTCGCAAAGTTGGATGGCTTTCGGTATCGAACAAACCGTAACGCTTGATCCAATGCGATGATCAACATTTATCGTCAATCGTTATAGACGAAAGAAAGCGGATGCGACCCATAGCAAGCCATGGAGCGGCGAAATGATCGAAATGACGGAAAGTTCGGGGAATGTGTACGCTGATATGGGGCGTGCCGATGCAGAGGAAATGCTCTCGAAAGCGTGCATGGCCACGACGCTTGATGAGGCCATCAAAAGCCGCAGGTGGACCTCCCAGAGGGCGGCCGCTGCTCTCGGCGTGCGTAAAGCCAAACTGAGGAAAGTCCTCGACGGACGCTTCCACAAAGTGAGCGCGCGCGAGTTGGCTTCCTGGGTGACAGCGATGACCTCTGATCAGCCGTCATGGCTGGGGATCGGCGTCGACAATCGTCGGCGGTGAACTCCCTCGACGATCTTCACGGGCGGGACCGCGGTCAGTGGGAACGGGGTCAGAGTATTCACTCTGACCCCGTTCCCACTGACCGTGCAATGGTTGCTACGAGGCTTCCGCCTGCGGCGTCCACGCCTCCATCAACCGCTTCTGCACCGTCGGCGGCACCACGTCGTAGTGGCTGAACTCCAGCACGTAGTGGCCCTGGCCGCCGGTGACGGATTTCAGTTGCACGGCGTAGTCGTCCAGTTCCGCCAGCGGTACGTGGGCGTGGATGGCCATCTCGCCGCGGGGAAGGGTGTCGGTGCCCAGGATGTGGGCGCGGCGGGAGGCAAGACCGCCGGTGACATCACCGACGTTCTGTTCCGGTAGCGATACATCCAGCGCAACCACCGGCTCCAGCACTTGGGGATGGGCCTTGCTCACGGCATCGAGGAAGGCTTTGCGGCCGGCGCTGACAAACGCCACTTCCTTTGAATCCACCGGATGGTGCTTGCCGTCGGTCACCACCACGCGCACGTCCTGGATCGGATAGCCGGCGATGGCGCCATGTTTAAGCGCCTGGCGCACGCCTTTCTCGATGGCGGGAATAAACTGGCCGGGGATCACGCCGCCTTTGGTGGCGTCTTCGAAACGAAAGCCCTCGCCGCGGGCCAGTGGCTCCACGTGCAAGGTGACTTCGCCGAATTGCCCCGCGCCGCCGGTCTGCTTCTTGTGCCGGTGGTGGCCGTCGGCCGCGCCGTTGATGGTTTCGCGATAGGCCACGCGCGGCGTATGCGACACCACCTCCACGCCGTAGCGTGAATGCATGCGCTCAAGCATCAGGCGCAGGTGCAGGTCGGACAGGCCGCGGATCACCGTCTCGTTCAATTCGTTGTGGTTCTCGACCTGGAAACAAGGATCTTCCTCGGCCAGCCGGGCCAGTGCCTGGGCCATTTTCTGCTCCTGCCCCTTGTGCGCCGGTACCACGGCAAGGCCGAACATCGGGTTGGGGAAGGGCGCGGGCTTCAGGTGCAGGTGATCGTCTTCGTGGGCATCGTGAAGCACGGCGTCGAAGTGGATTTCCTCGATGCGGGAAACCGCGGCGATGTCGCCAGGCAGCGCTTCGTCGACCTCGATGTGTTCCTTTCCTTGCAGGCGGAACAGGTGCGCCACGCGGAAGGGTTTGCGGGCGTCGTCGATGTAAAGCTGCATGTCGCGGCGGATCGTGCCCTGGTACACGCGGAATATGCCGAGCTTGCCCACGAAAGGATCGTTGACCACCTTGAACACGTCGGCGATCACGTGCCGGGAGGGATCGGGAACGGCCTCCACCGGCTCGTCGCCAAGATGCAGGAACGGTGGCGGGTTACGCTCGGCGGGACTGGGCATCAGCCGCACGATGAGGTCGAGCAGGGGCTCGATGCCTACATTGTCGCGCGCGGAGGTGAAACAGATCGGCACCAGGTGGCCTTCGCGCAGCGCGCGCTCGAAGGCGTCGTGCAATTCCCGGGGGCTAAGCGATTCCTCGCCTTCCTCCAGGTAGTGCTCCATGGTGGCCTCGTCGGTCTCCATGATCTGGTCCAGCATCTGCTGGTGCGCGTGCATGGGCGCTGAAAAATCGCTTTCGCCACCGGTCTGGAAGAAGCAGTCGGCCACCGTGCGGCCCTTGGCGCAGGGGAGGTTCACCGGAAGGCACTGGCTGCCGAATTCGTTACGCAGGGATTGCACCAGGGACGGGAGGTCGACGTGCTCGGCGTCGATGCGGTTCACCACCAGGATGCAGGCCAGGCCACGCTCGCGGGCCCGCTCCATCACCCATCGGGTGCCGTGCTCGATGCCGTGGGCGGCATTGACCACCACCGCAATGGTTTCCACCGCGTCCATCGCCGCCAGGGCCGGTCCACGGAACTCCGCGTAGCCTGGGGTGTCAATCAAGGTAATGCGGTGGCCGTCGCGCTCGAGCGAGGCGATGGCCGTGTCGATCGAATGCCCTCGCGCTCGCTCGGCCGGGTCGAAATCCGAAACGGTATTGCCTCGCTCGACTTCGCCCCGGGTGGCCAGGGCGCCGCCAGCATGCAGCAGGGCTTCGAGCAGGGTGGTCTTGCCCGCGCCGGCATGGCCGGCAAGGGCTAGGTTGCGGATGTGTTCCGTGGTGTACGACACGATGCGACCCTCCGAGGTTAACGGTACGGGCGGGCGGCATGGGGGCGGCGTCGATGAGTGGCGTCGCGACCGTACGCCGCGAGCGGCATGACGATGGCGTTGGTGTCCCCATAGCCTTCTCCCATCCGCAAGGCGCGTCAAGCGGCTTAGGCCGCGTTTAGGGCCCGGCCACTAAGCTCGGCAGTTCATTCATCGAAAGTCGGCGCGGGAACGGAGATCATCGGCCAGTGCAGCACCAGGGACTCCCCGTACCTGACCAGGTAGAACACCACCGCCTCGTGCTCGAACCACGCCACGGCGCGGGCCTGGCCGTGATCGATGCCCCCACCCGGGCCCTGCTGCACCAGATGCGCTGGCGCCAGGCGCCCCGTGAGCGCCTGCCCGTGGTGCTGGGCATCGTGCTGGTGGTGGTGCTGCACCTGGTGATCTTCATTTCCGCCCGCCTGGGCATGCAGCCGCATGCGCGCGAGGCACCGCGCAATGTGAGCGATTCCGCCCTGCAGGTGCGCCTGATCGACCGGCCGCCGCCCGTACCGGTCGAGGCCGCGCCACCGCCGCCTGAAATTCCCGTACCGAAGAACACGCCGCCGAGGCCCGCTGTGGAACACCACGCCACGCCGCCGCCCCAGCCCGCGCCGCCCCCGCCTCCATCGCTCGAAGCGCCCGCGCCAGGGGCCATGCAGGCCACGCTTGGACCACCCGCGCCCCGGCTTTTCGACAACGGCCAGGTGAAGCTGGCCCCGGCGCCGGCAAGTACCGCGCGCGCACCCGACTTCATCGCCCAGCGTCCGCAAGGTGACGACAAGGTGATGAAGCACGACATGCCGCTGAAATATACCGAGACGCGTTTCGACAGCGACTGGGCTCCTGTTCGCGAGAATATTCTCCAGCAGGGCCTGCGCAAGACTCTCGAGGCGGTGACTGTCAAGAAAACCTTCGACCTGGGCAATGGCGCACGCATCAACTGCGGCTTCGCCATCATCTTCCTGAGCTGCGGCGGCGATCCGCCCGCGGGCCCGCCCAAGAAAGACGGCGACAAGCGCCTGAACATGCCGCCGGCCAACCCACTGGTGCCCGGGATGAACTCGCCCCCGGCGATGGACATCAAGGAGTGCATCGAGGTCTACCGCAAGGGCCAGCCGTTGCCGCAGGCCTGTCCCACCGATACGCCGCTCCGTTCGATGGACGCGGAGAAAAAGCGTCTCCAAGGAAACGACACGCCAAGCTAGACTACCGCCCATGTCCACGCCCGCAGGACCCGGCAGCGCCGATCGACCACCGACCCCGCTGCTCGCTCCGCGCGACGCGACGCGCGTCGCCATGGTCTATCGCCGGCGCCTGCGCGAGCCTGATCGCCCCAGCATCCGGCGCATCGCCGCCCTGGTCGGTACGCTGCTTGTGCACCTGCTGGTGATCGTCTTCATCATCCTGGGGCCGGCCTACGAACTGCAGGAATATCCGCCTCCGCCCGAGCCCACGGGCGATGCCATCCAGCTCCGCCTGATCGAACGCAATCCGCCGCCCAAGCCGCCAGCCAAACCAACGCCCCGTGGCGAAGCGGCACGCGCCGCTCCGCGCAAGGCGAAATCCGCGGCGACAGGGCAGGTGGCTGCCGCACGCAGCCGCCGTAGCGCACCGATGCCGCCGATTGCCACGCCCGACGCGCCGAGCGTGGCGGTGGCACCCGATACTCATGTACGTTCGCCCGTGCCCAACCACGTGAGCACGCCCCAGGCTCCTCGCAAGCCGCCTACCGCGCCGCCGAAACAGGAAGAACTGCCGCCGGTGCCCCAGCCTGAGCTCCCGCCACCGGAATTCGCCGCCACGCCGCCAACTCCCGTGGTGGTGCCACCGAAGTTCCAACCGGAGCCGGTGAGGCCGCCGCGCGAGGATGGCAGCCAGCCTCCGCCTCCACCGCCGTCGATAGAGATGCCACCGGTACCGGTGGCGCAGTCGCAGGTCCGCCCGGAACCACCCACATTGGCGGCCTCGACGCAGGTGGAGCGGCCCACTACCACCGTGGAACCGGCCAGCGTGCCGCGACCTGAAGTGACGGCAAGCGCCGAGCCGCCCAGCGAGGCGTTGGCGCCGGTGCCCGATGTCGCCGAGCGCCCGGCGGCGCCGACGATCACCCTCGCCACCCCCCGACCCACCGCGACCATCCAGGTGGCGCCGGCATCCATCCCGCAGCCCGCACCCGCCGAGGAGCCGGATCTTGCCCCGGTGGATGTCTCAGCCGATACGCGCCCATCCGTGCAGGCTCCATCGACCCGGGTGAATGCACAGGTTGCGTCCGTCGCGGGTGTCGCCCGGCCGGAAATCGGGCGTATCGCAGCCGTGCCGGCTACAGCTGTCGAAGCCGGCGCCAGCGAGGCGAAGGGCGAAGCCGCAACGCCCGAGCCCCCGGCCGGGACGGGCGATCGGTCGGCGGCACGTGACACCACGCCCACGCCAGGTTCGCCCACGGGACAGGCCAACCTGCCCACTCCCGAAGCCGCCGCCGGCACCGGCAAGGCCGAATCGCCTTCCAGTGCCAACGCCAATGGCAGCGCCGAAGGCAAGACAGGCCTGGGTGGCCAGGCGCCAGGCGCCGCCACCGGAAGCATCCTGGGCAAGCCCGGTCCCGGCGGCGCCGAGGGCGCGATGAACGGCAACCCCGCCGGCAATCCCGGCCAGTTCATCCAGCTCAAGCCGCGCGGCGACACGCAGATCATGTCGCACGACACCAATCCGGTGAAGTACAAGGCCACGCGTTTCGCCAAGGACTGGACACCCGAAGGCGAAAGCTCGATCGACACCGCCTTGCGCCATGCGGTGGAGAAGACAACGTTGTCGCATACCTTCCATCTGCCACGCGGCGTACGCGTGGAGTGCAAGGTGATGCCGCTGCTGCCGATGGCGCTGTTCGGTTGTGGCAATCCGGATCCGCCGGCTGCCGCCCTGGGCGAGAAAGTCTACGAACGGATGAAGTTGGCGCCGTCCAATCCGCTGGTGGCGGACCTTGGTGCACCGGTGTGGGCAAGCAGCACGCCTGCGCCTGCGAAGCCGCTGGACAACAGCACGCTGTGCGCGACCGCACGCGTGGCCGGCGGCCCGCCACCGCCGGGTTGCACCTTCGATACGCCGGGCAGGCCGTCGTCGCCACCGCCCGGATCGTGGGTACCGGCCAGCGACCAGTTCCACTGAACCGAAGCGGCCCGCCGTCGTTATGACAGGCGGGCGACCTCCCGCAGCAGCGGAAGGCGTCGCACGCGCACCGCGGTAGCGCGGAACACCGCGTTGGCCAGGGCGGGTGCGGCGGTGGGCATGGCCAGCACGCTGGCGCCCGCGGGCGCAGCTTCCGAAGGCACGATGATCACTTCCACATCGTTGGGCATCTGCGCGGCATTGGCGATCGGGTAGTCGCGGAAATTCTTCTGCTGTACCTGGCCGTCGCGGAAAGTGATCGACAGGTTCATCGCCGTGGACAGCGCATCGAACGTGCCGCCCATCACCTGGGCCTCGAGCCCCAGCGGATTGACCGGCTGGCCCACGTCCACCGCGCAGACCGCGCGTATGACGTCGATCTGGCCGTTGCCCTTGTTCGCCACCTCGATGGCGTGCGCCACGTAACCGCCGTTGGCGTAATAGCAGGCCAGGCCGAGCCCGGTTTCGCTGTGCAGCCAGCGTTGCCAGCCGATGCGGTCGGCCACCTGGCGCAGGACATTCACCAGCCGTCCGGTATCGACGGTGGGACCGCCCGGTCCGCGATAGGGCAGCTTTCGCGGCTCGCCCAGCAGGCGCAGGCGTACATCCAGCGGGTTGGCCTTCAACGCGTTGGCGATTTCGTCGATGAAGCTTTCGCTGGCAAACGCATGCGACAGATGCGGCGTGCCGCGCCATTCGCCGCGCGGCACCGGCGTATCGAGCGCATACCAGTTGCTGCGGAAGTTGCTGACCA
>Ga0307510_10002542_pt1 | contig 20796 bp, 21 predicted proteins | sample 12_EM_MG_FD_207224 | JGI IMG/M metagenome (GOLD analysis project Ga0307510, IMG submission 207224) | Populus trichocarpa ectomycorrhiza microbial communities from riparian zone in the Pacific Northwest, United States - 12_EM | ecosystem: Host-associated > Plants > Roots > Unclassified | place... | reverse complement strand
TGGCTGTTGTGCAATGAAGCACGAGTATTGCGGGTAGTTTCTTCCTCTAGATATTTGCGGTACAGCATCGAGCTCCTTACTGCCAGAACTAGATGAATTATAAGTTAGTGGTGATGAAGACGGTACCGGTAGTCGTGCCGGTTGTTGGTAGGTATAATACAGTAGATATAGTAGGTATCTTTAGCCTATGGTACTGAATGGTGTTTCGTATCGTCGCACACTGCGTAATTACTTGACTTGTGCTGCACTCCAGCACGAATATCGTCGGAACTATACTTGGTACTGTTAGAGTATTGTGCTTTCTGAAAGCCTCGAACAAACTCGAGGGAGAGTCGGAAGAAATATCCCTCCCTATCTTAAAACAAACACAATCACCCGTTGATATACCATAAAAAGGAAGAATACCCACACTCTAGGTTTCCGTAAAGCTTCGCATAAAGGACGCTCCCAGCCCAGGAACCAACAGCCGATCAAGAAACCCAACAAACATTCCAGAGATCTTTCACCAAATCGGGTTAGGACACAGCCGGGTATGTGTGTGTCTGGGACGGAAGGAACCCTCTTTTTTTAACTTTTAAAAGAAAATTGTCAAAACTTTTCAGAAATGATAGGGTACGGTAGGCCTCCGATAACCTGTATTCAGTATGGACGAGGCGAAGATCAAAGCGAGTGTTGCACACAAAAAAGGCAGAAAATGGCTATGGTATCCTATCGTAGACCATAATATGGCGTTTCGTAAATATACGAAGAAGCTTCCCGACTAGGTTTAGGTGTTCACACGATGAGATATGATGCCACTACCGGTGGCTCTGTTCTGGTAGCTGAACGGTTCTTCTATCGGGCGGAAGGGGGGGGCTTTGCACATAAATTATACCGTCCGTCCGAGTCGGGGTTTTGAAGCATTTGTCATGAAATATTATCATACTGGCTACGGTAAGGGTTGGCCTCTGGTATTATATCAAAACCACCCCCACCCTCCAATTCAAAGAGTTCCCGGGAATCATGCAGCCAAGGCTCGGAAGGTTTGGCGCGCTGATGTCCGGATATCGGTACTTTTGGAAGCTGGTGAATAGTGTATAGCAATTACATGGGTGCGTTTGCTTACTGCTGAATCCCGATGTCCCCCGCCCTGCCTGCTTCCCCCGCATACTGCGCTCGAGTAGAGTACTGTGACGCATGGCAATGTATTCGACCCCCCCTCGCATCCCTCTTCGAGTTCGCGTTGAGTCGGCCTGTAATACCGTGCTCACGACTAACTGGTCAGCCTGCATTGCGGGGGATAGATAAAGTACTAAAAAATAGTTACAATATACCCGAAAACGATGAGGGGTGATCCTGGGGAAGCATGATCGAGGGAAGGAAAGAAGGAAAGGGAAGGGAAGGGGGGCGGCACAACGGTGCCTATCAGACCATAGCATGGGGAAAGTTCACCTATATGGATCTGATGATGATACTTCAATGATACAATCAGTACCATACCACTCTACGCCTCACTGTATTATCCCGTTGTATCTTATGACCCGGCGAACGAAGGGGAATAGGAGGTATACCGTAACACGTAACATTGTTGAATCGTTCAAGTTGGCTGGGATTCCCTGAGAGTGTATAATGTTGGATTTCCTCCCTTTTTTATTTTTATTTTTTGCTTTCCCTTGCCCCGGATACTTTATGAGTGTTGCTATTGCTATGGAGGTGAGTTTTTGCTAGCAGGCTCGGCGTCCCACCCATCCATTCTACGGGGATGCATGCACCGGGTTTGAATATACTAATCGGGTTTTATTATTCTTATATTGAAGGATAGGAAGGGGGAGGAGGATGTATGGGAATGCACAATAAGATGAACATATTAAGGGATGAATTGGTAAACAGGTTACTTGCCATGGAATAGAAGATCGTGAGCCTTGTTTGCGGAGTCGTCCGGAAATGCCATGAGCTGGAAGGAAGGAATATGGATGAGTGGAGATGCTGATTTTTGTATGAATTGGAAGATTGGCGAATCTCATATCGACTGCGGCTATCGCTTTTCTTGCTTAGGTCTAGTTGATTACCGTAGATGTCAAGCTTACTCTGCAGCACGAGGCGGTCCTAAGCGGATGTATCTGGGTGGGTAAGGCAGAGAGTGTTGCTGCGATAGAAATCCGGTCCTTGGGCCGAGGCAGGTACGGTACTGCACAGTATGGTACTAGCACGAGGCGTGATGGTACTAGTACATTCAGCCATTTGCTCGATTATTAAGGAACCTCTCTCGGCTCCCTCCGCATATCCTTTCCAGTTATGGCGCCCATTCTGGGTTTCTTGGGGATTTCTCCGCCCACTAGGATTCAGAGGCTTACAAAGTTCATTATCAATGACCAAACTGCACAAATTATCCCAAAGAGCACACCCAGCTAGGCCAAACTGGGACAAGTGGGACGTCTCGTTCCTGGAAATGTGGGCCTTGACCTATTCTTGCTTACATTTTTGCTGGCAACTATTATTACGAGTGTGCTTGGAGAGGATCCCATACAAAATGTCTTGACTCTTCAAACCCGGGATTTGGCGCGGCTGGGATAAAATAAAATTATTGTGAACCAAAGATCGTAGTGTTCCAGTTCATATTTCCGGAAATTGAAATGGTGGGTTGATGCCCCGGATGTCTAACTACATTTCTGTGATCTTAAATCAAAGGAGAGAAAAAAAGACCTTGTTGGTAGTGACCACACAACTTGAAACTATTACCGGTACCAGTAGCCGGTTTATCGCGATTAGAGCCATATTATAGAGAAGGATTCTAACCATTGGACTGTAGTCAATGGCCCTTCCTGCACAGCATAGATAATACAGGCATAATACTAGCACCAGTGCAAGTAGTCGACCACGGGAAAGCGCTCATAGGCGAGAACGGCAGCATAGTGATGACCAAAGGCTGAGACTAAAGATGCGACTCCAGGAGAGACCAGGACCGCCGATCCCTATTGTACTCGTACTGTACCATTCCTCTTTTTTCCCCTCCTCCTTCATCCTACTCCTCCTCTCCTTTCACCAGCACAGCCGCTGGAAGGGAACGTTGTCTCGTCTCGTCAACTATAGCCCTCCAGTTGGTGATGTCAATTTCAAAATGAGCGCCAAGAAAAGTGGCTTCACCAATCATCTCTCGGAATCGAACCTTCCCAAGCCTCCACCGTTTGCGACATATATTACGTATAACTCCGCCCTTCCAGAAGGAAAACGAAGGGGAAAAAAAAGAATTACTCTTTTCTAGAAGCTTTTTCTTCTCGTTTCTTTTCTTTTCTTGTGTGATTTGATGCGAGTTTGGGGGGTGAGAGACAAAATAGCCAGTCACACACTCCCACCCTGTACTCGACTGTCTCAAGATGGGAGTTATCGTGATTGTTTTTTTTTCCCTTGTTTTTTTCCCCTGTTTTTTTTATTTATTTTACACTTGAGCTTTATACTTAAAGAAGTTAAGAATGCCAGCCACGGTTTTCTTTTCTTTTCTGTCTGGCATTTTTTTTCACGCTTATGTTTTATTTTTCTGGCGTTCCCATCATGCCTCCCTTCACTTCCCCATATCGGTACTCGCGCCATCTACCGTCCGATAAGACGTGACTCGCCAAAATGGGCGAGGGGATGTTGGACCCCCTTTGCGACATCACATCCGTTGAACCACAAACTGTACGAGTATCGTACGGTAGTGCACCGGAACCCCACAAAGTAAACCATCAACAATGATGATGATCTTCGGTATCATATGAACATTCCTTATCTTAGCTATTGCCTTCTTCTGTCTCTCGCACACATCCTTTGTTTGGAAGTCCCGCCGCTATAAGACCCAGTACCGTAGAAATTTCGATTACTCGAGTAGACGGAGCGGGGGAGGAGGTCAGTTTAGCTTGGAATTTGAATACATAAGACAGGGCGAAGCCAAACTGGGGATAGCTACTCGAAGCGCGCGCGAAGTTTCGCACGCAAGGTGATTTGCAAGAATCTAACCCTAGTACTGATCGAGAGGTCTCGCTCAGACCCTTGGCTTAGCTAGTTTGGGCAGCCACGCGGAAGTCACGTCGGAGTGTGGACGTGCTACAGCGATAGATTCAAATATTTCTTTCTCTGTTGTTTGTCGCAGTGAGTTGAGGGAAGGAGGAGGGAAGGAGGAGGGGGTAATACTGGCACGGGTATGAGATTATGTGTGTGGTGTGGGTCGGATTATTGTTCTCACCTTTGGCACTCGAGTACAGATACTTTAGTAGGAGTCGGGTTGCACAGATGTTACTGGCAGTACCGGTAGCCACTTTGTGTACTTTACAGTACAAGCATACCATAGTTGTAAGGGTCTTTTACGAGTCGCGAGCTGCGGGATGCTGGTAAATTTATGTCATTCATGTGACCACTGCCGTATCTGTACGGGGGGATATGGGTTGCGAAGGGACCGCCGCCCAGAGCTTGGATTGAGCGGGGAGGTTAGAGAAGGGATGAGAGGAGGGAAGGGAAAAGAAGCAGAAGAAGTAGAAGTAGAAGAATGAGAAGAATCTGCATAGATCGTAGTTTCTTTTTAGCCTTTTCTCCATTACAATCGCAGGGTCAGAGAGTTTTTTCTCTCTCATTCCCTTGCCGCGGATACATGACTTGAGGGCCTGTCTGCAGAGTACGGATACCGGGCGACGCAATTCGCTCGGAAGCCGACGGGGACTGAAACATGATCCACCACGAGTAGAATAAAGCACCCCGGTGCTTTCCCTTCTTGCTTTTTTCTTTTCTTCTTTTGCCTCTCTCAACCTCTATGTAAAATACCTTGGACTTCTGTCTCGTCCCAGTGGTCAGCAAAGCGAGACGGGAGCCCTTCCGGGTGGCAGGGAATCCATGCTCTTATTGAATGACAAACTGAAGAGAGAAGAGAAGGGGAAAGGTATCAAAAATGGCGGAGTGATGGGGGTTAAGGGACCCCCCCTCACCCATCCTCCCTTCCCTCCTCAGAAACTAAATACTCGCCGCTATAGGCGCCGATTTAGAGGTCGCTTACTTGCATAATCCTTTCAAGGTCTGCTTGCTCTCCTCTCTCATCTTAGGACAAGGCAAGAAAAAAAGGAAGGTGTGGTCCACTCAAAAAAAAAGAAGAAAAGAAAAGAAAAGAAAAAATGCAGCTGTGCGTACGTGGAAGGTTTTGGCTGTGAGGGTGCGAGCAGCTAGGAGCAGCAACTACAGTAGGAGCTAAGCAAATGTAATATCGCTCTAAGGCATGGTGATCTCAATGCTCATGTCTTTGGCTGTGTCTATACCGCGCTTTTGGGTGAATGTCTATCCGCTGCCTGCTGCTAGATACCCCTCTCATCCCTCTTCCTGAACATTTCCACCCAAAGGTTTATTCCTGTGATTTCATTTTTCTTGTTTACCACCCTCCGAAAGCTTTCATTTCTGAAAGGCCTGGTCGTCAGCTTTTGGTTTATCAACTCGAATCCTAGGATCTGACTAAATAAAAAAAATCATATTCTTGGGGTCTCCCTTCTTAGAAACATCGAGATTCTCCGTTTATCCTGCTTTTTGATATTGTATTCTTTGACGGCATCCTCCTACTTCTCGTGGTGAGCCGCTCTTCACTACTAGTCTGATACGTTGTGTCGGGTCATAAGCTAAAGATCACGGATACTCCACAGCAGCGGAAGCCCCCCTCTCTATACTAGCCACTACCGTGTCCCAGCTACTTTGTCTTCGACCTCTCCCTTCCTAAACTCTCTTGGCTTATCAGCGCTGGTTCCGGATCCTAGTTGGTTTTTATACAAGTACAGTACTCTCGCGCTGAACTCGCAAAAGAGTGACTGAGGCTGCACGTCGCAACGGCGTCTTACCCTGGCTATCTGCGATCCGCCCCCAGTGGGTAATAAGCATTTAATACCGTATTCCTATAACGCCGAATTTGAAGAACTCTTCAAATGAGGAATCGTCCACCGCCGCTGCTCCGTCTGAGCGCCGAGAAAGGCCATAGCGCCGTTTCTCCAATAGACGACTTCGGAAATTCTTCGACGAGCCATCACTCGCTCGCTCCCACACTGTTCCCGTCCCCAGGAACTAATAGTAACCACCCCCCCCGTCAAAGTAATATAGCCTGGTCTCCTTCCCTTCTGACTCCCTCACCACCGGACCCGTCATATACTACTAGGACTTCTGCCGGTACTCGTTCCAGATCCCTCTCGTCGGGTGCCCCTTCTTCCTCATTATTCCCTCCCCTCAATATGTTCAAAATCAATACTAGGCCAAGATCCCCTAGGCGGGCCACGTCTGCTATGTATCCCTCGATGTCCGACCCTGCAAATAATCCTACATCTCCTGCTACTTCAATGGCGGTCACAGAACCACTCCCGCGACCCTTCTCTCCTTGGGGCTCGACTGACTCTTCGACCTCGACATCGCCACGGGCTTCAAGAATGCACAAAGGATTTTTCGGTAAGAGATCCGGTTCGCCAACTGCTTCGTTAAGTGCAACAAGTGCGCCAGCTAGTTCAGTCATGGCAAAGAGCTCGAAAGGTTTCCTTGGGCGAAGGCCACGGAAGAATTCCCCTTCTAGCCTCGACCCCGACTTTGACCCAACCACCTTTCGAAAAAACCGGACGAGGCCGGCTCTGGGTACTCATGGTCAGGATGCGTTATACCAGGAATACGAGTACCTTTTCGATGATTCCCTAGAGGACTCGGTCAATTCTGAGGAGGATTTGTCGTCGCATCCTTCGGATGCGGATGGGAATGACGACGAGGATGGGTATTACTTACTGAGGATTAAGGAAAGTGTGGATAGTTTTAGCCCGCGAATTAGTCCAAGAACAAGAAGTCCACCTCGAAGTGTCCCAATGAGCCACCGAAGAAACACATCTAGTGGTTCGTTGTCTGATACGCCTCCGACACCTCCTCCGAAGTTTAGAAGATCACTCGTTGTTACTACTACCACTCCTCCTCGTAGTTCAACAACATCGCTAGAAGAACCGGATAGTCTCACGGCCACTACCGTTGTCTCGGCTCCACCAACACCTCCACCAAAACCAACATTGTTCCTCGACACAGAGAGTGTAGATCCCGAATACGTACCACGGGTGAAATCGGCCGCTTCTGAAGTATCTCCCCCTCGCCGACCTCCGCCACCAACGCCAGATGTTGAAGACAAGCACCTCGCTAAAAGGCTGAGCAAGATTCCTAGCCGGCCAGCTTCGGTACTTGAAGGCTTGGGGATCATCAACATTCCGTCTCCAACATTATTTTACTCGTCATTTATTCCCGGCGCTTCGGATACATGGTGTGGAATCGCCGGTCACGCGACCGACAGCCCAGCGCTTACAAGCAGGTCTTATACACCACGTCAACCAGCGGCGAAGACGAATTCCTATGATGAAACCATCGCTAAGGGCATGTCAGTGTTGTTCGACGAAGAACCAGGAGTCGGAGTAGTTCCATTATTTTCGACAAAAGACAACAGCTCAGATCGGGAGAATACAGGAGTAGAGGAGACGGAAATGACACAGGTTGCAGTGGAAGAGATTATAGCAGAGAATCCAGGGGATTTATCAGCCGCAACCGAGAACTCTATCGAGTACCTCCTCGACCAACTCGAGGCAACAGACCCCACGAAGAAGACTGAAGAGGAGAAGGAGATTGTTGACAAAGCCCAAGATTCTAAGGATGTCCCACAGGCGTATTCCGTGAATGTTACTATGGAAAAGGATCCGGAAACAAGTACTGCGGGGGAAACGAGTAATCAGGCTACTACTACTCTTTCGCCTGCTGCTAGCACTACCAACCAAGGATCATCCTCTCCGAAGACGGTTAAAAGCGAGGGTGACGAGAAGCCAGCTACCAGCACAGCCGAGAAGGAGGAGACACCGAGGATCGACTCTTCATATCTCAAGGCTTTCAGGGGCTTCGTCAAGAGATCTGGCGATAGCGACCCCTTCATCCATCGGATGCCTCGCTTCGACGCTCTACAAGCACAGAGGATATGCAGCCAGCTGAGAAACGATTACCCTCTCGTTGCATCGGGCAAGAAGGCAAAATCAGGGTCGCTAAACGGGGTTGTCACCGCCACCGTCCGACAGCGGGAGGCCGAAGAAGGGATCTTGACCAGTTTATGGGCTTTGATGGCACTGAGATGGATGAACTTTGGTAGAGTTGTTATTAGCCCTGGACACGAGACTTTGTTGGCTGCTTCCGCAAAGCGTCTGACCAGACGTGCGACTACAAAAATGGATCAGCGTGCTACGCAAATGCTCGAGAACGTCTCGAGCGGAGTCCATCTGGGAAGTCATGAGCGCAGGCGTGTCCTGGATCTCGGTGGAGCACCTATTGGTAGGATTCCCGAATTTCATACATGTTGGAAAATTGTGCTAATATTTGTCATATAGCCGACTGGGGATGGCATTGTGCCTATGACTACCCAAAGGCAAAGGTTTACACCGTAACAACCGGGCCTCGACCAAAGCAACAGTCTGAAGGCGAAGAGAAGGCCACCGGAGCCTCAGACAAATGCCGAGGACCGCAGAACCACCGCCCTCTCGTGGTATCAAAACTATGGAAACTTCCATTCCCTCCGAACCACTTTGACGTAGTCTCAGCACGCAATTTGTACCTAACGCTCAAGGCAACCGTCCCAGCAAACTCACCAAATCTCGGCATGGACGAGTATGACCTCTGTCTTGAGGAGTGCCTCCGCGTATTGAAGCCAGGTGGACACCTCGAGTTCTCCCTCTTCGACAATGACATTGTAAACGCGGGGCCACTCGGGGCTGAGCTTGCAGCTAAGTTCGCCAGAGGCCTTGAGTCAAAAGGCTATGATGCAACTCCTACAAAACGCTGGGTCTCCCGGCTGAATAGAGCCGGTTTTGGCGAAATTAAGCGCAGCTGGATATTCCTCCCTATGTCTCCGCCTAGTGCCAAACCGAAAGTGCCCTCTAAAGGCGAGATGCAGCTGCCACTCCATGAATCACAGGATCTGGAAATGGTCAAAGAGGAGGTCCGTAGGAAGCTCAAGGCATGGGAAGATCTAGGTGTCGAGAACGGCAGCATGGAGAACGTTTCCCCCGTTACTGGATTGGTAGGTAGTTGGATTTGGGAGAAGTGGATGCTGAAGACTGAAGGAGAGGCCGGTGGCGAGTGCGATCTTGCTATCGATACAATCGGAGACGTGCTCGAAGAGGGGAGAGAGAAGGGTTCTGGATGGAGGTGCTTGGTCGGATGGGCTAGAAAACCAATGTTTGCTGGGGAGCATTAGGGTTGGCGTATTTTGGATTCTGATGTTCATTTTTTTTTTATCTTTCATATTTTTTTCATCATTGGTTTGGTGGGATTTATTGCTGTCATACGTTTTCTTATCACGAGTGATTCTCGTATCTCTCTGACCAGCTCTTTGGACCAAAACAAGGCTCTCTCCCTCCTTTTCTTTTTATCCATAACTTTCTGCAAATGGTATAGGGTGGGCGGGCTTGATCGGTTTGGTTTGGAATTTTAACGTTATTATATGGTACGGACTTGGATGGCGGACTAATGTTTTTTTTGTTTATCCCAGACTTTCCTCACTTCTTTTTTTTGCCTGTACCTTGTATCTATTTATTTCCCCAACTTTTGATACCCGCAGACTTTCTCTCCCCCTCCTTTCTTCCTTTTCATTTTCTTAGTGTACTCTCCTCTCGGTGTCCGGAGTGTTGGTATGGGTTTCGTTTCGTTTCTGGCGGTGGTCTTTTCTTTCCCTCTTTTTGAGCATTTTCTTTTCTTTTCTTTTCTTTTCTTTTCTTTTCTTCCCTTTTCTTGTATAATAGGCGTTCGTCACCGTCATGACCATCACATTGCATACCTAACCTGGTAGCATTTCCTCCCCCTTATGATATCAACTTTGCTTGGTTACACGCGTTTTTTTACCCTTTCTTTCTCATATCTTAGGGCTGAGCGCACTCTCTAGAGGTTATGGTTATTTGTCTTCATTGCTCGTTTATTCGGGGGCTTTTTTTAAAAAAAAAGATAGAATTTCGTATTGAGTTAAATTTTAATAAGCCGAGTTGCGTGATTGTGTCGTGCTTGGGACTTTCTGGATTGGGCGTGAGGGGGCGAGGGGAGGGAAAAGCGGCGGTTAAGGTTCGTTTCGGATGCTGAGTAACGAACGGGTGGTTAGCGGGCGTGGTGGGGCGGGGAGGGGTCTTGCGGCATGGAAGATCCTTTAGGCTATTCGGAGCGCTGTGCCACCGTAGCTGTGCCACCGCGATCTGCAGCCGAGATCTGCTTTCAGCTACCGCTACAAGGTACCGTAGGTTAGGAGTAAGGGATGCATGCAACGGGCCTGCTTGTTAACGGGTCATGAGTCCTCACTCGAGCCTATTACTGCCTGTATGAGTAAAAATGCGCCTTACTGTACTGGAGTAGTGAGTGTTTGTGTGCGCTGGTGCAGAGCTGGATCCTGCTCGCTGATTTGGGGCTGGGTAGTTCTGGGATGGAATATGGATAAGCCAAATGAAAGACTCTTGGGAGGCGGCCCCGGCTTCGGGGTAGAAGTACAGGTGAGGAGGTTGAGTTTTATTGTTGTGGGAAAGGCGATTGAGGAAGGAGGGAGGGAGGGAGGGAGGGAAGGTAGATGGGGTAGGACATGATAGGGTTGTTGTAAATGCTGTGGTTTCGGCGATCCTGGTGGAGCGATGGGGTGATGAGGGTTGGATTTGGTGGGTGGGGAGTGTGGGTTATATGACTGCAGGAGAGAGCGGAATAGCATTTCCCATATTTAGATTAAAAGTATTTGTTGTGTCGGGCGGTTGAGGCCAGACGTTTATCGTATCTCGTTATTTCTCTAGGCCCTGTTTGGTACGCCAGGATTTGGACTTAAAATCCGGATTATGCCATAAATCTGGATTTTGGGTCCTGTCGCACTTGGTAGGTCAGGACTTGGGCTAGAGTTTTTCCTGTGGATTAGATTGGGGTTTTGAATCAGGACTTTCTTGGAAAACATGTTCACTGTTATCTAACTCTGAGGTCCTCTTGTTCAATTTTGTTTATCTTCTTGATCAACCATGAGTGAGATTGACGTCTGATACACAAACAATTACCAATTGACGGAAGTCTGGATCCAAACCCAGCTATGTTTGGTAGGCCTAAGATCTAAAGTCGAGACTTTGAAGTTTTTGGACTTTGAGTCCAAATCTTAGTCCAATCTTAAAGAGTACCAAACGGGGCATTAGTCCCCGTGAGGGGGTGCCCTATCGGAAGCTTGGATGATTTCTCTAGCAGGCCTAAATGCTTATGGTGATCTCGTATGATAAATATCCCATCTGGTCAGGTAAACCACAGGGGAGGCAGTAAGCGCTACTCCTGCTGTCACTGGACGATCCCATATGCGGCGTTCACTCCGGCCTCCGTGAGCTATTCGTATCACTGGTGACTCCTGATGCTAAACCTGAGCCAGAGCGTCTCAGTAGAGCATAATGCTACCCATGGAAAAGCCCCACATCCATCCCCGTGGGACCGGGTGTTCATACAAAATAGCCTCCTTGCGCCATAAGCGCTCCCATACCATAGGCAGGCCGTTTGAAATACTTTGTGCAAGGACGGAATAAGAGGTGACTGTGCGCCTCAACCTCAGCTTAATCCCCTAGGGACTTTGCGGCTGTGATTATGGGCCTTGAGCGGTAGTTCCACTAGAGAAGAAGAGTCTGTATCTAGCTCTTGAAGCTTATGTATGCAAAACGAATAGTGTTTTTCTGACTCAATGGTGTTAGCATATCTTTCATATTGGTAGCGGCTGTCCCGTAGTTCTATTTGGCATACCCGCAGTCTAGGCTACCTTTGCTACAGCTGGGGACCACAGGTTTTGATTTGGCACGGTGGTGGCTGTGGCGGGGATCTTGTCTGGTAACTTGCTAGGTGTTGTTAGGCTTAATCGTTATCCTAAAGTGAGGAATGCAGACTTAGTGTGACCACGCAAATCTTCCGGGCTTGGGAATCTGGAAGCTGGAAGCGTTCTAGGCTTGATAGGCAATTTCAGAACCTGTAGATCGTTGGGAATTATTATTTATATCGCCATGTGGCTGGACAATCCCTTGGCATAAGGCACCAATGCACTGATTTCATCTAAACCCTAACCCTGGAACTGCTCCTCAGTCGCTACCTCCGGCAACCCTGTAATCTCCGGATTCTGAGTCAAAAGCTCCTGAACAGGATTAGAGTTTTCCCGAGACGGTTTAGGATCGGCCCACCGGATGCTTTGGATCTCGTTAACTGGCAGTTTCCATTCCATTAACCTGTAAAACCAAATTTGTCGCGCGCTGGTGGTTTCCGCTCATGGCCTGATGGTGGATTTCAGGAGTTTTTACGGCAGACTTGGCTTAATCCTGAAAAGGTAATAGAATTGCAACAAAGGCTTAGATACTGGGTAGAGTTATTCCAAATTATGACGAAACTGTTTATCGTGTCAAACGAGCCTTCACTCTCCACGAAAAACGATCACGACTTCAGCCTAGTCGATCTCACGCAAATCTGATCTGCTTTCCAGTGAGAGCTGACTGCGACGAACTGCTTGTTCCGAGAAATTACCGTTCAGCAATTTGCTCCAGCCGCTGACATCATTGCCCCCTTCAACCCCTGTCAAGGATCATGATTAACTCACGTCCCATGCCCACCTCCTTGCATCATCTCTATCCTCTCTGATAAACATCGCGAACTTTTCATTTTCTCGAAGGGGTCGGGATGCCCGAGTGAGCAAATATGTTTTCCCCCAACTCGCCAAGGAAGTCCCACTCTAATGGCCCACTAAAGAGTGCTTCCACCTCGCTGGGAACCTCGGACCTACCAGACCACGTTGGCGCCGCGTACCGGGCTACCGAAACCACGCCCACTGATCCGGTGGCCGAGACAGCGGATGCGCACAGATTTCCCCGCGTGCCGATTGAAGAGGCGCGGAAATTGAACGCGTTACAGTGTGAAGAGGAGGAAGAACACATGGGGGATGGGAACTTTAGTCCCCCTGTTGGAGCGAAGGAGCAGCGGAGTATATTATCACTCGGGTTCAGGGATGCCGCAGAAGACAAGCCGCGGGGAGCTGGTGAGCACCTGGATATAACGGAAGAGCGAGACGGGGGCGGAGGGAATACCAATATCGAGGTTCCTGCCTTCGCCAGCCCCTTGTTCCCTCCATTGCCAGTTTACGGACCCTCTACGTTGTGGGGACTGCAATGTATCGTCTTTCGTATCTGTAGTGGGGTGCTCTCGCTTTGCTTTCTATTTGTTATTGTTATGGGAGCTATGGCTAAGTCGCTACCTTTGGCGTTTATGAGTTTGATCAGCCTGCTGCGTGGTCGGGATCCGAACGCAACAAGGCCGTTCTACAAGGTTGAGAAGGAGCGTGCAAAAAAGCGGAGAGACGAAATCAAGGCTTGGGAGGCTCGGCGGAGGGATTCGCAGAGTGCAGGGGATCAGGGCGGTGAGAGGGGGTTAAGGAATAAACAGATTACCGGTGGGAGGGACCATTTGGTGTGTGATATCGGGTATTATGCTAGAAGGGTTGGACTGGATGCGGAGGAATTTGAGATCCAGACCGAAGATGGGTTCTTGATCACGATGCAACATATATATGATCCGGACGATCCGCCCCACTACCCGGATGAGAACATTGGTGAAAAGGGCGATAGAGGGAAGAGCGCGAATGGGAAGCGGAGGAAATATCCCGTTTTGCTTATGCATGGGCTTCTTCAGAGTTCTGGTGCTTTTTGTGTCAATGATGAAGATAGCTTAGCATTCTATTTGTGCAAGGCGTGAGTTCCCGTGAGCCCGACTTGCCGGATGTTCTGGCCTAACATAATAACAGAGGCTACGACGTCTGGCTTGGAAACAACCGCTGTGGCTTCAAACCCAAACACACAACACTCCACTACTCCGATCCCAGAATGTGGGCTTGGAACATCCAGCAAATGGGGATAATCGATCTCCCCGCCTTAATAGATCATGTTCTCTCGATAACCCGCTTCCCGAAACTCGCCCTGATCTGCCATTCCCAAGGCACTACCCAAACCTTCGTAGCCCTAGCAAAGCAGCAGTGCCCAGATATCGGGCCAAAAATATCTGTATTCTGCGCACTTGCGCCCGCAGCATACGCAGGGCCACTAATAGATAAAATCTACTTCAAATTCATGAAGATCATATCTGCCTCCATGTTCCGAATGGTCTTTGGCATCCACGCTTTCATCCCTTTCATGATGCTCATGCACGCTACTATTCCCGCGCGGATATACGGCGCGCTGGGATACCGTGTGTTCTGGTTCCTTTTCGGCTGGAGTGACATTCGTTGGGATAAGGGCCTCCGTGACAGATTCTTTCAGTTCGCACCCGTATATGTTTCCGCCGAAGCGATGAGGTGGTGGCTTGGTCGTGAGTGCTTTGCAAGACATAAATGCATATTATCTGCCAAAGTTGAGGAGGAGGAAGAAGGCCAAGCAGAAGGAGACGTAATGAGGCAGGAAAAACTGGAGGGGCTGAAAAAGGAACGGAATGAGAGGAGTAAGGATCAGTGCGAAGAGTTGTCGCCGTCGCCATCTGCCAGCGGGGGGGCATGGTACGACGGCCGCTGCCCGCCGATGGCGTTCTGGGTCGCGGGCAATGATAATCTAGTTGATGGCCGGAAGCTCATCAGACGCTTTGAAAGGGGCAAGGAACCAGATGTCGAACTTGTGCACACGAAGGTTATCGAGGAATATGAGCATCTGGACGTTATCTGGGCTTTGGATGCCCCCGAACAGGTGTTTAAGGAGCTGGTAGACGTGCTATGGAAGTGTGTAGACGAGGATGTAAAAAGGGAGCTGATAGTCCCTCGAGGTGTTGGGGAGCTGGGAACTGGAGAGTGAAGTATCGCGCGCACTGTACATGCATATACATGGTCCGGAAGACCCCGGCTCTGCTGGTTTCCGTCCGCTGTTTTTTATGGTTCGCATGGGGGCTTCTGTTCGAATGTTAAGTTTGTTTAGTATGGTTAGGTCTAAGTTATAGAGTTTGTAATCTGCACAATTTAAATATCATAGTTGGCAGTTTTGTTTAATAAAAGTTGCCTTCGTTTAATCCTTATCTTGTACAAATGGTCTTATTCCATGGTGTGGAATTTTAATGACATTTCGTTAAATCTTGATGGGGATTTTTGTGTCTGGATTTTTGTGTTAGACTAGGAAGTGCGATAGACCCGGGAGGTAAATTAGTTTGCCAAAAATAAGAAATAAAGCCAGGACCTGGGGTTTAATTGGCATCTAACAATTAGGAGGGATCGGAGGAGTGGGATAATAGATGTCCTTGACATCACAGTACTGTATTATAGCAAGTTAGCTTTGCATACTAGAAGTTTGGGAGCAGTAAAAATGATAACCCACGGCCAAGATGTGAATAAAATCCACATATCATATAAGGCGATCCGCTCTCTGATCCAACCAGTACGTTTGGTGAACGGCACTATTAGCTACTAGTAGTAGGTTGGGAATAAATGTCCCTACATGCTAATTGAGCATGCTTTGGTGGATGGAAAACCGGAGATTGTTTAAGACAACAGAGGTTTCGGTATCCAGATCCTGTTAAGAGCTGAAACAATTTTGGATCGCAGTGCGCATCCTCTGGGGTAATGCTCTCGCTTTTGTTATATATAAGTTGAGGTCGGCCTATTGAGCTGTATTATGACAGATGGTGATTCATAAATCCTGACTCGGTAATGGTTTAGTGTACTCGGGGGTGCCTTAAGTCGGGCGACACCCGGATATGGTAACTTACCCAATGTGTAGTCGACAGGGGTATTTTTAAGGCTAGGACAGAAGTAGATACTTATCCGTAATTAGTAAGCACTTTTTTGTATGAAGGAAAAAAGTCCGGCCACACCTACAATATTGCTTGCAGAAAATTCCAACTTTTTTGGGTATCATACCGGGAATGTTTTCTCTTTTGAAATTCCCACCGCACTAGCGTTGCCGCCACACCTGTGCCACCGCGCCCGACTTACCCTTGCACCCGAGTACAATACCAAGAGGGGACGTTGAAAACGGGAAAACCAGTTCTGCTGACCCCATACGACTCTTAATATGTATAGGGAAGGGTTGTGTTTTTGAGTTTTTGGTGACCCCTAGTCCACAACTGGGTGGCGGTTGGGGGGGGAGAGGTGATGGTCCATGTTTGGAAAATTCCCTGAAGTAGGTTATCAGATGTCACGGATATTGAACTAGAATGCACTTCTGTTATACACTTATTAATGCATAGGCCCTATTTAAATCCTTTGTTATTTTCAGTCAGATTTACCTCGTTCCTAGTATTGACATTTCAGCCGTAATTATTATACCTGGCATTCAAAAACTGCACAAGATTTTTAGCCATTTTCAAATCCATCATTTGAATTGGTAATCAACACTGTATACTGAGACCTTGTTCCTCTGTCAACTGAGTTAGATACAAATAGATGGCATTTCAGGCCACCTGGACATCGCCTCGCATGGACAGCTAAACCCAAATATGAAACTTTTTTAAGAGGTTTTCTTGGTTTGACTACCGTAGATGAGCTGTGGCTACTGTGCCGACCTGCTCGTTTCCTCGTGTAAAACTCACCAATCAGCATCTGTCCAGGTGGGGGAGGGGGGGGTGTCTGGGTAGCCTGAGGATCTGTCTACCTACTATCTACTAACATATCCTTTAAAATTAGTCAAGTATCATAAGTAATCAGCCTAATTCTACTTCTTTGGATCTATGCCTCTAGCCTATTGAGTAGGAAACTGTTTTCTAGCTAATGTCAAAGTTCCTATTTCTCCCAAAAGGGTGGTGTTGAGGGTTGCCGCATTGAAAATATCTGTTTTTCACAGAATTTGGTGTCGGACCAGAGTTTCAGAGCTGGCACTTTATATAGCGATTACACGAAATCTGACACTGATGAGATATAAGTAATATACGAATATCTCGATAAGATGTCCTAGGCCTAACTTTGAATAGGCTACAAGACATTTTTTAAGAAAGAGGGAGGAGGAAATAAGAAAAACATTACCGGTAGTATTGTCCACTAAATAATTCGCAGCCGTTCCTAACATTTCGATCATATAACGTATCCCTGCCTGTAGGCTCCTAGTCTAAGATAAATACAACAAAGGAAGAAAAAGGAAGAAAGAAAGCAAGACAAACACTATCATACATAGAATCCTGTATTGTGACACCGGGCTCAATTCTACGTTCTCTTGAGCACTCATAGGGACGGAGATTTGTTGTATCGCGTCACGGTCTAGTGGTGTTTCGTCAATAAAAGGCGTTGGCTCCGATAGCAACCCCATAGCACCCTTGCGCCCATGCCCTGCAGCGAGCGAGACTTGTGTTTTGTTGTGTCTATCCGACAAATCGGGTTTGACACTCCCTCGCTCTAGGAGTATCTTAACAACGCTCCTACGTCCCGACCCGGCAGCATATGATAGCGGTGTCCGGCCATCCGCATCTGATGAATCGGGATTGACATCCCCCCGCTCAAGGAGTATCTTCACAACGCCCCCACGTCCAGACCCGGCGGCATATGATAGTGGTGTCCTGCCAGATTGACCTGGCCAATCGGCATTAACACCTTTCTGCTTCAAGAGTAACTTCACCACGCCCTCATGCCCAAATTTGGCAGCATATGATAGTGGCGTCAAGTTATACACATCAGATAAGTCGGGATTGACATCGTCTCGTTCTAGGAATATCTTCACCACGCCCTCGTGTCCAGACACTGCAGCATATGATAGTGGCGTCAAGCCAGATTTACCCGCCGAATTAGGATTGACATTAGCCCGTTCTATGAGTATTTTAACCACGTCCTCATGCCGAGATTCGGCAGCAAATGATAATGGTGTCCGGCCGGATTTACCTGACGAATCAGGATTGACATCTCCTCGCTTCAGGAGCATCACTACCACGCCCCCATGTCCAGATCCAGCAGAATATGATAGTGGTGTCCGGCCATATTTACCTGACGAATCGGGATTGACATCCCCTCGCTCCAAGAGGATCCTCACCACACCTTCGTGTCCAGATCCGGCAGCATATGATAGCGGTGTCAGGCCATCTTCGTCCAATGAATCGGGATCGACATCCCCTCGCTCTAAGAGTAGCTTCACCACTGCCTCCTGTCCAGCCTTTGCAGCATGTGTGAGCGGCGTTAGGCCCTGATTATCTGATAAAGTGGGGTTGGCATCTCCCTGCTCAAGAAGCAGCTTTGCGAGCGCGAAATTCCCGTATTTAGCAGCCCATATCAATGGCGTCGCACCCTTAGAATCGCGCCCGTTAATGTCCCATCTTTTCATATCTACCATGGCAAATGCGATTTCCGTGATCCCCATGTATGAGATGCAGTGCAGCCCAGTAAATCCCCGAAGATCGGGGTGTCTACCTTTGTGGCAATCACGCTCGGACAAGAAGTCAGCACTCTGCTCACGCAGTAGGATGTCAGCCGATATGTGGTTCGCGTCTTGTTGAAGATGTCGTAATGCAAGGTATTTCACCGCTTCCGTCATCTCCTTCCTAGCATGAAATCCCCAGTAACATGAGGCGTAGCGAAGAAAAGGCATTGTTGACGGGACAGTATCGAGGGTAGTTGATAGCTCACAGATCGACTGAAAGTTTAAATAGGTGAGGCATATTTCAGCCATCATCGAGTGAGGCGTGATGAACAAATTGCGATGTGCTGCAAGGTACTCTTGAAGAGTGAAATGTATGAGACGAACAGTTGACGCTTGTTCATCAATCGTAACAAGTCCTAAAGTACAGCTCAACAGGATCCTTATCGATGGGACATTGTGGACAGTGAGATCTGTAGTTCCTACTTCTACCGCTAACGCATGGCACAACTCTTGTACTTTTAATGGCCGTTCAGAACGCGAAATCCACATCAGCGCCTCCATTCCAAGCTTCGATTTGTTTCCTTTCTGGTCTTCTATGCGACCCAATGTTGTGCTGTATGCATCCTCTAAACCAAAGCCATCGGTCATCCTATGAAGCGTTTTTCTTCTCTGGTGTATTGTCGCATCTTCCAGAACCGCATCCATGATGAGGGAAATGAGAAGAAATCTAGAAACCGCTATTAGCTAACAGCCTTGCATTTATTAACTGGAGAGGTTACATACGCCTCGGAGATCTTTTCTGGAATAATTCTAAGAATATCGGCCTCCAATTCCGCATCCATTGCGTCGCCCCGCTCTGAGTCCCTTTTCAACCTCATGATAATATATCCCGTAATATCCTCCTTGGTGGGCTTTATGGGGGCTAGGCTAGGGTATCCAGGGAAATATTTATTCACTTCCTCGCGAATGTGCGGCCTCCCGGTAATAAACAGCCGGGTGTTTGGACACTCCCGGACAACGTGCTGTAGAGAATCCCAAAGTTCAAGTCGGTGTTTCGTGGGAAACTCATCTAAAGCGTCAATGCAAATAAATCCCCGTCGCAGAGATGAAAGAGATTTGACAAGCATTGCACGGATTTCAGGGAGCCGGAGTGCCCGACCGTCAACTTCTTTCTTTGCTCGCTCAAAGGCCTCCTTGATCTCTCCCAGGATCGGTTCAACCCCCGCAATAAGTTGTTTCAAGAGAGCCGCTAACACACCAGCCGTGGATTGCTCTTTATGTGCGTGGAAGTCGCAGTACACACAAGCGACAGCCACATTGTCCCCGCCAATCGAATTGCACAGTGTGTCTATTACAAGAGAGCTAGTATTTACGCGCTTAGTTTTGCGCGCTATTTCAATAGAGCTACTTTCACACACCTCAGATAGGTCTTCCCGACCCCTGGATCCCCATAACCGAATAACACAGGATGGACAGCCTGATCCTCGCTTGTATGCCATTTCTCAAACTCGTTCGTTCGGAGAAGCCAGTCTCCTACTCCATCCACACGGCCCTCACTTACAGCCCGATGCCTTTCCCGAGGCGCCAAAGGAGACAACCACTCAAGGATCTGGCGCTTCTCATCGCAGTTATTCAACACATTGAAACTGTCCGTGATATTCCCAACGTTTCTGCCTACGGCGATAGTTAGGTTTTGATATGCCGCAGAGCCCATTTTGTCTTGTCTATCGTTCTGCTTGTTAGCGGTGCTGTTCGTAGATCAAGAGAGCGGGTAACGAGGGATTGAAGACTTATTTTTGGAGGGGAGTTCGGGTGAAGGTGGGAGAAGCTGAAGAGTTAAGGCTCTGCTGGTACTGAAGCCGGCAGGTCGAAGTTGCTTTTTCAAGGTACGGTAGCACTAAAAGAAAGCCAACCCCAACCCCAATCCCGCAGCTTGAGCACAAGTATTCTTACGGAGAAATTTTTGTACTCGGGAGGTATCATATACTAAAAATCGGGAACTACCCGTGCTGAAGAGACCGGCCGATCACAATGTCTGGAAAGAGAAACAGTGTTACGAGATATCTTATGTCCATACTTGTTGCACCGAGTGATGGGCAATGATAGTAGAGTTTCACTATTATTTAATAAAGAATTTGAGCTACCTAAAGGCTACAAATAATAATAATAATAATAATACTAAGAACGATACTAAATATTATAGGAGCCCCAAATAAAGTTAAATGGAAATGAGATTGGGAATTGTGGTAGAAAGCAAAGAGGAGAGAACAGGATAGGAAATGGGAACGGGGGAGGATATATGCGTGATGTGGGGAATTGGGCTGAGAATGGGGTAGAAAACAGGAAGGGGGCAGGACAGGTAGCCCGGGGTCGGGGTGAGAATAAAGTAAAACTGGGATTGAAAAGAATAGAAATAGGAGTAGGAAGAGGACGGAAATGAGGGAAGAATGAGCTAAGTGGAAAGAGGGGGTGATGGGGTGATGGGGGACTGGTG
>Ga0307510_10002541_pt1 | contig 20801 bp, 12 predicted proteins | sample 12_EM_MG_FD_207224 | JGI IMG/M metagenome (GOLD analysis project Ga0307510, IMG submission 207224) | Populus trichocarpa ectomycorrhiza microbial communities from riparian zone in the Pacific Northwest, United States - 12_EM | ecosystem: Host-associated > Plants > Roots > Unclassified | place... | reverse complement strand
AGATTATCGCAACTGGGCCAATAATCGTCGAATCCTTGGACCCCTGAATATCATCCGAATTGGATGTTTTCAGGGCCGGCCCATCGGTGGAGAGTTCAGGCTGCAAGTGCGCCGGGGGGCGCATCACGTGGATGGGACAGGCGAATGACGTCGTCCCGCCGCATATGAAAAGGGACTATTCATGGCCAGCATCGCTCGCACCGCCACCAGCCTTTCGGCACTCGCCGTCGCGCTGGTCGTGGCCAGCCCCGCCTTCGCGCAGGAGGCCGCCCCGGCGCAGAGCCAGGAAGAGGTCATCGTCGTCGCCCAGCAGGCGCAGAAGCAGGTGGTCAGCGACGGCAATGTCGGCGTGCTCGGCGCACAGGATGCGCTGTCGACGCCGTTCAACATCACCACCTACACCGCCCAGCTGATCCTCGATCAGCAGTCCGAGACGATCGGCGAGGTATTGGAGAACGATCCCGCCGTGCGCACTACCTTCGGCTCGGGCAACCAGTCCGAACTGTTCGTCATTCGCGGCTTCGCGCTGTTCGGCGACGACGTGTCGATCGACGGCCTGTATGGCGTGACGCCGCGCCAGATCGTCTCGCCCGAACTGTTCGACAATGTGCAGGTGCTGAACGGTGCCAGCGCCTTTCTGTTCGGCGCGGCGCCGGGCGGATCGGGCATTGGCGGCGGGATCAACCTGACGCCCAAGCGCGCGCGCAAGACGCTGTTCCGCGCGACCGCCAATTTCAGCCAGGACAGCGTCTTCGGCGGCACCTTCGATGCCGGCACGCGCTTCGGCGCCGACGATGCCTTCGGCATCCGCGTCAACGGCGTGTACCGTAAGGGCGAGACCGCGATCGACCATGACCAACGCGAAGTCCGCGCGGCGAGCGTCGATTTCGATTTCCGCAAAGGCCCCGGCCGCTTCTTCCTCGACTTCGGTTACGAGGACCAGCGCGCCAATTGGAGCCGCCCGGAAGTGCGCCTCGCCACGGGTGTCGCGGTGCCGGCGGTGCCGGACGGAAACTACAATTACGGCCAGCCCTGGACCTATACCCGGTTGCGCGACCTTTATGTGATCGCCCGGGTCGAGCTCGACATCACCAAGGGCGTGATGGTCTATGCCGCCGCCGGCGCGCGCGACGCGGCGGAGAGTGGCGATTATTCGACACTGACGATCAACAATCTCGGCCCGATCGATGCCGCGCGTAATCCGGGCACGGTGATCGGCGGCGGCACAGCGTCCCGGCTGTTCGTGCCGCGCGAGGACAATAATGAGAGCGGCCAGATCGGCATTCGCGCCAAGTTCAGGACCGGCGGCATCAGCCACCAGATCAATGCCGGTGGTTCGGTCAATTTTACCGACAATCGCAACGCCTTCTCGTTCGCCGCCTTCGACAACAGCGTCAAGTCGGGGTGCGGTATTCCGACCGCCACGACGACGTCGTTTTGCACCAATCTCTACAGCGCGCCGCATCTGCCGCAGCCGGCCAATGTGACGCTTCCCGCCAGCGGCGGCAGCCTGACGAACCTGCCGCACGTCGCGACCACCGAGTTCCGCAGCGTGTTCGCGTCCGACACGATCGGCTTTCTCGATGACCGGGTGCTGATCACCGGCGGCCTGCGCCGCCAGTGGATGGTGATCGATGCGTGGAATCGCGGCACGCTAGCTCGCACGACGCGCTATGAGAAAGCGCGTACGACCCCGGTGATCGGCGTGGTGGTCAAGCCGACCGATCATTTCTCGCTCTACGCCAACCGCATCGAGGGCCTGGCACAGGGCCCGACCGCGCCGATCAACCCCAACAACTCGACCAATTCGGGTCAGGTGTTCGCGCCTTTCCACTCGGTGCAATATGAGGCGGGCGGCAAACTGCAGATCCATGGACTGACGGCGACCGTCGCGGTCTACCAGACCAAGCAGCCCAACGCCTTTACTGCGAACACGCCGACCGCCGGCAATCCCAACGAAGTAACCTTCGTTGTGGATGGCGAGCAGCGCAATCGCGGTATCGAACTGAGCTTCAATGGCGAGCCGAGCCGTTTCATCCGCCTGATCGGCGGCGCGACCTTCAACGAGGCGAAGGTGACCTCAGGCCTCCTCAACCCGACTCCCCCCGCCGTCTCGATCGTCGGCAACCGCGCGATCGGCGTGCCCGACTTCCAGGCCAATCTCGGCACCGAGGTGGTGCTGCCGTTCCTGCCCAAGATGACCGTGACCGGCCGCGTGGTGATCACCGGCAAGCAGTGGATCGACGCCGCCAACACCCAGCGCCTGCCCGGCTGGACGCGCTTCGATCTCGGCGCGCGCTACGTCTTCGTCGCCGCCAGCCACCCGATCACGCTCCGTGTCAGCGCGGAGAATATCGACAATCGCCGCTACTGGTATTCGGCATTTGGCGGCTATCTCGTGCAGGGATCGCCACGCACGGTGAAGGCGTCCGTCACCTTCGAATATTGAATTGGCGAATATTGAACTGGCGAATATTGAACGGGCAAGCCGGATGCGCAGCATCGGGTAAGCGATAGGGAGAAAGTGCGTTGGCGCAGGGCGGGACGGGGATTTCACGCCGGGCCGTTATCGGCGCCATTGCCGCCTCGCCTGTCCTGGCACAACCGGTACTTGCGGCGCAGGGGCACGACATGGCGATCGTTTCGCTCTCCGCCACCGATCTGGCCGCGGCGATCCGACGCCGCGACCTGTCCAGCCGGGAAGTGATGGCCGCGCATCTGGCGCAGATCGATCGCTTCAATCCGCAGTTCAACGCGATCGTCTCCCGCGTTGCGCCGGACGCCCTGCTGGTGGCGGCGGACGCGCTCGACAAGGACGCTGCCGCGGGCCGGTTCCACGGGCCGCTTCACGGCTTTCCGCATGCCGTGAAAGACACCGCGCCGACGCGTGGCATTCGCACCACACAGGGGTCGCCCTTGCTGCGCGACAATATTCCGACCTCGGATTCGCTGGTGGTCGAGCGCATGCGGCGCGCCGGCGCGATCTTCATCGGCAAGACCAACGTGCCGGAATTCGCGCTCGGCTCACACACCTACAACCCCGTTTTCGGCATCACGCGCAATGCCTATGACCCGACGCGCGCCGCCGGCGGCAGCACGGGCGGCGGTGCCGTGGCGCTCGCCCTGCACATGGTGCCGCTCGCGGATGGCAGCGATTTCGGCGGGTCGCTGCGCAATCCGCCAGGGTGGAACAATCTGTTCGGCATACGGCCGTCCTTCGGCAGGGTACCATCGGCCGGCGACGACGTCTTCGGCCAGAGCTTCGCGACATCCGGCGGGCTGGGCCGAACGGTCCGCGATGTCGGCCTGCTCCTGTCGGTCCAGGCCGGGCCGGACGAGCGCGTGCCCTTCTCCCTGCCCGACGACCCGGCCCGTTTAGCCCAGGCGTTCGACCGCGACTGGAAGGGAAAACGGATCGGCTGGTTGGGCGATCTCGGCGGCGCCCTGCCGATGGAGGCGGGGATCATGGAGACCTGCGAAAAGGCGCTGAATGCCTTCAAGGCGATCGGCATGACGGTGGACGAGGCGCGCCTGGCCGTGCCCGCCGCCGATATGTGGCGCACCGCGGTGACGCTGCGGCACTGGTCGGTCGGCGCCGACCTGCTGCCCTTCTATGCCGATCCGGCCAAGCGCGCGCTGATGAAGCCGGAGGCGATCTGGGAGGTCGAGGGCAGCCTGAAGCTGTCGGGACAGGATGTCGCCAATGCCTCGGTCGGCCGGTCGCGCATCTACCAGGCGTTCCGCGCCCAGTTCGAGAAGTTCGATTTCCTCGTCCTGCCGACGGCGCAAGTGTTTCCGTTCGACGTGGCGACGCATTGGCCGCGTGAGATCGCAGGACGGCCGATGGACAGCTATCACCGCTGGATGGAGGTAGCCTTCCCGGCGACGATGGCCGGCTTGCCCGTGCTCGCCGTGCCGGCGGGGTTCGGCGGGGCGCATGCGCTCCCGATCGGGCTGCAGATCATCGCGCCGCGCCATCGCGACCTGGCCGCGCTGCAGGTGGGGCATGCCTATGAACACGCATCACCCTGGATTGCGCGGACCCGGCCGCCCGTGCTCGCGCGACCCTAGCCTTCTCCCCCGCCCGGCAGCGACCATGCGAGAGAAGCGCATCGTGCTGCCAGAGGCGTGCGTCACCTTCGGATAGTGATCTTCGCTGGGCGACCGGCACCCGCTTGCTCTGGTCCTTGCCACGAGAATGGGCGATGGATGAGGCATGCCGATTTCCGGGGACGAGAATGAAGACGCGTTGCTGATCGCGCGCGCACGCGCGGCCTATGGCGAGGGGCGGCATGCCCTGGCGGCACAATTGGCGGGCCAGGTTCCAACGAGCCGGGCCGCCTCGCTCGACGCGCTGGAAGTGATGGCACTGGCCCAGCGGGCGCTCGGCAATATCGCGGAGACCGAGCGCCTGCTGCGCGGGGCGATCGCCATCGCGCCGGCGCGGCATTGGCCGCGCGACGATCTTGCGCGATTGCTGCTCGATACCGGCCGGGCGGACGCGGCCGAACAGGTGTGCCGGGAGGCGGTCGATGCCGATTCCGCGAACGCCAATGCGCAGGCGATGCTGGGCAATTTCCTGTCGGAGCGCGAGGAGCTGGTCGAAGGCGCAGGCCATCTGCGCAACGCCCTCGCGCTGGCCGGCCCGCATCCGCAATTGCAGGCCAATCTCGGGCGCAACCTGGCCCGCCAGGGGCGGCTGGCCGAGGCCGAGACGTTGCTGCGCCAGTCGCTGGCGGCGGCGCCGAACTCGCTGTCCGCGCTGGCGTGGCTGGCCGAGATACTGGAGCAGGACGGACGGTTCGACGAGGCATCTTCCGTGCTCGATGTCGCCGAGATCGTCGCGGCAAAGGAGGGAAGCGATGTCACGCTGCAGCGTGCCACATTGCTGTCGCGTACTGCCGGGTGGCGGCAGGGGCTGGCGCTGCTGGAAGCAGAAGCCATGCTTTCGGGTGCGGCGCTACTGCAACGCGGACGGCTACGCGATCGCGCCGGGCGCCATGAGGACGCCTGGCAGGATTTCGTAGCGGGGAAAGCGGCACTCGCGCGTGCCTCGGGCCGGAGCTATCCGCACGCCGAAGTCGAGCGGCTCATCACCGACCTGTCCGCCTTTTTTACACCGGCGAACCTTGCGGCAATGGTGCCCGCGCCGATCGTCGAGGGCGTGCCGCAACCGATCTTCATCCTCGGCTTTCCGCGCTCCGGCACGACACTGACCGAGCAGGTCATCGCCAGCCATTCACGCATCCGCGCCGGTGGCGAGTTGCCGTTCGCCGCCGAATTGTCGGCAATCGCCGTGGAGCGTAGCGGCGGCGCCTATCCGGGCGACTTTGCCGCGCTGTCGGCGCCGCTACGCACCAGTCTCGCGACAACCTTGCGCGACCATTATCTGGCGCGGGCGAAAGCCTTCGGCCTGCTCGCCCCCGGCGCCGACTTCTTCACCGACAAGATGCCGCTCAACGAACTTTACCTGCCGCTGCTACGTCTCGCCTTCCCGGCCGCGCCGTTGGTCAGCGTGACGCGGCATCCGCTCGACGTGATGGTGTCGGCGATGGGCCACGACTTCACCCATGGTTTCGATTGCGGCTATCGGCTGGAGGACGCCGCGCGCCATTTCGCGGCAATGAACGACCTGACCGCCCATTGGCGCGACGGGCTGGGAATCCATTCTCATGCGCTCGCCTACGAGCGCTTCGTCGCCGCGCAGGAAACGGAGACCGCGGCGCTGATGGCGCATCTCGGACCGGCGATGGAGCCGGCGCAGCTCGCCTTTCACGAATCCCGACGTTTCGCGCCGACGCCGAGCTACGCACAGGTGCAGGAGCCGCTGCATGACCGCTCGATCGACCGCTGGCGGCATTATGCCGGCGCGCTGGCACCGGCACGCGCGATACTGGCGGAGGCGATCGCGCGGGGCGGTTACGCGGGCTGAAGCGCGGCGGCGATCGCCGTTGCGTCATTGCCCATGATGAGTTGGAGCGTGGCGCGCGATGGCCGCGCGATTAGCCGCACGCCCAGCGTCGTAAGCGCAGCCTCGTCAACCCGCGCGGGGTCGACGAGATCCAACCACAAGCGGCTCGAGGCGGCGCCAGCGGCAGAGACATTGCCGCGACCACCCAGGGCCGCGAGCCAGGGCGCGGCATCGGCTACCGCAACCACCGTCGGCGCGTTTCCAACGGTGGCGACTGCCAGCGGCCCGGCCGCCGCGCGCATCTCCATCGCCACGGCATCCGCGATCGGCCCCAGCACAACCTGCAGACCTTGCGCTGTCGGGCGAATGAACCCTCTCGCCCCGAGCGCCTTCAGCCGCGCCTCGCTGACCTTGTCCTGATCGTCGACGACCAGCCTGAGCCGCGTCGTGCAGGCATCGATGCTGACAAGGTTGCCGGCGCCACCCAGCGCCGCCACGAACGCCCCGCCACGCTCGCCCGGCGTGTCGGCGACTTCCTCGCCGACCGCTTCCGGCTCGCGGCCCGGCGTCTTGATGTCGAAGCGGGTGATCGCCCAGCGGAAGCTGCCATAATAGATCGCGAAATAGACCAGACCGATCGGCAGCAGCAGCAGCGGTCGCGTCGCCTTTGAAAAGTTCAGCGCATAATCGAGGAAACCCGCCGAAAAGCCGAAACCGAGCTTCACGCCGAACAGCGACATCAGTGCCATCGCCAGCCCGGTCAGCACCGTGTGCATCAGGTACAGCAGCGGCGCGAGGAACATGAAGGTGAACTCGATCGGCTCGGTCACGCCGGTCAGGAAGGCGGTCAGCGCCATCGACAGGAGCATGCCGCCGACCGCCTTGCGTCGCTCGGGCAATGCGGCGCGGTACATGGCGAGGCAGGCAGCGGGCAGGCCGAACATCATCACCGGGAAGAATCCCGACATGAAGCCGCCCGCGCTCGGATCACCGGCGAAGAAGCGGTTCAGGTCGCCCGTCGTGCCGTGATAATCGCCGATGATGAACCAGGCGACGTTGTTGATGACATGGTGGAGCCCGGTGACGATCAGCAACCGGTTGAGCACGCCGTAGAAGAACAGCCCGAACACCCCGGCATGGACCACGCCGTTGCTGAGCGCATCCATCCCCGCGACGATCGGCGCATAGCCGAACCCGACGATCGCGGCGACGGCGAGCCCGGCCAGGCCGGACAGGATCGGCACGAAGCGGCGGCCGCCGAAAAAGGCCAGATAGTCCGGCAGGCGGATATTGGCGTAGCGATTGTACGAGGCACCCGCGATCAGGCCGGAGACGATACCGATCGGCACCGAGAGCTTGGCGATCGCCTTGGTGCGCCAGGCATCGTCGGCCAGCCCGACCGTGTCCCTGGCGAATTGCGCCAGCGCCTCGGGCGGGACGTGGAGCAGCGTCATGGCGCCCCGCGTGGCGACGAGGAAGCAGACCAGCCCGGCCAGGCCCGCCGCGCCATTATTGTCCTTGGCGATGCCGACGCCGATGCCGAGGGCGAACAACAGGCCGAGATTGTCGAAGATCGCCCCGCCCGCCGCCGCGACGAACGGGATGTCGAGCAAATCGGGCTGGCCGAGCCGCAGTAACAGGCCGGCGATCGGCAGCACCGCGATCGGCAGCATCAGCGCGCGGCCGAGCGGCTGGAGCGATTGCAGGGAGGGCTTCATGCGGCTTGCTCCAGCAGGGGATGGACAAGGGCGCGCACCGCGTCGGCATCGGGCGCGGCGAGCGCCTCCAGTGCGAGCACGCGGCAGGCGACGATATCGAGCGTACGGACCAGCGCCTTGGTCTCGGCGATCGCGGCCGCGGGTACCGACAATTCGGTGATGCCGAGGCCGAGCAGGATCGGGATCGCGGCCGGCTCCGCCGCGAGGCCGCCGCAGACGCCGGTCCAGCGGCCATGTGCAGCGCCGCCGCGCGCCGTTTCGGCGATCAGGCGGAGGATGGCGGGATGGAGGCCATCGAGGCCCGCAGCGACTGCCGGATTGGTGCGGTCGCGGGCGAGCGTATATTGCGCCAGATCGTTGCTGCCGATCGAGAAGAAGGCGGCATCGGCGGCGAGCGAAGCGGCGGTCAGCGCGGCGGCCGGCGTCTCGACCATGATGCCGAGTTCCGGCGCCGCGACGCCCATCGCCGCGGCATTACGCGCGAGTGCGTCCCGGGCCGCGAGCAGTTCGCCGCGATCGGCGACCATTGGCAGCATGATCCTGAGCGGCACCTGCGGGCGCACGCCGAGCAGCGCGCGCAACTGGGTGTCGAGCAGGCCCGGTATCGCCAGCTGAAGGCGAATGCCGCGCAGGCCGAGCGCCGGATTTTCCTCGGCCGCGATGGGCAGATAGGGCGCAGGCTTGTCCGCGCCGATATCGAGCGTGCGCACGATCAGCGGGCGCGGGCCGAGCGCATCGGCGATCGCCTGATAGGTGGCGCGCTGCTCTTCCTCGCCGGGCGGGGCGGCGCGATCGAGGAACAGGAATTCGGTGCGCAACAGGCCGCAGCCCTCGGCGCCTTCGGCTACCGCCGTTTTCGCATCGGCGACCGAACCGAGATTGGCGAACACCTCAATGCGGGTACCGTCGATGGTGACCGCCGTCTCCTGCGCGCGAACCATGGCGGCCTTTCGATGCATGGCCCGGGTCGCGGCAGTGGCGCGCAGGCGCTCGACGCTCGCGGCATCGGGTGCGACGCGCAGTTGGTCACCGTCGATCACCAGCAGGGTGCCGTCGGCGACCGATACGAGGTCGGGGCCAAGCGATACGAGCATCGGCAAGCCGAGTCCGGCGGCGATGATCGCGACATGCGATGTCGGCCCGCCCTTGCCCGTGGCGATGCCGGCGAGGCCCGCATCGGCAAGGGCCATGAGCTGCGACGGTAACAGATCGTCCGCGATAAGGATCGCACCGGCGGGCGGGTTTGGCAGCTCGGGTTCGCCATAGAGCGAGGCGAGGACGCGGCGTTCGAGATCGAGCAAATCGTCCGCACGCTCGGCGAAGCGCGGATCGCCGGCGCCGCGCAGCGTGGCGGCATGGCCGGCGATCGCCCGGCGCCAGGCCAGGCCCGCACTTGCGCCGGCGGTGATGGCGGCAAGGCTGGCCGCATCAAGCTCAGGGTCGTCGAGAAAGGAGAGGTGCGCGGCAGCGATGCCGACCTGCGGCCCCTCGCCTGCCGCCTGGGTCTTCAACGCGGCGCGAACATGGCCCTTGGCCGCGACCAGTGCCGCGCCTTCCGCCGCAGCGCCGGCACCATGCTCAGGCACCGCGGGTTCGGCCAGCGCGAGGCGAAAGGCCGGTCCGATCGCGATGCCCGGCACTGCAACCACGCCGGACAGCGAGCTGGGCATCGCGCGCACCGGCGGCGCAACCGGGGCGGCCGCAATGGCGAGATATTCGCCCATGCCGCTTTCGAGCAACGCGGCCAGCGCGTCGACGCCCGCCGCGTCGCTGCCGCGCACGGTGATCGCGGCGCCGTGCGGCAGCGCCAGCGCGAGCATCGCCACCGGACTTCGCGCCGAAGCGGCGCGGCCGGTCGGGCCGACGATCTCGAGCATGCCGGGATGTTCCGCGGCCAGTGCCGCGACGCGCGCGGCGGGACGGGCGTGGAGACCCTGCGCCAAAGGCAGCAGCAGCGCGCGCGAAGCGGTCGCCGCCTGCGCCTCCGACACGGAAGTCGCCCCGGTCGCGCGCAGTTCGAGCAAAGCAGCGCCCGCCATGACAGCCTGGTCGCGGACCGCGGAAACCAGCGCGAATGCCTCGCCATTGGTCACCACCACTGGGGTGATGAGGCTTTTCGCGGTGCGCGCTAGCCGATCGAGGTCGAATGCGATCAGCAAATCGCCGACCGCGACCCGCTGGCCGTCCGCGACATGCGGCGTGAAACCGGCGCCGCCGAGGCCAACCGTATCAAGCCCGATGTGCAGCAACAGCACCGGCCCCGTATCGAGCTGTACGGTGACCGCGTGGCCGGCGGGATGGATCGAGACCACCACGCCGTCACCCGGTGCGACCAGCCGGCCCTCGACCGGGTCGATTGCGACGCCATCACCCAGCATCCGGTCCGCGAACACCGGGTCGGGCACCTCGGCGAGCGGCGTCGCCCAGCCGGCCAGCGGGCTGAGGATGGTGATGCTCATCGGGCGAGGTCCAGCGTCATGCGGTCAAGCATCCATAAGGGGTCGGGCCCGGTCTGGGAGAAGGTCATGCAGAGATCGTGACGGCCGGTCTGTGGCGCGATGGCCCCCGAAATGCGGCTGACGCCGCTGTTACGCACCGCATCACCGACCGGCATGCTACCGATCACCGGGCCAGTGCAGCTATCGAGCCGTATCTGCAGCTCGCCGCCCGGGGTGCGCGGCTTGTCGAACACCATCTTGGCGAGATCGGCGCCGATCGAGAAGTTGAACGGCACCTGCCCGATCTCGGCCGAGATCGCGGCAACGCCGTCGAGCGCCGCGCCGTTCCACACCCAGCAGGGATGCAGGATATTGCCCCAATGGACGCGGCGGACGCCGGCGGTGGCACCGTCATCCTCGAGCCGCAGCGCGACGGCGGAATCGCACAGCGTCATCTCCTCCGCGGTGCGGGTGCGCGGCAAGGCGGCATCGATCAGCCAATGCCGCTCCTCGCCCAGCGGCACCGTGCCGGCAAAGGCCTGCGCGCGAAGCCGGACACCCGGGTCGAGCGCGAGCACATCCCGATAGGCCGGCGCGGTCGCGGACGGGCTGGTGCCGTCGATCGTGTAACGCAGGGTGCCGACATCGGCCGGCTGGCGCAGCCTCACCATCACCTTGCCACCATTGCCGCGGAACCGCGCCAGCGGTTCGAGCGGCGTGCTGTCATAGCCCAGCCCGAGCGCGCGATAACGGGCGAATTCGGCCGGCAGGCGCGCGGCAAACCCCTGCCAGTCGCGCCGCGCCGCTGGCGTCCAGCCCAGCTCGGCAAGCGCGGCGGCGCGTGGCCACAACATGCGATCGGCATAGGCCGTGGTGCGGACATGCTCGGTCCATAGATTGACCTGCAACCCGAGCAGATGATGCCGCACATCGGGCGTCAGCGCTGCCGGGGTGGCGTCGAAAGTATAGATATGCTTCCAGTCCATCACCCCGCCGCGCCCCGGCGGCTCGTCGGCCGCATCGCTCTGCTGGTGGTCGAGATAGAAATCGGGCGATGGCGCGAGGACCGTGTCATGCCCCAGCTTCGCGGCGGTGATCGCCCCGGCGACCCCATGCCATGACATCACCACCGCCGATGGCGGCATATCGCCCTCGAGGATCTCGTCCCAGCCGACCAGCCGGCGCCCGCGCTTCTGCAGATAGTCGGCGATGCGCGCAACGAACCAGCCCTGAAGATGCGCCTCGTCGGCGATGCCGAGCGCCTTCATCCGCGCCTGGGTGGCGGGATCGGCCCGCCACTGATCCTTTACCGCCTCGTCGCCGCCGACATGGATATCGCGCGACGGGAAGAGTTCGAGCACTTCGTCGAGCACGTCGGCGAGGAAGGTAAAGGTCGCGTCGTCGGTGCTGTAGAGATTGTCGAGCACGCCCCAGCTCGACGATGGTACGGTCAGTCGCGTGCCAGCGACGCCAAGCCGCGGATAGGCGGCGATCGCCGCGCTGGCATGGCCCGGCATCTCGATCTCGGGGATGACGGTGATATGGCGCGCCGCGGCATAGGCGACGATCTCGCGTACCTCGGCCTTGGTGTAGAAGCCACCATAGCGCACCGGCTTGCCGGTGGCCGGATCGACCCCGGCCGCACCCGCCGGCTGACGCCAGGCACCGACCGAGGTGAGGCGCGGATATTTGTCGATCTGCAAGCGCCAGCCCTGATCGTCGGTCAGATGCCAGTGGAAGGTGTTGAGTTTCTCCATCGCCATGCGATCGATCAGCTGTTTCACATAGGCTGGCGGCTGGAAGTGACGCGCTGAATCGAGCATCACGCCGCGCCACGCAAAGGCGGGCGCATCGTCGATTGCCATGGCCTGGATATGGCCGTCGCGCGACGCCGCGATCAGCTGCCACAAGGTGGTCGCGCCATAGAAAAGGCCGGTATCGCTGGCAGCCGAGATGGTAACGCCGGCCGGCGTGATGCGCAGCCGGTAGCCTTCGTCACCACTAATCGAGGCATCGCGCCGGAAGCGGATCGCGCCGCCTCGTGCCAGCTTTAGTCTCGGCCCGCCGCTACGGGCGACGAGATCGCTCAAACGCCGTGCCGCAGCGAGGCCCCCGGCATCGTCCGCGGCGATCTTCGCCCGGGTGAACAAAAAGCTGCCCGCCTGCGGCGTGATGGCCGCAGGCAAGGGCAGCAGGGGGAGGTCGGGAGACGCCCACACCGCCGCCGGCATGCAAAACATCATGACGGCGGCGGGCAGGAGAAAGCGCATCGGACGATCCTAATCGGTGCAGCCGATGTAAAACAGGCTCAGAAGTGAACCTTGCCACCGATCCAGAAGGTGCGGCCATTATTGTAATAGGCCCGCGGGATCGAGGGATCGCCGACAAAGTAATAGAGCTTGCGGTTGAGCAGGTTCTGCGCGTCGACCGTCAGCGCCAGATATTTGGTGACGTTGACCGTCAGCGACCCGTCAAGCGTACCGAAATCGCCCTGCCACATCGGCGTCGAGCGATCGACGCCCGAACGGAATTTCGAGCGGAAGGTATAGGCGAAGCGCGTCGAGATCAGCGAATTCTCGAAATAGCCGGTGAGGTTGAAGGTGTGTTTCGAATTGCCGTCGATCACGTCGCCATTGGCCGCCTTGGCATCGGCATAGGTGTAGTTCGCCAGCAGACCGAAGCCGCCCCAGATCGGCTGTTGCCAGTTGACCTCGACGCCCTTGTTGGTGCCGCCGGGGCCGTTGATCGGACCGCTGATCTGGAAGTTCGCACCCGCCGGATGCTGCTGCGTGATCAGGAACTGGGTGGTCGTGCTGCTCGTGATGTACGAACTGATGTCGAGATAGAACAGGCCCACAGACAGCAGCGACTGCTTGCCATAATACCATTCCGCCGCGACGTTGAACTGCCAGGCGCGGGTCGGGTTGAGGCGCGGGTTGCCGCCCGCCGTACCGGTCAGCGCCAGATCGCTGACCGTGAAGGCTCCGGCGAGCTGGGCATAACCCGGGCGGGTCATCGTCCGTGCCACGCCGGCACGCAGCAGCAGGTCGGGCCGGACGTTGAAGGTCAGGTTGGCGCTTGGCAGAAAGTCCCAATAACCGCGGTCGACCCGATTTGTGTCGCACCAATTCTTTCCGTCCGCCTGCAACGGGCAGAACATCGAAAAGACCTTTTCACGCCCCCCGGTAGCCAATGGGTTCGGGGTATATTGCGTTGTGTTGAGCGAGGTATGCACCGCGCGCACGCCGATATTGCCGCGCCAGTCGCTGTCGTTGCCGAGCTTCGCCATGGCGTAGACCGCCGCATCACGCTCCCGCACCGAGAAGCTCGCCTGCGGATAGAAGGCGAACTGGCGGCCGCCATTGGTAGCGAGGGTGGCGAGCACCTTGCCCTCGTCGGCGAAGGAATAGCCGGGGAGGCCACCAAGGCCGTCGCCATAATCGCCGGGCGTCACGCCGCCATTATAGACGGTGCCGAGGCCGACGCCCTTGGTGCCCGAATAGAGGCCGTTCCCGGCCCAGGCATAGGCGGTGTAGTCGAGCGAGCGCTTGTGGTCGGTATAGCGGCCGCCGAGCTTGATCGATTTCAGGAAGTCGCTGTCGACCGCATATTCGAGATCGGCGTGGACATATTTCTCCTCGTCGGGCGAGATGATCCGTCCGCCCCACGACCAGCTGTAATAATTGTTGAGATAGGCCGCGGACGTCGGGTCGGTGGGCAGGCCGGGATAATTGACCTTCGCGCCCTTGCCGGCGATCGCGTAATTGACGCCGGTGTCCCAATAGGTTTCCCAGGCGAAGGTGTCGGTGGTGGCACCCGTGCCCTTGGTATAACCGATCTCGCCCGACAGGGTCAGGTGGTCGCTCGGGTGCCATTTGGTTTCGAGGTTGAGCACCCAGGTCGAGGAATAGGCCTGGCGGAAGATGTCGTCCTGCACCCGGCCCTGCACCGCCGCGCCATTGGTCGAGGTCGCATTCCACGATGCCTGGGTCAGATAGCCGTTCTTCACGGTGTAGTTGGCCAACGCATAACCCGGCGTACCCGGTGTGGAATTGTTGCCGATCATCCGGCTGACCCACGCCATGCTGTTGCGGTTGACGTTGTTGGCGTCCATCCGCGTGTAGATGGCGTTGGCCGAGATCTCGAACCGGTCGCTCGGCTCATATTGCAGCGCGAAGGTGCCGCCCTTGCGGATGCGCTGCTGGGTGAAATAGGCCGAGCCGATCAGGTTCGGCGCGGCGACGGTCTGACCCGAATTGGCGAAGTTGGTATAGGTCGTATAACCGAGGAATTCCTGGCCATCGCGGCGGAAGGTGCGCTCCTGATAGAAGCCGGCGACGGTGACGCCGAAGGTGCCCTCCTGGTTCTTCCAGCTGTACAGGCCGGAGACCTGCGGCTTCCACTTGCCCGCCAGGTCGTTGTAATTGACCTGGCCGGTCAGGGTGAAGGTATTGGCCTTCATCTCGAGCGGCTTGCGGCTGTGCAGGTTGATCGTGCCGCCGATGCCGCCCTCGGGCAGATCGGCCTGGGAGGATTTGTAGACCTCAAGCTTGCCGACGATTTCTGACGGCAACAGGCTGAAGTCGAAGCTGCGGCCGCCCGACGTCTGGTCGAGCACGAACCAGTCGCCGGTCGCGACCGAATGCCCGTCGAGCAAGGTCAGGTTGAGCGTCGGATCGGTGCCGCGGATCGAGACCGACTGGTTCTCGCCGAAACCGCCGGCATTGGCGGAACCGGTAACGACGTTGACGCCGGTCAGGCGGCCGAGCGAGTCGGCGACGTTCCTGTCGGGGAACTTGCCGATATCCTGGGCGGTAACGACTTCCGATACCACGTCATTGTCGCGCTTGGCCTGCAACGCCTGCTCGATCGAGGCGCGGATGCCGGTGACGACGACGTCATTGGCTTCGGGATTAGCATCGGCTGGCGGATTGCTCGGCGCCGCCGCCTGGGCAAAGGCCGGGCTGGCCATAGCCAGCGCCAGAACGCTTGCGGTAGGGGCGAATATCGCCCTGTGCATCTTGCCTTGGATCTTGACCATGATCTCTTCCCCTTTAACCCCGAAATTGGACCGAACCAAAATATGACCAACGGGCCCTGCGACTCGTTCCGGTATTGCTTTTTCACCGGTTTAGGCCCTCAGGAACGATATAAAGGGCCAATGGTCATCAATTTGCAATACCAAATTCAATACCAGTGAAAAATAATTCGCATTTTGGTATTGAAATGGACTTATCGGTTGGCTTAAGAATGTCGCGTCAGGGGTTCTCCACCATGTTCGTTGATCGCGTAGGAAAATTGACCAAGGGCGATACCGCGCCGCTGTACCAGCAGCTGCAGCGCGTGCTTCGCCACGCGATCGAACGGCAGGTGCTCTCGCCGGCCGAAGCGCTGCCGGCGGAACGCGACCTGGCCATTGCCTACAACCTCTCGCGCGTCACTGTGCGCAAGGCGCTCGATGGCCTGGTCGATGCGCGGCTGCTGACGCGCAAGCAGGGTGCCGGCACCTTCGTCGCCGCGCGAGTCGAGAAGAATTTCGCGACCATCTCATCCTTCACCGAGGACATGGTGTCGCGCGGGCGCGTGCCGCGCAGCGAATGGCTGGCACGCGCCGAGGGCACCGTCGCGCCCGAAGAGGCAATGGCGCTCGGCCTCAGCCCGGGCAGCCAGGTCTATCGCTTCACCCGCATCCGCTATGCCGACAATGTCTCGATGGCGCTGGAATATGCGACCGTGCCGGCCAGTTCGCTGCCCTCGCTCGAGGCGGTGACCGAGTCGCTCTACGATGCGCTCGGGGCCGACCGGCCAGTACGGGTGTTACAGCGGTTCCGTGCGGTGCTGTTCACCGATGAGCAGGCCGAGCTGCTCAAGATCGAACGCAACGCGGCGGGGCTGGAAATCGAACGGCGCGGCTATACCCAGGATGGCCGCACGGTCGAGTTCACCAAATCATGGTATCGCGGCGACGCCTATGATTTCGTCGCCGAACTCAACGTCCCGCCTGCTTGAGCCGGAGCTTCCTCTTGTCAGTCCCCGCCTCGCCTGAAGATACGTTGATGTTCGCCGAAGCGGCCGAGGCCGCCGGCGTGGTGGCACGTCAGGCCGTCGCACAGCAGATCGCGCGACGCACGCTAGTGGCGGCCTTGCGCCGCGATCCGCCGCGTGCGGTGGTGACGCTGGCACGCGGCAGTTCCGACAATGCCGCCACCGTCGCGCGCTACCTGATCGAGACTCATTTGCGGCTGCTGACCAGTTCGGCAGCGCCGTCGAGCGCCTCGGTCTATGACGCGGCACCCGATTATGACGGCACGCTGATGCTGGCGATCTCGCAGTCGGGCAAGAGCCCCGACCTGCTCGCTGCAGCCGGCATGGCGAAGCAGGGCGGCGCGCGACTCGTGGCGTTGGTCAATGACGAGGCATCGCCGCTGGCGATGCTCGCCGACACCTGCCTGCCGCTCGGTGCCGGGCCGGAAAAGAGCGTCGCGGCGACCAAGTCGTTCGTCGCCAGCGTCGCTGCACTGCTGCACCTGATCGCCGAATGGGACGAGGATAAAGCGCTGCTCGACGCGCTGGCGGGCTTGCCCGCCCTGCTCGATGAGGCATGGGCGCTCGACTGGTCGGCGGCGCTGCCGGCGCTGCGCGAGGCAGGCAATCTCTATGTCGTCGCGCGCGGCCCGGCCTTCGGTATCGCGCAGGAGATGGCCCTGAAGATCAAGGAAACCTGCGGCTTTCATGCCGAGGCATTCAGCGCGGCCGAAGTCCGCCACGGGCCGATGGCGATCGTCGAAAAGGGCTTTCCGGTGCTGCTGCTCGGCCAGGACGACGAATCGCGCGACAGCGTCGCCGCGCTCGCGCCCGAATTCGCCGATCGCGGTGCGCTGGTGATCAGCGCCGGTCTTGGCGACGTGCCGGGCATCCGCCTCCCGTCACTGCAAGCCCATCCGGTGCTGCAGCCCCTGCTGCTGGTGCAGAGCTTCTATCGCCTCGCCAATGCGCTGGCGGTGGCGCGGGGGCGCGATCCGGATCGTCCGCCGCACCTCGCCAAGGTGACCGAGACCGTCTGATGCGCACCGCTCTCCTCAACGGCCGCGTGCTGCTGCCCTCGGGCCTGCGCGACGACATCTGCGTCGTGATCGGCGACGGCGAGATCTGCGCGCTGTCGTCCGCGCCGCCCGATGATGCGATGATCGTCGATCTCGGCGGCAGGCTGCTGCTGCCGGGCTTCATCGATACCCAGGTCAATGGCGGCGGCGGGGCACTGTTCAACGACGATCCCAGCGTCGAGACGATCCGCACCATCGCGACGACGCATGCGCGTTACGGCACCACCGGCCTGTTACCGACGCTGATCAGCGACGATCTGGCGGTGGTCGAGCGCGGCATCCGCGCGGTCGATGCGGCGATCGAGGCCGGTGTGCCGGGCGTGCTCGGCCTCCATATCGAGGGCCCCTTTCTGAGTGCGACGCGGCGCGGCATCCATAGCGAGGCCAAGCTGCAATTGCTGCGCGACGAGCATCTCGCCCTGCTGACCTCGGCGAAGCACGGCAAGACCCTCGTCACCCTCGCACCCGAATGCGCGACACCGGCGCAGATCGCGCAACTCGTCGCGAGCGGCGTGATCGTCGCCGCCGGGCATTCGGACGCTTCCTATGAGGTGGTGCGCGCGGCGATCGATGCCGGCCTGACCGGCTTCACCCATTTGTTCAACGCCATGTCACAGCTCGCCAACCGCGCGCCCGGCATGGTCGGCGCGGCGCTGGAGGACGATGCGACCTTTGCCGGGATCATCGCCGATGGTCACCATCTCCACCCGGCGACACTCAGGGTCGCGGTGCGGGCCAAGGGCGCGCACCGGCTGATGCTGGTGACCGATGCCATGCCCAGCGTCGGCACCGACTCGCCCAGCTTCATGCTGCAGGGCCGCGAGATCTGGCGCGACGGCAACACGCTGCACGGCAGCGACGGCGTGCTCGCCGGCTCGACGCTGACCATGGCCGGCGCGGTCCGGGGCATGATCGAGCAAGGACGCGTGCCGCTGCGCGAGGCGGTGGCGATGGCATCGGCCACCCCGGCGGCCTTTCTCGGCATCGGCGATCGCACTGGCATCATCGCCGCCGGGATGCGCGCCGATCTGGTGCTGATCGATCGCGATTTCACGGTGCACGAGACCTGGATCGGCGGCGAGACCAGCACCGCGGCAACCCGGACCTAACGCGCCATCATCTGCGCGATCTGGCGGCGCAGCCGTTCCTTGCTCTCTTCCGTCAGATCCCCGCGAATACCGCGCTTGCCACCGGGGATATGAGCCGGCGCCGGCCCGAACACGACCTGATCGAACATCGCCCGCCACGCTTCGCGCTGGTTCTGCGGCAGGCCGGAAAAGGTCAGCAGGGCATGGATCATCGCGTCGATCGGCGCGAGGCCCGGCTGTGGCGGCGGCGCCTCGTTCCACCAGTAATTGACCAGGATGCTCAGCGCATCGAGCGAGCGCACATGATGCCACCACATATGCGGGATGAAGATCGCATCGCCCGGCACCAGCTCGACGACAAGCGCATGCCTCATCGCTTCCGCTGCCAGCGGGAAGCGATCCAGGTCCGCTTCGTCGGGATCGAACAGGCTGACCGGCGTGCCTGCCGGGGTGAACTCGAACGGACCGATATAGAGATTGGCGACCTGCTCGGGCGGGAACAGCGTGAAACGACGACGCCCCGCCATCACCACGGCGATGTTGCTCGTCATGTCGTGGTGCGTCGCGACCCGCACCCGGTTGCCGATCCAGATCCGCGGCGCGATGTCGGCGGGCACGAGGTCGGTGTGGTTCTCGCTGGTGAAGCCCGGCAGGACCTCGTCGACCGCCACCGCCTGGGCGGCGATGGCCGGCGGTTCGGATTCATCGGCCGCCTGGCGCAAGCGCGCGAAGAGTGTCGCGAGCGTGCCGGGTTCGCGCCTGAAGGTCAGCGCGGTCAGATCGGGCGTATAGGACAGCCAGCCCTTTGCGGCGGGCGGTGCGACCGCGATGTTGATCGCGCCACCCCGATCGAAGCGCGAAAGATAGGCGGGGGGATCCTCGGCCCGTACCGCCGGCCAGTCTGCGGCGAGCCCGCGAAAGACCACCGGCGTGGATCGCTCCCGCAGGTCGGGCGGGGCGGACAGCGCGATTTCTTCGACGGTCGACAGGCTCATATCACGGCTATGCACCGGGCGGCGGCGGTGCGGCAACAGCCGGTAGGATCAGCGCGGCCTCAGATCGCGAACATGGCTCGCCTTGCCGGTCGACCGCGCCAGCGAATCCGCCGCGGCAATCTCGGTTCGGGCCGAGATGCCGATGACGTCCTTGATATAGGCCGAGAGCAATTTCCCCTGCGCCGCCTGCTCGTCCGGCGCGACGCCGGTCCGCGCTTCGACATGAATCGTCACCTCATCCATGCGGTCGGGCCGGCTGATCTCGATCAGGAAATGCGGCGCGAGGCCGGGGCATTTCAGCACCTGCTCCTCGACCTGGCTGGGGAAGACGTTGACCCCGCGGATGATCAGCATGTCATCCGAGCGGCCGGTGATCTTGGCCATGCGCCGCATCGGCGACTGCACGCCGGGCAGCAGCCGCGTCAGGTCGCGCGTGCGGTAACGGATGATCGGCAGCGCCTGCTTGGTCAGCGAGGTGAAGACCAGTTCGCCCTCCGCGCCATCGGGCAGCACCTCGCCTGTCTCGGGGTCGACGATCTCGGCGAGGAAATGATCCTCCCAGATCGTCGGCCCAGCATCGCCGGCGAACTCCTGCGCCACGCCCGGCCCCATCACCTCGGACAGGCCGTAGATATCGCTCGCCTGGATATCGAAGGCCTGTTCAATCTCGCGGCGCATGCTCTCTGTCCAGGGCTCGGCGCCGAAGATACCGTAGCGCAGCGACGAACCGCGCGGGTCGATACCCTGGCGACGGAACTCGTCGAGGACCGACAGCATATAGCTCGGCGTGATCATGATGATCTCGGGTTTGAAATCGCAGATCAGCTGGACCTGCTTCTCGGTCTGCCCGCCCGACATCGGGATCACCGTACAGCCCAAAGCCTCGGCGCCGTAATGCGCACCGAGCCCGCCGGTGAACAGGCCATAGCCATAGGCGATATGCACCTTCATCCCCGGCCTGCCACCCGCGGCATGGATGCTGCGCGCGACCAGCGACGACCAGATGCGGATATCCTCTTCGGTATAACCGACCACGGTCGGCTTGCCGGTGGTCCCCGACGAGGCATGGATGCGCGAGACCTGTTCGACCGGCACCGCGAACATGCCGAACGGATAGGTCGCGCGCAGATCGCTCTTGGTGGTGAAGGGAAAGCGGGCAATGTCGTCGAGCGAGCGGAGGTCCGTGGGCTTTACGCCGGCCGCATCGAACGCCGCGCGATAGTGCAGCGAGCTCTCATAGGCATGGGCCAGCGACCATTGCAGCCGCTCGAATTGCAACGCGCGCAAATCGGCAATGTTGGCCGGGCCGTAATCGACCGTGATCATCTCGCTCTTTTCCTCATCTTCACAGCGCGACCGGCAAGGCTTCGAAGCCACGGAAACGGACCCGCCGCTGGCGCACCGCCGGTCCCGACAATTGGAAATGCGTGATGCGCCGCCGCCATGCCGAGAGCGCGATGCGCGCCTCCAGCCGGGCAAGGCTCAGCCCCGCGCATTGATGGCCGCCGGCACCGAAGGCGAGATGCCGGTTGGGCTCGCGGCGCGGAT
>Ga0307510_10002539_pt1 | contig 20808 bp, 27 predicted proteins | sample 12_EM_MG_FD_207224 | JGI IMG/M metagenome (GOLD analysis project Ga0307510, IMG submission 207224) | Populus trichocarpa ectomycorrhiza microbial communities from riparian zone in the Pacific Northwest, United States - 12_EM | ecosystem: Host-associated > Plants > Roots > Unclassified | place... | reverse complement strand
TAGTCAATAACCTAGTAGTACTCTTCTACTGGTAGTCAACAACATAGTAGTACTTTTCTACTGGAAGTCAATAACCTTTTAGTACTATTTGACAGATAGTAAACAAGTTAGTAGCACTATTCCACAGATAGTTAACAAGTTAGTAGAACTGCCTGCATCTACCTGCTTATCTAATTATTAGTTCTATTTTTACAGTAATGCTGTTCTTACAGCCCCACTGTCCTTAAGTCCATTTTATTTTGTCAGCCTTACTGTAACTTAGTATATAAAATTGGCGACATCGACTGTCTAGGAAGGCAATTAGACACCTAACGATCTCATCCAGCACATACCCCGCGATCACAGGGATATACACCTGCAAGATGATTCAGACTTCGAGACTCTGCGGTTGAGAACTGACTAAGCTTGTACCTTCATCAGTGCCTTCGAGTCGTCTCCAGTCCACTGCTTGAAACGGCGGCCATGGGGGAATTGACGGAGACCCGGGAAGGGCGGCACAGAAGCAATCCTGTCTGCACGTCAGATGTGTGGTTATTCTTGGCTATAAGGATGCCATACCGCCGATCTATTTCGTCAAGGATATCATTTGCTTCGCGTTCTCCATACTCTTCGACTAGATACTTGCACACCCATCTCACCAAATGATCTTTGAATGTGCCCTTAATGATTTGATGTAGTAGATCTGGTGAAATCATCTTGTAAATGTTGGCACGTGGGAAGTCTACCGTGAATGGCTAAAGATGTATTAACAGAAATGAAGTCATGAGCCTGAGGGTGAGTCCTGGAGAGTGATGATGAACCCACTATGATATCATCATCGATTCCGTAGTCCGTCCATAATGCCTTGGAGTCAACAAGTTTGAGTAACCTTTCTGTATGCTCTGGTATCTGAGGAAGAGAATACACATCGAGGTTGTCTGGTTGCGATGTACATCTGATAATACTAGTAAGTGGAGCGGTGGGATTACTAGTGACTTGCTTACTTGGGGCACCAGCCCTGGACAATACCTGTGAGCATCACTTGCTCAGGATAATCGGCGATGAAGGCAACGAGATCATAAATGACATGCCTGAAGTGCCCGTCAGGACACCTACGAATAATTGGGACTTCCATCCCTGGACGCAATGAACTCAGCATGGCCGCCACTGATGCATGATATAGTTGGCGTTTGAAAGCTCAAAATCTTGGGCTATCATCAAATCTGCAGTCGCCTGGACAGTAACTTATGTCATGCCACGTACAAGTCGATAATCATATTTGTGTTCACATACTCTTAGGAATTGCAAGGAAAGCGATCAGGATCACCGCATTACGGTGCGCGCATTGGACTGTGTTGTGAGGATTACCGATGGATAAATATAAGGGATAATATTCAACATGACCAGTAGCCACTGATACAGTCGTCTTGTCGCTCCCAAGGATGATTGGGCAATACATCGCACCCAATGCCACTGGATTGGACTTTATGATATCATTCTGGAACGGGGTCGTCAACATATGCGCATCCTGCGTATTCAGTGGACTGTGAGATCGCATGACTAACACAACGTCTCCAAGCAATGTTCCCTGACATGAAATTGCTCCAACGACGATTTCCATCTGCGCCAATGTCGACATACGGGCAAAGGTCGAATTGCCCCTCGAAGTCGGGATTGTTCAACATCATTGATATGACAGTATCAGGGTCGCGATACCAGACTTCATAGCTTGTCCACATCCAACTAGGTGCATGTTCGTCCACATCTTCACCAAATCCTGTCACCATGCATTGCCAGGGAACGTCGCCAAGCATAGATGAATCAATTGTCGAATGCATTTCCTGGTAAGATCGGAATGGGGCAGAGGCATCGAAACCGGCCAGAGATCTAGCCCATAGATCGAGAAGGGTATCGATATTCGTGGCAGAGAGCTCTGCACGCCGGTAGAGAAGATCAGCAAGGCTAAATTGTACCTTGCTATCAAAGGGACTCCAGTCGCCTTGTGGCGCTGTTGCTCGCGGTGGTGGTGGTGTGCCCAGTGGTAGGGCGTTGCCATCCTGGTCATAGGGAAGTGCTAATCGACAGTCCAATGATTAGTGCGTGTTCATAACATAGAGGGCACACATACCGGTTAGATGGGGGTGTTCTTTCCTCTTGCCTACCGGTGGGTCCAGATCATTAACAGATGATACATAACTCCTGTTATGGGTGGAATGTGTATCATCGGGACCACTGGCATCCGCGGACTGGTGATGATGGCCGTCATATTCCTGATCCTGCCAGTGGTGATCATTGACTTTGTATTCTTCATCACGTTGTACATTTATTTGACGGTTTAGTAAAGACCGGAAATGCACTGTGTGGATATGATGTTTTTGTCCGCGTTTGCTCTTGAATGTTATTGGGCAATTTGGGTGGGGACACGGAAGTCGGTATGCCATGACCAGATAGTAGTCAACGATGTCCGAGTCCGATGTTTCCCACTGCTCAGAAACAAGTATCTTGCACGTGCCTGAACAAGGGGACAGTGGACTCCGATTGGAGAATTCCGATGTAACCGTGTGCAACTTGAAGCTGCGGCCTATTAGTGCTATTCAATTCAATTACCGCCAGGTTTTTATAAGTGTCAAGAGTACCTCACCATCTGGCCCAACGGATTGTATTACCTGTAAAAATTCCATACTCCGCACTCACTCCACATAAATTCTAGACCAGTGGCATTCCTAGAGTGCCTTGGGAAGCTTCTGTAAAAGGTAATCGCCATACGCAATTCCCCTAGGCTGGTCCATGCCAATCAATTTCGAGCCTGGCCCCCGAGTCGCCCCAAGTCGTCGACCATTCACGCAGGTCCCACACTCATCCACGATATGACTGTAAACATGCTGCTGCTGCGCTGCAGTTCTCTCCAGTTCGACCTGCAGGGATTCTTCAAGCGATGAGAGTGTGTGAATGAGATCGGAGCGCAGTAAGCGCGAGGGAGAAGGACGGCTGGAGTGGGAACACCCACTCGCTCATGTTATGATATTCTGTGGGGTGACGATAATATAAGGAGAGCAGGACGTGGATAGTCCTGATAAGAGATCCCGGACTTTGTCATACAACGGGCCCATGCGCATTGTTATTATAAGAGTACAGCAGGACAAATACGATACAATTCTTTTCAAACTTCGATCATGCGCAACCACCCAGATTTTCCCTGGCACTGTCTGGGTTTTTTTTTTTTTTTTTTTCTTTTTTTTTCTTTTTGGAATTCGGAGTTTATTGTCCACTGTTTACACAACAAGACATCGCGGTGCTGCTACAAGAACACTACTAGGAGACACAGGAGAAGGTGAATAACAGAATGTCCGGCTAGACAGGATGAAAGAGATGGGGTTATGAAAGACACCAATAGCCCAAGAAGGGCTGGCCATAAGTAGAATAATTATGGTGGGTCAGGATGGGCAGGCAGGGGACGGAGCAGGGAGTTACTACGGAGTAGAAAAGCGGCAAGGGCAGAGGCCCCTTTGACAGTCCAGAATAAGTAATGAGAAGAAGCACCTTGTAATATACAATTGCGAAAAATCGAAACTAATGGGCATGATTCCAAGATGTGAGGAGCGGAATAAAGGACATCAGGACGGAGAGCATGCTCGTCACGTACGCAATGATGTCTTCGGTCGTGGGGGGGTCGGCGAGGGAGTCCATGAATGTAATGGCGGCGTTCACGACGTCTGCGGCTGGCACTGGGCGGGGGCGGCGAATGTGATGGGGTACGGCGAGGATTATCACGAAACTCAGACATGAGGAACTCGAAACCCGCTCCTTGACTGGCAGCGGAAACGATGTGATGAGGTGCGGCATATGGCCGCATGACACTCCCTCGCCCCCCTGTCTGGGATTCGTTGAAAGTATTGTGACTAGTTCTCATCGATCTCATCCCTAGACCGCCGGTGTGGTCTAGGCTTAACTCATTTCCCTTTAACTCCAAATGACATCCGGGTGACCCTGGGCCGGGCCCAAATTCACATATCGTGATGTGATTGATGGGCCCGGATTTTGGGCCGAGGAAGGCGTGTGCTGGAGATGGTCGAGAACATCGTCGACTTGGATAAGGAAGGATAGGATTATGCCGAGAAGTCTGGTGACCCCTCGCCCATGTAAATCATGCCCACCCTAAGGATACAATAAAACCGGATACAGGTAATACCATGAATTTCGTGCGCAGATGTGCAATATTCTTGTAGGACGACCCCACCACTTGAATATCCCTGACAGGAACCATCAAGTGTTCTTCAGACGCCTCTGCACGCTTCGCGTATGATATCCACGTTTCCTGCCAGGAGTGGAGGGCAACCCGGGCCGAGAACCAAAGTTCTGATCCAATGCCGTCCGTGTCACCTTGAAGATGCCTTGGCCAATTATTTCATTTTTCTATCAATGTCGAATGCCTACCCCCTTGTATTGTAGGAGTGATCTAAACATTACACAGAACTTGAAGCAGCACTACGCTTCAAGTTGCCACACAAGTCAGAGTATTAGGCTCACAGACCCACTTCCACTGCACACTCCTAGCAACGAAGGCCCCCTTTTACGACATGCCACACCGGATGCTGGCGGCGTCATTCCCCTCATGTGCAGTTGGCTCGTTGCAATTGCATTCCCCATTTGAGCATCTGTGACACGTGACTTGCAGAGCGCGCGATTCCAAGCTAACATGGAAGCACCCCGGCCATGAGGCGTCCAGCGTCTTGGCTCGTCACAGTCTCGAAATGGCCCAACGGTTAAGTGGAGCAGAGCTCAAAATTTAGCACCAGGATCAATGCCGCCAGGACAACGACCTTCCTGCTTAACTTGTAAGCGTTGCGTTGGAATGGGTACAAATGACACAGCATCCAGGATTTCCGAGTCCTACCCATGGCCCACTATCTCTCCATCATATTCTACGAGTCCCCTATGCCACTTACATTTGCAAGTGCTGAACTAGTCGCACTCTGTTGCGAGTCAGTTCTCTATGGTATGTAGTCCAACTGTGTTACTTGGGTTCGTCCTGATGACTCCCAACATCGCCCTTTGTTCCCACATTCAGGAATGTACTTAGTTATGTTCCTCGAACACATAGAGGTCATATTTAACAAGGAAAGGCGAAGAGTCATGGGTACCAGCCTATGCCTTGTGCTCGTGACTTCAGCTCTGTTTGCGTTGGTAACGTTGGTGAGTTAATTATCGTGTACCACGACGTTCCATTTATTCACTTCACTGGCACTCCATAGCACCAAATAATTGACGCCATTCGCCTTTACTTCGCGTACCAGGGAAGCCAGACCAATGGTGGTGCCGACAAATATTACCTAGATGTCACATCAACGCTTAGCCTTGTGAAAACCTCTGTCTATCTCGTCGAGACAGCAGTGTCTGATCTGTTTCTCGTTGGTCTATTGAATAACTTTCTCCCAACACGCACGATGCTAATCTGACCACACATCAGTTATATCGCTGCTACATTGTTTGGGAGGCGAAAATTTCTGTCCTTGCTCTCCCAGTTTTTCTTTACATTGCCGATATAGGTAAACCTTCTTGAACTCTCACTAGCATCGATGTATACCTAACGAAACTTCCGCCTCCACAGCCACAGGGATAATGGCTGTGTACACACTATCGTCCTTCAGGGCGAGCTCTGTCTTCAACCGCAAGCAGGAGACGGTCTCAATCTCATTCTTTTTCTGCACGCTTGCTCTAAATGCACTATGTTCAGGTAATGCCTTTGCATCTTCTATTAGAAAATAAGCTGAACATCCCTGCCCTTCCTGGTACAGGGCTTATTGCGTTCTGTGTCTGGAAAACCCATAAACGGACAATCGACGCGAAGATGGGCGCCGACTTGAAAGGTGTCTTTATTGTAATAATCGAATCAGGTCGGTCTCCATTCATGCTACGACCATGTTAACCTCACGTATACCTGATTATATCAGGTGCGATGTACACCATCATCCTCGCAGGCGAGGTGGCAACATATGCCACAGGTTCTTATATTTTTAATGTATTCCTCGACGTGGTAAGTACTCTACCTACCTCCCCTTTTCGTATACATACTGACAATAATAACAAATAGATCTCACCTTTGATTGTAAGTTGCAAAGCTCAAAACTATTGATTCGCGGGCTTACACATTCCATCCTTGACATGCTTGACACATCCTTCAGGGCATCGTGGTACGTAACTTCATAGTATCCTTTCGCCAATCCCAACCACTAAAAACCTTCTCTTTTCTCATTGTTACAGTTCCTATTTTTGATAGTACGCGTCAGGCACCACATCCCGCAAGACGAAACTCTTCCACCTCGGTCAATACTGTACTCAAATCCGTCAAGGGTAACCCACGCCCGCTCAAGTGGGTCGGTCATTTTCAAGTCGACGACGATGATGATACCGATCACTTGGATGGACTCGGATGGGTCCGAGCCCACGTTTGAAGTTGATGCGATGCCCGATGAGGCGTAGAAGACGGGCAGAACATGAGGTAACAGCGGCAGCATTGCCAGCACTTGCTAAGTTGCGTTCAATTTGGTATTCGTAGTATTAAACGTGAATCTGGAATTGCCTGTGCACGTAATACTAGTATAATCTCACATTGGAGCTTGTCGAGTTCGACCCATTCGTGTACCTCTCCTCGGATGCGCGGAACAATTAAGTACTTAGTGTGGGACTCTGCGTAGACGCGAATACATATTTCTCGGTACAGAGCGCTCAAGGAATAGATAGACACCTAACTGGCTCAAAAGTCAAGACCGAGTCCAGCCAAGAGCATAGTAACCTGCCGTGGCACTCAGCATTCGATGGGGCATCAAAGGAAAGAATTTGTAAATTCGGCAGAAAATCCCATACAGTAGTCGCAATATCGACAGAAGATTTCATTTCTCGTGGCTGAATTTTTTTTTTTATACATTCTCATACCATGTGGCAGATACGGTTTGCACTCCTCCATGATCTCTTGTCAATGCTCCTCTGTTAGCTTCTGCGTTGCTTTGACCAGACGGCGAGTGGTTTCACCCCAAAGTGGCTCCGTAAAACCGATGCTACAACCACTGTCTGAGGACCGTGTACCGCGCTGCGCAACTCGCTCTGCCTTAGTATCTTCGCCCGTCTTGAAAAGTGTCAAGCCACGCTCGACCTAGAGGGGTGGGTGTTTCTATTATGTACTCATGAAGAGTGCGTGGATGGACATACGGTGGCAGCAGCAAGGGCCCGGGCCATGGCTCCGATCTGGGGGACATAGTGATTTGTGATACTAGTAGAAGACAGTGTTCGGAGGTGTAGCGAATACAACCTTTGATATTAGCGCGGAACTTGAACGGAATGCTCCTTGGGAAATCTTGATGAGTGTCAGGATCGGCATTTGACTACACGAGTAACTTGCACTTACCGCCGTCAGTTCTACGGCTATACGGAGACCCGTAATACTCCCTGTACCGTCTAGCCTCTAATGACCTGTTTAACGGGACGGTCACCCGTATCCTGCCGTCAATTTACGGCCGTAAGACAGGCTGGGTAGTGCAAACGGCTGCAACTCTTTCGCTACATCTCCCAAGACTACGCCGCACTCTCTGGATGGGCCTCAACACAAAAAGGGGTCGACTCCCCTACAGTGAGACGGGATGATATTGGTGCGTGACTGTTTCCTCATGGATGGTGGTACCTTCAGACTGACTTTGCAGCCAGGTTTGTCTTGTTGACAGGTGACGCTGCCTGCGGTCAGTTTTGCTGGCCTCAACATGGCCCTTTGCCTCGATAACGATCTCCTCTCTAGCTGGCAACTTCCCTCATTCGGGTCCCTTCATGCCCTCGCTCCGTTGCAGTACCTTGTGCCTACGGCTACGTTTGCCGTTGTTCGAGCTTCCTCGCGGAGGCGCGTCATGTTCATGCTTGCCTCTGGTGGCAGCGCCTTGGGTTGTGGCTTGTCAAATTTGCGCTTGCGCTTTCGTAGCAGCGCACACTCGGAGTCCCCTCACGTGACCTCTTGCAGCGGCATCTCTGCTTCACAACTGGCTTGCCTTGTCATGGCATTTTGCGCCTGCGCCCAAGCTTACCCTATGCCGCGGGCTCCAATGCCTCGGACTTAGCAGCGGTGGCCCACTCAGCCCCGCTTGCAGGCTCGATGCTAGCAGTCCCCTCAGCCAAGGCAGGAGCAGCGCCCACGGTCGGCAACGCTCCCTATCGTTCGTTTGCGTCAGCACCCACGTGTCCGACTTTCCCCGCGTTTGTCCGTGACCGTGCATACAAGCCCAATTGTAGCGTTTGTGTGTCCTGTTGAGACCTATTGCATCGCACTGACGGTGGGATCGTCGCACCTGAAAACTCTGGTATGTGGCTGTTGTACAACCAACCACCCTCTTTTCTCCGCTTCTTGTTTTCCTGACAGAATCACAAACATCCCCGATATGCCTCCTTAATCTGACCCCGACCACGCCGCCATCCTGCCTCGATTTTACAGGATTACGGCCATATTGACGCCCGGACCGTGCCGTCAAGGCTTCTTCAAACCATGATACGGATACGGGAACGGGCATACCCGTAATCATATAGACACCGTGATTATTCGGCTGTATACTGTGCTTCTACAGTAGCACTGGGGCCGTCACCATGACTAGACGGGAGGAGTACTGGGGGGGGCGCCTAGGAAAGAGAATTCCTGCGTGACTGTAGACGTTCTCGACACCGCTCACGGTCCCATCTATTCAGTCCCATTTAGTATCGTCCTGGGCATAAAAGCAGAGTTATTGACCTTTTACACCCTGCCCTCAGGTTACACTCCATTCTGCCACCAGCAGCTGTTTGTAGTCGCTCACTGGGCAAGAAGCTAAGCACCGCCACACCCTTCGGCCAACCAGGCCCAACCTACTTAGTTCCTGCCATCAAACGTGACCCTCTGGCCGTACTCACCTACCCTTGGTCCCCTTACCTCAACCAATGTCACGGTCAGAACTGGAGCCCCGGCAACTCCCATTCTTCCCCCATACCACAAGTACCCGCAGAAGTGATAGAATCTGGAGAAGGCATTTCGTCCCTGAGCTCTTGACCTGGGCTGGGGTTCAAGAGAACCCATTTGATGTTAACAACGGGATCCACACCGAGGTTACCCGTATCTGGGAGAGCCTATACCCGAGCATCCCCCTCCCAGACAACGTAAACACCACCTTGACTGGAATGGTGAAGTGATCATCATAAGTAACGCTCTTGAGACATTTCTAATGCTGGTTATCTAGGCGGAAAACAGCATCAATAACTGGCGGACTGCGGTTGCAAAGATTGGCCAAAAGACCGTTTACAACTTCATTGCGTCTAGATTCGGGCCCAACAGCAGCGAACGTCTCAGAGAATTTGTCGCACATATGCTTACAAGTGGCGATTTCGTCTTCAAGTATCCCGAGCGGAAGGTAAGTTCAAGTGACTCATGCAATCGAATGCTGAAACTGACGATCACCAAGACCTCCCGTGGAGCATTTTGTTCCGCTCTTGTCACAAAGGTATACTTATATCACCTTCAAATGATTTCCACACAAGTCAATACGTATGGTCACCAGACCGCGGCTCTGGCGCTTGCAACAGTCGCTGTAAGTGGTCCCACGAATCCATCACATGTACACGAGGGAATAATCTACATGTCTAGGTCAAGCGTGGCCTTATTCTGCTCATGACTGGCATGGATGAGAGAACGCGTCCGACTCGGAGAGGATATGGACTTGGATTTACAAACAACTCCTGGGGTGGGGAAGTATGCCAGCTGGTCCAGGTGATGAAGAAGCTGGGGGATTCAGAATGGAACCAGATTAAAGTGGACTGCTACCTGGACCACAGTGTCTGGTTCCACCAGGACTGGAGAGTCGAGTTAGATGACAAGGAAGACCATCAGGTAGCGAAACTGCTGCGCAAGCGGCATGCATAATAATGCGAATTAGCAGTGGGAAAGGTGTTCCGGTGTGTGCCTCCTGGCGCGGTTTCTTGATCCATCTTGGCTTCGGCCCTCCGAGTCGATCGTATTAGTGATTACCATCAAATATTATTGGTGATATTTTACAAATAATATGTGTTTCGACGATACTATATTTTTTTGGGTGATTTGACGCTCATGGAAAGCAACAGTATTCCGCTACTTTCCCATGCTGATAGAAACTTCGGACTCTCACTGGCACTTGACAGCTCTCGCAACCCGGATCGTTGATTCTCCCTCCCACATGTCGATCAGATCCCGTCGCCCAAATGGTCTTACCTTGCGAGCCGTGATGTGCATGATGAGGTTCACATGTGCAAGTTCGCTTGGAACGGGAAACAGTTTTTGACAAGCTCGAAGATGAAAAGACTCATCGACCTGACGCAGATTCTTCCAAGCTATCGATCCTAGTATGAAACTACAAACAATCTTTCATGTATCCCCAGGCTCCCTTGACCGCGTCCACCACGCCCACCATGCCCACAACGTCCGCCGCACCTGGGGGGGATAGCCGGTTACTTCTTTTCGACCCTAGCACGTTTTGAGGCATTCGGCCTATCGTCTTCCATCTTCCTCTGCCGGCACATAGTATTGTATTAGAGTTGTCATGGTATGCCAATATACATGATAACAGACATACCTTATTCATATTTCGTTCATGTTGCTCCATGGCGAGGAGGTACTCCCCCAGGTCCTCATCTTCTGGCGTATCCAGCTCTAACTCCGAATCGGACGAAATAGGTGTCTCCACGGTAACTTGTTTTGGCCCTGTATCTGAGCGCTTCGATTTTCTGGGTTGCCGCAGTGGTCTTTGGGCCGTGCTGCGAGCTGGAGCCCGACCCGGTGGCGAATGAGTCGAGATGTTGGCAGCGGGCGCGACGGAGATATCTATAGTCTGATGTACTCGGTCAACGCTGGTGCAAGCATGATAAAACGAAGCTCTTACAATGTCCCCAGTGAAACCTGGGGTTAACGTAAAGCGCATGCGTGTGCCGGGTTCGGGGGGGATGGTAAAAGAGAAAACATTACGGGAGTCACTGTTTTCTGGCATGACTGAGATGTGATGTGGGCGTTTGATAGAAGGAAGGCGACGAGAAGGGGGAAAAAAACGATTTAAAAACGTCGAGCTAAGCGGTCCATGTGGAGAACCATGAGTTACGATTGGAGAGTATTATACATCAAGCAGAGAGACAATGTTGTTTTTTTATGTCAGAGCAAAGATTGCAATTATGTCAGCTTGTATCAAAATTAGATTATGCTCATTCTGTTTTTCAGAAAAGTCAGTACTGGTGTCGTTATATGATATTTTCCTCAGATTTACTAAAGTCACTTCTGCAGTGAGTGTGCAGATTTTCATCCGTATATGGTAATACCATTGTGTTGCCGACCCCGACGCATTTCGGTCAAGCCGTGAGCGCTGAGCGTCCAAACGTACATAATTCCTAATTCCTCAGATTTACTCCGGATCTACGGTCCATAGCGTCACACAACCACACTCACAAATACGCACATGAGAGACGATTGCGTGAATATCATACACAAGCGCTCTTATTTACTGAGGAAACGTTCCCACCAGCCATCCTTACAATCTAGCGTGTCAACGCCATGCTCACTTTATTTCAGTTCTGTATACTGAGGCACACATAAATGGATCATGATAAAAAGAGAGCACGTATGATCCAGTGGTCCAGCAACGAAATAGCAGAAATTTTACCAGCGGCAACACAATAAGCATGGTTTGGCAACAGCCGCAACGAAAGTGCGGAATTTCCAAAGTCGCGAGTCGCACACACGCAAAGCATCGGCCCAAACACAACAACACAAAACCTAAACACAACAACACAAAAAGCACGGTTCGGCAACGGCCGCAACGAAAGTGCGGAGGAATTTCAAAGTTGTTTTCGAAGTCGCGCGCATGCAAAACATCGGCCCAAACACGACAACACAAAAATAACACGGTCTGGCCTGTCCGCAACGAAAGTGCGAAGATTTGAGCGCCAAAAATCCCAGCAGGACAAAACGGCATAAAACCTAAAAGAGAACTCAGAAAACTCAAACAATGGCCGTTGTGTAAGAGTAAAAACGGATATGCGATTTCGTTTCGGATCAAGACGACACCACTGCGCACTTCAGTAGGCAGGGAAAGGACTAAGGAATGGAGCTACAAGACAGTTATGAGACAGGGTGAGTGACAGGAAGACTTGTGGCGTTAACAGGCGTTCCATTATGGTCGTTCGACATCCACGCGACAAGCCTTACAGCTGTTTTTTACATGCAGCCAATAGCTTATGAGAGTGAAGGAACTAAAGCCACCCGCATGTGCGTGCAAATTACAATGAGCAAGGACATGAAGTATTTGAAACCGGGGCTATGTAACACAGAAGGGCTTCACAGGGTGGTGAGGAGTTCATTTACCCTTGAAACGAGAATTCACTTCTCTATAGCCTTCGTGATGCGAGGGAGTGAATGCGAAGAAGGTCGCAGTCGAGCTGACTAGACGTTGTCTGGACGTGCTGTGAAACAAGGAATTGAATGGGATGCGTCCTTGCACTTATGGATGGAACATGTTACCCGACTAACCTGGTGGAGTATTCAAGACTTCTTTGTTTCGCGTATCGCAAGAATTGGAATTTTTTAGTGTGACGGGACTCGAGGGACGCTAAAGGAGTGTTACCTTCAAAAACGGAGGGCGGTGAGTGTCAGCGACACACACCACTCCCTTCTACTGGTATTCCCTTGTTCCACGCTTACCTATGGGAGTCACGACGCGCCAAAGTAATGCCACTGCACATCCAGGAAGGATTCTGTTGGAGAACTAACAAACACGACGCACCCAAAAACAAGTACAAGAAGCAAAGGCTCGGGCCAAGGCTGCGAAGAACCAGGAAGAATTGAGACGCCTCGCAATCCCAGGGCATATTGCGCAGCTAGAGGACGAGCTTGAGATAGAAGAACAAGCCCGACGCGAGCACTCAATGAGACCAGACCTCTGTGGTGCCCAACCCACAAACCGCACCTCCCCAAGGTAACCACCTCCACTCTCATGGAGAGACATGACTAATCAAAGTGGTCTCGATAAATGATAGTGATGAATCAAGTGACGACGACCCGAGTGATGATGCTCTACACTCCAAGTTGCAGCCCGACGATCCTCTGTCCGAGTCATCAGAAATGTCCGATGCAGATCCGCCTAACCTGTACGGCCCTGCCAATTCTGGTGTCCATGGTTTCAATAATAAGGACGAGGAAGAATGGGAAAACATAGATCCCAGACTGAGGCCAGTCAACTTAAAGTGGCGGCACGGCGTAAATGTTCACTGCCTCCAATGCGGTTAAAAGCACTCACCCCTTCACAGAAAGAGAAGAGAGGCGCTCTGAGGGCCGAAGTAACTTCACTGCGACGTAGCCGCGGGGATCCCTCTTTGACTTCGCAAAGGAAACGCCCAATGCCACCCGGGCCAGACGATACGTAGGTGTACCTTCAATACACGTTCCGAGTCAGATGTTACTTATTAAGGTTACCGCCATCACTCATCCCCAGCGCCGCCCCCAAATGCGTCAAGCGTGCCAACGCTATAGTAGGTGGACTCGACCACAGGTGGAGGGAGAAGGTGAAGCACGGTTCGTAAATGTTCTGTTCCATACGACATGCCTGCTAATGGACTCGGATGCACTGGCACTAGGTTCAGTGCGACGACCTCAATATCGGCGAGGGGCAATGTCACCCCTCAATCAGGGAGATAACGACGGTATTGGGAATAGCGATGATGGGCCTTCTGGAGCATTCGACGGCGACGAACCGGACGATCTACTCACCCATGTGCAAGGGAGCAAGAGTTCCGTGCCAGCAACGAATAGGACTTTGGGAATCTTACCTAACCCTCAGGCCCGTGTAGGACTTGAAAGAGGGGCCACTCCAGTTGCTCAAAGCATGGAACAGGTAGGGCGCCTTTCCTCCTTTTGTATGACAACTGACTCAACTGCCGTGATGTTAGATGGGAATCAGGCTCCAGCCAGCACCAGTGAGACTCAGCGACTCGACTAACACAGGTCGTACTACAGGAAATAGTAGTACCACTAGTGCTATGGGCAACTTGAACATGAGCGGTGATACCGTCTGCATGCCCAAGAGTGTCCGTCATAGCCGGAATGCCCAGAAACCACGATTCACTATTTCGGACTTACCTTTTCCACGAGGTGGAAGGCATGTCCAAAACTGGAAAAAAACATTTCTTCCTTTGCTTTTAGCCTGGGCCGGAGCCCACAAGGACCCTTTTGGGCTCAACGGTGAATTGTACGATGTGGTGACGGATATCTGGGCACAAGTATTTCCAAGCGTCACACTTGAAGAAAATGACATTGTCATCCTGGTGAAAGTGGTAACCTCGATCTAGTTATTTTATTTTAATGTTCTAATCATTCTTTAGTGTGAAAATGCTGTCAACAACTGGAGGTGCGATATCGGGAAGTGTGGATATTCGTCAGTTAGTGACCTTGTCACATCGGTATCCACGCGGGAAGGCCGTCAGACATTCGTCACAAAGGAACTTCACAAGTTGAATTATATTTATAAGTACCAAGATCTGAGTGTAAGTGCAAGTTACTTGTGTAATCAAATGCCGATCCTGACACTCACCAAGGTTCTCTGAGGAGCATTCCGTTCCGCGGTAGTATCCAAGGTGTATTCGCTACACCTCCGAAAACTGACATCTATCACAAATCACTATGACCCCCAGATCGGAGCCATGGCCCTTGCCGCTGCCGCTGTATGTCCATCCATGCACTCTTCATGAGTACATAATAGAAACATCCACCCATCTAGGTCGAGCGTGGCTTGACACTCTTCAAGACGGGCGAAGATACTAAGGCAGAGCGAGTTGCGCAGCGCGGTACGTGGTCCTTGGACAATGATTGTAGCATCGGTTTTACGGAGCCACTTTGGGGTGAAACCACTTGCCGTCTGGTCATAGCAATGCAGAAGCTAACAGAGGAGCATTGGCAAGAGGTCATGGAAGAGTGCAAACCGTATCTGCCGCATCGTGCCCCAGGGGATGTTCAACCGAATGAAGACGATCCCGACGGAGGCCATCAAAGTTCAGGACTGCATGCCTCTATTCAGGTCGATTGGTGAGAAATAATACTCCATCAAACAAAACGATTTCTAAAGATGCCACAGAGAAAAGTAACTGCGAGTAGATGAAGCAGTAGAAAATATGTTGTGGAGCGTGCCGCAAGTGGCACGTTTCTTGATCTTTCTTGGTTGCATTCTATTGCCCATCGTAGTTGATATACGTTGATATCCCATGTCCGTTCGACTAATCCGAGTCTTTATTTATCGAAAATGAACCGTATTCCACCACTTTGCTGGCACCGATAGGGCTCGATCCCTCATCAATCCCTCACTTTGTGGCCCTTGCGACGCAGGCCGCCAAATTCTCCCCACTCCCAACTAAGAGCGTTGTGTGGAAGTCGGCTTTGTGAACACGTTTTCGCTTCAAATCAAGAGGAAACTACCACCGGGCCTTTCCTTCGTTCTCTGTGAACTGCATGCGGGGACTCAGAGACTCGGAGACTGCTACCAGGGAAATCAGAAGCACTGAAATTTGTGCATGCCAGTGCAGCCCGACCCGGCGCGGGAACACGAAGCCGCACGCCTCAGGGGACTAGCACCAGAGGAAAAGGATGGAACTCAAGCACCTAATGGGGAGCATGCAAAGCTCACCTATCTGTGAGCATGACTACGCCGCCGTCCTGTTGCACGATGCGCCTATCGGCTCCCCAACATCAGCGTGCCGAGAGGACTACGCAAGTCAGAAGTTTGTTCAAGACACGCCACCGTGGGTGACGTTCTTTCAAACGCCGAGTTTAGCCGGAGCCCTTGACGTTTAGCTTCGCGTCCTCTCTAGCCTCGACGAACACCCAAGCGCGAAGCAGTCGCGCAGTCGGCGAGTCGTGGGCCCGCCCTTAAAGTTATGGAAGCCTTTGTGTCTGATATTGTCAGGTGCTGTCAAATCTACAAGAGAAGAGAGTAGAACGCGCAGCGAAAAGTCGCAGAGTACTACGATACTTTATTGCAGTGGTTTAGTACAGTATTTATACATTTCTAGATACCTGTGCTCGTTTCTATCAGCAGACGTAACGTATTGTGCGTATACACATGTGTTGAGCGTGCTACATTGAAGGGGGACAGCGAGGACAAAAGAGAATGTCGAGTGTATGAATGTAGGCTACCTATGCGTGATGCGCGTACATGTGTCCGTTATCAAATCAAAAGCAGCTGTAATGCCTAAAGTGGTAATCCCATTGTGACGCGCCTCAGTACGGTCCGTGAACCCCGGGAGCCGGAACGCGTTGATGCACGTTAATTATTCGGGGCACTTAAGGTACCTCCGGATCTACGGTCCCATATCCGGACTGGCTACATACAGTCATGTATCGCTAAGGTACTACGCGTGTTCAACATGTGCTTCATATAGAGTCATGCCTCGTTCAAGCCTGAGTTGCGAGGCAGCATTGGTGAAACTTGTTGATAATACACGCGACACGCGTAGCTAGGCCCGTAGCGGACCGTAGGACTGGAGACACATTAGGTGCTCTGATAATTAATACATATATTATTATATAAGCACGTGATGGTCGGACCGACCTGCACGGACCGGATGGCCGACGCGCGTACACCACAATAACCACAATTACCATATCGGGCTTAATAACTGCTGGAGATAACGAGATAACGCACTGTACACGTTTATGGGACTCACATCCCTACCACAGTCTTTTTGTACCGCCTCCATGAGGTTCTGTATTCGTTTGTTAACACTGATTACCTGAGCTGTATTATGTGGCGTAGTTGACCAAATTTATCAGTGCCGAACGCGTTGCTCATATTCAACAATAACTTGTCATTAGGAAATCCGAGTCGTCCCGTATCGCGATTAATAAGAAAAAGTGAAAAATAAAGTGCCCAAGTCCGATTTAAATTGACGAAGGAAAAGGGTATCTATTGTCGCGAGAAAGCGCACCGTGAAAATAAATGTGAATGAGAAAACTACGCCACTGTGGCGGTGGTGGGAAGAACGGAAGGCACCTATATGAGCGCATGGACGCGAGGGCGGGCGGTACGGGTGTGAGTATGGAGTGCCAATGGATGTACAACGGCCGAGTGAACTCACAAGACTGGCGTTGGTCAGGCTGGGCAGCGGGCGCCTTGGCATCAGGACTCACGTTGTTTGTTGTCTGGATGAGAGTAAAGTCATGTGGCAGTCAGTATGACGAGCGATGACCGGAGCGACGGCACGAGGTGGTCACGGTGGTCATATGCATAGGGTGATGGATGCGAAGGGACTTGGCAAGAAGTGGGCAACGGCATGGCTCACCTTACAATGCCAGTGGGAGCAGGCGTAGGGACGTGCTCTCCATCGGAATCACTGCTAATGTAAATGATTGGGTTTGTGGTTTCCGGCAGTGTCGTATGGCGCGGGCGTTTACGCGGCCGGCATGAGGATGGCCCCGACTCGGAGAGAGAAGCACCATGCTCTCCATCGGACCCACTGATGCAGATTGGGCTTGGGGCAGCCTGAGGGTGATGGCACAGTCGTTTACACAGCTGGTACGAGGATGGCTCTGCAAGAGAAGCACTGCTGTGTGCATCTTCAATTTCTGAGTCGTGTCGCAATTGTCCCAGGGTTTCCCGGATCTGGCTTATGACGTGGGTCGTTTGTTGACCCTGCTGAACCCTTGCCGTTTCTGCTTCAACGTCTTCGAGCTCACGATTCAGCGCCTCGGTCTCCTGGTCAACCTCCTCGATCTCCAGTGTAAGGCTTTCCAGCCTTTGTTCCAAGGCTTGATCGCGTGCATCATAGAATTGGTTCAGGGCTCACTCGAATGAGTCCTCGGAGGTGCAGTCAAGGTAGTGATCCTGCCAGGCTTCGCAGTCTGAGCAACTGTCCTCATGGAAGACGGTACAATGGTCCCTCCAATATGTCCACCGTAACCGCGGTTCTCCGGACTGGGTACTGCACTCGCCGACTTTGTTTCCTTCTTTAAGGACTGGGTGCATCATGATCGGTATATACCGACTGATTGAAAGAGAGGACGGGGGGGTAGAAGAGGATTTTGGCGTTGGGCGTTGGAGTCACGGTACGATGAGGGCACAAACCAGAGAGAAATGCGACTTGGAGATTTACCTCACAACACTCACACCCTGACTACCAGGAGAGTTCGCCCATGTCGGCTGTGGGGGATAGGTACCTCACTTTAATTGGGCGCTCAAAAATGTGGTCGGAGTTGCGGTCACGGCAAAGTTGAGGGCGCATGTGCCTGCGCCCAAGCCAGACTTCCGGCGGTCATACAGTACACGGCGCCCAACGACTGGCACCTAAGCATAAGTCATCTGACATTCCATTAGGTCACTCTAAAACGGCGCTCTCCTTGGCCGCGGATACCATGCTTGTCACCCGAGGAGCGGCATGCACACTTCCTGTCTGCGTGGGCAATCACAGATTGGCATCTATCATAACCGAGAACCGTCCCTGCCCTCCAATCACAAGTGACGGGTCAAACCACTTGTCCGAACTCATTGGACATTGGGCAGGCGTAGCCTTGTAGCGGGTTCTGTAAAGCAGGGAGCGGCGTATCGTGAAATGTGCTCAATTCGGGGCCAATTGGTCTTTTGTCCTTGCTATCCATCTCATCATTCCCCTCACTCACCTTTGAAGTACGATGGATAACACAACAACCACTGCCACGACACCTCTGACGGCCACACCACACTCTCAGACCTCTCCCAAAAAACGAAACCGTAATATTGGGCGTATGACGGCCGCGACCACGCTCCCACCACGATGACCACCACGCCGCTCTGAAATAAAATTGAGGTACAACGCCATCTTGGGCATCATTCTGCACGACTCGGAGGGCAAGTCATGCCAGATGTGCGAAACCTGGCTCAACCACTTTATGTCTTCGGTCAAGAAACACGACGAGTCTCTGATAGCAGCTCTGAATGCCCTGGGTAGTGCGGGTAGTATCCAAGAGGACGTGGACAAGGCAGAACAGGAGAAGGCTGAGGCGTTGCAAGAACTCGCCGACGTGCGTCTCAAGCTTGAGGCTGCCCGGGCCAACCTCAGGAGAGCTCGAAATACGAGGGAGGAGGCCAAGAGGGAACTACGGGGCAAATCTTTGGACGACTTGGGTGGTCTCGTTATTCAACTGTGCAGCGATCTCAAAGCCGCATATCGCAATGCGCCCTCTGCAGCGTCTCACTCCGGCCCTACGCAACCCAAAGCATCTTCGTCTTCGTCCACCATGATTGCGTGACCTATGTGCTGACGAATCCACGTGACGTTGCTAAGTCGAACGCGTTCGCATCTCGCCTCCATCGCCTCTCAATTCATGCATCATCCCTCCTACCCACTGTCTCATCCTCATCGCCTCGCCATACTCTTGCCATTCATCGTTTATCTCGCCTCGCCTCGATACCTTGCCCCAAGTTCCGTATCAAGGACACTCGGATCGCCCACCATTGTCGCTTCGAGCCAACCGAATATCACATCGCCGAGCATGCCGTTTCCCCCCTTTGTACTATATGTCCCCACCCCGCTCCTTTACTACAGTATAGGTGCTGTCGTAGTGGTCAGATCACCCATCAATGGTCATTTTCTCAATTCACCCACTTCCTCACCTTGGGTACTTGTCCATATGTTCATTCTATACCTTCCAATGCCCGATATCTTTTTTTTTAGACGAGAAACTGAGTATTTGAGCCCATGTTTTGGAGGTTGTCACCTCTGTCACGCCTGCCAGGTCTGCCGGTACGGACTTGACAAGAAAGCACCCATGTGATGTAAGAACCCCCCCAGGAGAACAACCCATACCAACACGAACAGTGGCGCCAACTGCATCGGTCTTGCGATGCTCAGGTGCCCTGCTAGACCTGCCCCGTCTGTTACTGTCATGGCGTCCAATCGTCTACTTCAACACAATCAAGGCCGTTTGTACTATCTTGGATGAGGCCTATTTCAGCCGAGCTGGTGGGAGGCCACGGTCATCCCCCAGCATCAACTTGCGCGTTGCGCTCAAGCCACAGAGAGAATGCCTTATTTGACCTTACGCACCGCTCTCTCGATCTCACCATGCCACCAAAACACTCGACCGACTGCTCCATCAATGGTGATGCGATTACCATGGCGGGCATCCTCTTCAAGAAGTGAGTAGCCTCATGCTGTAAAGCGTGCACACGCTGTGGCCTCGGAATCGGCCATTTCCGACCACGTGACGGCTCCCAAGTTGCCCAAGCCCGACGCCGCGACGCTTTCAGATCATCTAAGGCAACTTTTCGCCTTTCCCACGTGCCGCTCCTCCGCGCCCCCTCATTCCTCCCGTTTTCCCCACCTCCCGCCTTCGTTGTCAGCAAATCGGACCCAGGCCACATACAGTCAAGACGCTCCGCCCACCACTCACCAAGCATTCTCGGCTGAAGAGACTCAGATCGCCTATATCGGACTGGCCAACGACAAACCCAACGGCGACATCGCCTCTCGTTGCACGCGCAGCGCGCTGCCCTCGCCGACCGTCCCGAGGTCTGGACCGATAAAGAAGGATTCGGAGTAGAAGGATTCGGGTTTCGTTGCGTATTTTCCCTTCTTTTGTTCTAGTTCACTCTCTTTTCATTTCTCATTTTCTCCATTAGACTTAGAGGTCGGCGTCGATTACCGCCGTACCATTCTTCGCTCCTGTCGCCTTGTGCTCGACGTCGCACCCTTCGCAACAGCTCAGTAAAATTTCGACATCGCTTCCCACTTCCATACGACGCCGCGCGACCTGGCGCCGGCTTAGACATTCGTTTTGTTTTATTTTCCTTC
>Ga0307510_10002537_pt1 | contig 20826 bp, 30 predicted proteins | sample 12_EM_MG_FD_207224 | JGI IMG/M metagenome (GOLD analysis project Ga0307510, IMG submission 207224) | Populus trichocarpa ectomycorrhiza microbial communities from riparian zone in the Pacific Northwest, United States - 12_EM | ecosystem: Host-associated > Plants > Roots > Unclassified | place... | reverse complement strand
GATGTTGTGCGACCATTTATTATCTCAATTCAGTCCAGTCCAAATACGTGGGATGGGACGTGGTCTATAAATGATCTGATTTTTCTATACCTAGACCCTTCAGCGCCGTATCGGACCACTTACCACAGCCATGAAGTGTGGCAGAGAATGCCCTGCTCTTCCAGACAAAACGTTCTAGTTCAGTCTTCTCGAATCGTACCACATGCCCCGATACGTTCGTGTCACAGGGGCTGTGCACGGTGAACGCCCTGCAGATTCGCACCCGGTAAGCGATACCTCCCCTGGCGGCTAACCCTCTGCGCCATATTGCCACAGGCCGAGACTCCGCAAATTCTACGATAGAATCGCAAGCCACCGGCCGAAGCTGGACCCGTGAACACCGGCGAGGAACAAGAGGTCAACCCCCAAAATAGTCCGGAGGCGGGATCGTCGGCCCAAGGAAGGCAAGAGACCGGCGCGTGGTACACGCGAGGACGGGTGCGTGCACGTCGTTGCGGCAATTACATTGGGCGAAGGTCTCGCTAGAGCAAGCTGGTGAGACTACTATGTCCGGGCTGAGCGGTAGCAACACCTTCCCCGTTGACTTTCGACGGAACGAAGATCCAAACGAATCAGGATAAGACGTACCCCTGAGTTTCGAACCGTTCTTGCTGCTGGGCTGAGTGGTCGTGGATGCCTCACTTCACTATTTTCCGAACGTAGTCCCCGTCGCCTGACTGGGCCTTTACCCAAGCATCTTGCAGGGCTCCAGTGATCCACATTGCGAGAACCGATGAAAGGCTGGCCTAGGTGCGAGCAAAGAAGGTAAACAAGCCAACGAATTCGAGGTCCGTGTTGCTAATTGGGGTGTCATTTAGCAGCGGTCTACCCAATAGGCCTACGCACAAGTACGAACATGCACGGAAGTCGCGTTTAGGGTCTGCAGGTCTGCAACAGTAAAGCTGAGGTCTAGGTAGCCGATCAGAGTTTGCCGCTGTAGTAATGCGGCAGTGATTCGTGATCGCTGCGATGTTGTAACTGATCCCGGGTATTTTTGAGCAGCGAGAATCGAAAAGAAGTTGAACACCAGGCTTGGCATCATCATGATTGACCTGCGTAGATAGACCACGTCTGAGCCCGGACGACGGGAGGTGCCATGGTTAAGATCTTGCGGCGCTGAATGTTTCGTCTCTCGATTCATTCCATTGACATTAATTTTTGTTTTCAAATGGAGGCGTTGTACGTTGTAGCTGAGTTCATGCGTTGGCCAAAAGCGTATTTGGGTTGTTCGAGAAGGAATGAATGAGAACCCCCATCGGATGCTGTTAAAAACTCACGATGACATGAGGCGAAAATGCTGGCATCTATACTATTTGCTTCCTGCTTCCAGGCTCAAGATGCATCTGCGTCTGACGCGAGTGGCCTGACCGAAGCCCGAGTCTTTCTTTGCTTTTCTAGTAGGAGTCAAAAAAAAAAATTCCCGAGGACCCTAACGGAAGCAAAATAGTCTGACACACTGACACAACAAGACGCGCAAAATTTTGGGTTAGACAATGTGGGTTCCTTTCCTTGGGAGAGACAAGAATGGATATGAAAAGGATCTAGAACCTTTTGTTGCGATGCGACGGGCTGTGAACTGAGCACCGAGTATGGGACACTCGGAGCATCGAGTTTTGGAGAACAAGACACACAGGTGTGTCACGGTTGTTGTCAGATGCAGGCGGTGGCTGACAAATCATGATTGATGTAAATCTCGTCAGTCAAAGCCGGGTCGATCGTCGTCATTTCACCCTTCCAAATCGTAATTTGAGTGATCTAATCAATCACAGACCTCTCGCTCGGCAGAACTCGTTGCCATTTGCCATTGATCGTGCCGTTTCCTACGCCACTGTGCTGTTGCATCACAGCACACAGCACACAGTGCCGGTCGAAGAGTCCAACGGGCATCGGTCCTAGGCGAAGTCTTGAAGCGCATCCGACGGCAACTTGAACACATCAAGGCGCCCAAGCGAATCAAACAAAGAAGGTGGACACTTTGATGAGTGTGGGATGAAAGTCGATTAGGGAAGGGGCAGACAGTTAGGGGGGTCTAGCAGGCAGAGGCTGTGGGCGTTGCATCCCTGATGTGCGACCGTACAGTATGATGCTAATGAAAGATGCGGGGACATCGGATATGCAATTAACTCTACTGGACGGATCCTTCGAGCCAGCCATCCAGAGAAGGAGAAAAATAGAAAGGAATAAGAGTGGTGTCAGCCACGCCACGAGTTCGCCTAGCAGACACAGAGGGCCAGGGGTGCACGAGGCAAAGCTGGGCGCGATATGCCGTATAAAGCCAAATGCTGTCAGGTGATCATCATGGCCCGGGCCAAAGCGCAAGCGCAACAAGATGTGATAAGGGTGTATATCATCATACATACACCCACCCTAGCACGTGCTCTCACCGAGCTAAGCCAAACATGAGTTTTCAAGGGCACACGTCCTACAACAATGTTCATTTCTGATTTTGGGCAAATACAACTGTCAGATTGGGACAGGCCTGTCCTTACGTCCGTCGACGATGCCTGATGGTGGTGCCCCGATTGGGTTCTAGGCGTGGTTATTTGTTGGGGATCGAGCCCGCGCGGGGTACGCACCAAGAACGTCTGCCTGCCAGTGGGGTTCTTTGGGTGGAGGGTGGAGATGGGCGTCTGCTTGCAAACGTTCGGAATCTGTATTCCGCACACGCCCTCCCAAACGGGACCGACCGGTGAGAACACCTCCGAGTACATTCACTTAAAATTCTTTCATACCGGTGCCAATGAAGTGGGGCTATCTCGTTACGGACGAACCTGGAGCCAGCCTTGGGAGGAAGCCCATTCCAGTAAGAATTTTCGACGGACGGCGGAACCCTGACAGCACAGTCACTGCGTTGCGCCCCCCACGTCCCCTTCTCGATCTTGAGCTTGCTTCCATTTATGATGGGACTGTGATAGTAGGACCCCGTGAGCTTGCGCGAGGCTGGGGCCAGAAAAAGAATCAAGCACCAGCAGTAGGAGATAATAACAAAACGATGATCCGTTCCACGAGTCTCCACCTCCACGCGCCTCGGACCTGTAAAACCTCCTCACGCGACACCATCGAGGTAGACGGCCTTCCAGCGCAATCCCTTCAAGCTAAGTTGGGTGTGTGCGAGAAAGAGAACAAAAAACAAAAAACTTTACGCACCCAGCTCCTCCCTCACGCTCCTACCGCACATAGCCTACCCGACTCCAACGACCATTCATCAGCACGATGTGAGAAAGACGAAAAAGGAAGACTCCTGACCTCGGTCAGTGTATTCTATTCATCGCCGTGAGCCCTCGACCGTCGGTCTTCGATCCCAACTCCGACGATGGACCTTCCACGGGGACTGTGAGGCCAAGGCCTTTCTCTACAGTCTTGTCATCAAGCTCAAGTTTCTCCGTTAGTGGCATGTAGACCAGTACGCCCCAGATGGGTGGCTCATTGGTGGCATTCTGCGCCTCACCAGGTAGGAGACAGAAACACATGATGGGTGAGCAAATCATACGGGGTCTTCCTGTCCGTGGAATGTACATGACCATGTAGCTGAGTCAGATTGACCAACGGACGCGGGGATGAACATCGCTTTCATGATATCCAAGCTAGCGGTAGAGGCAACTCGGATGGGAGCCTGGATGTTAACAAAACCTGTTCTTGTCGCTTGGCTGGAGTAGAACTGATTGAGTATGATGCCCAAGCTGGATTTTGGATGGAAAACCCTCAAATAGATGGGCAGATGAGGTCAATTGCTTGGGGATCCCCATCTGAGTTGATCCTATTGTGTAATCAACTCGCTGGAGAACAACACAAGTATCTTGATCACTTGGAAGAAGGAGGTTTCTTCATGTGTGACTGTGTGGGCCGACACTGAACAAATGTGAATGTTGCCACCAAAGGTTTATGGTCAGACTGGGTATTGAACCCAGGCTTCCTGAATATATATACCAGGTGCTCTACCCACTGAGCTACCTAGCCATTTGGATTGCATCTCCAACATAAACATCAAACAAAAGTGAAAGAGAAGAGGTGTAAAGAAGGCTCTTCGAGCCTCGAGCTCCTGCGATGCTGCGTTTGTATGTGTAAGTTTGTTTGATGGACGCGGTTGTCACGATTTTACAATTTTACGAGTTTACGATATCTGGAACCTGGTCCAGCTATGATAGCGCAACAAGTGGGGCTGACTATGAGACTCCTACCCTGCCACTTATCACCTTTTTATTATCAGAGCCAATCTAGCCACTACAGTTGACGCCCTCTTAACCCATGTCCCTGATAGCCCATACCCCCTCAAACCCTATACTCTTTCGGAATGCGATGCCACAATGGAGTAGATCGCTTAATCCGAGTACTCGGAAACAACCGAACGGATATTGTTGCATCACCTGAAATGTCTTGTGAACGAACTAGCTCAGACTTAGTCAAGGTGTTGCCCTACGAAGGGCAGGTGAATCACGCAACAGGATGACCATACAATTAACGATAAATCACAGATCTCATTTACGTGCCTCGGTCTCGGTCGATTTGGGATCAGTGTCCTTCTCATCGCTGGACCCATCGCCCGCATCACTTGGAGAGCTATGACCGGAACCACTAGTGAATGTCCAGCTTCCCGCAGTCGGTGTAGTTTCACCATCGCCCGAACTTTGGAAATCACCAAAGTCTCCGAAAGAGTCGAACGATACCTCCCGTATGTCGTCGGAAAAGCTCGATGAGAGATTGAATGGATCACTTTGCGAAGAAGCTGCCGAGTCTGAGAAAGGGCCAAAGCCATCGTCCTTTAGAGTGATAGGGGATATGAAATGAGGTTATCAACATGAGGTTCCAATGCACGTACGTCATCATCTTCTGTTGAAAAGGGATCATTAAACGGGCTATCTGCTGGAGGTGTTGGGAAAATGCGCTGAAATAAATGTCAGCAACTGTACGATGCAGCGTGCATGGGACCCACCTCTACTGCTGCTTCACTCAGAGGACGCTCTCGCACGAGTGGCCGCCTGGCAGTGTCCTCCGAGTGCTCAAGTCGCATGTCGAATTGGGATTGCGCAAGCCATCCCCCGTCTTCTTCGTCGGAGGCATCAGAAGAAGATGACGACCCGCCAAATTCGTCACGCCGATGAATCTCACGCGCTAGATACTGAGCAAACTATCGCAGTCAGAGTTGGCAACCGATGGCTACAATATCGTAATGGTATGGACTCACTGTGGGGTGGGTGGCGGTCGTGAAGTCGTCATCGTCATCGTCGGCAGCGGGTGCAACACCGAAGTCTGCAGTGTTTCTTAGAGCGGGCCTTGAACCAGCCGCACGGCGGAACTCGCCCTTGGGATCTTGTAGATCGACCTTGACAGCAGATGGATGCGCAGGTGAATGGGAATCTTCCTCATCCACTTTCCACTGGGTAGCAGGTCGCGCTAGGGCGGAAATTACGGTAGGCTTGCCTCCACCAAGCAGACTTGTGTCTTTCCTCCTCGTCTCCTTATATCGACCTCGTACGTAATCGTCCCAGGCTGGTTGAGGTGCGTACTCCTCAATGACTTGCTTCAAGTCTGGAGGAAAATGATCAAGGGCTGTGATAACATCCTCAGAAATCAGGGTGAGATGCCCCATGTACCCCAATCGAACGCCTTTCGGCTTGGCGCTAGACAGACCCTGTAAGCGGTATTTTTGCACGTAAAATAGGACAATACTTTTCAACGTCGTTGACTTTCTGCCCTTCGACTATCCGTTCCATGAGCCTCGCATCTCGGAAGAGTGATATAGCGAGCAGCCGGTTGGCTCCTCCATCAATGCGTCCGGTAAGGATTTGATGGATAAGGTCGTACGCAACGCTGTGGAGGAAGTTGTTCCACGGGAATTCAAAGAATAGGTCCTACAAAACCACGTCATGATTGGTACTATCTCATAATATCTCACCCACCAGTATCGTCGCCAGTATGTTATCGTCTAACATCTTGTGCTTAAGTCGCTCTCCAACTGGGATGGCGAGCCCGGATTGTGATGAGTCGCCCAAGGTGAGCCGGTTTGAACTGCGTCTTGGTTCCGTTGGACGACGACCTACGGTGGAGCCCTCAGAGCCTATACTTTGGTTCGATCCTTTTCTGTGAGGTCGTATGCTCCCACCTGGAGTGTCGGCACCCGCAAGTGAAGATCCTCCTGGAGACACAGGACTAGACCCCGTATCTGCTGGGGAGCGGGTATGTGAGGATGTGAAGACACCTAATTTTGACTTCGAACCGCTGTCCGCAGACTTCAATTCACCGGAAGCGGTGATGTCTTCCATGGGGTCATCTTCGAAACTACCGGGGCCTTCGTCATCACTCATATCTTCGTCCGAGTCCAAAAGCGATGAAGAATCCTGTGGGGCACCGTGAACCGGGAACTCTAGCGCGGGTTCAATTTCGTCCACCCCTTCGTCCATATTGTCACGATTATCGTCTTCTCCAGAACCCATGGAGATGACCTGTGCTAATTCCTCGAGAGCAGATAGTCCCCCCTGTAAGCGACCCTCCGAGTCATAGAGGTAATCGTAATCCGCGGAGCGGTTAAGAAGAGACATGTTGGAGCAGTGGAGAAGTTCGGCATAAAGCTCACAAATCCTGTAGCGTTCGAACGTGAGAGGCGTTATACTTCCGACGCTCGTGGGGATGTGGCCATCCTATTAAATAAACAGTGAGAACTCAGGGTCAAAAAAGGCATATGACTCACTGATGATCGAGGTTTCTGCAAGTAGGGCTTAAGCTCATGCAAGCGGTCGCAGAATATCCCTAGCAAGGGACCCAGGTGCACAACGCCTATGCGGTCCACCATCTCTTTCATGGCCCCTTCCAACGCCACTCGGCCTTCCTCAGGATCGCGAGTGGAAAGCTGTTGTTGGGCTTGAATGAGCCGATTTCGTAAAGTGTGGAAGAGGTATGGTTCGAAGTAGTCGGAATTGTTCTGCCGAATGAGCTCGATGACCATGCATATTGAATTGACGATAGATGACGTAGCAGAATCGTAGTTTGGCAACGCTGGCGTCGTCGGGCGGCTGGGTTCGTCGTCCTCAAGGGTGTTGCCGGAAGGGTCAGGCGAGACATCTTTGAAGTCATAGAGAATGTGGTCCACGAGGATTTGTATATTTTCACGACTTGCCAATTCCCGGGCAAATCGATTTGAGGCCAGACCGGTTTGGAGTCCGTCCGAAATCCCAGCTGCAGGCGAAGGCGCTGACATGGAAATAATGCCCTTAATAAGCTCAGCCACTACCACATGCATGTCCGTGGAATGAGTTGGGGAAAGGCGCCCGACGAGTCTCGTCATGAGGCGCCCTTCAGAGAGCCACTGTAAGCTCAGTGTGAGTGGGATTCGTGCGAGAAAGGATGTTGAGTCGAGTGAAGGCATACTTCAAGTACGCCAGTACCGGCAGGCTGATCGTCTAGTTGTATTATTCGTACAAGCAGATCTGAGAAGGACGGCATCTCGATGTATTGAAGGATTCGTTCGACGATATCTCGCTGTGCTCGAATGAATTTGAGCATCTGGAGCGGGTCTCCGAATGGGCAACATGACGGCGCAGGAAAGCGGCAGTCACCTCGGCGGGCTTTTTGCTCATGAATACAGCATTAATTTTTGTAAATTGGGAGGCCATCGTCATTCTTGTCTTCATATCTTCTGGAGTACGATCCAGCACGGTCTCCCAGAATGGGACCAACAACTGGTCGGTGTTGTTCAGACAGGTCTCGACGATTGACCATATTTCGCTGCAGAGAACCTCGGTTGCAACGTAAGGGTATCTTTGTGAGATGTGAGAAAGAAAGATTATGAGACGAGCGGGCAGAACGATGGCTTGCCACGCACTTGAATCTACCCCGCTCCTCTCCCTCGATCTGTCCTGTAACATAACCCAGCAAGCGTTGTAGTACATCTAACCTCTGAAAATAGTCAATAAGGCGCGTGTTTTGAGCCTTGCATTCTTGGAGGAGGTCATCCTCGTCAAGTATCGCTTCTAACGAGACATCTTCTTTGTCGAGGAGGCTATCTATTGAGGACCCATTGTGGAAGCCGAACCTAGAAGTAAGAGGATTTAGGGATGTCCTACGGCCGGTCGAGTCAAAGTTGGGTGCGAATACCTCCAGAACATAGTTCAACGGTTAATATGTACCGAAAGGATGGGCAAAAGGAAGGGGCGCGGAGGATGTAGTTGTCGTTGAGATGAAGTTGCGCTGTTGGCCAGTCATAGCCATAGCGCCCACACGTCTATTTCGGATACACACGCACACGACAAATATTATCGACTCGGTAAAATAGTGCGAGGACAAATTGGGTCATCTCAATTCTTTTGCCTCCATTCATCTCAAGTGCTATATTACCCTGTACACTGTAGAACAGCTCAACTATCTGAATGATATATATATATATATATCGAGATTTACTAAAACTGCGGCCAAGAAGAGAAGACTCAATCAGCGTGATATTTCCGGGGAAACCCACGTCTGCTCACCCGTATTTGATATGTTCCGCTGGCCTTGGTCAGATATCTTACCCATTTGATACTATGGTAGTTACTCTTCTCGAACACCTTCAAAAAGCGCACGACCAATCCAGAAGAGGTAAACATGAGAACTTGGAAATCGACGTCTATGGGTGGTCGAGCCCAGACCTGACGGGTCGTCGTGCTCGTAAGTTGTGCAGTCCCATTGAATGTGAGCTCTTGTCCCCCTTGGACTCGAGGGATCCTGCACAAGTGTTAATTATGGTAGATAGATAGCGGAAACCCGTAATGCCTACTTCCACACGACGACGTTTTCCTCCGGAACATACTTCGCTTTCCCCGTCTGGACTTTGCAGTCGACACTGGTTGTATTAAGCGGTGTCGGTATGCGAAGTACCACGTTAGTGGCGGAAAGTTTGTTTCCGAAACTTGTCTTCACGACGATGAGGTATGTGACTTGAGTTGTCCCAATCTCGTTGACGGTGGGGATCACACGCAAAGGTAATTTCACGTTCGAAGTGGATCGGTAGCTGGGGGGGAATCAACAACAAGAACTCAAGTGTGAATCACACTCACGTCATCAGCTCAAACTCGCCATCTGGTGGGATGAAACTGATCGTCCGGGTCGAATCGAATTCATTTAGTCGTACGCATTGGTGGAACCGACAGTCATCGAGTTCTACAGCGTCAATCGCACCTCGCTCGCTCTTGTCAATTACAAGCTTGTCATTGAGGCCGAACTTGCACTCCGGTGTGCCAGACAAGTACGCGCGCATTTGGATATGACCATCAACATCGGCCCTTAAGACAGTGCCTGTGAGATGGTAACATCTTCAGCCCGTCAGAAAGTGATAGTCATTCCAGCAACGAACCTTTGGCGCTCATGCTCAAATTGACCGTTTCCACGACGTCAACAAATGCTTCATTCTTCTTGTACTTCACATCTGCACGACGCCAACTCGTGACGCCAGTTGCTTGGCTCGTAATTTTAGAGGATTCTTCCTTTTGAAGGTGCGAATTAGTGACCAGAAGGGCAAAAGAAACAATGCGACGCACTGCAACAACCTGGGAGGACACAACGCTCTCAGTCGTAATATAACTCTTGAGGGTATCAATCTCGCTGTTCTGGGGATAGCCAAAGTCGTTTATTTCTGCGACAATTCAGTCATTGTCACGGATTGTCAGGAGAGACCCACCGTCGATTAATTCATATATCAGCACAAAGTTGTTCTTCACACACTCTTCGTCCACTTTCCCAAAGTACGATCTACAAATCGAGATCACGCGGTAACAGAATTCAAACACCAGAGCAGCATTTGCGTTGTTCCTGTTCCATGAGGGTAAATCACGATGTTTCCGAGATGAAAGCGCGGTTTCGTACTTCGTCACAGCCACGACGTAAACATTGTTGACTCTGACGTGGAAGAAACTCGTCGACCCGAGGGTGACGATGGGCGACCGGATGTCACTGCTAGAAATGACTTGTATCCGGAAAACATCCGCTATTGGACGCCTGGAGTGTGGTCAACACGGGTGCCTCGGATGTAGAAGACGATTCTATACTTGACGTCTGGTCGGTACAACCGGGAGATGAGTAGCTGGGTGAGAGGCGTCAACCAGCGTTCTGATACCTCTACGTGACAATTCGAAGGCTTACTTCGCCTTTTTGGTTAAAAATAAAGAATGCCTAGGTAAGTCAGATCAGTGCGGTGCGGTTTGTGACGCGTATTATCTGTTTGCGTACCGAGATCATTGTCGTTGAGACTCGGGTAGTCTCGGGGTGGAGGTCGAGTGTGGCTTACTTTAAGCGCCAGCAACGGTAGAGACAACCCATGATCAGGCGCGGAAACCATAACAAGGATGGTCGCGTCTTCGTCTTTCGTTCGTACTGGTAAGAAGGTCAGTCGACATTCACTCCTTTTCTCAGTCCTACTGTTTGACCACAAATCAAACAAGATAGTTGCAATTGGTCGTAACTACGCGGACCACGTCAAGGAACTGAGGAATGCACTTCCGAAGGAGCCGTTCTTCTTCCTCAAGCCAACGACTAGCTATCTCCCTTCTGGCGGTATAATCGAGATCCCAAGAGGGATAACTGCTCACCATGAGGGTACGTCTCCACGAGGCCCCTTATTCTGTTGCTCGCCTTAGCTTTTGAAGTCGAGCTGGGTCTCGTCATCGGGAAAGGGGGACGCGATATCTCTGAAGCGAACGCAGGAGAGCATGTAGCTGGATACAGTGCGTTCTCAGAGCCATGTCGATCCTATTGAAACCAGGCGTGAATACCGGATAGCTCTCGCCATTGACATGACTGCAAGGAATCTCCAGGAAGAGGTTAAGAAAAAAGGACTACCTTGGTCCGCCGTGAAGGGGTTCGACACGTTCACACCTATCGGGTATCCAGACCGGTTTGGCATTATTCTTTCTTCTCATGGAGCACATGCATAGGTCTTATATCCCGAAGTCGAGTGTTGCAGATCCCCACAATCTGAATATTTGGCTCAAAGTGTGTCACCCTGTGTTTGTCGGTCGAATGCGAAAACAGCTGACCACAATCCGACACAGATTAACGAACAGATCAAGCAAAACGGAAATACGTCGGACATGATTTTCCGCATCCCTCGGCTCATAGAGCACGTCTCATCTATCATGACGCTCGAGGAGGGTGATCTCGTGCTCACTGGGACGCCCGCAGGCGTTGGGCCGCTCGTTGCGGGTGATAAAGTCGAATGCGGACTTGTTGACGAGACAACCAATGAAGAGCTACAGCGGATCACCTTTGGTGTGAGGGGTCGTGTCGCAGGCTATCTTTACGTGCCGCCAAATTGAGATCAGCCATCGACTATAACGCGTCGGAAAGACTTTCAGGCCTCGGGCCAGGACGTGCGGGGTATCCCATGCCCTCCTTTGTATAGAACATTGGGTTGACCAATAAAGAACTGACAATGCTTATGCTAAGCGAACCACGCTCCTAGTAACCTCCGTCCAATAGGCTGCTTGGGTGGAGCCTTCTACCGCTTGATGTACAGCTGCATCAAGTGGTTGGCGAGAACTGGCAGGTACAAATGCCGTAATGGTCGCTATTGCGTCCAGTGCGAGCCGCTGAAGAGCGGGGTCTCCAAGCTTCGTGAATGGTCCCGGTAATGTGCCACGCGTCGGATGTGTCATCGTGAAGTATGGGATCAAACGAGCACAGAGCTGCGAACCAACCTAGAGAACCGATAAGTGACCGTGATCTACTTGGCAACGCACGAAATACTTGCATTGGTATTCGCCAGCGGAGAATGTCGCTGAAATAGCCGCAATAGGAAGCGCAGGATAACCTGTGGCTAACGGTCAATACACCCCTGTAGTTATCGAGGGAGGCGCACTACCTCTGTGCATGGGATGTCGGTGTCGCCTAGCTCCCAAAGTGTTTTTGGAAGGTGTAATACCCACTGCTCGATCTTTTGGAGACAAGTCTGCTCCGTGCTGACCCTGAAGGTGCCGATATATCGTGGAGCTGTCTCGAGCTAAGGAGTATCGAATTCGTCAGCGGAGGGAATACAAAGCACAGACAGAAGACCTACAAGTATGAGTCGCGCGAGGAAATCTGCTGTCGGGCGTTTGACGGCAGCTGTAGAGGAGACCTGTAGCCCGTGGTCGAGCAAGGCGCTGAGGGTGTCTGCGCCTCCGTCCTCGCTATTATGCTCTACATTGCTGTTGATAAGCATCCAAAGCGTCGGAAGCAACGCCACGTAGTCCTGGGCTGTTATATGTCGTCCAACCATATGCGTGGATAATGAAATGCCAGATAATAGGCGCGCGATGTAGTCCTTAACTTGGGAGGTCTGCATTGCAATTGTGTTGCCATTGCGTCGCTTGGAGTTTGACGGGGCCACATGCTGAGTGGCGTGGGTGAGAATTAGGAGGGAAGTAAGTTCGCAATAAACGATGTTAAGATCTTGGAGTGTTTGCTCGATCTGACGCGAGGAAGTATGAGTGGAAGAGATAAATATGTGCCACAAATGAGACACTCGCTTGAACGTCGCGTCTAACAAGAGGACTAGAGAGAAAAGGGAAATAGGGTGCCATTCGTTCCACGATGACTTGCAGGCTATCTAATAGAAAGCCTGTGTTGGAATCGGTCTGGAAAAATCAGCCAGACGTCGCCCATCTACCGTTGATCCTAACCTTCGCACTCTGTAGCAACGCGCCGTACAGATTGTGATAGATGCCGACTACAGCGTAAAGAATACCCAACTCGGTCGGAAGGGGGGTGGAGCTCGGAGAAAAGACAGAGGGAGCTGAATCTAGGAAACTAGACAGAAGAACTGGGTGTAATGCCCGTGCCAAACGCTAAAAATCTCGCTGTAAGCGGATGGTTGCGCGGAGCACATGGAACGTGAACACAAACCATCTCGAAGTCTGATTGTCGATTAGCGAGTCGTGAATCTAGATCCAGGTCGTTTAAAGCCGCCGACGAAATTACATCATGCAGATCCTGTAGGTTGTATGGGGTGTCGACTGGCTCGAACGGCATGGACTTGAAATTTAATGCGAAGTGCTCCTCATCGTCATCCGGATCAATTTCTGCCTTCCACCGGCGTACTGGGGGCTGAGCGCCCGGTGGAAGGTTTATCGTCGGCCGAAAGAGTGCGTCGAAATCCTCAAAGGCACCTTGCTCCGGGAAGGCCGAAGAAAAACACCACATGGGGTTTGACGAGGTAGACGGAACGTTCTCGTCACCGCTATGTGTGTGGGAGCTCAGAGCTACGCGTAGAAATTTCGACAATGACCTGAAGGCGATGAGCTTCGACTAGTTGAGGAGCCTGACTCGTCAGAAATAAAGTCTCCAGGGATACAGGAACCTCGTACAGCTGTCGACAAGACAACGGCACTTGCTACCGAATTTGAAGGGACGAGGTTTGTGTCTTCCTTCACATGAACAATCTGGAAATGAGCTACAGCAAGACAACACGCACCTCCATCACCCAGCTTTGCACTGGCACTCAATATATTCAAGTAACCTTCTAATATGCGCTTACCATGCCCATTCTTGCCATCTCTCCACCCACAGACAACACCATCCGGAAAGGCATCAAGATACAAGTCAAGAAACCGGACAGCGTCTATTTGGATTTCGGGAAATATGTGCGTCTGAGCAGAAGTTGTAAAGAGAAGGAGGGTGGATGTGTGGGGAACAAGGTCGTTCTACCACGAAAGGGAGCTCAGCCACTTACTTCCAGACAAAAATGGGAGGTGGGGTAGGGGCGACTTACGGGAGAGATACGAGGGAGAAGCCAGGTGAAGAAAGATATCAAAGCCCGTCGAACACTCGCATCCTGGTTTGTGCGTCAAGCGGAAGTCAAAGCACATGCGAAAGAATGTACCTCGTCCCCAATTAATCTCGCGCATGCACCGATGAGCAACGCCAAGGATGATTCAATTAATTCTGAGTGGGCTTCGAACAGCTCCCGCAGGCCAAGTAATGCATCTATGAGCCGTCAACACCATGTCGAGAAACAGGAAAATATGTGGGCGTGCCTTTCTTCACATTGTTGTTGTGGTGCTTCAGGTGTGTCACCAAATCCGCAAACGTGAGTTTTCTCTTTGTAGTGGGCGCATTGGTGTCTTTCTCGAGAGCGATACTCTGTGTTGGAAGTGCAATAGCTTCATGCACAGTTCAACCAAGGGGCATCTACATGACAGGAAGCGACCCATACATCGAGCTTTGAAGGAGGTATCAACTTGGTTAGCCGGAAGCTTCTTCCCTTTACCAAGCTTGAGTTTAGCTTTCTGTAAGATCTCACACTAAGCTAGGCTCGCGACGCATAATTTTAGAAATATCGCGTACGGAGAAGTCTGCTGCCTTTTCTTTCTTTCTTTTTGTTGCCTTTGGCATGGCCTGTTGCAAGTACTGCAGTACCGTGCCTGTGTCTAAAAAATGGTAAGTTATTCAAAAACGGATCGGGAACTCGGCCCGGTGCCCTCAATCCGAAATCACGGTTTGCGATTCTGGATGACTTTTACATCGAGACTATTCTCATCTGTTTTCCGCCCGCTATGTCCCTCAGTGGACCTTCAAGCCCACAACTGGATTCCAAAGATGCAATAAGTACAAGCAGTAAGCATCGTGAGGACCGCGATCAAGGAACTGTCGATGCGGCTGCTGGTCCGTCCGATGTCTCTCCCACAACCGCTGCGGCGACCAAACTGAAGAGAAAGAGCAAGAATAAGGGCTCCGGATCTGCCACACCCGTCCCACAGGGCGAACGGAAGGCCACTGCAGCTCTCGAGGAGGCCTCGTTTGAGAACGACGGCGATTTTATCGCGCTTGGTTTGGTCGACGACGATCATCGCGAAGAGGCCAAGGAAGAAATTCGGGAGAGGGAATGGGACAAGGGCAAAAAGAAGGCTGGAGAGCGCGACAGCGGAGGTGGGAGAAAACGCAAAGTGGACTTCGACCGGAATGATGGGTACAACAACAAGAAGGAGCGTACGAATGCCGCGTCGCGTAAGGCACCATGGATAGACGACGTGGACTGGGAAGGAAGCACGAATGTGGCTGAATTGTACGTGTTTTTCTTTGAGGGACTTGGTTAGGTGACGACTGACGACATGCTAGACTTCATCGAGAAGTAGAGGCATTCGTGAAATACATATCGCCTACACGAGAGGAAGATGAAGTCCGCTCGCTGGTCGTCACTCTGATTTCAGAAGCTATCTCCAACAAGTTTCCGGATGCCAGGGTGTTCGCGTTTGGTAGTTACGAGACCAAGCTATACCTTCCCCTAGGGTGAGCTGGGATGCTTCTCACCGAATCGCGTCAAACTGATCGAGTTGAAGCGACATTGACTTAGTCGTCATTTCACCGAGTATGGCGTACTCCGACCGGATCACCGTCTTACATGCGCTTGCCAACACGCTCAAACGTGCAGGGATAACCGACAAAGTGACCATCATCGCAAAGGCGAAAGTACCCATCGTCAAATTTGTCACTACACACGGCTACATTTCTGTTGATATTTCTATCAATCAACGGAATGGAGTGGAAGTGGGAAAAGTAGTGTCTGGGTTTCTTTCCGAAATGCCCGCACTTCGAGCCCTCGTACTTGTCGCCAAGGCATTTCTAAGCCAACGGTCCATGAACGAGGTGTTCACGGGCGGTCTGGGGAGCTATAGCATCGTCTGCCTGGCAATGAGCTTTCTGCAAATGCATCCGAAGATACGGAGGGGAGAGGTCGATCCTTCGCGGAACCTGGGTGTACTGGTGATGGAATTTTTCGAACTTTATGGCCTCCACTTCAACTACCATGAAGCGGGCATCTCATTACGGGACGGAGGGACCTATTACAGTAAAGCCCGTCGAGGGTGGATGGACCACAAGCAGAGCTTGTTATCTATTGAGGACCCAGCTGACACAAGTATGTGCGTTGTTACTCTATGCTGAGTGCGGCACTGAACAGGTAATTTCCCGGTATAGCAAATGATATCTCCAAAGGATCGTACAATATCGCACGCGTACGTCAAACATTCGCCGGGGCGTACGGTATCATGACGGCGGCCGCATATACAAAAGCTAACGTGTTGGGCTCGAGACGGTCAGGACGATCTGTCAGTTTGCGAGGATACGTGGAACCCACGGATTTGAGCATATTGTCGAGTATCTTGGGTGTCACCCAAGAGGTGCGTTGTATCAAGGTCCATGTTTGCGATGTTGGCCAAAATCTATGTCATTTAGACGATTAACCGCCGGCGTATCGTGCAAGAGCTCTACGACAAGAAGGTGCTACACCGACTCGCAGGAGTTTCGCCGAGGGCCACTATCGTGCAGGATGTCCCCCAGCTGAACGGCGCCGCGCGTTCGAACAGGGGTATCGTACAATCTGCTTGGGAGCCGACAGAGAGATCCCAGGAGGCTGACGACGAAGGAAATGCTCGGAAGCCTGGGTCTACTACAAAGAAGCGTTTGCGGGAAGTCATCGACGTTGACGCTGACGATGAGGAAAGTCGTTATGGAATTCCGCGCAAAACGCGACAGCGACAGAAGATAAGCGAAGTCATAGACGCGGTGACTATTTTTACGACAGATGAGGGAAGTGAAGGGAACGAAGTCATAGTGGTCGAGTCTACCGAGGATGGAGGGAGCTTGGCGGAGGAGGAGGCCGAGTACGAGCACATTGGGGAGAGGGGAATTGAAGAAGATAAAAAGGGAGGACAAGTTATTAAGATCAACCGGAAGCGGGCATTTTGGGCGGCTAAGGCAGGAACGTCGTCGGCTGGCCTGGGAACGTGAACGTGAACAACGGCGTTGCTTAGCACTTGATCGCTTCGGTCTACTCTCTCTTTTAGAGCGCCTCTTTCCTTTCTTCTCTGCTTTAACCTTATCACACTCTTTCATTCCCCCTCAATACCTATTACTTATTCTCTCACCGTTTTTTTCCCCTCTTTTTTTCCTTTTCTTCTACACTCCATCCACTCTCACCTCAAAATATATTCCTCCACCTTGGGGCTTACCACAACCGTCCACCAGTCGCTCATTCCACGCGCCGTCGCATTTCCACCATGTGCGTCTTATCCCCCTCTTTACTTTTGGTCTTTCCTTCATCTATCTACGGCCCTCTTTAACCTTTCTTCAGGTCCGCGACAGAATCGCCACCGAACAACTTAAAGGAACGCATAGCCGCTCTCCAGCAACGCAACAGCTCCCCTTCCCCAACTCCATCCCCTACGTTACCTCCTCGCGATGCGTCCCTCACTCTTCCGCGGGGTACTCTCCGTGACAAGATCGCCAAATTTGAGAGGAAGGGTGGCGTGCCCATTCCTCGCGGTAGTTTTGCTATGGGTACACCCGCAGTTGAGGAGGCTGGCTCCACGAAAAGTCGTGAACTATATGGGAATAGGGTTGCCGCCCTTGGAAGGGGCCGCCCTACCGCTCCGGGAAACGTTTGCCAAAGGGCTGTCACGTCCCCGGCCGCACCGTTAACTTCCCTGACCTCCCGGAATTCGCCGGACGACAAAACCAGTAACTCTGCCGCACAATTGACGCCTAACCCTATCAGTGATTCCGCTTGTCCCTCAACGCCGCCTTCACCAAATGATTTTTCTAACGTCACTGATCGACCTGTTGGTTCACCGAATGCGACCGACGGGGACGATGAGGCGCAGGAGACTGCTGTGCAGCTCGCCGCAGGAGCTCGACCTGACTCTCCAACTGGGACCCAGGACGCCAATTCTTCTGAACCTAGTAAAACCAATACGAATTCTACGTCACCCACGAGCCACCCTCCATCGTCTGTTTCAAAGTCCTCTTCGTCGACGGGTTTCGTCGTCACTATCCTTACTCCGGGCGATGTCCCTCCAACACAGCTCAGAGCTACGTCGTCTGAGGATACCTCCACCCATATTAGAAGACCCACGACTTCAATCACTTCCAAGGCATCTCCAACGCCTGCTAAGATCGATACCCAGGAGCATTCACCCGTTGTCAAACCCAAGTCTGACATTCCTACCCTTCAGCCCCACATTGCAGTTGAGCCAGTTCCTGTCAAGGAAACTACCATTTCACGGGGGTTCCGACCGGATCGACCCTCGCAGAATGGTTCTTTGGCAACTTCATCGATCCATTCTATCCCATCATCTGTCACTCAGTTGCCTTCTTTGAATATCATCAGCTCAACGGACAACTTGAAGGAGGGCTCCACTTCTTCCATTACTTCAAACGCGTCCATACCCAATAAGATCAAGACCATGCCTTCGTCAAGCAGCTCCGCTTCAGCCTCAAGCAACGTTTCCCCCTCAAATGTCTCTTCTACAGGGCCCCGTGTTTCTGGAGACCCTGACGAGTCGACCACAATGTCCCTCCCTCCCGTTGCCGAACCTGGCCGCCGAAGCTTCAGCGCTGTTGTTCACCGCGGTGATGGTGATAATGGCTCGGACCCAAGAAATAGCACAACTTCGAGGTCCAGTACTATAACTCCTCGCCCAAGTACCTCCAGTTTCAAAGCGGGGACCGATGGTGGGGTTGTACGCTCGAAACGGAACTTTAAGCATCTTGGCACAGTGGCCGTTGACCCCCCTCCGAGTCCCGGTTTAGGCGATCTTGGTGCGGGCGACTTAGCAGCTCTACTTCAAGAGGCGGCGTGGCTTGAACAGCGGCTTTATGATGAGAATGCGACCGTGCCCTCTGATCTGGGCGAAGAGGGTCAGAAAGCAGAAAATTCTGCGCCGTTACCCGCAGCCGCGACAAAGGCAGCACAAGCTACTGCACCCGCACCTGCTTCTACGACTTCGTCAAGAACGAAAAGTCGCGGTCTCACCCTTGGTTCCTTCACCTCAGCTCTCTCTAGTCATACTTCACAGTCACCCATCCGATCGTCCCCTTCAACCCCAAGCTTCCAGGTTCACCCAGATGCTTCGCCAACGCAGCCGAAATCCGGACGTGGACGCAAGTACTTCTCTCTTCGTGGTGCGCTTCGCGGTCCGCGGCTTAGCATGTCGTCCGAGATGTCGTCCGATGATTCTGCCCCAGTCGCTACGCCGCCGTCGCCTTCCTTTGACCTACAAGCTACCCAGGGACATGGCAACGATTCGATGAGCATACGTAGCATGTTCTCCATCCGCAGCAATAAGAGTGGAAAGAGTGATAGTGCTCCTGGATCATTGCGCCTTTCTCCTCGGCGTGGCATGTCAAGGGCGAGCTCCTTTGCCGAGCGACTCCTTAATAGGGCATCGAAGACGAAGTCCGTGTTAGACGATCCTGGTGAGATATCCTCTTGATCATTTTATTTTTTAAGAGAGCTGACTCGCCGCTTACATTCGAAGAGGATACGATTTCGGAGCGGTCGCCCATGCTCCCGCCTATCATTCCAGAAACCCCGGGCTCGCTTCTTGACATTGCTCCCATCTCAGCGACGCCAAAGGATGAGCGCCCCTTCGACCAGGACATTTTCGACGCGTTCCCTAATGTACCGTCAGAGATTCCGCAACGGCCGGCGTCGTACTTGTTCCCTGTACCCCCAAAGACTGCTCCCCCTATTGAGCAGAACTTCAGGCACTCTTCTACTATTGGGATTTCGACGACCCAGAACGGCAGTCGTGACAAGCTGGGCTGGCTACGATCGTGACATGAATCATGAGTCTGGGGAATCTGGCGTTCACATGGGCGTCCCTGCCCTCGTCATCTTACTTGCATACGATCTTTGCCTCTGTATGGAGTATACCATAGTAGCGGTCTTTATGCAGCGCACTGTAGAGATGCTCGTATTGGTCACTGATCTGTCAGTTCGCATCGCTTCCTCTCGTTACCCTTGTTGTCTTATACACTTTCGTTACCCTTTTTGCACGTTCATTTCTCCCCCCCTCCCCGCGGATCCAGGATTAGCTTAATTAATTTCTGCTATTATCGTAGCGGTTTAGGTATCTCCCATTGATTGTGCGATATTTGGAGTCGTTTCTTTGACCCCGACGAATTCGAATTGCAGTCGTAATAAATTCCGTTATGCGTTATGTTATCACTAGAAACGCTCTGCCCAATCTCCCCCGGATGTCGTGATTCTGTTCTACATAGCGGTCTATCAGCATTCCGTGGCGGTTGCCACCACAGCGACAGAAACCTGCTTGCACCGACACGTCTACGCGAGCTTAGACGAAAGTCTGGGATGTTGGGCTATACAGTACAGTACAACACAGCACAGCACAGCACAGTACCGTGACAGTATCGAAGTTCCATTTGCAGCGGCGCGGGAGCGTGTTGCATCTTTGCAAGCCGCTGGAATTGATACCCGTCTCCGTCGAAACACGGTACTACTGTACAGTCGGATGGTGTATCATCCTATCGCTGCGATAATCACGGATCTAAGCCAGATAATAATAAACTATATTGTCCAATTTGGGGATCATGGTGGCATTGATGGTTCCTCATCCCGTTGCCAACATTTTTGCGTAGTGAGGGGATAAGGAAATCGACGAGCTTCCCAGTCTGATGGTGGCATTTCTTACTTACTAAGTGCCTGGCGGGCACCGATGACCGGGATACAGTGTACATGGGTTGCGTGCATGCATGCATGATCAGATTGATTTTAGGCGTACTTACTCGGGTCCCACAACAAATCCCGGCAGATTTGGAAGCTAAGGTCCGAGTCGTGCTTGTGATTTATGCAGAACGATGTTGTGTTGTGCCTGCATATGGCTTGTGATTTTCCGTCCGTCGAATGAGTACCACACACAAGGCCTGGACGAATGAAAAACCCAGCGTGGGCCGATTACTGAAGGGGAGAGTGGAAAAAATAAAATAAAAGAATAAAAAGAAGGGGGAAGAAAAGGTGGGCTGACAAGTGGGTTTTTTTTGAATAGC
>Ga0307510_10002536_pt1 | contig 20826 bp, 19 predicted proteins | sample 12_EM_MG_FD_207224 | JGI IMG/M metagenome (GOLD analysis project Ga0307510, IMG submission 207224) | Populus trichocarpa ectomycorrhiza microbial communities from riparian zone in the Pacific Northwest, United States - 12_EM | ecosystem: Host-associated > Plants > Roots > Unclassified | place... | reverse complement strand
TACGTTGAGCACCTCGTGACGAGGTGGACGCCCGTCCGTATCGGGCGTCACGAGCACTGATAATGGATGGAGGAGTCAGCCGACTTTTGTTCGGCGCGGGCCAAGGAGGGTATAGCGAAAAATGGAGCCAGGGATGGATAAGATTGCCGGACGTACCGGCTTCGCAATCCCCGAGGTTTGCGACCCACAGGTTCTCATGGGTGGGGTCGACGAGGGCGACGAGCGCGGTGGTGCCGTAGAGGCAGAGGCGGGCCTTCTTATAGTTCGCTCCCGCACTCGGGCCCGTGAAATCGTTCACGACCGCCTGAATCTCCTCATCAGAGCGGCTCGGAAGCGAAGCGAGCCCACCAGGGAACAGCTCAAGCACGTCACCAGCGATGGCATCGTCGAAGGCCGTGATCCCTTTGGCGAGCATGTCGCGCACGATCTCGGGTGCGGGCATGGGTGCACCGGGACCCGAGATGACTTTGTAGAGCGACTCTTGGACGATGATGGGGAGGTGGTACGCCGCGTGCTCAACGGTGACATCTCCGAGGTGGCCTTGGTAACCAGACATGTCCGACGTTTCGTCAGCACTGCATCCCGACCGTGCCGCCTCGCCACGCGGCCAAAGAGCAACGCACCGTCAAAGACCCCCGTGAACGTCCACTTCATCCCGTGCACGTCGATCTGCCGCACGACGAAGCGGTCCTGCGATTTAGATCGCGTGCAGGGCTGAAACGCAACGGCGTCCGCGAGGTGGCCGCGCGCGGCGTCGAAGATGGTCCGCTCTGGCTTTGCGAGGGCGGTCAGGCACTGGGCGACGTCGTGTTCGGAGAGGGACACAAAGGCACAACGCAAGGGAGAGTCGTCGGGCCGCTCTGCGAGCTCGACCTGCACTTCTGTGACGATGTCGGGGGCGGGGCCCATGGTATGCGTTGGGTTGAAGGGTTTAGGTATAAGTTAAGAGAGTGTGAGCTGTGTGGTTACTATGGAAGACCCAGCGCGTGCTGCTGTCGAGAGTTGGATACGGTATTATAAGCGATGATGGTAAGCGGGTTTGTGGTTTATTAAACCGGGTTGTTGGAGGGTGACGCCACAATTGGTAGTTGGGATACTGGTTTAGAATTTCCGGGGCCCGTAAAGCTGAGGAAATATTAACTAGCCACCGCTTCGTTGACTGGCCAGGGTGATGTTGGTGGTCACAAGTTGCTCCGCGCGTACGGTTGATCGCGGAAGTGTGCTGGGTCTGAGTTGGGTGGGTGAACAGCTGAGAGTGGGTGACAAAAGGAACGCGGTGCAAGCGGTGGACAACTAGGGAGGATACTAGGATATGGTGGGACTGGTGTACCTATATACCGACTGGCACAACACTTTGACCGTGTGACGGTCAAGTGCCAGTGCCTCGCGCCGGGAGCGGTGTCGACCCATCGCATCGGTTCATTCTGGACTAACTTGGTAATCAAGAATTTCACCGGGGACATGACAGCCACACGTGATCGCGACCATGGGTTTCAAGTCACGGCAAGTCCCGAATTTGGAGTGTCAGCCTTAATGCATAATGTATTGGGTAATTTGAATTGGATAAGACGACACACGTTTTGTTGGCCTGTCCACATCATCCACACGGATCATATCAAAACACACACGTTTACGCTCCCATAATATCATACCGATTATTGGGACCACGGAAAATCGAAACAGGGGTACGCAACAGCGAATTTTCAGGTACACCTTGCTTATCCTGTTTCTCCACACCACCGCGGTCTGGATTCCGAATCCACAACTGGCACACACCTTATTGCTTGTTTCGTTTCTGGAGACGTCACGGAACGTAAAGCTTGACGTTATTCTCCTCTTTCTGGTCTGTATCTACGACATTCGTTACTCCCTCCCTTGTGAAATCCACAGTCCCTCAAGAAGACCAAAAGGTCCGCCGTGACAATAGACTGAATTATTTTCTCTGTGCGTCTGTTGCTGGTGGGTGTGTCCAGCGTGTCGATCGGTGCTTATAGGGGGGATCTTCGATGCAACGGCTGGCCCTGGACACCAATCCGCGGATATTGTTGCTTATAGTTTGTTGTCCGTGCCCACTGTGGTGGTGTCTAACAGCGCTCAAAACGCAGAGCGAAGAAGAAAAATTTAACGAGACATGGGGTCAGATTTCAGCGTGGCGGGCGCAGGGGCTGGTGCACATTGAACCGAAGCTGTGGATCCTGTTCTACGCACGACAACAGATACAGAATCTTACTCACCGCACTCTCGCCGCCGAAATCTCGGGCGGTTTCCTGGCCGACTGTGGTCAGTATTATATTCTTCGGCGTCGGTGGTAGGAGTACATCCCTTTCAGAGATTCTCTATGCCACTCTTCCTGTTTTGGCACGAGCCTGATTTAAAAACACATCGCTCCCCCGTTACACGCCAGTGGCCCATCGCGTGTCCCACATTGAAACGTTATATCACTTCTCTGCTACCTTGATCCTTGTGTAACAGTCAACGGTTGCGGTTGTGTAAAAGGCGAGTAACTACGAGACCCAGATCCTCCCGAATTTCCCTCCCTACCTTCAGCGACACTGACACCCGGCGCGAGATGTCACCTCCGTTTGACGTCGAAGGAATGTGTTCAATTCTCACTCGAATTGTCTCTTCATTATTCTCGCTGGCGAATATATTAATTACCATGCAGCGTCGATAGGAATGAGCAAAGATGGCCGAAACGTATCAACACCGCAACCGACTCGGGATGTCCGACAAAAACGACTTCTTCCCCACCACACCACGCTCTAGGCCACCAGTTAGCACTAAGAACTCTGCTCCAAAACGAACTGCATAACGAACCGAGTACTGCGAATCATGCGCCGTAGTGAACATAGTTCACCCAACGCTCCAAGGTCATCCCACTCTTCCTTCGTAGCTTCACCACAGCATCTCGAAGCGCGCCTGCCGTTCTCTCATAATAGGGTGTACCCTGCGCGCCGTCTGAGAACACCGAATAGTAAAAGTTCCTGGCCAGGTCCGGCCCATCCGCATCCGCCATCGCCCACATGGTCCCAACCACACTCCGGAACCCGCAGAACTGCATAGCCGCAGCAAGATGAAGAACCTCATCCGCGATACTCTCGTCCGTCAGTTCTGCAGTGTGACAAGCGGCCAGGAAGGCAAACTCAGCATCGGGGAGTTGAGATCGCACGATGTCGAGTAAGGGAAGGCGCTTCCCTCGATGGAGCTTGAACGAAGCCTCGAATGGCTTTCCCAGTTCGAGTATTCCGTGGCATACAATGTGGGCGAATCGATGGTCGCGCAGCTTTCCTAACACGACAGTAGGTGTTGCCTTTGCCGAGACGAGAGTTGTCACTTGGGTATCGACAATTTGTACAGCTCTCATCTCTTTCCATGCTTCTTGCAGCGTCTTATCTAGTTGTGCGACGAGAAGTATCGAAGGCTTGCCGATGGCTTGTGAGCCGGGTTTGCGGGATTCGATGAGCGCAGACAGGGATGGGATATACGAGGGGATGTATAGATCAAGGAAATATCGTGGAGTGCCCATGTCATGTGGGATTGGACCCATTGCATGAAGCGGAAGTGAGCAAAAAACGGATGTGGGGCACCACCATACACGAGATTGTTCCGGTACGTGCAACTCGCTCAGCCTTTTGATTACTGGCCGACCGACAAGCTCGTAGAGCTCTTCAAGTACAAATTGTAGAGCGTCGTTGTATTTTTCCGAGTCAAGCCCATTCTTTCGCTCCATTAATAGTCGATCTTGCAATTCGATCGCACGGGAATAGAAGTCGTCGGGTGTAGTAATCAGGGAGGGAGGACAGTTGCGGAAGAGAATGAGGATATCGGAACGCCACTTGGAATGATTAATGATGATTACCGGCCCATTGCATGCGACGAAACGGAGATCATCGAAAGAAGGAGGCTTCAAGAAGGTATCGAAGCCTGACAGGGCTTGTATCTGCGAAATAAGCTTCTCGCGATCCTCCAAAAGTTTCCGTTGTCTAACCACGAGATGACTAAATGGCTCCATCCCCTCGGTGTCACCATGTCTGATATCAATATTTCCGTCCAGTGAAGAGGTCAGGGTAAGCACCTCAAGGTCCCTATTGACCGCGGCGAATTTGTCTGCTAGATGCGAGTCGGCTGTGCGAAGCTTATCAATGGAGGTCCGTAGGCCGCGCATTTCTGACCAGAGTAGTGCCCTTCCTTGTTCAAGAGTCTCGATGGCGTGCTTGAGTCTACCTGAGCGAATCTGATAGGACGTGTAGTCCAACGGCAGGGCTGTGACATCAGTGCCCATTTTGACAAATCGGGAATGTTGCACGTCAAGGGTTGGAGAAAATGTAAGAGCATGTTGCATCAATGACATGGCCCGATCGTATGCCGTCGGGGCAGAGGGGTGTCCAAAGAGGTATGCAATCGACGCCCATTGACATGAAATGGGGAATGACTCGGTAGTTCCATGTTTGGACGCCATGGGAAATAGTTCCATGAGTTCATTCAAGTCCTCTTCGCGGCGGAAAAGGTCGAGACGGGTTTGTAGACATCTAATAAGAGAGAGAAGTAAGCCATTACGGAATGTCAGTAGAGTTGCGGTGTTGAAACGGTCTCGAGCAGTTGAAATTGCCCGATTGAGGAACTCGATGTCATGGGTGCACCGAAAGGCACTGTTCAAGAGGGGGATGAAGCCGAAATGAGTGATGGAGGTAAGTGCACTATTGGGGTAAGAAGAAAGCAATTGTTGATAAAGTTCGATATGCTCTTCGATATCCACTATGTCTGTGAGGTGTTGGGTGTAGGAGGGATGAAGTACATGGAGGATGCCCCTGGACATTGTTGTCGAAATCGGCTCGACTGGGTTGAGCTTGGCCAGGGAAGCGATCAGGTCCTTAGCTGAAGGAAGGCTGGCAAGTTCAGATGAACCGAACAATGTCATTCCGGCTGGGTCATTGAAGCGCATTTCCTGAAGGCGAGAGAGTTGGTTAGCGAACGTGGGACGACGAGGGTCTTCAGGAGAAGCCACATCAAGCCAGGTACGAAAGTGGCCGATCGCTTGCTCTAAACTTTCTGGCCTCCCATGTGCAAAAAACTGAACTATGTTAAACCCCGCTGCAAACCACAACGCCGGTTCCTGGTATTGACTCGGTCTACCTTTGGTGGCAAAGGGCGTGAGAATCCTATCCAGAATGGCCATTCCCTCTTTGTAATCACCATCCAAAGCAGTCAAAAGGAAGCGACCAAAGAGAGATCGGGCAAGTATGAGTGAGACATGGTGCGAATATGACAGGCGCATGCACGCATTTCGTAGGCAACCGATAACTTTGTCGGAAGGTATTTTCCATTCGGGCCCTCTTTTGGAATGATCATCAACAGCTGTCGCGAAGTCCACAATGAGGCGCATCAGGGAGTCTGTCGAGATATTAAACTCGGGGTTAAGAAGTTCTTCACAGAGCTCCGCCATCTCCTCGATGTCCTGATTTGCATCTCTTGGATCTAATTCAACCTGAATAACCAATGTGCGGATAAGAGCCCCCCTGAGATCGATGGGAAAGCGATTGAGGATGTCAGGCCGGTGTCCACGCAGATAACGAAGGTACATGATGCAGCTTCTAACATCTTCGGGCTGCCGAGATTCTTGGGCGCGAAAAGAAACGGCAATTGCGAGGACAAAGAATATTTCAACAATATTCCGAGGGCATGTATCCCAGGGGCGTGTGAGGAATACTACTTCTGTGAGGCCGAGGATTGATTGTTCAAGATCGACGTAATCATGGCCTCCGAGTCCAGAATTAAAGCGCGCAAATCTCGCAATTGCCAGACGTTGAATACAGTACTCGCGCCGAGGATCGGATCGGGGTAGTGACAACACGGTATTTTGAGAAGTAGAAATAATGCCATCAAGCATTTGGAGAGAAACTGAGAAGGCAGAAAATGAATAAGACAATTGCCGGCAAAAGAACGGGTCCAAAAACGTCCAGATTGGATTCCAAACTTACGCTGTTGGTCAACCATGATTCGGCGCTCGGCGCTCAGCAGTCGATGATCAAAAGATGGACCACGGTTTCTCAGGTGATGACTTGGAACGTCGTGTAGGAAATGGGAAGAAAGATGAGGGTCGCAAGGGAATTGCTTCCTGGAAGAAGCACTGGCAATATTCGGAACGTGTAGTAGGCGTGAGTTCAAGTTGTGGCCCGCCTGTGCCGCCCGCCATCAACATGTGTGATCACTGGCAACACGTGCGCAAAGCGAAGCCACGAGAGCGCACGCGGGGATCCGGGTAGCTCGGACGCCACTAAGTCACGAGCAGTCCCTCTCATAATCAGGACAGCACACCAATTTATACGGCATGGTGAAGGTGGACACCACATTGATTGTATAATATTAGGGCAGCCGTCAGTATTCATCGATTCGTCCTTCTCCTTCTCCTTCTCCTTCTTGGCATCCTCATACTCTTCTGTTGACGCATGCGCCTGAACGTGCCAAGCATACACCATTTACGAAGGAAATACAGAGGTTCTGGGTTGCAGTGCGAAATTCTCGGCTCCCTGGCGTCGGTCCAGTCAGACTTTACGCATTGCACACGTCCTTGGATCTCAATGACGAGACATACGCACATTTCCAGGATAGAAGCAGCAAGTAGCGTGGAGATGGAAAGTAGCGCGCGGCCATCGTAATATACGCACATGCGACGGCTCTGTGTGAACAGGGACGAGATAGGTTCGTTCAATTTGCGGATGATCTGTCGACAGGCTACGAATCGTGCGATCACACGCAGGGTGGTTATGGTGTGGCATTCAACACGATGATCAGTTACGCGAGATCGATCAAAAAGTTGCACAGTGGTGACACGGCTGGGACGAGTCCAAGCTCGGTGCAAGTGATGCTGACATACTACTACTCAATCGGAATTGGAGACATACTGATATACTAGAGTCGGTGACTACGTCCCGCACACGCGACCCTATCATACATTTTGTTGATGATAACTGTAGCGAGGACCAAGGATTTCAGCCAGGGGGCGCAGGTGGGTGGCATCTCTCTCCGACTGCAGCATGCGTTCCGCGAGTGGGGTACAATCTTACCCACAACATCAGCCCCCGGGCGCCTTGATATCTCTGGTTAAAATCTCCGGTGGATTAACGGTGTTTTCCGATGCCTCGGGGGAGAGGGGGCTGATGAAAGGTGAATATCGGACCATGTCGACGCAATCGTTGGATACGTTCCCTGGCTCGCCCGGGTGATTGCTACGGACTCCTGCGCCTTCTACCAGGGTGGTGTCATCCTACGATAAATTGAGTTCCTCGTGGCAGGGGTGGAGCGCGCTGGTCCGCATCGAATGTTAAGAGCACTGATGGGGGATTCAGCCCACTTTGTTCACCGTGAGCCAAGGAGGGTGCCAGGGAGGGTATAAAAATGAGTCTAAGATGAGCGGCGTACCGGCTTCGCAGTCCCCTAGATTGGCTATCTACGGGTTCTCATCGTCACAACACTAGTGACCTATAATCAGAATCGGGCCTTCTGGTAGTTGGCTCCCGCGCTGAGGCCAGCGAGATCATTTAGGACCACCTCGGCCTCCTTGTTCGTGCCAGTGCGATTCGGTGGCGACTCGATCACACTCCAGCAGCCGGCGACGGCGTCATCGGGAGCAGTGATCCCGCTCGAGATCGTTTCGCACACAATCTCTGGTGTGGGCAGCGGTGGGCTTGGGCCCGAGATCACTTTGTGAGCGACTCTTGGACGACGGGGAGTGGTGAGTCGGCGGTGGCTTCTCCGAGTCCGAGTCCGAGGTGGCCCTTGGTTGCCAGACATTTCCGAATTTTTGTCAGCGTTATGTCGTGATCGTGCCGCGTAAGAGGAACGCACCCCAGATACTGTACGTTCCCTTCACCCCACACGGGTACAGCATAGGAACATTCGACTTCATATAATAATTGAAACGCCAAAATAAATTATATAAGAGAATATTAGCATAATTGATTATTATGTCATTTCCCAATCTTGCGACATAGTCCCCAAAGCGGAACGTTACAACACTCGAAACGTAGAGCGAAAAAAAAAGACAAGAAATGTAGGGTGGTTTCAGCGTGAGGCGGCAAGCGCGGATGTGCATTGTAGCCGTGTTGCGTCTTGTACTGAGGCATGGTTACAGACACGTGATGCTCGTTGGCGTTGTGTCCGTAAAAGGAAATGCTCGGATAACGAACAACCGAGGTCCCTTTTGTTTCGAGTCCAATTGACTCCTGCGCAACAAAAGCACCCTTTGTCTCACATACAAAAACCCCAGCCAGGGAGGTTCACGATGATCCTCATCCATCTTCCTTCCCCCAGTGTAGCGCGGGCGCTGAGCAACTCTCTCTTTCGCCTCTTTCCTCTTTACTTCTATCGACCTCACGACCACTGGACGTCTATTCTATGCTATCTACAGTACTAATCATCCTTACTTCTCTCTCCTTTGCTCGGGCGGCAGCCGTAGCCGTCAACTCGACCGTTGTTTGTTCTGCTGGGCAGTGTATTCAGGGATTTTCGAACACAACCAGTACGCACTAGCCTCCTACCTCAGCTACTCCCATTACTGACATCTGTGCACAGTCGGCACCGTATTATCATCCCCCAATGTAGCATCCGACATCATTCTTCTTCCTGGCCAATATACATCGACCACTAATCCGCAACTTCTCCATCAACTTCTTACGAGTTCTTCGACTTCGTCATCACCTTCAGCGGGCTTCAATGCTTCGACCCTTTCCCTCCCTTTCAACGTCGAGTTACAGCCTGGTCTCGCCCTATATCCTCAGTCGCTGTATGCTGGACAGCCGCAATTTGTAGCGCTTCCCACCTCTCCTTCGTCTAGCAACTCATCAACCCCTATGTCCGCCGGCGCGATTGCCATTTCCTCGAATATTTGGATCGCCGTAACAACCGGTAGCGCGTCATCCAACCGCATCATTCTTTGGGACTCTATCCCAGACGTGTCACAGCTTCCTGGCACGTCCTCTTTATCTCTTTCCGCCATGGAATCCAACGCCTGCTCGCCTCCATGTTCGGGTTCCGGTATTTGTTCCGCATCCGGTCAATGCACGTGTCCTCTCGGTGTCACCGGCTCGTCCTGTGAGGTTTGCGCGAAAGGATTCTTTGGACCTTTGTGCCAGGCATGCCCTGCGGACTGTGGGACATGCGATGATGGAATAGCCGGTTCAGGACGTTGCCTCTCAACTACGACCGCGAACGCCTCAGCGGCTTGTAGTTGTCTAAACGGCGTCTGTGGCGCCAACGGCCAGTGCACGTGCAACGCGGGCTGGACTACGGCATCCAACGGGACTCAATGCGCGTCTTGCGCTCCCGGATTCTTCCTTGACGGGAGCAGCAACTGTGCAGTTTGTGAACTGGGCTGCCAGCAATGTGCGGATGGAAGCGGGATCTGTGTCACCTGCAAGCAAGGGTTTACCCAGGATGCTAACGACCGCACAAAGTGTGATGCTGTGCAGTCGGTGACAAGCTCCGGTACAGTATGCCCGGATGGCAGCTTCAGCAACGGGACGAGTTGTCAGCCTTGCTCCCCGTCATGCTCGACATGTTCTGGGCTTACGTCGAATGACTGTATCGTGTGCGGAAATGGTCAATTCTCGCTCGGCGGAAGTTGTGTCCCGACGGATGGCAACGGCGTTTGTACAGGCTCAAGCATGGTTGCGAATAATAATAAGCGGGAATGCGACAGTAAGTACTCGTCCGGTCTTCGACCTTCGGGATCAAATCTAATAGGGTGGTATAGGCTGCCCAGCGAAATGCACCTCTTGCGGAATTCCCAGCTTCAACGTGGCGTCGACCTTCAATCAATTGCAGTGTACCGCATGCCTCCCTGGCTTCGTGCTGTCCAATGGTCAGTGCGTCGAGAGCTGCCCGTCTGGGACGTTTGTTTCCCCGAAGGATAATTTGACGTGTACTGGTATGTTCTCTCTCTACATCGCCGATGTCTGTTCTGAGGACCGTTGTAGCCTGCGCGTCTCAGTGCGGCACATGCGTTGGCGGAGCCGACTTTTGTCTCACGTGTAACGGCGGCCAGCTGGCCTCAAGCGGGAAATGCGTCTCTTCTTGTCCATCCAACACACTCGCCACCTCCGGAACATGTACAGCCTGCCACCCAGATTGCGAGACCTGTTCTGGGACGTCGTTTAACCAGTGTTCAAGTTGCCCATCTGGCCGACCGGTACTCTCGAATGGCCGATGCCTCCCGACGTGTTCCAAGACACAATTCTTCGACAATGCGAGTGGAAGCTGTCAAACATGCGATAGCAGCTGTTCGAGTTGCTCTGGTTCCGGCCCAAGTAATTGCCTTGCATGCTCAACCTCGACCTCTGTTCTTCGCGGGGGATCTTGCATGGCAGCCAACTGCGGCGGGAATGGGACGGCTGTTGTCCCCGGCCTTGGGCTGTGTCTTTCGGATCTCGTCTCCGTTCCGCAGGTGTCAGGGACATCGGTTCCCGTCCCACTTCCCTCAATCACTGGAATTGACTCGCCGGCCGTGATCAACGGTGGCTCCCGACGTCTGACGTGGTGGGAGATATTGCTAATGACGCTCGGATGCGTCTTCATCTTCGTTTGCGTCCTCGCGCTATTCCGCCGACGGATGCGCGCGAAGCGTGCCAAGCGCACGGCCGAATTTGCAGCGACGAAGAACATCGATAACCGTGGTGTGGGGTGGCGCGACAAACTCGCCTCGCTGTTTTCACGTGGGCCGCGGATCTCGAAGGAGGACAAAGTCGCGCTGCGCGTCGCGCGGCTACGGAATCTCGAAGAGGAGCGACACATGGCCGCGATTGGCAAGTTGGGCGCAACACCAGGAAGCAACGCGCCTTCCCAATATGCGGGCTCGAGGCGACTCTCGGTTGCAAATACGGGCGTCGGCGAAACAGATTCGTTCTATTCGCAGGTGACGGGTCTCCCGCCGCGCGCACCGATACCACGTCAACCTGTGAACACGCGCAACGTCGAGCGGAACTCTGATTCGTGGAGGTATTCGGGGACGACGATTAGCAGTTCGAGGTCGATCTCTGAGGCGCAGCGGTACGCCAAGTCGTTTGAGGAGAGGGACGATATCGAGCTCGGTGTGGGCGGTAGTGGTGATGGATACTCTGTTGTCCCCGCGGGAACGGGGACCAGGAAAAACCCATTTCGAAAGTGACGAAGTGAGTCGCACGTGGGTTTGATACATACCCTCACATGGACTAAAAACTTGCATGACATCATGATCATCCATCGCATTGAGACGTTTACCTGCTTTCCGAGCCTTGCATATTCTCACTACCGCAGCTAGCTTATCGATATGGCACTGTATATCTGTTATATTTGGTCCGAAAAGCCTAATGAAGCATTCATCTTAGAATCCTTCTCGTCGAAGCGTATGACAAGTGCCAAGCAGGACGAAATCTCGAGCGATTATCTGGCCGCCTGCGGCATTGTGTTTCATTGTCATTGGGATAAGAATCGTCGTGGTCTCAGATAGTCGTCCTGTATTCACACAGCCAAATTAAGAAAAAGAAACCGTGTTGTTCTTTCGCTTTGTTAAGTGGTGCGCGCTTGTTACCATTGTGGTCCATTTTGGCCGCACCAACCATAAGCTTGCATGGCGGATAAATATCGATAAATAGTTTCACACGAATTATCTCCTGTCAAAGGGCGAGCACGCATTGTGGTTAATCTTTTCGAAATCCATTTTTTTTGCACCCCTCTTTCCTCCCGACTGAGCCTGACACAAACATTTTCACTTCTAGATTTTGCCGGGATATGGCTAGGGAGACGACATTCCGTGAGTCGCTGCGAGCCTCAGTGGTAGCTTAGTAGCCATCGCCTTCGTTGGTAGATAGCTAGCTACCATCCAACCTTGAAGGTAGATACATACGGAAAAGCAACACTTAGTCCAGTAGTTACTTGCCATTCATCTATCCGGGCCAGCGATATTCGGTCCCAGATTGTCTGACAGCAATACCTCCTCGGAGCACAGTGTCATAATAGGTAGTTGGTCAAAGTTTGACTGCTAACCTACAAATTGCGAATCACGCGCCATAATGCACGAAATTCACCCAACGCTCCAAGCTTATCCCTCCCTTTCTCCGTAGTTTCACCACAGCATCTCGAAGCGCCACTGCTGTTCTCTCGTAGTGGCGTTCTCCTCGTGTCTCGTCCGAGAAAACCGACTCGTAGAAGTACTTGGCCAAGTCCGGCCCATCTGTATCTGCCATAGCCCACATCGTCCCAACGACGCTACGGAATCCACAGAATTGCATAGCAGCAGCAAGATGGAGCATCTCATCCGCGATACTCTCGTCGGTCAACTCCGCCGTGTGACAAGCGGACAGGAAGGCAAACTCGGCATCTGGGAGCTGCGACCGTACGATGTCGAGCAACTGAAGGCGCCTTCCTCGGTGAAGCTTGAACGAAGCCTCGAATGGTTTCCCCGGCTCGAGGATACCATGAGACACGATATGGGCGAACGAATGATCCCGGAGGCGTGCCAGCACAGCAGCAGGCGTCGCCTTGGCTGAGAACAGCCTTGTCACATCCGCATCAGCGGCCTGCACGACCCTCATCTCTTTCAATGCCTCTGGCATATTCTCGTCTGGCTGTGCGATAAGAAGTATCGAGGGCTTGCTTATCACCTGTGAGCTGGGCTTACGGGATTCGATAAGTGCTTCGAGGGACGGGATGTATGAAGGGATGTACAGGTCCATGAAATATCTCGGAGAATTCCCATCTGATGGGATCGGGCCCATCGCGTGAAGTGGAAGTGAGCAAAAAACGGACGTCGGGCACCACCATACACGGGATTGTTCCGGTACATTCAACTGATTCAAGCGTTTGATTACTGGCCGGCCGACAAGCTCATAGAGCTCCTTGAGTACATAACGTAGGGCGTCCTCGTATTTAACCGACTCGAGGCCCTTCTTTCGTTCTCCTAGTAGTTGATCTTGTAATCTCTTCGTGCGGGCATAGAAGTCGTCGGATGTAGAAATAAGGGATGGAGGAGAGTCACGGAGAAGGATGACGATGTCAGATCGCCATCTGCTGTGATTGATAACGATCACTGGGCCATGAGACGAAGCGGAACAGAGGGTGTCAAAGGATGGTGGGTTCAAAAAGGTGTCAAAATCCGGCAGGGCTTGTATTTGAGAAATGAGCTTCTTGCGATCGTCCAAGAGTTTCTGTTGTTGCACCACGAGATGACCAAATGGATCCAAACCGTATACGCCACTGTCTCCGCCATCGGCATTGCTAATAGGTGAGAAGGCCAAGGTGAGTGTTTCGAGGTCCCTGTTCGCTGCGGCGAATTTGTCTGCTAAATTAGAGTCTGCCTGACGAATTTGGTCAACAGGGGTTCTGAGGCCGCGCATTTCGGACCACAATAATGCCCTTCCTCGTTCGAGAGCCTCGATCGCCTGCTTGAGTCGACCGGTGTGGATTAGATAGGATGTGTAGTCAAATGGCAATGCCGTTAAATGGCCGAACCGTGCCGCAAGTCGGAGATACTGTGTGTCAAGGGTCGGAGAGAATGTAAGAGTGGCTTCCATCGATGACACGCCGCGGTCGTACGCAGTTAGGGCAGAGGGATGTCCAAAACGGCGTGCAATCGATGCCCATACGAATGAAAATGATAGCCGAACAGGATCAAGCGTGGTTATCTGTGCGAAGGCTTGCATGAGTTCATCCAAGTCTTCTCTGGAATGGAGCAGCTCGAGTCGGGTTGATAGACGTGAAATAAGCGAGAGAAGTGAGGCAAGCCGAATTGACTGTGACGGTGCGATGTTCATACAACCACGGGCGGCTGAAATTGCCTCATTGAGGTAGCCGATTTGATTGGTGTACTCAAAGGCATGACCGAAGAGATTGCTTAAGGATACAAGGGCGACGGGGGCAAGTGGACTATGGGGGTGGGAATTGATCAATTCTCGACAATACTGGACAGCGTCTTCGATGTCTGCCATATCAGTGAGGCGTTTGGTAAAGGTAAGGCCAAGTGCGTCAAAGTGCTTCCAACTCTTGTCATCTCCGGAATCCTGATGTCGTTCAATTCATGGAGAGAGGCGGTCAGATCCTGGAATGACGGAAATTTTGCCGAATCGGAAGGAATGGATACCACCTCTCGAGCACTCGCTGTGGCGCTGGAGCTATCGAAGCGAAGTCCCTGAAGGTAAGAAAGGTTTGCCATCATCGAAGGTCGACTTTGATCTTCAGGAGAAATCCGATCGAGAGCGGTACGCAAGCGGTAGATCGCCTCTGAGGGGCCGGGTCCAGCCAAACTTGCATGGCGGCGACGTGGTGCCGAGGTCTTGACGAACAAAGCAAGGCCCATATGCCCCCGGTCGTTGACAACCTCCAGAAGAAAAGTAAACATGACCTGCTTGAGCAGGGCCAGAGGGTAAAGGGTGGGTGCCAGGGTGATGGCCTGGTGGACCAAGTGGGAATGGGCCTGGGGAGTGAACTCAACCCAGGAAATGTCGTTGCCGTCGTCGGCCTTTTGAGCAAACACGACAAGGGAGAGGATGTGGTTGCGGTTGATAAACCAACAAGCACAGAAAAGGTTTAGCACGTCGAACACCAAATGGTTGGTGGCGATGGAGGCTGGAGTATCCTCCTGGGCAACACTAGGTCAAGCCTGGCCCTGAGCATGGTCGCTTACAGGGGCACAAGGAGGGGGGGGAGATCTCCAAATGCTCAGGCTTCCCAAACGCATCAAAATGGACTTTGGCAAATAGGGCGGCGCAGCTCAACGCCATTTCCTGATATGGACTCGCCCTATCTCCCCAGCCACGAAAGTCGATTACATTGTCCAGCATAGCCATTCCCTCCTTGTAATCGTCATCCGAAGTACTTGAATTAAAGCGAACAAGGAGAGATTTGGCAAGTGCGAAGGAGACTTCGTGCAGATCTGGGAAGCGGATAATTGCCTTTCGTAGGCAACCTAAAACCTTCTCTGAAGGAACTCGCCCTCCAAAGAGGTCTTGAATATGACCAGCGACAGCTAAGGCAAAGTCCGCAATAGTATGGCCGGTCGGTATTATGGTTTGAGAGTTGAGAAGCTCACCACAGAGGTCCGCCATCTCTTCGATGTCCTTATCCACATCTCCAAGGTTCAAACGGGCCTGGACGGCCAATGCAGAGATAAGCATTTCAGTGACAGGAAAAGGGCCTTGTCTACGCAGATAGCGAATGTACGCAATACAGCACTTGACATCTCTGTGCTGCCTATACGCATTGGCGCGAGAAAAAATAGCGAGCGTGAAGGAATAGAATATAACAATGAGTAGTGGGCTCCAGGGGAGTGGGAGAAATATCGCTTCTGTGAAGTGAAGGAGGGATTGGTCGAGGTCATCCTGCTGCCTTGACAACTGGTATCGATCAAAATTTTCGAGGGCCAGACCGAAGACCTTGAGAACACGCAAAGGATCGGATCTAGGTGACGACGGGACGTTTTGAAACCAATAAATGTTGTTGTCAGGTTCATGGAGACGGACTGAAAAATCGAAGATAATAAGGCAATTGCCGGCTATCGGAAGGCCTGGATTAGATCCCAAACTTACATTGTCGGCTACCCATAGCTTTTCACAAGAGATGAAGCACGGATCCCCAGATGATGGCTTGGGATACTGTATGGGAAGGAATATGAGGGCAAGAGCTTGAAGAGTCCATATCTCCAACACGTGTATCAACACGTGAACGACTCAGAAGCGGTCACGGTACATGCGGAACTTCAAGTTACAACACTCACGGCTTTTGCTGGGCCTTCCTTTCGAAGACGACCTGTATGCCCCTGTCTTCTGCCTCGGCTACTGTTCTTACTGACATCCATGCACATCGACATCGTATTACCTCTCCCCGATTCACTGTCCCACATCATTCTCGTTCCTGGTCAATACGCATCGACTACTAATCCTTCACCAAGTCCTTACGAGATTTTCGACAGTCTCACCTTCAGTGGACTTCAATGCTAGAAAGCCGCATCCTTCAAGTTGCCGCCATCTCCAGCCCTTCTCACCTCGCCGGCGTGCGATACCTCATTGACACCCTTTCCGGTCGACGCGTGGGTTATGGTGTGGCATGAAACTTGCCTTGCTGTCCTCGTGTGGGTCGCCGATTCCGAAAGAGGAGCAAGTCGTGCTGCGAGCCAAGCGGCGGCAGAATCTTGGAGAGAAGCGAGGCATGGCCGCGCGTGGCAAGTTGGCATGACATCAAGCAACACCGTGGCACCCGTTGGGTTGCTGTATGTCTCCTAGCGATTCTCGGCTACGAGTATGGGATCAGCGATTCCGTTCACAGGACAGATCTCCTGCTGGGTGCCCCTGGGCCGGTCCTGCGTCAACTTAGAAATGCGCGCGGCATCAGCGCAACTCCACGTCGTAGATGTTTCGGACAGAATGATCACTCGACCAGCAGTTCGACGTCAATGACCGAGGCGCAGCGGTGGGTTAAGTCGTTTGAGGAGCGGTAGGATCTCAAGTTGGGGATGGGTGGCGGAAACTCTGTCGCTCCCGCGGGAATGGGGGCCAGTAAATACCCATTTCGAAAGTAAGGAAGTGAGTCACGCGTGGGTTTGATACGTGCCTTCACACGGACTACAGACTTGCATAACATCATGATCATCCATCGCGTTGAGACGTTTACCCTACTTTCCGAGCCTTGCATATTTCTCACTACCGAAGCTAGCCTATCTATGGCACTGTATATCTGTTATACTTGGTCCGAAAAGCCTAATGAAGCATTTATCTTAGAATCCTTCTCGTCGATGCGTATGACAAGTGCAAGTGCGAAGCAGGACGAAATCTCAAGCGATGATCTGCTCCCCCGCGGCATTCAAGTTGTGTTTCATTGTTATTGGGATAAGAATCGTCGTCTTGGCTGTCCTGTACACAAAGCCAAATCAATAAAAAGCAACCATGTCTGCAAGCAGCCTTTCGCCTTTCGTGGGTTAAGCGATGCGCGCTTGTTACAGAACATTTGGTCGCACCAACCATTGCATACTTACATGGCGGATAAATAAATAATCGATAAATAGTTGCACTAAAGGGCGAGCACGCATTGCGGTCCATCTTCTCGAAATTCATGAGTTGTCATTTCTTTTACATCGCTCTTTCCACCCGACTGAGTCTGACAAACATTTTCACTTCTAGGTTTTTCTAGGAAATGGGTTACTTACCATTCATCTCTCCGGGCCAACAATATTCAGTTCCAGATTGTCTGACAGCAATACCTCCTCGGAGCACAGTGTCACAAGCATAGTAGGTAAGTTACCTTAGTCTACAAAGTTTGATTGCTAACCTACAAATTGCGAGTCACGCGCCATAATGCACGAAATTCACCCAACGCTCCAAGCTTATCCCTCCCTTTCTCCGTAGTTTCACCACAGCATCTCGAAGCGCCACTGCTGTTCTCTCGTAGTGGCGTTCTCCTCGTGTCTCGTCCGAGAAAACCGACTCGTAGAAGTACTTGGCCAAGTCCGGCCCATCTGTATCTGCCATAGCCCACATCGTCCCAACGACGCTACGGAATCCACAGAATTGCATAGCAGCAGCAAGATGGAGCATCTCATCCGCGATACTCTCGTCGGTCAACTCCGCCGTGTGACAAGCGGACAGGAAGGCAAACTCGGCATCTGGGAGCTGCGACCGTACGATGTCGAGCAACTGAAGGCGCCTTCCTCGGTGAAGCTTGAACGAAGCCTCGAATGGTTTCCCCGGCTCGAGGATACCATGAGACACGATATGGGCGAACGAATGATCTCGGAGGCGTGCCAGCACAGCAGCAGGCTTCGCCTTGGCTGAGAACAGGGTTGTCACATGCGTACCGGCGGCCTGCACAAGCCTAATCTCTTTCAATGCCTCTGGCATATTCTCGTCTGGCTGTGCGACAAGAAGTATCGAGGGCTTGGATATCACCTGTGAACGGGGCTTGCGGGATTCGATGAGGGCTTCGAGGGACGGGATGTATGAAGGGATATACAGGTCCATGAAATATCTCGGAGAATTCCCATCTGATGGAATCGGGCCCATCGCGTGAAGTGGAAGTGAGCAAAAAACGGATGTCGGGTACCACCATACACGGGATTGTTTCGGTACATTCAACCTATTTAAGCGTTTGATTACTGGCCGGCCGACAAGCTCATAGAGTTCCTTGAGTACATAACGAAGGGCGTCCTCGTATTTAACCGACTCGAGGCCCTTCTTTCGTTCTCCCAGTAGTTGATCTCGTAATCTCTTCGTGCGGGCATAAAAGTCGTCGGATGTAGAAATAAGGGATGGAGGAGAGTCGTGGAGAAGGATGACGATGTCGGATCGCCACCTGCTGTGATTGATGACAATAACTGGGCCATGAGATATAGCCGAACAGAGGGCGTCAAAGGATGGTGGCTTCAAAAAGGTGTCAAAACCCGGCAGGGCTTGTATTTGAGATATGAGCTTCTCGCGATCATCCAAGAGTTTCTGTTGTTGCACCACGAGGTGCCCAAATGGATCCATACTGTAGATGCCACTGTCCCCGCCATCAGCGTTGCTGATAGGTGAGAAGGCCAAGGTGAGTGTTTCGAGGTCCCTATTCACTGCGGCGAATTTGTCTGCTAAATTAGAGTCGGCCAGACGAATTTGGTCAACGGAGGATCTGAGGCCGCGCACTTCGGACCACAACAATGCTCTTCCCCGTTCGAGGGTCTCGATTGCCTGCGTGAGTCGACCGGTGTGGATTAGATAGGATGTGTAGTCAAATGGCAGCGCCGTTAAATCACCAAGCCAAACCGCCAGTCGGGAATGCTGTGTGTCAAGAGTCGGAGAAAATGTAAGTGTGGCTTCCATCAATGACACGGCGTGGTCGTATGCAGTTAGGGCAGAGGGATGTCCAAAACGGCGTGCCACTGATGCCCATCTGGATGAAAGCGGACCTAAGCATCCAAGCTTGGCTGCCTGTGCGAACGCTTGCATGAGTTCATCCAAGTCTTCTCTGCAATGGAGCAGTTCGAGTCGAATTGACAGAAGTGAAATAAGTGAGAGAAGTGAGACACCACGAGCTCGCCGTGACGGTACGACATCCATAGAATCCCGAGTTGCTGAAATTGCCTCATTGAGGTACCCGATTTGATTGGTGCACTGGAAGGCACGACGGAAGAGGTTGCCCAAGGATAGAAGGGCGATTGGGGCAAGTGGACTATGGGGGTGGGAAGTAATCAACTCTCGACAATACTCGACAGCACCTTCGATGTCCGCTATATCAGTAAGACGCTGGATAGAGGCAACTCCAAGAGCTTTAAAGTGCTTCCCGACTCTTTTCCCCTCCGGAATCCTGGTATCGTTCAGTTCGTGAAGAGAGGCGGTCAGATCCTGAAATGATGGAAAATTTGCCCAATCGGAAGGATTGAACAGCGCCTCTCGAACACTCGCTATGACGCTAGAGTCACCGAAGCGAAGTCCCTGAAGGTAAGAAAGGATTTCCATGATCCGAGGTCGTTCAGGATTTTCAACAGAAATCCCATCGAGCGCGGTACGAAAGCGGTAGATCGCCTCCTCCAAATGCTCCGGCTTCCCAAACGCATCAAAATGGACTTTGGCAAACAGGGCAGCGCATTCCAACGCCATTTCCAGTTCTAGACTCGCCCTATCTCCCCAGCCACAAACATTAATTACATTGTCCAGCATAGCCATTCCCTCCTTGTAATCAGCCTCCGAAGGTGTTTTATTGAAGCGAACAAGGAGAGATTTAGCAAGTGCGAACGAGGCTTCGTACAGGTCTGGGAAGCGGATAATTGCTTTTCGTAGGCAACCTAAAACTTTCTCTGAAGGAACTCGCTCTCCAAAAAGGTCTTGAATATGACCACCGACAGCTACAGCAAAGTCCTCAATATAGCGAGCTCGGATCGTTATTGTGGTTTGAGAACTGAGAATCTCGCTACAGAGGTCCGCCATCTCTTCGATGTCCTGATCCACACCTCCAAGGTCTAGATACACCTGGAGAGCCAACGCAGAGACAAGAGCTTCAGTCACAAGAATGGGTACGTTAATGGGGTCTTGATGCCGCCGTCCGCACAGATAGCGAAGGTACGCAATACAGCACTTGACATCACTGTGCTGATTGTACAACTTGGCGCGATACAAAATAGCGAGGGTGAGGGAATAGAGCATAACCAGGATTAGTGGGTATGAACTCCAGGGGAGTGGGAGATATATTGCTTCTGTGAAGTGAAGGATGGATTGGTCGAGGTCGTCCTTTTGCCTTGACAAGTGGTATCGAACAAGTTTTGCTCGGGCCAGATCGTAGACACAGAGAGCACGCCGAGGATTGGATCTAGGTAACAGCAACACGACGTTTTGAAGCGAATAGATGTCGTTGTCAAGTTCATAGAGATGGCCTAAAAAATCGAAGATAATAAGACAATTGCCAACTACGGGATGGACTGGATTGGATCCCAAGCTTACGTTGGTGGTGACTCATAGCTTAATAAAAGAGATGAAGCACGGATCCCCAGATGGTGACTTGGGATACTGGATGAGAAGAAAGATGAGGGCCACAGGGAAAGGCAATGCTTGAAACGCGCACCACAGCTTACATGTGTATCAACACGTGAACGAAGCAGATCAAGCGGAGCTTCAAGTTACATTCCTTTCGCAAACGCCCGACCACTATGCCCAAGCCTCCTGCCTCGGCTACTGTTCATATTGACATCCATGCACATCAACATGGTATTACCTCTTCCCAATTCACTGTACCGCATCATTCTCCTTCCTGGGCAATACGCATCGACCACTAATCCTTCACCAACTTCTTACGAGATTTTCGACAGTCTCACCTTCAGTGGACTTCCACGCTAGAAAG